>Ga0210040_10001242_pt1 | contig 39296 bp, 29 predicted proteins | sample CryGeyCG12114_NA_FD_185462 | JGI IMG/M metagenome (GOLD analysis project Ga0210040, IMG submission 185462) | Groundwater microbial communities from aquifer - Crystal Geyser CG19_WC_8/21/14_NA (SPAdes) (version 2) | ecosystem: Environmental > Aquatic > Deep subsurface > Groundwater | place: USA... | reverse complement strand
GTCTCGGCCTGGGCCTCGCCATCGCCTCGCGGGCGATCGTCGCCCATGGCGGTACGATCGAGGCGCGCAACCGCGAGGCGGGCGGGCTGGTGATCCGGATGAGGCTCGCTTCCGACGGGGCCTGAAGAGCGCTCCCGATCCGCGCTGGGCCCGCTGGTGAAGGCACAGGATGCGCTCGCGTGGCGCGCCGAAGGTCTCCACGCGGGCAGGCAGGCCTTTTCGGCAGGGTGAGGCCGGCATCGGACAGACCGGTGCCGTGCGGCGAAGGATAGGCTGCTCCTGCTCGTTGAGATCGGGCGAAAGGAGATTGCAGTGAAAAATTCGATGATCGCCCTGGCGATTGCCTGTTCCGTCCTCACCCCCGCGGCGCTTCAGGCGCAGGCGCGCAACGCCACGCCCGATCGGCGCGGCATGAGCCAGACCGAGTGGACAGCCCATGTCCGGGCCTGCTCGGCGCGATACAAGAGCTATGACGAGAGGAGCGATACCTACGCCCCTCGTGCCGGAGTTAGGGAGCGCTGCACGTTGCAGGGCAACAGCCAGGGCAATCCCGGCCGAACGAGCGCGAACGTGGACCGGCAGGGGATGAGCCAGTCACAATGGGCCGCGCATGTGCGTGCCTGCAAGGCCCGCTACAGATCGTATAACGAGCAGACCGACCGCTATGTCCCGCGGGCCGGAACCACGGCGCGCTGCACGCTTCGATAGAAACTAGGCACTCGACCGGCCGGGCGCTGCCCGGCCGGTCAGAGGCTGTCGCGGCACCTGCCTGCATCGGCCCGCATCGCCTCCGCACCGCCCTTGCAGGGCTCTGCAAGCGCGGGGGAAGCGTGGTGGAAGCGTGGTGCAAATCGCGGATCAGAACCCGATCGCCAGCGAGGCGCGGACCGTGACGTCGACTTTGCCGTCGCCCTCCTCGGCCCCGGCGGCGAGGAGCCAGGAATAGCCGTATCCGCCTGCCCGCAGCCGGGCCTCGCCAAGCCAGCCGCTGGAATAGGCGCCGCCGGCGAGGGTGAAGTCCTCCCCGTCCACGAAATGGGCGGTCGTTGCGCCGAGCGTGCTGTCGAGGACGTTGCGCCGCCCGGCTTCGAGCTCGAAGGTCAGCGGGAGGTCGCCATAGTCGCTGGAGCCCAGCGCGTAGGCAAGGGTGGCGGTGGTGGTGGCGGTGAGCGCGTTGCTGTCACGGCCGGCGACCGTCAGGTCGATGGCGCCATCGCCCGATTCCTCGTAGCCGCTCTCCTCCAGCTTGTAATAGTCGACCACCACCTTGGGCAGGATCGACAGGCGCCGGCCGAGCGACCAGTCGTAGGATGCGCCGAGGGCGCCCGAATAGAGGTAGCCGTGCCAGTCGCCGCCGGTCGTGCGGGTGAAGTCGGTCTCGGCGATCGTGCCGGTGAAGGTGCGCTCGCTCGAATAGCTGACATAGGCGCCGGAGCCGCGCGCAAAGGCGTAGAACGGGCCTTTGCTGATCCGCCAGAACGCGCCGAGCTCGTATTGCGAGGCATCGGTCGAGGCCTCGGCCGCGGTGCTGTCGCTGCTGCCCATGAGCCAGCCGAACGAGAGGCCGACATTGCCGATGGCGGTCACCTTTTCGTAGCCGCCCGAGATGCCGAACGCGGAGAGATCGTAGCCGGCGGTGTCGTCGCTCGCTTTTCCTCCGCGCAGGCCGACCCCTTCGAGCCAGATGCCGCTTCCGAAGTCCTTGGCGAAGATCGACCGGTCGTCGGCCACGTGGCGGGCGATCAGGCGCGAGCCGCGCACCGCGAGATCGAAATTGCCGCCCGAATAATCCGGCAGCAGCCCGCTCAGCTGCGTCGAGAGCGTTTCCGCATCGGCGATCTCGAGGAAGCTGGCTTCGATATACTCGTCCGTTCCGCTCAGCGCGAGCGCCGCGGGATAGGCCGAGGTGAGCGCGGCATTCAGCCCGAGTTCCTCGGCCGTCTTCTGCCGGACCTCCAGGAGGATCTGGCCGGCGCTCTCATCGGCGGTCACGCTGCCGGACAGCAGGAACGGCAGCAGCGCCTCGCTTTCGGAGAAGGACGGGGCGCCGACAAGCTCGTCGGCGGTGAGGACGAGGTACTGGCCTTCCACATCGGCCAGCGAGCTGACGGAAACGGACAGCTGCGACCCCTGGTCGAACTGGGCCTGGCCGACCGACACCAGCGAATTGGTGCCGTTCTCCGTGTCGACATAGACCGACAGCGTGCCGTCCGCGCCGACATGGAGCGAGGAGAAGGACATTTCCGTCGCGCTGTTGGCGCCGAACGTCCCCCCGGTCACCTCCACGGCGAGGGCCGAGCCCCCTTCGATCGCGCCGAGGAAGCGCGCCGTGTCGGAAATCGTCAGCGCTGCGGCCTCGTCGGCGAAATCGAGCGCGCCGGTGAAGCTTGAGGTGCCGGCGAGCGAAAGGCTCGCCGCGCCGGTGCCGAAATGCGCATCGCCCAGATAGATCGCGTCGCCCGAGAGCCGGATCGCATCGTCGCCCGCACCCAGATAGCTGTCGCCGTAGATCCGCCCGTCGCTGGCGGTGATGAGATCGTTGCCCGAGCCGAGGAGGATGTCGCCGTTGATCGCGGTGTTGAGGACGGCTTCCTCGTCCTCGTCCACCGTACCGTCGGCATCGGTGTCGTCCGCGCCGGACGAGTACTGGTTGATGAGGACGCCGGTGGTGTTGGCCGACAGGTCGATCGCGGCCACGACATCCTCGTTGGAGCCGCTGGCGGTGATGTAGCCATTGTTGTTGATGGTGGCGAGGGTGCCGGACAGGTCGCGGATCGCGTGGCTGCTGCCGTCTCCCTGGGCGGAGATCGAGGAGATGATCGTGCCGCTATTGTCGATGAGCGGCACGTTCGCATTCTCGGCGATCAGGATGGCGGTGGCGCCGGCATCGTTGGTGGTCGCCTGGATCGTGCCGCTGACGCCGATCCCGCCGGCCATGTCGACGCTTCCGCCCTGCCCGCCGATCAGCAGCGCGACCGTGTCGTTGTTGCTGTGGACGGCGTAGGAGGTGATCGTGCCGTCGACCTCGAGCGCATGGCCGCCGGCAGCGCTCGACGTGGCGCCGATGGCGATGTCCTCCGCGCTGCCGATCGACAGCGCCGCCCCGGTGCCGTAGGCGGTGATCGCGCCGGTGCCTTCCTCGTCGTCGGCGACGCCGTCGCTATCCTCGTCGTCCTCGTCGTCGTCCGCATCGGTCGGGGGCGTGCCGATCACGATGCCGCCGCCGACATTGCCGGCGACCGATACGGCCGCGTTGCCGGAGCGCAGGTCGCCCCGCGAAAGCGATATCGTGTAGCCCTCGTCGTCGACGAAGGAGCTGGCCTGCGCGATCGTGTTCTGCAGCAGCAGCGAGCCGCCGATGTCGCCGTTGATGGCGATGGCGCTCGCTCCTTCACCGGCCACGACCACGCTGCCGGTCACCGCGACATCGCCGGCGACGTCGGCCGTGGAGATGCCGACGCTGTAATCTCCGAGGACCGAGATGGCGCCGCTGTGCGAAAGCGAGCCGTCGAGCGTGGAGCCGAGCACGATGCCGCCGGACTGGAGGCCCTCGACAGTGATCGTGCCGCTATTGTCGATGGAGCCGGTGAGCGTACCGCCGGGCGCGAGGTGGACGCCGTAGCGCGCCACAGCCTCGGCGATAGGACCGTCCGCGGTGCCGTTGGCGTCCTCATCCGGCACGTCGTAATCCTCGAGGACCGTGATCGTGCCGCTATTGGCGAGACCGGCCGCGACGCCGGGGACGAAAGTGATGCCGGTCGCGCCATCGGCATCGCCGAGCTCGATGGCGCCTTCGCTGGTGACCTGGCTGGCGCTGTCGACCGTGACCGCCGTTCCGCCGGCGAGAGTGATGGACCCGTCCTCCGTGACCGTGACGTCGCCTGCCTGCGATGTCAGGAGGGGCGCGGTCTGTTCCGCGGCGATGGTGGTCTGGGCCATGGCACAAGCGGGCATGATCACGGCCGCAATCGAAGACAGGCAGGTGCCTGCCTTCAGCACATTCAACTTCATCAAGGTCCTCCGTCCGAAAAGCCGCTGCCCCTTGCCGATCCTTCCCGAGGAGGAGGCGGCAGGCGCGAAGGACCCCGCAGGCGCTTCTGACGCCCGGGGCTCTCCTGCCGGCTGGCCTGTTCAACGGGGCAGGGCGCAGAACCCTTCGCTGGCGAAGGCGATTTAGGGTTCGGCCGCATCTTCGCTGGTGCGGCGCCAGCGGGCGAGCATGGCCGGCGGCTTCGCGGAGCGGTGACAAGCCGGCAGGCAAGAACGCGATGCGTCGCCCGCTTTCAGTTCGAAGAAGGCGGGCGGCCCCTGCATTGCAACGTGCGAGACGTTAGCCATGAAAGGACCGCCCGCGATTTCATCCGGACAGGGGGGGCTGCTTTTTCCGGATGAACTCGGCAACTGGCGTTACATAATAAGGTGCCGGAAAGCGGGGGCGATAAGGGCCGGTCTCGCCAAGAATCCGATCTTTACACGAAATTTACGTTCCGAATGGCTGTGCTTCTCTTTACCGCTCCTTCTTGTCCGGCTAAACGGGCGGCCGAACAAAACCCTTCGTGGTCGCATACTTTTTAATCTTCGTTCTCCCGCTCCTTCGCTCCGGTTGACGCCAGGCGGGGTTCGGGCGGGCCGCGTGCAGGCCGGGCGGTCTTCGCCTGCGGCTGCTCGTGCCCTGAGGCGGAGCCAGGAGCGTGCGACGAAGGCGCCGAGGAGAACATGATGGTCGGGCAAGGTCGTGCGCGCTGAGGAGACCGACGCCGTCCTGATGGGGCGCGTCGCCGGCGGCGACGTGTTCGCCTACACCGCCATCGTGAAGCGCCACTCCGCCGCATTGTTCCGCGCCGGCTATCGCATGCTGCACGACCGCGAAGAGGCCGAGGATGTCGCGCAGGAGAGCTTTGCCCGTTTGTGGCAGAGCGCTCCCGGCTGGTGCGGCGTGGGCGGCGGCGTGCCGGCCTGGTTGCACCGGGTCTGCCTCAACCTGTGCTTCGACCGGCTGCGCAAGAGGGGCAGGATCGCCACCGGAGACGTGCCGGACCTTGCCGACCCGGCGATCTCGGCCGAGCGCATGATCGAGCGCGGGCAGGTGCAGGAGCGGCTCGAATCCTGTATGGCGACCCTGTCCGACACGCATCGGGCGGCGGTCGTCCTCACCTACTACGAGGAGCACTCGAACAGGATTGCGGCTGAAATCATGGGCATGGACATCAAGGCGTTCGAGTCGCTGCTCTATCGCGCTCGCCAGCGGCTGGGCGCCCTGCTCGTGGAGGGCGGGGTGGTGCCGCGCGATTTGGAGCTGCTGGCATGACGGCCGCCCGCTCCGCCTTCGACCGCGAACTCGATGCCCTCCTGTCCAAGGCGGCCGATCCCGTGGTGGCGCCGGACCTGGCGCGCAGGATCGTCGTTCGCACCGCGCACTTGCCGCAGGAGCCGGCGGCCGAGCCGGAAGGCCCCGTGCGCCAGCCGCAGCCGGTTGCGCCACAGGCTTGGGGACCCCGCTGGCCGAAGATCGTCCGCCGCGGCCGGGTAGCGCAATTTGCCGGCGGAGCGATCGCCGCGTGCCTGCTGGCGGTCATTGTGACAGGGCAGCAGAGTACGACCGGCGCGCCGCACTCTCCGGGCGGCGAGGCGACCGCGGGCGTCGTGGTCGCGAGCGTTGAGCAGGATGACTTGCCCGATGCGGAGCCTGTGGCCCCCAGGTCGGCAGAGCCGGGCCGGCAGGTGCAGCTTGCGTCCGGGGAGCAGCCCCTCCGCGAAGAAGCGACAGGCGCTGCACCGTCTCCGGCTGGGGACGAGAAGCCGGTGGTCGAGGTTGAGTCGGAGCCCGTGCAATTGGCGGAGGGCAGTGAGCGCTCGCCGCTGAAGTCGTCGGCCATTCAAGGCTTCAAGCTGGCCGGGAGCGATGAGGACGGGGCGCAGGTCTATGGCCCCGTGCTCCAGCCTGAGCGGCGCCACTCCTTCGGGGGCCACTTGGCGGGGGACGGCGTCGCCCTCGGCGTCGCCGGCGGAGGACGCGCGGCTTCGAGCAGCGGCCTGGGCTGGTGATGTTCCGATGGCCTGGGGTCCATCGCGGTTCGGTAGCGAAGTGTCGATGGGCGGCGCCATTGCAGAGCGGGGCGTTTCACCTGACTTCGCCTCGGGCAGGCATCGGCTGGTGCGGAATGTCTGCGATCTCATCTTCGTTGTGCGGCCGCGCGCGGCTGAGTTCGACCAGTAGACTGAGAGGATCGGCCCGCCGGTCTCATTCGTGTTTCACTCAGTGCTTAGGGCTGCTCGGCGAGCCGCCACGATCCTCCGAGGTGCTTCTCGCGAGAGCGACTTCAACGAACCGCAATGGGCCGAAACAATCTGAAATCGTGAGGCAATCGGCGGCGGCTATTCAGGGAGCCGGAAAGCAGTTCGGCGATGAGGCTGGTTGGGCAAAGCTCTGAAGCCAGCGACTTCTGAATGAAACCCGCATCGCCGGCCGCGCCCACTCCCCCCCAAGGCGCGGTCGGTGACTGGACGGTCTGCCGACGCCAGCTCCCCCCGAGCAGTCGGCAGACCGTCTTTTGTCTATTCCGCTGCCTCGGCCCCTAGGAGAGTCGCATGCGCTTGCGCCACCATCTGCCGTTCCTTCTGGTCGCGTGCGCGATCGCGGCACCTTCGTCCGCGCAGTTTCGCGGGGCGCGCGGCCCGCTGGATGCTTTCCCCAGCGCCCGGTGGCGGGAAGGCCGCGAGCAAGCGGCAGAGGATCAAGAGGGCAGAGTCGAGGTCGCCCGCTTCCTGGCTCCGGGTGTCGCCCTCGCCGCACTGGGCCGGGGTGGGATCGTGGTCGCGACGGTTCCGGGGAGCGGCGGTGACGAGAGAGAACAGGCGACCTTCGAAGCAGCGGTGATCGACCGGCTGGTCGCGGCCGGTTACGATTCGATGCCGGCGACCGGCACCGCCCTGCAGCGGGTCGAATTGCGGCTCGTGCAGGAGGTCGCCCGCGACCAGGAGCCGGCGCGCAAGCCGGTGAGCGGGGAAATGGGCATCGCGGTTGGGAACCGCGGCTCGGCCATGTCGATGGCGGTCGCGATCGATCTCTCCAAGCCCCGGAAGGCCCTCATCTCCAATCGGCTGGAAGCGCGGATCAGGGATGAATCGACCGGAGAGCTCCTGTGGGAAGGGCGGGCCACGATGCTGGCGCGGGACGAAGACGCGCATTGGACGACGCAAGCCATTGCCGAAAAGCTTGCTGCCGCCCTCTTCGACGCGTTCACGCCGACCCCGGACTGAAGCTTCGCGCCGCGCTCAGGGAAGAGTGCGCTTCGTCGCGGATGCCGCGCCTTCCTGGCGAGGAGGGCAGGGCCAGGTTCTCCTGCCGATCAGCTCTTCGTGACCGTTGGAAGGAACATGTAGCCTTCATGCCGGACGGTTCGGATCAGATCGTCCGTCGAACCCTGGCCTAGCTTGCGGCGGAGCCTGCTGATCTGCACGTCGATGGCGCGGTCGTACGATTCGGAGTCCTGCCCGCGGGCGAAGTCGAGCAGCTGGTCGCGGGTCAGCACGCGGCGCGGATGTTCGACGAAGGCGAGCAGGAGCCGGAACTCGCCGTCCGAGAGGTTGATCAACACGCCCGCGGGATCGTGCAGCATGCGCGACACCGGGTCGAGTTGCCAGCCTGCGAACCGGATCCGAGGCTCGGATGGGCGCAGTGCGGCTGGCGGATCGCCATCGCGAGGGCGGGCGCGCCGCAGGACGGTGCGGATGCGGGCCAGCAGTTCGCGGGGGTTGCACGGCTTGGCGAGATAATCCTCGGCGCCGACTTCCAGCCCCACGATCCGGTCGATGTCGGTGTGCATCGCCGAAAGCATGATGACGGGTGGGCTCTCGGGATCGCGTTGCAGCCGCCGAAGGGCTGTGAGGCCATCCTCGTTCGGCATCATCAGGTCGAGCACGATCAGATCGAACCGCGCGCCCTCCAGATGCGCGCGCATCGATTCCGCGTCGGGAGCGGGGGTGACGTGAAAACCGTGCGCTTCCAGGAAGCCGCCGATGGACTCGCGAATCCCCGCATCATCGTCGACCAGCAGGATTCGGGTTGAAAGGGCCATGGCCTCGCCGGGCTCCGCGTGGGTGTGAGCTGGAGAGCGCGTTGGCAGCATATGGAATGGCTTTCAATTGGCAGGCATTGCTGGACCGCTCTGCTCGGCGTGGGGGGCCGGCATCCGGACCATGTGCGCCGGACCATGTGCCGGAAAGCGGGTCAGCCCCGCAGGTCGGCACCCGCCACGCGAGGTTCGTGGCGGGTGCGAGGCTCGCATCCGATCAGGAGCGTCAGAAGCGGATGCCGATTCCGGTCAGGATGCGGTGGCGCGAGATGTCGTTTTCGTAATCGGAGTAGCTGTACTCGCCTTTGACAAAGGTGCTCGGCGTCAGGGCGATCTCGGCGCCGACGCCAGCCTGGATGCCGTCGAGGTCGGTCCTGGTGGTGGTTGTCGCGGCGTCGTCAACGGCGCTCACGCGCAGATTGGTGTAGCCGGCCTTGCCGTACAGCAGGGCGCTGCTTCCGACCGGCACGCCGACCCGGCCTGCCACCGCCAATTCTCGCCCGGTATCGTAGGTGTAGCCAAGGGCACTGCTGTCGGCGAACGCGCCATCGGTGGAGGAGTAGGAGAGCGTCGCTTCGACGCCAGCCACGAGGCTGGTGCCGAGCGCGACATCGTAACCGACCGTGGCGCCATAAGTGATGCCGCTGTCCTGCGTGCTCTCCTCGACGCCATAGTCGCCGAGATCGAACCGGATCCGCTCCCACCCGACCTGCGCTTCGACGCGGGGGCCCGTGAAAGTGGCTGCATCCTGGGCAGCAGCAGGTGCGGCGACGCCGATGAGGGCGGCGGCCGCGAGGGCGCAAGCGGTACTGCGGTTCATTATACTCTTCCTGATCTCAACGGATTGATGGGCCGGCCCGTCCGGCCGGTCTCCCGCTGATGGATCGGGCGCTTTGCCCGGGAATGTCCGGCGATTGCCGGCATGTAGCCAAAGTGCCACGCTCAGGCGGAAAGGGCGCCTTTTCAGGGGAGCGGGCGCAATGTTGCGGCTGCGCAACTCGCAGACATCCTTGCTCGTTCAAAAGCTGGGGCCGACACAGGCAGCGTATATGAGAGGCGGATGGTGAACCCGGACAAAGCTGCTGCAGGCGCACTCGGGCCCCGCGCGCTGCCGATCTTTGCACAGGTGATCGGCCTGCTGACGACAGTGCTCGCATCGGCGATCCTGATCAGCGTGATCGTCGTGCTGAGCTCACCGGCTCCGCCGCAGGCGCGGCACTCGCCCGGCGCGATAGCAGCGATCCTGTCGGGCTCCGCGACAGCTGCTGAAAGAGCCGAGTTCAGTCTCAGCCATATGACGCAGGGGCCCGCGGACAATGTCCTCGACCCGGAAGAGCGAGAGCTGCGCGATGCGGTGGCCAAGCTCATGCAGGTGCCCGCCGAAGACGTGCGGGCGGTCTTGCGCTCCGGAGGGCCCCTTGGCCAGGTGCCGGGCGGCGCGGGGACCGGTGAGGTGCGGCCGCCGCCGCGCAGCCTCAATCCCTTCCGCACCCCCGGCGAGACGGAGCAATTCTCCGTTTCGTTGAGGCAACAGGACGGCACCTGGCTCACTGTCAGCGGGCGCGATGATCTGCTGCTTGATCCGTGGCAGCGCCGCGCCCTGCTCTGGTTCCTCGGCACCGCGGTGGTGGTGGCGCTGCTCGGCTATGGCTTTGCAAAGCGGATAGCGGCACCGATCATCCGTTTCTCCGCCGCTGCGGAGCGGCTGGGCCGCGACCCGAACGCCCCTGCATTGGAGCTCGGCGGGCCCGCCGAGATCGTGGCCGCCGCCAACGCGCTGAACGAGATGCAGGAACGGCTGCGCCGCTATGTCGACGATCGCACCGCGATGATCGCCGCGATCGCGCATGATCTGCGCACGCCGCTTACAAGGCTGCGATTCCGCCTCGAAACCGCGCCAGAGCCGATGCGGGCCAAAGCCGTCGCCGACATCGAGGAGATGGAAGCGATGGTGGGCGCGACCCTGGACTTCGTGAGGGATGCGACGAGACCCGGCGCACGCCATCGCCTCGAATTGCGCTCCCTGCTGGAAAGCATCGCCGACAACATGGCGGATACGGGCGAGGACGTTGTCGTCGAGCCGGGGGCCGGCGCGATCGTCGTGGGAGACCCGGCTGCGTTGCGCCGGCTGTTCGCCAACCTGCTGGATAATGCGGTGAGATATGGGGATCGTGCGCGGGTCTCCATTGCCGTCTCCGGGGGTGAGGCGATCGTCACAGTCGATGACAATGGGCCCGGGCTGCAGCGCGGCGAGCTGGAGCAGGCCTTCGAGCCGTTCTATCGATCGGAAAGGTCTCGCAATCGCGCAACCGGCGGGGTGGGGCTTGGCCTGGCCGTGGTTCGTTCGATCGCGCACTTGCACGGCGGGCAGGTCGACCTGGCCAATCTGCCCGCTGGAGGACTGCGGGCCACGACGCGCCTGCCCTTGAGCGGCGCTGATAATGCAAGTTCGAGCGCCCAGGGCGATGCGGGCCTCCCGAACGCCTGAAGCCGGGTCTGTGGATCGTTGCTCGGGACGGCTGCGGCTCCCCGGGGAGGCGCCCTCCCGCGTGCAGCTGCAACGTCGTGAAACGTCGTGAAATCCTGCTGCCGATTGGGGCCGCTAAAGCTGGCCCCGCACAGAGCGGAGAGCTGCTGACCCGGAGGGAAGCGCTCGCTTTCGTCGCGATCGCTGGAGGGGGCCTGGCTGCCTGCAACAGCGGGGCTGGTGCGCAAGCAGGCACCGAGGGCTCCGCCGCCGTGGCCGGAGAGGGCATGTGCATCCTCACTCCGGAGGTCACCGAAGGCCCCTATTATGTCGATCCGAAGCTTGAGCGCTCCGACATTCGCGATGGCCATGCGGGTGTTCCGCTGGAACTCAGGATGACCGTGATCGAGGCGGGAAACTGCAAGCCGGTTGCGGGCGCGCGCGTCGATGTCTGGCATGCGGACGCGCAGGGCAATTATTCTGGCTTCGCAGCGCCGGGCCAGAGCTTGAGCGAGGAAGCGGCCGAGGAGCGGTTTCTGCGCGGCCATCAGGTCACCGACGCCGGCGGCATCGTCACATTCACCACGATCTGGCCGGGCTGGTACCGCGGCCGCACGCCGCACGTTCACCTCAAGGTGTGGCTCGAAGACGATACTGTTCTGACCGGCCAGCTGTTCGTGCCCGACGCTCTCAGCGAATTCATCTACACACAGGCACCCGAATACGAGCGATCCGAAGAGCGCGACACGCTCAACAAAACCGACGGGATCGCCAGGTAGGCGACCCATGCCTCCTTCGCCTCGGTTAAGGAAAAAGCGGACCGGTTCGTCGCTGCGCTCACGATCGGGATCGATCGGAACGCCCGTTCGGAAGAGCGGGGGCCCGGAGGTCCGGGTGGGCCCCGCCCGCCAGGCGCACCCGGCGGGCGGTCTCCAGGTCCGCCCCCCGGCGGTGAAGCCGGCGCTCCCGGGAGCAGGGGCGGACCGCCTTGCTGACCGGGAAGCCCGGCTGAAGGCGGTTTTGCCCGGGGAGTTGGGGCGGCTTCGGTCGGAGGACGACGCCTCTCAGCGAGCGGTGCGGGTGCGTTCCCCGGGGTGTGCGTTCTTTCGCACCGGTTCTGAACAGTGAGGACGGGGCCAAGGGCCGGCTCGTCGTTGGCTCGCCCGCCCTGCACAGCTTTTGACTAGGCCAACGTCGGCTCTCGGCCGGCAAATGCGTTGGCAATTGGCGCGTGGCCTCCGAGTCGCAGACCCTTATGGCCCGTCGACCGCCGGGGAAGGGGAGGGCTGCGCCTGATGGAGACGGGTTCGCATCAGGCTGACAGCGCCCGATTATGCCTTGCCCGAGCCGGGCTCGGAAAGGCCGCGGTGGAGCTGCGCGGCCGCCGCATCCGGCATCAGGTCGGCGGCGGTGCCCATCACCTTGTTCTTGAGGGTGGGGATCACCTTGTCCTTGTCCGCCATCAGCGCATCGAAGCCGGCCTTGGCAACAGTGGCGGGGTCGTCCTTCTTCGCCTGTCCGGCCTTGGTGTCCATCATCTCGGCGCGGTTGAAGAAGTTCGTGTCGGTCATGCTCGGCATCAGCACGGTGACGGACACGCTTGTGTCCTTGAGCTCGTTGCGCAGCGCCTCGCCGAACCAGCGCAGGAACACCTTGGTGCCGCCATAGACCGCCTCGAACGGGTCCGGCATCGTGGCGGCGATGGACGAGGTGAACAGGATACGGCCGGCATCGCGCGCCACCATGTCCTTGAGCACCAGCTTGGTCAGCTGCACCGCGCCGCGGACATTGACGTCGATCATCTGCAACTCGGTCGCAAGGTCGGTATCGACGAAGGCGCCGCCCAGCCCGAAGCCGGCGTTGACGCAAAGCGCATCGACCGGCTGGCCGGTCGCCCGGATCGCCTGGTACAAGGCGTCCACGTTCTCCTGCTGGCCGAGGTCGCCGCGCCAGGCGGTCACCTCTCCCTGGCCGAGCGCCGCCAGCGTCTGGCGCGCATCGTCGGTGTGATCGTCGTCCTCGCCCGCGATCAGGACGTCGAACCCGTTGGCGAGGAACTGCCTGGCGAGTTCCAGCCCGATGCCGTTGGAGCCGCCGGTCACGACGGCGAAGGATTTTGCGTCTGCCATTGTTGCGATGCCTTTCTCAGATGAAGGGACGGCCGCCCGTCACGGGGGCGGTGGCGCCGATGATGTAGCGCCGATGATGTAGCAGGGCCCGCCATGGTCGGGGCGCCCGTCCATCTCCGCGCCGTTGCCGGGCATCACCTGCTGTTGCGGGCTGCGGGGAAGTCGGGTCGGCCATGGGAAGCTGCTCTTCGGTTTCTGGCCAAACGAGGGCGTGGAGGCTTGGCTCCAAGCAAAAGCGTCGTTCTGATCTATGTCAGTCGGTTTTCCGCGGCAGATCGCCGATCCCGCCGAACACCGATGCTGGGCCTGCGTCGAGCGGGACCGGAACGAGGTTCTCGTGGCATCATCGGCGCGCTCAGGTGTCGGTGCCGGGTTGTTGGGAACACCGCTCGGCACGCGCGGTTCAGAGGCTGGCACGGTCAAGGAATTCAACATGAAAGCAGTGGTCTGGCGCGGCGTCGGAGACATCCGGGTGGAGGACGTTCCCGAGCCGCGGATCCAGGAGCCCACCGATGCCATCGTGCGGCTGACAAGCTCCGCGATCTGCGGCACGGACCTTCATTTCGTGCGAGGCACGTTCTCCGGCATGCGCGAGGGCGTGGTGCTCGGCCATGAAGGCGTGGGCGTGGTCGAGGAGGTCGGCGACATGGTCCGCAACCTCGAGCCCGGCGACCGCGTGGTGATCCCCTCCACAATCGCCTGCGGCACGTGCTCCTATTGCCGCGCGGGCTATTATGCGCAGTGCGACAACGCCAATCCCGGCGGCAAGCGCGCGGGCACCGCCTTCTTCGGCGGGCCCGAGGCGGCGGGCGGCTTCGACGGGTTGCAGGCGGAAAAGGCGCGGATTCCCTATGCCCATATCGGCCTCGTCAAGCTGCCGGACGAGGTGAGCGACGAGCAGGCGATCCTGATCTCCGACATCTTCCCCACCGGCTGGTTCGGCGCCGACATCGCCGACATCGAGGAAGGGCACAGCGTGGCCGTGTTCGGCTGCGGCCCGGTCGGCCAGTTCGCCATCGCCTCCGCGCTGCTGATGGGCGCGCGGGTGATCGCGGTGGACAGCAAGGAGGACCGGCTCGCCATCGCCCGCCGGCAGGGCGCGGAGATCGTGAACTTCGAGAAGGAAGATCCGGTCGAGACCATCGTGCAGCTGACCGGCGGCATCGGCGTCGACCGGGCGATCGACGCGGTGGGCGTGGAGGCGGAGCATCCGCATGGCGGCCCCGCGGCCGACCCGGAGAAAGCCGAGAAGCTGGAGGCCGAAGCCCAGCAGAACGCGCCCGACAGCCCCGACCAGCCGCCCTTCGAACCGGGCGATGCGCCGAGCCAGGCGCTGCGCTGGGCGGTCCAGGCGCTCGCCAAGGCGGGCACGCTGTCGATCATCGGCGTCTATCCGCCGACCATCGAGACCTTCCCCATCGGCCAGGCGATGAACAAGAACCTGACGATCAGAATGGGGAACTGCAACCATCGCAAGTACATCCCGCACCTCGTCGATCTCGTCCGATCGGGCGTCATCGATCCGGTGTCGCTGTTGACGCAAGTCGAGGAACTCACGGACGCCGTGGAGGCCTACAAGACCTTCGACCAGCGCAAGCCCGGCTGGCTGAAAGTCGAGCTCGAGCCTGCCGAATGAGCCCGATGCGTGTTCGGCAGCGTGTTCCTGCGGTGCAAAGGCGCAGCTGAGGCGCCCGCAGAGATCCCTGCTTCCTTCGCAAAACCGAACAGCGGCCCTGAACGGAGATAATCATGACTGAATTCAACCCGAACCGCCGCGCCTTTGTCGCGGGGGCCGCCATGGCGGGTGCCGCCGCAGCCGCCGCTCCCGCATTCGCCCAGAACCAGGGGCAGCCCGGCGCGCCCAACGCGCCCATGACGGCGCAGGCCGCCCGCTTCCCCAAGCCGCCCTATCCCGAACAGCAGCAGCCCTGGCCCGGCCTTGCCCAGCGCATGAACCCGCGCCCGGACCACGGGGAGGAGACCTATCGCGGCAGCGGCCGGCTGAGCGGCAAGCGGGCGCTGATCACCGGCGGCGACAGCGGGATCGGCCGCGCCGCCGCGATCGCCTTCGCTCGGGAAGGGGCGGACGTCGCCATCGCCTATCTCCCGGCGGAAGAACCCGACGCGCAGGAGGTGGCGCGCATCGTCGAGCAGGAGGGGCGCCGATTTGCCGCTCTGCCGGGCGATCTGCGCGAGAAGGACTACACGACCGGGCTGGCCGGCGAGGCTGTGCGCCAGCTCGGCGGGCTCGACATCCTCGTCAACAATGCTGCCTACCAGCAATGGGTGCCCGGGCTCGAGCAGCTGTCGGACGAGCAGTTCGACCAGACCATGAAGACCAATCTCTACGCCATGTTCTGGCTGACCAAGGCGGCGCTGCCGCATCTGCAATCTGGTTCGGCGATCATCAACACCTCAAGCGAGGTGGCCGCCACCTCTCCCGAAGGTCTGATCGATTATTCGATGACCAAGGCGGGCATCCTGACCTTCACCAAATCGATGGCAAAGCAGCTGGCCTCGCGCGGTATTCGCGTGAATGCGGTGACGCCCGGGCCGATCTGGACGCCGCTGCAGGTCTGCGGCGGGCAGAAGCCCGAGAACCTGCCGCAATTCGGCTCCAGCACCCCCATCGGCAGGGCCGGCCAGCCGGTCGAGCTCGCACCGCTTTACGTGGCGCTTGCGGACCCCGCTTTCAGCTATTCGACGGGGCAGGTGTTCGGCGCGACCGGCGGCGATCCGCAGCCCGGCGCCTGATGCCGCGCCGCCCCATGGCCGCCGTCCGGCCCTGCGGACCCTGCGTCCACCAGCCGACCATCCGCAGCGAGGCCTTATTGTAGCTCGCGTCGGCAGCTGAGGCTGGAGAAAGCGGATGTGTGACGGCGCGGCGAGGCCCGGGCGTTTGAGGGGTCGATCCTCGATCCATCCGCGCCTGTGCCGTTGCCGCCGCGATCATGGCGATCAGGGCGGCGGCTAAGAAAATCAGGAACAGCCGTTCGCGACAGCGTTTGATTTGTCGGTCGCGGTTCTCGCAAAAGGGATGGCAGGTCGGATGGCTCGTTCGCAGGCGGCGGCATGAGGATGAAGCGCGCTTCGCCAGCCGTGCGCGGCACGATGCGCTGACCAGGTCCTTTTACGATTCCGCCAGTCAGGAGAACCGTGCGATGAGAACCTGGCGGTGGCCCGCGACGGTACTGGGGCTCCTGATCGCCCTGATCGGGGCCGTCTTGGCCGCGGGCGGGGCCTGGCTGGCCGTGCTGGGCGGCTCTCCCTATTACGGGCTGACCGGCATCGCGATGATCGTTGCGGGCGTTTTGCTGGCTCGCGGGCGGATGGTGGGCGGCTGGCTCTATCTGGCCATAGTGGCCGCAACCATGGTCTGGGCGTTCTGGGAGACGGGCGGGCTCGCCTGGGCGCTGGTGCCGCGGGTGATCGCGCCCTTGGTCCTGCTGCTGCTGCTCGTTCCGGTGATGGCCGCGCTCTCCTTGCGTGCGAACCGGTGGAAGCTTGCCGGCGGATCGGTGCTGGCGATGCTGGCCGTGGTGGTGGCAGGCGGGCTGCTGCTGACCCGCGGCTATGACACGCCCCCGCTGATGGCGCTGCCGGCGGCCACGTCGCAGGGCATGAGCGACCCTTCCGGACAGGCGACGGGCGCCGAGTGGCCGGCCTATGGCGGCACGCAGGCGGCGCGCCGCTACTCGCCGTTGACCCAGATCAACCCCGCCAATGTCGGCCAGCTCGAACGGGCGTGGCTGACCCATACGGGCGACCTGCCATCGACCGAGGCGGAGGGCACGTACGGCGCGGAGAACACCCCGCTCAAGGTCGGCGACACGCTCTATCTGTGCACGCCCAAGAACATCATGATCGCGCTCGACGCCGCCACGGGCGCGCAGCGCTGGCGCTACGACCCGCAAGTGCCGGACCGCGCCATTCCTTATACTGCTGCTTGCCGCGGCGTGGTCTACCACCGTGCTCCCGATGCGCCGGCCGACCGGCCCTGCGCCGCACGCGTGATCGAGGGGACGCTCGACGCGCGCCTCGTGGCGGTGGATGCACGGACCGGGCGGCCCTGCGCCGATTTCGGCGGTGACGGCGATGTCAGCATCCTTCCCGGCATGGGCGAAGTGCCGTGGGGCTATGTCTCCATCACCGCGCCGCCGACGCTGGTGCGCGGGGTCCTGGTGGTGGGCCATCAGGTGCTGGACGGGCAGAACCGCTGGTCGCCTTCGGGCGTGATGCAGGGGTTCGATGTGCAGACGGGCGAGCTCGCCTGGGCCTGGGACATGATGAACCCGCAATGGGACCGTTATCCGCCCGAGGGCGAGACCTGGGCGCGGGGCACGCCGAACATGTGGACCATGGCCAGCGGCGACGAGGAGCTTGGCCTCGTCTACCTGCCGATGGGCAACGCCTCGGTCGATTATTACAGCAAGCTGCGCCGCCCGCCCGAGAACGAATTTGCGACCTCCATCGTCGCCCTCGACGTGACCACGGGCAAGCCGCGCTGGCGCTTCCAGGCGGTGCGCAAGGACGTGTGGGACTACGATTTCGGCGCGCAGGCGACTTTGGTGGACTGGCCGGTGCCGGGCGGCGGCACCCCGGCGCTGGTGGTGCCGAGCAAGCAGGGCGACATCTATGTGCTCGACCGCCGCACGGGCCGGCCGCTGACGCCCGTGGGCACGATCCGCGCGCCGACGGGCGGCGTGGAGCCCGAGGAGCGCTCGCCCACGCAGATCGTCTCGCTGTGGCATACGCTGCGCAAGGACCCGCTGACCGAGCGCGACATGTGGGGCATGAGCCCGATCGACCAGATGGTCTGCCGCATCCAGTTCAAGCGTGCCCGGTACGAGGGGTTCTATACGCCGCCCGCCGCCGACCGGCACTCGATCGAATATCCGGGCTATAATGGCGGCACCGATTGGGGCGGCATCGCGGTCGATCCGGCGCGCGGGATCATTGTCGCCAATTACAACGACATGCCCAATTACGTGACGCTGGTGCCCCGCGAAGTGGCGAACGAGCGCGGCTGGTCGCCGCGCGACCAGGCCCGCGGCAGCATCGGCGGCGCGGAGGGCGCGGGCGATCCGCAGGCCAACACGCCCTACGCGGTGGATGTGAATGCGGGCTGGCGGCTGCCCTTCACCGGCATGTTGTGCAAGCAGCCGCCCTATGGCGGCATTCGCGCGATCGACATGCGCACGGGAGAGACGATCTGGGACCGCGCCCTGGGCGAGGCGCGCACCAACGGGCCGTTCGGCATCCCCTCCATGCTGCCCGTGCGCATCGGCACGCCCAATAATGGCGGCGCGGTGGTGACCGCGAGCGGCCTCGTCTTCATCGCCGCGGCGACCGACAACCTCATCCGCGCGATCGATCTTTCGACCGGCGAGGTGCTGTGGAAGGACGTGCTGCCCGCAGGCGGCCAGGCGACGCCGATCGTCTACGAGCAGGGCGGGCGCGAATATCTGGTCATCTATGCCGGCGGTCATCACTTCATGGAGACGCCGGTGGGGGACGAGGTGATCGCCTACGCCCTGCCGTCCGATTAGGCCGGCGGAGTTCATGGCGAGCCCGGACGAATACGTCTTCCAGCCGCACGAGCGGCCGATGCTGCCGGGCTCTCCGGCAACGCCGACCCATCCGCCGCGCCGCCGGGCGGCCTATCTCGGCATCGGCGTGCTGCTGGGGATGACCGGCGGGCTGAACACGGCGCTGCTCACCGCCGCCCTGCCGCAGATCCAGGGCGCGCTGGCGCTCACCCCGTCCGAAGGCGGCTGGCTGACGGCGATCTATTCGATGACCAGCGTGTGCATGAGCGCGCTGATGATCCGCTTCCGCCAGCATTTCGGGCTGCAGCGCTTCATGCGCGTCTATCTGCTGGCCTATGTGGCGCTGACGATCGTGCAGCTCTTCGTGCACGATTTCACCGCCGAGCTGATCGTGCGGGGCGTCGGCGGGCTGGTCGGCAGCGCGCTCACCACCTTGGCGCTGTTCTACATCATGCAGGCCCTGCCGCCGGCGAAGCGGCTCGGCGCGATGATCCTCGGCTTCGGGCTGGCGCAGCTTGCCCTGCCGCTGGCGCGGCTGCTAGCCCCGCTCCTGCTGTACGAGGGCGAGATCGAGAACCTGTTCCGGCTGGAGGCAGGGCTGACGCTGATCTGCCTGGCCGCGGTCGCGCTGCTCCGCCTGCCGCCCAGCGAGCGGATCAACGCCATCGAGCCGCTCGATTTCGTCTCCATCCTGCTGCTCGCCCCGGGCGTGGCGCTGCTGTGCGCGGTGCTGGTGCAGGGGCGGATCACCTGGTGGGATACGCCGTGGCTCGGCTGGGCGCTGGCGGCTGCCATCCCGCTGATCGGCGCGGCGCTGCTGATCGAGCACAATCGCGCCCGCCCCATGCTCAACACGCGCTGGATGCGCAGCCGCAACATGATCCGCTTCGTCGTCATCGCCACCGTGGTGCGGGTGCTGCTGTCGGAACAGAGCTACGGCTCGGTCGGCCTGCTGACGGCGGTGGGCATGACGAGCGACCAGCTGATCACGCTCAACCTGGTGATCTTCCTCGCCTCGCTCGCGGGGCTGCTCGCCGGGGTGCTGACCGTCAGGCCGACCGACCTGCTGCTGCCGCTGATCGCCTCCGCCGTGCTGATCGCCATCGGTGCGTTTATGGATTCGCATGCGTCGAACCTCACCCGGCCGGCCAACCTCTATGTCAGCCAGGCGCTGATCGCCTTTGCCGCGCTCTACTCGATGGCGCCGATGATCATGGCCGGCGTCCTGCGCGCCCTGTCCAAGGGGTTCAGCCACATCATCAGCTTTTCGGCCCTGTTCGCGATCAGCCAGACGGTGGGTGGCCTGGCCGGGGTGGCGCTGCTCGGCAGCTTCCAGATCGTGCGCGCGCGGCACCATGCGGCGGAACTGGCGCAGGGCCTCTCGCCCGTCGATCCGCTGGTGACGGGCCGCCTGCAGGCGCTCGGCGGTGCCTATGGCCGGGTGCTCGGCGACCCGGCGCTGCGCCAGGCGGAAGGCGGCGTGCTGCTCGCCCAGCAGGTCACGCGCGAGGCCAATATCCTCGCCTATAACGACGTCTTCCTGCTGATCGCGGTGCTCGCCGCCCTGACCGCCCTGTGGCTCGGGGCGCGCTGGGTGCGCCTGCGCCTCAGCGGCATCAACCCCTTCGCCGAGGATCTGGCCGCCTTGCAGCGGATGAGGCAGCGACAATGAACGAGACGACCACCCCGCCACCCCGCCCCGAGGCGCCCGAGCGGCAGGAGGAGCCGATCGAGCCCGGCCAGGCGGCCCCGGCGCCCACCGGCGGCTGGGCTCCGCCACGCGGCAGCTGGAAGGCGATCATCGGCTTCGTCGCTATCCTGGCGGTGGGCGTGCTGCTGGTCCTCTATGCCTGGAGCCTGCCGCCCTTCCGCACCGCCGTCGAGACGACCGACAACGCCAATGTCCGCGGCCAAACCACGATCATTGCCCCACAGGTGAACGGATATGTCACCACGGTACCGGTGCGCGATTACGAGCAGGTGCAGCGCGGAGACGTGCTGGCGCGGATCGACGACCGCATCTACCGCCAGCGGGTGGAGCAGGCGCGCGCCAACCTTGCCGCGCGGCAGGCCGAACTCGCCAATGCGCAGCAGAGCCGCCGCTCGGGCGAGGCCGGCGTGCGCGGCCAGGAAGCGGCGGTGGCCAGTGCCGAGGCGCAACTCGCCCGCGCGCGCGCCGACATGCGGCGGGTGAGCGAACTGGTCGAGGAGGGCTCGGTGTCGCTGCGCGAGCGCGACCAGGTGCAGGCCGCGCTCAGCCAGGCGGAGGCGGCGGTCCGCCAAGCGCGGGCGCAGCAGGCCGCCGCGGAGGAACAGGTGCGCAGCGTGGAGGTCGGCCGCGGCGGCCTCGAGGCGGCGGTGGAGAACGCACAGGCTGCCCTGCGGCTCGCCGAGATCGACCTCTCCAACACATTGGTTCGCGCGCCGGAGGGCGGGCTGCTGGGCGAGGTGGGCGTTCGCACAGGGCAATATGTGACCGCAGGAAGCCAGCTCATGTTCCTGGTGCCGCCGCAAGTGTGGGTGATCGCCAACTTCAAGGAAGGGCAGACCGCGCGCATGATGCCGGGGCAGCCCGCCACGATCGGCGTCGATGCTCTGGACGGCGCGGAGCTGCCGGGCCGGGTCGAGCGGCTGGCACCGGCGGCCGGAAACGAATTCAGCGTCATCCCGCAGAGCAATGCCACCGGCAATTTCGTCAAGGTGGCGCAGCGCATCTCGGTGCGGATCGCGATCGATGCCGATCATCCGCTCTACAACCGCCTGCGGCCCGGCATGTCGGTCGAGGCGCGGGTCGATACGAGCGGCGGGCCCGGCCCGGGCGCGCAATGAGGCGCGGCGCTAGGCTGCTTGCGGGGTTGGCGCCGGTGCTACTGGGGGTGCTGGCGCTCGCCGCCTGCACCCCGCCGCCGGCCACGCCGCGCCCGGTGGGGACGATCGTGATCCCGCCGCCCGAATGGCGCGCCGACCGGGCAGGAAGCGCCGAGATCGGCACGCAATGGTGGCGCCGTTTCGATGATCCGGTCCTCACCGGCCTCGTGGAAGAGGCGCTCGCCGCCAATGGCGATGTCGCCATCGCGCTCGCCCGGGTGCGCGAGGCGCGCGCGCAGGAGACGATTGTTCGCGCACAGCGCCTGCCCACGCTGGACGTCGGCTCGGGCGTCGGCCGCTCGCGGACGTTGGGCGCGCTCGGCACGCCGATCAATGCGAGCGCGGTGCAGCCGGTCTTCCAGACCGCCTACGAGATCGACCTGTTCGGCCGCATCGGCAGCGAGGTGGAGGCGGCACGGCTCGGCAGGCTGGCCACCGAGGCGGCGAGCGAGACGGCACGCCTCGCCGTGGCAGCGGCCACCGCCAGCGGCTACCTGACTTTGCGCGGCCTCGATGCGCGGGCCCGGCTCACCCGCGCCACCATCGCCGCGCGCGCCGAGGCGCTGCGCATCGCCCGTTCGCGCGCCGAAGCGGGCTACACCTCGCAGTTCGAGCTGCGCCTGGCGGAGGCCGAATATGAAGGCACCGCCCAGCTCCTGCCGGAGATCGAACTCGCCATTGCGCGGCAGGAAAACGCCCTCTCCGTCCTTCTCGGCGATCCTCCCCACGCGATCGAACGGGGCCGGTCCGTGGGCGAATTGCAGGCTCCGCCAGTGCCCGCCGGGCTGCCCTCGGACCTGCTCCGCCGCCGGCCCGACATCGCCCAGGCGGAACTCGCGATCGCCGCCAGCGATGCGACGCTCGCCGCCTCGCGCGCGCGCTTCCTGCCCTCGGTGGGGCTGACGGGTTCGGCGGGCGCGATCGTCTCCTCCAGCCTCGGCGATCCGATCGCGATCTGGTCGCTCGGGGCCAGCGTTCTGGCGCCGCTCTTCGAAGGAGGGCGCCTGCGCGCCGGCGTGGACATTGCCGAGGCGCGCCGCGACCAGGCGGCCTTCACCTATCGCGATGTCGTGCTGACGGCCTTTCGCGAAGTGGAGGATGCGCTCGCCGCCGTGGAGAAGCTGCAGGCGCAGCGCCAGCGCCTCGAAGCGCAGCGCGACGCCGCGGCCGAGGCGCTGCGCCACGCGACCAACCGCTATCGCGCCGGCTACAGCGACTATCTCGCGCAGCTCGACGCCCAGCGCACCCTGTTCAGCGTCGAACTCGCCCTGGCGCAGGTCGAAGCCGACCAGCTGACCGCCTCGGTCGCGCTGTACCAGACCATGGGCGGTGGCTGGCCCGGGCCCTAACACGCGGTCTGTTCAGAGCCGGTCCGCGATCGACGACTATGCACGAACTCTCCAGCTCGATCGCCGGTCGCGGCTGCTCACCCGGCGGAATGCGTGGCCGAGCAGGACGAGAGTACGGGCCACTCGTCGCCATGCGGTGGCCAGGCGGGTTCGCGCTGGACGAGAGCCTGACGAGCACGGACGGGCGGCGCGCATACCGCGCGTTCAGCGATGCTGCTTTGCACCTAAGGCCACGGCAACCAGAACCGGCGACCAGAGCCGACAATGCCCGCGTCAAAGGGACAATCGCACCGCGGCCGCCGCAGCGGCCGGCTGGGCGCGAGTGCCTGCTAGCACTCCTGCGGAACGAGGCGCGCGGGCCGCTTCGACCGGCGAAGGGCCACCCCGACGGCGCCGAACCCAATGATCATCATCGCCCATGTCGCAGGCTCCGGCACGGCCGAGATCCTGACGACCTGCCCGCTGCCGGGCGCTCCCGCGCTGTTGATGGTGACGTAGAACGCGCCGTCGCTGCCGATGGTGAGCCCGGTGGGATTGACCAGATCGGTGAAGATGGTCTCGGAAACGCCGGAGCTCGACACGCGGAAGAGCCCGCCACCGACGCCCGGTCCGAGAATGCCGTCGACATCGAGCGAGAGGGCGTAAAGATCGCCGTCCGCGCCGAAGGCGATGTCGGTGAGGTTGGTGAAGCCGGTGGCGAACACGGTCGCGGTGCTGGAGCCCGGAGCGATGCTGTAGATCTGGGCGCCGCCCGGCGTGAACGGAAAGCCCGTGAGCTCGGCCACGTAGATCGTCCCGTCCGGGCCGACCGTCACCCCGGTTGGAACGGAATCGCTCTCCGGCAGCGGGGGGCCGATGAAGCGCGCGGGAAAGGTCGTCACCAGCGACACGTCGCCCGTCGGTGAGATGCTGCTGAGCGTGTTCGCGCCCGCGTCGGTGGCGAACAGCCCGCCGGCGCCCGACGCGATATGGAAGGGGTTGCTGTCGACCGGTCCGCCGGCCGGATTGTTGAGAGCCTCGAACGCGCTCACGTCGGCAAAGCCGGTCACGACCCCGCCGGTGGTGAAGGTGAGGACATGACCCAGCAGGCTGCCGGCGGGCCGACCGGCAGGGTCGGCGCCGAGCCCGATGGCCACATAGCCTGTGCCGCTCGCATCGAAGCCGATCCCCTGCGGCCCGGTGATTTCGCCCGTGGTGGGGCTGTAGATCGTCGGCAGGCCCGTCACGATCCGCGACTGCACGCCTCCCAGAACCTGCGTGATCGAGCCGTTGAAGGAGAAGTCGAGACCGCCGCTGGGCGGAACGTCCGGATCCATGAAGCCGGTCTCGGCGATGTAGAGCGCGCCGTCCGGGCCGAAAGCCAGGTCTCGTGGATTGTTGAGGCCGTCTGCGAACAGCGTCGTCGTATAGCTCTGCGCCGCAGCGGGCGCTGCGATCAGCGCCAGGGCGAGGCAGGGCAAGCCGAGGCTGATCTTGCGAGGAAGCGCTTGTAAGATCATGCATAATCCTCCCGAAACACGAAGAACAGCGTGCTACATAGCCGCAGAAAAGATCGAAAGAACCGACTCTGTAGCGTCACGAATGCGCGAACAGGTGTACTATTTACCAGTCCTTCGTCAACACAGGACGTCAAGGCCCGCGAAAGACGCGCCGAGTTCGGCACGGGGACGAAGATTCCTGGCGCTGGATCATCTCGGGCCGCTTTCAACCGGCAGCTTCGATCGGGCGCCGATCACCGCCAGAGCGGCGGTGCGCACCCAAATGAGGATGCGCAACATCGAACGGACGCGGCGCGGATCGCGATCGCGCTTGCCGAGCCGGGGAGAAGTCCCGTGGCGGTTACGCCGCCATTGAGGTCCGTGGCCGCAAAAAGCGTCGCGGTGAGGGTGAGCGCTCGAGCTGCCGTCGCAGAGCTCCGCGGCGAGCCGGGTCAGCCGGAGAGCCGGCGATTGCGCAATATGAGCCCCCGCGAACAGAGCGGTGGCGGACCATAGCGCGATGGGGAGGGCCCGCCGAGACGAGCCCGAACACGCTGGCTGCAAACACGACCGAAGCGACGGGCAGCGGCCGCGGCTTACTTCCTCTATGCTCACGCCCACCGGTGCGCGTGCCGGGATGCGTTGCGCCGATCCGGCGGCGCTCTCCGCGACAGCGACGCCTTGATGCGCCCTGTCGCGTAGCTTCACCCTTCCCGCTGTCCACGATCGGGCCTGAGCTGTCGAACATGCGGGCGTCATGCAGGTGGACGCGGAGGGCGTCGATCGCTGGATCTTCAATCGCGGGGCGCGATCGGGGTAACCGAAGCCTGGTAGCTCCTTGCGGGGTTGCACCCCCGGCCTCAGGGCGGTGCAACGGCATCGGCCGGCACTGTTCCAGCGTCAGTGATCCGCGGCTGCTCGGACCGGCATCACCCCCTTCGGGATTGCTCCACGACGGTTCGGATCAGCTGGTTGATCTCTTCTGCGATGATATCGGGATGATCTTCGGGCGTGAAATGCCTGCCTCCCACTATCTTGCGCAGGGGCGCGTTGAGATCGCGGGCGAAGCGCTCGCCATATTCGATTTTCTGGAACCCGTCCGCGTCGCCCCAGACGATGCGGGCAGGGATCCCGAGGGCGGGGAGGCGGTCTGCCACCGCGAGCGTGTCGCGCGCATCGAGGCATTCGATTTGCCGAATCAGCGCCGCGGCGCCGCCATGCTCCAGATAATGCGCGGCATGAACGGCATAGGCCTCGCGAGCCTCGGACGGATCATCGTGCCCTCGCGCATACATGTTGGCGAGGAGCAGCTTGAGGGCGGCGTCGGGCAAATGGCGCATCAGTCCGGCCGACGCTCTCATTGCAGCGACGCTGGGGATCGGCCATGAATCGTAGCCGACGCCATTGGTCAGGAACAGGCCGCCGCACAGGTCGCGATGGCGAACCGCCAGGATCTGCGCCACTCCGCCGCCGAGATCGTGGCCGGCGATCACGGCCTTCCTCAGTCCGAGTTGCCGCATCCAGCGCGCCAGGTATTCGGCCTGCGCGGCCAGCGAGAGGTCACGCCCTCTGCCCTCGGGAATCGAGCTGCCGTACCCGACCATTTCCCACGCAAGGACACGCGCGCCGGAGAGATGCGGCATGACCTTGCGCCACAGGTCGGGCGAGGTCGGGATGCCGTGGAGCAGCACGACAGGAAGCCCGTCGCCCCGCTCTGTCCAGGCCATCCTGATCCCCTCGACATCGGCGCAGTGGCGCTCGAGGGGTTCAGAACGGGCATCGGCCGAAAGATCGTTCAGGCTCCGCAGGCGCCGCTGGCCGGCGGCCAGCGTGGCCGCAGCGGCTGCCGCCATCGCGCCCAGCACTACAGGTGTCCGTTTGCGCATTGTTGCTGGCCTTTGGATGAGGTGGCTTGGCTCCTCGTAACTCTCTTGCAGATTAAAAGGGCGTGCCTCAACCGCAGAGCAGATCGGTTTCTAGAGGTCTTGCGCAGGCGCTCACCCACCGTGGGCGGGCCCGGCAGACGGTAGAGGCGCAATTGTCGCTTGCTGGCGGGCGGTGCCGATCCTTCCAGATTCCGCGAGTTAGAACATCGGGCTGTCGGAACCGCGACCGCCGCCAACGGCTTTGCCCGCAAGGGCCGACGGGAGGTGAGACAATGGCTGAGTGGGTCGGAGCCGCCCTCCAGGACGATATGCGACCGCGAATGTTCGAGCTGGCGCGGCGCGGCGAAGCCTTTGCCCTGGCAACGATCGTCGCCGCCGATGGCGGGCCGCGCCCGGTCGGCTCGCAGATGGTGATCACCGGTGGGGACCGATCGGGGTTCCTCTCCGGCGGGTGCATCGAGGCCGATGTCGCCTCGCACGGGCGGGAGGTCCTGAAGACCGGGGAGCCCAGGGTGCTGGTCTATGGCAGCGGAAGCCCCTTCATCGACATCCGCCTTCCCTGCGGCGGGCGGCTCGAGATCGTGGTCGAGCGGGTGGCGCCTGACGACGCTGCCTCAAACGCGCTGCAGGCCTCGATGCAGGCCCGGCGCCCGGCCTGGTGGTCGAGCAACGGGCGGCAGCGCTGGTGCGGCCCGGAGCCGCGCGGTTCGTGTCAAGGCGAACTGCGGGTCCTGCGCCGCTACGATCCGCCGCAACGGCTGATCGTGGTCGGATCGGATCCTTTCGCGCTGGCCATTGCCGGGCTCGGGGCGCAGATCGGTTGGGAGGCCGTGTTGCTGGCGCCATTCGGTCCGGCTGAGCCTCCGCCCGCGCGCGTCGGCTACGATCGCAGGCCCTTGCACCTGTCGCTGCGGGAGCTCGCGCCCGATCGCTGGACCGCCATTGCAGTGGCGACCCACGATCTGGCCGGGGACGAGGCGGCTCTGCTGCCGGCGCTGCTGTCGGATGCAGGATATGTCGGTGCGCTCGGATCGCGGCGAAAAATTCAGGAGCGGGTCGAGAGACTGCGCGAGGCAGGGCTGACGCAGGCGAGCATCGACCGGCTGCATACGCCCATCGGCCTCGCCATCGGCGCGCAGAACCCGTGGGAGGTTGCCGTCGCGGTCGCTGCGCAGATCATCGAGCACAACCGCCGCGCCGGCGCCGCCGATCAGGTGCCGACCATGGAGCTCGAAGATGCCCGCGCCGCCCGCTGAGCCGGGCACGCAGGCGATCGTCCTTGCCGCGGGGGCCGGTCGTCGCTTCGGCGGAGGGAAGCTGCTGGCGCCGTTCCGCTCCCGCGCTCTGGTGTGCTGGGCAGTCGACGCGGCCCTTGCGACGACCGTCGGCGGGGTCAATGTGGTGGTGGGCGCTCGCGGGGAGGAGGTGGCGGCTCGCCTCTCACCCTTGCAGCAGGTGAGGCTTCGCGTGGTTGACTGCCCCGAATGGGACGAGGGGCTGGCGGCCTCGCTCCGTTGCGGGATCGAGAGCCTGCCTGCGGACACGCGCGCGGCGCTGATCTTCCTCGGCGACATGCCCGACATTTGCGCGCGGCTTGCTGATCGGGTGCTGCGGGAGGTGCTGAACGGTGCGCCGGCCGCGATGCCGGTGTTCGGAGGGCGCCCCGGACATCCGGTGGCGGTCTCAAGCAGGCTGTTCCCCGCCTTTCGCCGCTTGCGGGGCGATCGCGGAGCGCGATACCTCCTGGACGGGCTGGACGGACTGGTGCGGATCGAGACCGCCGATCCGGGCTGCGTGCGGGATGTGGACACGCCGGCCGACCTCGACGCGCTGCCTGTGCAGCCAAGGTGACGGGGGCTCGCGCGGGCGCACGGCGGGGGAAGGGGGGCGTGAGCTGCGCTTGTGGCAACCGCCAAGCTCCCCCGTATCGGCGGCTGCCGGCCCGATCAGCCTGTGATCGTTCCTGGTCGTCGCCTCGTCCCCCTCCTCGCGAACGTCACCGTACATGATCAGCCTGATCAGCCATCCCGACGGTGCCTTCGCTTCCTTCAGGACGAGTAGGACCGATTGGACCTCAAAGGCATTGAAGCGAGACCAGGGGAGTTTCTGCATGCCGCTGACCATCAATGAGCGAGAATACGAGTTCGAGGGCGATCCGCGCACCAGCCTGCTCGATTTCCTGCGCCGCGATTGCGGGCTGACGGGAACGAAGAAGGGCTGCGATCACGGCCAGTGCGGCGCCTGCACGGTGCTGGTCAACGGGCAGCGGATCAATTCCTGCCTGACGCTGGCGGCGATGCACGATGGCGACAGCATCACCACCATCGAGGGGCTCGGCACGCCCACCGACATGCACCCGTTGCAGGCCGCTTTCGTGAAGCATGACGGTTATCAGTGCGGCTATTGCACGCCCGGCCAGATCTGTTCGGCCCAGGCGATGATCGACGAGGCGGCGAATGGCTGGCCCAGCTTCGTCAGCGAGGATCTCGCCGGCACAATCAGCCTGACGCCAGAGGAAATCCGCGAGCGGATGAGCGGCAATCTGTGCCGTTGCGGCGCCTATTCCAACATCGTCGACGCCATTCTCGAAGTGCTGGAGGCTCGGGCATGAAGCCGTTCGAATATGTTCGCGCCGACGGGCTGACCCGCGCGGCGCAACTGGCACGCGCCGGCGCACGGCCGATCGCCGGCGGGACCAACCTGCTCGACCTGATGAAGCTGCAGGTCGAAACGCCCGACCGGCTGGTCGACGTCAACCGCCTTCCGCTCGGCGGGATCGAGGCGGACGGGGACGGGCTCAGGATCGGGGCGCTGGTCAGCAACAGCGCCTGCGCCGCCGACGAGCGGGTGCGGCGCGATTATCCGGTGCTCGCCCGGGCGATCCTGTCCGCGGCGACCTTCCAGCTGCGCAACAAGGCGACCACCGCCGGCAATCTGTGCCAGCGGACCCGGTGCTACTACTTCTACAACGCCGACATGCCGTGCAACAAGCGCGAGCCCGGCAGCGGCTGTTCGGCCATCGATGGCTATAACCGAATCCATGCGGTGCTCGGCGCCAGCGACCAGTGCATCGCGACCTATCCGGGCGACATGGCGGTGGCGCTCTGCGCGCTCGATGCCACGGTGCAGATCGCCGACCCGGATGGCGGCAGGCGGGAGGTCGCGGTGCGCGCCTTCCACCGGCTGCCAGGGGACCGCCCGGAAAAGGACAATGTTCTCGAACCCGGGGAGGTGATCACCGGGGTCCGCCTGCCGGCACCGGCGGGAGGCAAACAATTGTATCGCAAGGTCCGCGACCGGTCCTCCTATGCCTTCGCGCTGGTGTCCATCGCCGCGCTGGTGCGGATGGAGGGAGGCACGATCGCCTCCGCCTCGCTGGCCTTCGGAGGGCTGGCGCACAAGCCATGGCACGACGAGCGGATCGACCAGCTGCTGGCCGGCAAGGAGCCCTCCGACGCGCTGTTCGACCGGGCGGCCGACCTGCTGCTCGAAGGCGCGCGGGGCTATGGCTCCAACGACTTCAAGATCCCGATGGCGCGGCGAACGCTCAAAGCCGTGCTGCGCGAAGCCACCGGAGTATCGGCATGACCCGTTCGCTGATTTTGGACGCGCCCGACGAGCGCAACCGGCTCGACGCGATGGCGCAAGGCGTGATCGGCAAGCCGCTCGACCGCCCGGACGGGCCGGCAAAGACCACCGGCACCGCGCTCTATGCTGCCGAATATGCGGTCGACGGCTGCTTGGAAGGCGTGCTGGTCACGGCCACGATCACGCGGGGCGAGGTGACGGTGCTGGGCGAGAAGGCCGTGCGCGACATGCCCGGCGTGATCGCGGTGATCTGCGACGAGCGCATGACCGCCCGCGCGGCCCAGGGCCGCGCAGGCGAATCGCCGGTGCGCGAGGTGCGCCGCGTCCAGTATTACGGCCAGCCGATCGCGCTGGTCGTGGCGGAGACCTTCGAACAGGCGCGCGATGCGGCCAAGCAGCTGCGCGTCGAATATCGCGAGGACGAGGGTGCGCTGGTGGAGCAGCACTCGCGCGATGCTCCGGTCGAGACCTATGGCAATTCCGTCATCCAGGGCAATCTCGACAAGGCGATGAGCGAGGCGGCGCACGCCGTCGACGTCACCTACACCACCGAGTGCCACAACAGCGCGCCGATGGAGCCCCATGCCAGCATCGCGCAGTGGGACGGCGAGGTGCTCACGCTCCATTCGAGCCTGCAGATGCTCCGGTACAACGTGAAGGAGCTGGCCGATGCGGTCGGCCTGCCCCCTGAGAAGGTGCACCTGATCTCTCCCTATGTCGGCGGCGGCTTCGGTTCCAAGCTCGGCATCAGCCCCGAAGGGGTGGCGGCCTCAGTCGCGGCGATGGAGCTTGGCCGCCCGGTGCGGGTGGTCATGCTGCGCCAGCAGGTGTTTCAGTGCGTGATGCGCCGCTCCGAGACCACCCAGCGGATGCGGCTGGCGGCGGACGGGGAAGGGCGGCTGATCGGCTTCGGGCACGAGGCGCTCGTGTCCAACCTGCCGGCGGAGGATTTCGGGGAGCCGGTCACCCAGGCGAGCAAGTTCCTCTACCGCGGCGAGAACCGGACGATCCGGATCGACCTCGCGCGCCTCAATCTGGTCACCGCCGGCTCCGTGCGCGCGCCGGGCGAGGCGGTGGGAATGCAGGTGCTGGAGGCGGCGATGGACGAGCTGGCGAACGAGATGGGGCTCGATCCGGTCGAACTGCGCCTGCGCAACATTCCCGAGCGGCACCCGTCCAAGGACATCCCGTACAGCTCGCGCAAGCTCGCCGAGTGCCTGACCCTGGGTGCCGAACGCTTTGGCTGGGACGGCGCCAACCGCCAGCCGTGCCAGAAGCGCGAGGGCGAATGGTGGATCGGCACCGGCATGGCCAGCGCCGCGCGCATCCACAACCTCAACGAGGCGGAAGCCCGCGTGACCCTGTGCGCCGACGGCACGGCCATCGTCGCCAGCGACATGACCGACATCGGCACCGGCACCTATACCGTGCTCGGCCAGATCGCCGGTGAGATGCTGGGGCTGGATCCGAAGGACGTGCTTGTGCGCCTGGGCGATACCTCGTTCCCGCCAGGCGCGGGCTCCGGCGGAAGCTGGGGCGCGGCGTCCACCGGATCGGCGGTGTTCACGGCATGCGAGGGCATTCGCCTGAAGCTCGCCGAAAAGCTTGGCTGCGCGGAAGAAGACCTCACGCTCAAGGACGGCTTTGCGGTTGTCGGCAACAGGCGCGTCGCCTTCCCCGATCTGCTGGGCGGCGAGGCGATCGAGGAGACCGGCCATTTCGAAAGCGGCAAGGTCTCCGACGAATTCTCGGCGGCGATGTACGGCGCCTTCTTCTGCGAGGTCGCGGTCAACGCCTATACCGGCGAGACGCGCGTGCGCCGTTTCGGCGGGACGTTCGGCCTCGGCCGGGTGCTCAACCACAAGACCGCGACCTCCCAGTGCATGGGCGGCATGGTCTGGGGCATCGGCAGCGCGCTGACCGAGGACGAGATCTTCGACAAGCGCGACGGGCACATCGTGAACCCGGACCTCGCCGAATATCACGTGCCGGTGAACCTCGACGTGCCGCACCTCGACGTGGTTCTGGTGGAGGAACGCGATCCGGCCGCAAGCCCGCTCCAGGCCAAGGGCGTCGGCGAACTCGGCATCTGCGGCGCGGCGGGCGCGATCGCCAACGCCATTTATCATGCGTGCGGCGTGCGCGTGCGCAGCTTCCCGATCACCCCCGACAAGGTGATGGCCGAGCTGCCCGAACCGTGATCGCGAGGAGCGCGGGGGCGGTGGAGGCGGTCGCTCTGTCGGCTCGCCGTGCCCGAATGCTCTGACTAGGCTGACTGCCTGCCGTCAAGCAGGGCGCGCCCTGTAGCGGCAGTAGCCCGGGGCTCGGACGCGCCTCATGTCTGGCGCCCCGGACGGTGCAGCACGGCGGCCGAATCTGTCCCGTCTCCGCCGGCGTGCTCAAGTGCTGGCTTTGCTCGACCGATGGCAAAGGCGGCCCCGGCGTTGCGCGACAAGCGAGTGACGGTCGACAAGACCGAGTGTTCGCTGCCATGACCGGCAACGGGGACGAGGCCGGGCCGAAGCAGGAGAAAGCCGATGATCGGGAATGGCGTAACGCGGCGCAGGTTCATCGAGGCAGGCGGAGGCGCGGCAGCCGCGTCCCTGGTGCTGGGGGCGAGCCCTGCCTTCGCGGTCCTGCAGGGGGGCGGCACAGCGGGTGCGATCGGGCAGCCGATGCCGGACGACGTCGAGCTCCCCAGTACTCCGCCGCGGCCCAGGCGGCCGGACAGCGTGGGGTTCGCCATCGTCGGCCTGGGCGGCTACGCGCTGAAGCAGATGATGCCGCGCTTTCCGCAGGCGGAGCGCGCGCATGTCGCCGCCCTAGTGTCCGGGAACCCCGACAAATTGCGCCGGGTGGGCGACGCCTATGGCGTTCCGCCCGAGTCCCGCTACTCCTACGAGAGCTTCGCCGAACTCGCGTCCGACAGCCGGGTGGATGCGATCTACATCGTGCTTCCAAGCGGTTTGCATGCGGAATGGACCGCCCGCGCCTTTGCCGCCGGCAAGCACGTCCTGTGCGAAAAGCCGATGGCGCTCTCCAGTGCCGAATGCGAGCGCATGATCGCGGCCAGCCGCCGCGCGGAGCGCAAGCTGATGATCGGCTATCGCTCGCACTTCGAGCCGTACAACCTCAAGGCCATGGAGCTGATGGCGCAGGATGCGGTCGGCCAACTCCGGCTGCTGCGAACTGAGCAGGCCTATCGGATGGGCCCGACCAGCCCGAGCGAGAACTGGCGCGCCAACCGGGCCCTGGCGGGCGGCGGTCCGCTGGAGGATCTGGGAATTTACGGTCTGCAGTCCGCGCTCTATCTGGTGCAGGAAATGCCGGAGAGCATCAGTGCCACCACGTTCCGCCCGGCCGGCGACCCGCGCTTCGCGGAGATCTTCGCCCATGTCTCCTCGCAATGGCGCTTCCCGTCGGGCGCGGTGGCGCAGCTGGCCACGTCCTACGATTCGGCGGGCATCAACTTCGCCGAGGCGCGCGGCACGGCCGGGGCGCTGATCATGGACCCGGCGACCAGCTATTCCGGCCAGGAGATGGTGCTGGAGGGCAGGGAGCGCCAGGAGTTCACGCCCGGAGACCCGAGCGACCAGTTCGCAGGCCAGTTGAACCACTTTGCCGACGCGATCCGCGACGGCGCGCAAATCAGGACGCCCGGAGAGATGGGCCTGCGCGACCTGCGCCTGATGGAGGCGATCTACGCCTCGGCGGCGGGCGGCCGGACTGTGAGGCTCAATCCGGACGGGACAATGAGAAGCTGAGGCGCGCGCGGCAGCCTCGACGGGCGGCAAGCAGTACCCCAGGCTCAGGTGAACAGCCAGGGGCGGCGCTTTCCCGCAGCCGTTCAGGGCAGCGGTCAATCGTCGTGGTGAGGCCCTGTGTTCGCCGAGCGAGCGGCGGGCTTCCCTTGCGCTTCGGGCGGCGGGCCGGCCGAGGCACGGGCGACGAGCAGATGATCGAGTTGCGTGGAGCGGGGCGCGGCATCGCCCGACCTGTTGGAAATCTCCTCCAGGATCATGGCGAATGCCCGCTCGGTGAGTTCGGCGGTGGGCTGCCGGATGGTCGTCAGCTCGGGCCAGATGGTCGTGGCCAGCGGCGAGTCATCGAAGCCGCAGACCGAAAGATCGCGCGGCACATCGATGCCGCGGCGATGGGCCGCCGCGATGGCGCCCGCCGCCATGTCGTCATTGCTGGCGAAGATGGCGGTGGGCGGGCGGCCGAGCGCCAGCAGCCGCTCTGTCGCCGCGATGCCCGACTGATAGGTGAACAGCCCCTTCTCGATCAGTTCGTCGTGGCAGGTTCGCCCGGCCGCGGCGAGCGCCTGCAGAAAGCCTTCGAGGCGGAACGCGCTGGAGGCGTGCGTCTCGCGCCCCTTGATGAAGGCGATCCGCCGGTGCCCCAGCGCCAGCAGGTGCTCGGTCATGGTTCGCGCGGCGCCGCGTTCGTCGATGCCGATGGTCGACACGTTCGACCATTCATGCGTCGCGCCGGTCGCCACGATCGCCATTCCCGCGGCACGCAGCAGCCCGACCAGCATCCGGTCGTCGCCGAGCGGAGGCGCCAGGATCACGCCGCGCACCCCCCGGCCGATGAGATCCTCCACCGCCTGCCTGTCATCCTCCGGCTCGAGGACCTCGTGCACGATGAGGCTGGCATGGGCGCGGGTCGAGGCCTGCAGCAGCCGCACGATATATTCCCCCAGCGAGCCCGGATTGGGGAAACGGTGCAGCAGGGCGATGCGCGCCGGCTCGGCGGAAGAGAGCGCGCGCGCCACCGGGCTGGGGGCGAAGCGGAGCTCGCGAACCGCATGTTCGACCCGTTCCCTGGTCTGCGGTCGTACGCCGTTCTCGCCGTTGATCACGCGCGACACCGTCATGTGCGACACGCCCGCCAGCCGGGCCACGTCACGGATGGTCGGCTGCTTCTCCGGCCGCCTGCCCACGGGACCTGGCGCATCGTGATCTGCCGTTCCGAAGTGCATCGCCAGACCCGCTCTCAAGTTGGTCGATCAACTTCGCGACCGCCACGTGACGGACCCGTCTGGCACAGGGTTGGGGCGCTGGATAGGAGGTCGTTCAGCGTGTTCCGTTTTGACCGGCCCTCATCGTATCGGCCGCCCCGTCTGGAGGCTGGGTTGCAGGGCGCCGCTGCCGCCGGGATTGGCGGTGAGCGGCCAGGCGGAACGGAGGCGGCGGAGGCGGAGACCACACCCGCCTCACCTTGACCAGCGCAGCCGGATCGCCGCGAGCCGGCGGCAGGAACACGGCAGTTCGACGATCGACCTCGGCGGTGCTGCATGGGCGGATCTTACAAGAGATGCTGGACTCTGATGCGCACGTCACCGTTCGCGGGCGGACCTATCGAAACGCCGGAGCGATGATGCTCTGCAGCTTTTCGCCGGCTGCATGTTCTGCCGCTCGCCTGAGGCCAGGGGGTGGACGAGGACGCATCTTTTTACGCCGTCGATGCGCGCGCTTGCGACGCTTGCCTCTGCTCGCCATCAATAGTCGGCGGCCGCTCGTTGCAAGCGAGCCGGCCAGAGCGTTTCATGCGCTACCGATCCGCCGCCCGCCCGCCATCGACACCGCCGAGGTCGCGCGGGGGGGGGGGGGGGGCAGCAATCAGCGCCGCGGACCGCAGCGTGAAACCGGAACTCCTACCTCCGCACTGGCAATCACCTCGGCCCGGCGGCGGCAGGCACCCGGCAGCCTCCACCGGCCCGACGCGCCACAACCGCTACCTCGTGCGAGTACGGGCGAAGACGGCGCATCCATGCCGCCGCCTTTCGCTGCGCCCCCGGGCTAGCGGCGCGTTAAGAGCTTCATCTGTCACGGAAAATTTGTTAAGCGCTCGGCAGCGACCAGCAAGAGCGGTCGAGGCTTCGCCGGTGCTGCGCGTTGCGGAGCGCTGGCGCTGTCTCTGGGGAAATGGGCCGGCGATCCGGCGGAGGATGCGATGAAAGACGTCAGAACCTTGAACCGCCGGCACTTCCTGGCGTCGGCGGGCACGGTGGCGCTGGCCGGGCCGCTGCTCGCCCGCTCGGCCTGGGCCCGTGCGGCGGCGGAGAGCGCGAGCGGGGTAGGCGCGCGGGTCAAGGCCCGGCCGGTGCCGCTGCAGGCGGTGCGGCTCGCGCCCTCGCCGTTCGCCGATGCAGTGGAGGCGAACCGCAAGGTGCTGCTGGCGCTGGAGCCCGACCGGCTGCTGCACAATTTCCACGCGAGCGCCGGGCTGGAGCCCAAGGCGCCCGTCTATGGCGGGTGGGAGGCGCGCGGCATCGCCGGGCACAGCCTCGGCCACTACCTGTCCGCCTGCTCGCTGATGCATGCGCAGACCGGCGATGCGGCGGTGCGCGAGCGGGTGCGCTACATCGTGGCGGAGCTGGCGCGGTGCCAGGCGGCGCAGGGCGACGGCTATGTGGGCGGCACCACGGTCGAGCGCGACGGCCAGGTGATCGACGGCAAGATCGTGTTCGAGGAGGTGCGCCGCGGCGACATCCGCACCGGCGGCTTCGACGTCAATGGCGGCTGGGTGCCGCTCTACACCTGGCACAAGGTCCATGCCGGGCTGATCGATGCCGTGCGCCTCGGCAATGTGCCCGAGGCGATGCCGGTGATGCTGGCCATGGCCGATTACCTCGGCCTGATTCTCGAAGGCCTGAGCGACGAGCAGATGCAGCAGTTGCTCACCGCCGAATATGGCGGGCTGAACGACAGCTATGCCGAAACCTATGCGATGACCGGCAACGAACGCTGGCTGCGGCTCGCCGAGCGGATTCGCGATCGCCGTATCCTCGACCCGCTCGCCGCGCAGGAGAACATCCTGCCGGGCCTCCACGCCAACACGCAGATCCCCAAGCTGATCGGCCTCGCGCGGCTGTACGAGCTGACCGGAGACCCGGCGGACCGCACCGCTGCCGCTTTCTTCCGCGACACCGTGATCGACCACCACTCCTACGTGATCGGCGGCAATTCGGATCGCGAGCATTTCGGCCCGCCGGACGTGCTCTCGCCCTACATCACGGAGCGCACCTGCGAGGCGTGCAACAGCTACAACATGTTGAAGCTCACCCGCCACGCCTTCGGCTGGGAGCCCGACGCCGCTTTGTTCGACTATTACGAGCGCGTGCACCTCAACCACATCCTGGCGCACCAGCATCCGGAGACGGGCATGTTCGCCTATTTCATGCCGCTTTCGAGCGGGGCGCGGCGGACTTGGTCCACGCTTGAGGACAGCTTCTGGTGCTGTTTCGGCAGCGGCCTGGAAAGCCACGCCAAGCACGGCGATTCCATATATTGGGAATCCGGCGACACGTTGTTCGTCAACCTGTTCATCCCCTCGACGCTCGACTGGGCCGACCGGGGGCTGAAACTGGTGCAGGACACCGCCTTCCCCTATTCCGACGCGGTCACCCTGCGGGTCGAGGCGGCGCCGGCGGAGGAGATGACGCTGGCGGTGCGCCTGCCCGGCTGGAGCGCGGCGCCCGAACTCGCGTTCAACGGCGAGGCGGTGCCGGTGGAGCCCGGCCCCGGCTATGCCCGGCTGACCCGCACCTGGCAGAAGGGCGACAGCGTCACGCTGCGCCTGCCGATGCAGATCGCGGTCGAACCTACGCCCGACGATCCCCGGGTGGCCGCCTTCGTCCACGGGCCCGTGGTGCTCGCCGCCGATGTGGGTGATGCCGCCGAGCCCTGGCGCGGCCTGCCGCCGGCGCTGGTGGCGGCAAGCCCGGAACTCGCCCTTACTCCAACCGAGCCGGCGAGGCACCGGTTCGCGTTGGCCGGAGGGCAACCGGCCGGACTCACTCTCGCGCCGTTCTTCGCGCAGTACGACCGGCGCACGGCCGTCTACTTCCCGCAATTCACGCAGAGCCAGTGGGCGGTGGAGGAAGCCGCCTTCGTCGCCCGCGAGAAGGAGCGCGCGGAGCAGGAGCGGCGCACGGTGGACGTGATCCAGCTGGGCGAGATGCAGCCCGAGCGCGACCACAATTTCGCCTCCAATCACGCCGACCTCCTCTCGTGGAACGGCCGCTCGGGCCGGCAGGCCTGGTGGGGCGAGGGCAATTATCTCGAATTCGACCTTGCCGTGCGGCCCGGCCCGATGGTGCTGCGCGCGCTCTATTGGGGCGAGGAGACCAACAAGCACTTCGCGGTGCTGGTCGACGGCGAACGGATTGCGGTCGAGCGGCGGGAAGAGCCAACCAGCCAGGACTTCGTCACCCGCGATTATCCCGTCCCCGAGAGCCTGACCCGCGGCAAGGACCGGGTGCGGGTCCGCTTCGAGACAAGGGGCAGCGACGCGCCCGTCTACGAGGTGCGGATGATCGAGGCGCCGACCGCCTGAGGACGCGGCAATGCCGGGGCGGCCACGCCGCTGCCCCGGCGCCGGCCTCGTGCAGTTGAGGTGCGTGGCGAAGCTCTCGAGCCATGCGTGCGGTTTGGGCGCTGCGCTGCCGGGTCCTTCGGCGCCCGTGATTGTGCGGGCGATCCTCTGACGGGCAATGCCGCCACGCTGCGGCGCCAGCGCCCACTCACGGGGCATCCGACGGGAACCGTGCCAACGCCCATCCGTAACGGCGAGGGGCGGGGCAACCTCTCGGACCCCTGCGGGAAAGGACGCTTCGGTGCACCACTCATGACCACCCGCCGACAGATCAGGATCGCCGGGGCGCTGGCGCTCGGAGCGGGCGCGGCGCTCGCGGCCCGCGCCTATGCGCGGCGTGGGCGGGGTGGGCCGGACGACAGGCGGGCCGCCTATGAGCCGGTCAATACTCTCAAGCCCGTGTCAGAGGGGATCTGGATCGTCGATGGCGAGCCGATCCACGCGATGGGGCTCGTCCTGCCGGTGCGCATGACGGTCGTGCGGCTGGCGGGGGGCGATCTGCTGCTCCATTCGCCGGTCGAGCCCGGTCCGGAACTGGCGCGGGCGGTCGGCCGGCTCGGGCCGGTCCGCCACCTGCTCGCCCCCACCACAGCCCACTGGAAGTTCCTGAAGGACTGGCAGAGCGCCTTTCCCGAGGCGACCAGCTGGGCCGTTCCGGGCCTCGGCGACCGGCTTCAGGTCCGCGCCTCCAGCCTGCGCATCGACCGGGAGCTGGGCGAGGTGGCGCCGGCCGAATGGTCGCCCACCGTGCGGCAGGGTCTCGTTCGGGGCCCCGGGTTCTGCGAGGCCTTTCTGTTCCACCAGCCGAGCCGGACGCTGGTTCTGGCGGACCTCGTGCAGAACATGGAGCCCGCCCGTCTGCCGCCCGTCAGTGCGGCGGTGGCGCGCCTGGCCCGCGCGACGGCCGCGGGGCCGGCGGCCCATATCCGCCTGATCCTCACTCTCGGTGGGCGCCGGTCGCGGGAGGATGTTCGCCGGATGGTCGCGCTCGAACCGGAGAAGGTCGTGTTCGCGCACGGGCGCTGGTTCGCCGGGAACGGCTCGGAGCGTCTCCGCCGCGCCTTCAAGGCATTCCTCTAGCCCGTCCGGAGGCGGAGCGGTTCCATCGAGCCCAAAGCCACCCGCCGCTGACCGCTGGCCCGTCGGCGGCGCGCCTCCTGGTTCTGTTGGAAACGAATCGCGCGGCCATGCGCTGACTCGTCCGGCACGAGGAGAGACGTTTCCATGGCAGCACGCGCTTATTGGCAGGGGCAGATCCGTCTCGCGCTCGTCTCGATCCCGGTCGAGGTCTACTCGGCGGTGAAGAGCGGCGCGAAGATCAGCTTCAACCAGATCCACCAGCCTTCGGGCCAGCGCATCGCCTACGAGAAAGTGGTGCCCGGCATCGGGCCCGTCGACCGCGACGAGATCATCAAGGGCTACGAAATCTCCAAGGGCAATTACGTCCTGCTCGACGAGGAGGAGATCGAGAGCGTCAAGATCGAGAGCAAGAAGACGCTGGAGCTCGTCCAGTTCGTCGAGGCGC
>Ga0210040_10001241_pt1 | contig 39296 bp, 24 predicted proteins | sample CryGeyCG12114_NA_FD_185462 | JGI IMG/M metagenome (GOLD analysis project Ga0210040, IMG submission 185462) | Groundwater microbial communities from aquifer - Crystal Geyser CG19_WC_8/21/14_NA (SPAdes) (version 2) | ecosystem: Environmental > Aquatic > Deep subsurface > Groundwater | place: USA... | reverse complement strand
GATGCATGTAAATACAGAATTCTGGCGCGCTTAATGTCACGTTTGCTACGTCACAAAGATGAGCTACTCAATCCTACTCAATGGCATTTTTTCCGGAGTGCCATACCCTATGTATTCTTATACCCTGGGAGAAACTGTGTTAACTTTCCAGATAATCAGTAAATGAAAACAATGCTTTGGATTATGGGCAGAAATCAGTTATACATTATTATAACATGTTAGTCATTGTCTATTGTGCTTGATTTTGCGGAAGGCGGATTTCCATTTCGTATTAACAGTTCCATGATGTTTTGTGTAATGGGAGCAGAAGCCGTTTTCATTATCATTCTGCTCTGGGCAGCTTCCGCGCGAAAGAAAAAATTGACATATAAAAAAATTGCTAAATCTCAAAATTTCCTCGAAGCTGGCCATAAGCTTTTAATGTTAAAAAAAATTTTTATCGCCCTAGCGGGCGAGCCCATGAGGCCTGCCGTCCGCCCAGCCGCCTTCGGCGGCATTCTGGGCGGACAACATTTTACCCCCCCCCTTTTTTCGCAACTCCGGGGGATCTCACACACCCTGAACACTGCCACCTCAGACAGGTATGAGAGGGAATGGCGGAAATCAACATTACAAATAACCTGTGTACAGAGTCGTACATGATCAAAGATTTTGATTTACAAATAGAGGTAATACAGCGGAATTTTGAATAACACTGCACTCAATGGTCACAATATAAATTTTAACTAGCCCCTATGGTGCTAATATGATTTGAAGTATCTTGTAAATAGATGTTTTACAGTTGAGTTGGAAAATCCAGGCTTTTATGCTACACTTAACTACAAAGGGGGTATCGGAATTGCATTGCCGAAAAAAAATTGAGTTGAAATCATCGTTTTGTAGCTCTTAAAATTCTGCATCGAATGGCTATTTTAGTGTTTGAAAAAATTTAAATTAACTCTGCGAGGGGAAAAACTTTAATATATTGGGTAGATATAGAAAAGCTAATTTTTAAATGAGATTATTAGAATATGCATAATTGAGTTTTAAACTAAAACTATATAGCACCAATTTTTTTTTGATTTTCATAATACTATTTCAACTCATTTATTTAAACTTTGATTAGTTACAAGTTTAGGATGGCCTAAATATCTCATCAACAAAACAAAGATTGAAAAATGAAGAAGTTAAACAAATAACGCAATGCAGTCTAGTTTTCTTACAAAAATACACACACATACTGAGAACTGTCTGGACTTTTTTCATTCCGGCGTCTCAAAAACAAACACACAAAAACGAGAACTGTTTGGACTTATTTCATTCCAGGTCTCGACAAAAATTCACACGTAAAATGAACTGTCTAGGCTTATTAGAGCCCGCGCCATGAAAACCTAACTGCAGAGGGTTATTAAAAATTTAGTTACGAAATAGGAGTGTTTGGTGATGAGATTAAGGAAAGAGGCAATATTTATTTGAATAAGAAAGAGTAGATTTCATCCAAACCATGCGATTTTGGATGAGTAGCGAGTATACTGGTAGCATTTCCTCGTTGAATGGCTATGCTAACTCGCTGCAATAGAAAAGAGGTGGAACGTTTTTCACCAGTGGCCTGAATTAATTTTCGGCCCAGAGAGTGCAAAAAGGAATTAGCTTCTTTACCAATGGTGCCCGAAGTTTCTACACCAACTGGAATAAAAATATAATCATTTTGCTTTGATTTATATTTATTGATCTTACGGATTTCTGCTTCATTGGCTGCAGAACCAGGTGCAATAGATGAACAATTAAGATGGCAAGAAGCATATGTGTCTACACATGTAGCATCCCAAACAAGGGCTTTCCCTTTAGACCACGGGATTAAAGTCATTCCGTCCGGACGCTTACCATCCTCACGGCAAGTACCTATAGGTTCTAAAATTGCAGGAATTTTAGCTGAAGTTAAAGCGCGCTTTATTAAGTCATTTAGATCATCATGTCTAGAACGCCTACCGGCGCTACAATTACAGCTTAGACCATGATAACCGTTTTCTTCTACAACAGAACCACATAAGCAAAAATGCTTTTCACAAATCTTCAAACCGAGCCGCAAAGCTGTGGCAATTCGTAAACAGTCATTATCTAATAAGGTTCCTAAAGAGGAAGCGGGTAAAGCTTCAATCCATTTTCCGGAGGATTCGCAGGCAGCGGCTAGTAGACGGCTGCGATCATAATTATTATCAAAACTGTCGCGCAAAGTGTTAAAGTTTTTTTGTAACATGGGGAGTTCCCATTCAGATTGCTTATGAGACTCGTTTTGACGTGGCTCAGGATCGTGAGATTCACACCATAAATGATAAGTACCAATGGAAAGAGAAAGCCAGAAAATAGTTTAAAAGTGAGTGACCCCCCATATGGAGAAGAGTTTTTGGGTTTTGAAAAAAGAGGAATTTTTCGAGCCAGCTTAATGACTAATTAATACGAAAAAAAATTGAGACAAGGCATTCATTAGATCAATGACACATATTCTAAAATTCTCATTAAAAAGTAGCCATTCTCTTATCTTGTCAATGCATTGCATTTTCAATTTTCCCCCTCACAGAGTTAACTTCGATTTTATCGAAAAACTGAAAGAACCATTAGTAATTAATATATATATTTATAATATTAATTAATTAGCCATTAACAATACAGAATTTCAGGCGCTACAAAACGATGGTGTTTCAATTCATTTATTTCGGCAATGTAATTTCTATACTCTCCTTTTCATGAGCTCAGTCAGTCCTCAGCATCAGAGTTGCTATTTAGCTCATACTATGTCTGAATTTTCTTAATATTCTTGAGTTATTGTAAAAACTCAATAAAACCATAGCTGTATAGCTTGCATAAAAGTTTAAAAAAAAATCAGACATGTAATAATGTTTTATTAGACAGTTATCATCTATGTGGTCCTTATAAATAAAATATTCAATTACGAAAAATTTATAGCTAATTATTTAATTCTACTTGCGACGTCTTCCAAACTGTTTATTAACTTTTCCCTTTCCTTTTTTCTGTCCTATTTTAATTGGTTTACTAGCGACTACTGCTTCCCGTTTATTTCTATTGATGATGCATAGCTCTTTGTAATTTACACATTTTCTTTTAGGGGGCAAAGCTCCAAGTCTTACTGCTAGCTTAGTTTCCGCATCCTCCCGTTCTCCTGGACATTTAGCGGCATTTAAAGCAAACTTCATGATCTCATGCCTTGTCTTTTTCATTTCTTCTTCCACTTCTTGTAATGTATGCTTCTGTACTTTCGTTTCTTCTTTCTTAGCGCTTTTCATATTTTTCATTCCAGCCGACGGATCTACAAATGTGACAGTTTCAACTGATTTTTTGAAAGTTGTTGTTTCAGCAGAGGAAGTACATGGCTTTTTCCTGACTGGTTCTGAGATGAAGTACAAAATATTGATTATCCCTTTTACATGCCTCCATTTATTTTATTAGTAATTTAGTGAAAGTGGATAAAAAATCAATACCGATTTCGAGATCATTCAAAAACTGTAACTGTCTTTCGTTCATTTTCCCTCTCTGTTTCGTCTTGCTCCAGAACAGCAACAAAAGATGATATTTATGTTTATGTATTCCGTGCGCGATGTTGGAAAAAAAGGTCAACACTTTATATACAAAAACCCAATCAATTTCGCAATCAACAATGCTCACAACCGCGACGACACCGTTTAATGAAATGAACTGAAACTGAACATTGAACAAGGCACGTGTTTCTTGTGTTACAAGAGTAGATTACATTTCGCGGGTTGGCTGTACAAGAATCCTGAGATCTCTATGCATCAGACATTTCATTCAATTGAGGATGTGAAGTGAACATTCATAAAAATGTGACTTTGATAATGTTATCAATTTGTTGTGACAAATACTAACTGACAGATGGGCGAATAGTTGATTAGATCGAGGATTCAAAAAGTTTATTTCAGTTTATTTCCAAATACAATGTAAAGTAAAGAACATCCACAATTCAGTATATTTATATTTAATCTTGAAAATTTCCGTATAGTTTTCACTTCTATATAATTTCATGCTTGATGGGGTGAGCGGTGTGTTGTTTGCTTACATAAATCAAACGTCATAAATAACAAAATTGTTAAATTAACAAAGAGGTTAGTAAGAAACAAATGTTGCATCAATCAACAGGAAAAGAAGAGAATTTTATGCATCATCAATTTAATCAGCAAAGCAGCACAGTTAAAATGGCGATCTCCAATCTCTACAGCAGTTGAATGTTTAAAATTCACCACTTGACTATATGACTGACTCGTGAAAATAATTTTGCAGCAGCTACATTCTGAATTATAATTAATTATGAAATAATGAAATGGCTAAACCTGATCATGATCAAGAGGAAAATGTTATAAGCCAGACCCCTCCATAATTCAAGGATATAACAATAAGACTTTAAAAGTAATACTTCAAAATTTAGATTAAAAATATTGGACTCGAGTGAAATAAGCAAATCATGAAAGTTTTGACTATTTATAAAGCAAAAAATGGTAATACGTTTTCACTACACCGCACACATAAAATTAAGAAGATTTTTTCATCTCGTCGTCGATTGCATGCATCCGTTGTAGCAGTGTAGGGTGAGAATAATGCCACGCAGAATATAATGGATCCGAAATAGGAAATCCAAGATTATCTTTGTTTAGTTTAATAAGAGAGCTTTTCAAGTTTGTTCCGTATCCAAGATCAGTTGCAAAGGAGTCAGCTTGGAATTCAAAAAGACGCGACAGTACGTTCATCATGTATCCCATTGCCTAAAAACCAAAAAAAGAATAAATCAATGAGGAATAGACAGACGATTTGGCGATCCATAAATTAAGTTATACTAACCGTATTATAGATTTGAAGTAAAAATTGTAGAACAATAATCAACCCGATCAAAATGGGTTTACGAGAATTTTTGGGAAATCCAAATGCTTCATAAACAGTGGAATTTTGATAAAAGAATGCAAAAAATGCAAAGATAAATAAAAGGTTGACTTGTGAGATCACAATATTTTTCAAAACATGGTTCAACTTCCAGTGGCCTAACTCATGGGCAAGTACAGCTTCAACTTCTTCGTCGGTACATCCTTTTTCTTCTTTTTTGGTTTTATTTTTTCCTTCATTCTTCTGTTCTGACGTTTCTGCTTCCTCTACATTTTCAGATTCTTTCTTAGCCTCTTCAGCAGCTTTTGCCTCCTACCGTCACAAAAAATATGCATTGTAATAAAGAAATAAAAGGACGTTTAAATATTAGTATCTTTTGAAAGACAACAGTAGAAAAGCCTAGGTGACTGGGGTACTAGAGATCAGAAATTATATTGATAATAATACTATTTTATGGTTACTATGTTTTATGGTTATAGTAGTTACTTACACTAACGTATCCTTTTAACAATGTATCGTACAATACAATCCGTTTATTGTTGAAGAATCCATACATATAAGCGTTGGAATGAGCAGATCTTTTTGAACCCTCAACTACGTAGAGTTTCTTCAATGGAAAGCTAATTCGATCGGCCAAAGCTTCTATTCTTAATTTCAGAGCACCGTCCTTAAGTGGAGTGTATTTGTCGAAAATAGGAGCAATCAAGGATGGGTAGATGGTCATGAAAAACAGGAGAACCACAAAGCAGAAAACCCACAACCAAACAAAAAAATATGGTCCTCCAGCCTGAAATGAGAAGCACGGGATAAGATAAATAGAAGATAACTTTATCCCACCTATCATCCATCCAAAATATTTAGGGTTTTGTTGCAGTTTAGTTTACAACTTTTCAATACATGTTACCTGAACCTAACCCACTTAGTACTTTACCTGAACAATTTTGACGATAAGTCCAACAATGGGAGAAGTGATGGCAATGCTGACAAGATTCTTTTTGAAAAAGTCTTTGATATAAAATCCAACTGTTTGTTTGTTAAACCCATGTTTTTCCTCCAGCACGAACGTTGAGTAGATAGATATTGGCAGCCCAACAACAGTGTTGAAGATCAACATAATTATGCTAAAGCAGATGCTTTTACCGATTTCAATATCCCACGAAGAGGGCCAAATTGAAATGGCCTCCAGAAAGGGGCCAGATAGCATCCATCCTTTGTACAATCCTTCAAAGTGCAGCAAAGCCTGTGTACATTTAACTTTTTTGTCAGTCGGCTTCATTATATAAATACCAAATAGCAACCAAATAATGTGCATAAACTTACAGTCAAAACAACCATGCCATAAAATTCGGAAAACATAGCAAAATTGCACTTGTCTTTTCCATAACTCCTAGCCTTTTCAAATGTATCTACGTCCAAATGATCCTTCAGTTCTGCAGGGACTTTATCTGCTTTTTTGTACACCTTGCTCTAAATTATCACACATTGAATACATCAATTCAATCATTTCTGCTCTGTAGATAAATTATTAAATGGAATCATAAGCACTTCAAAGTTCAAACCTGACGTATACACAGATACAGTTCGAAAAAGTATTCAATCCAAATGCAGGCTAGAATGCCCACATATATTTGCACGGGGGTGATAGATATATTTAACATATTAAGACTTTTGTAAGACAATTTCAATGCTGAAGCAGCTTGTAGTTTAAAATCACAGTGATCTTAAAGTGAGATGTTCACAGCATGAGAATAAAATGAATAAAATCCCCAAAATCCGGAGATTCGTTTTCGTTACAGTTCACAAGCAATAAAGTATTTGACTAAATTAGTATTATTGAAGTCGCAACAGTAATTGGTGCGTCGTGCTGCTAATTTCTAAAACGACAGTTTACATTGACAGGGCCAGAATTAGTCTTTGATGACAATGAAAGGACGCAGCCAAAAATGAAATTACAGTACCCAGTTAATTTACGAGTCCATTCATTCAATTCATGCTGAACTCTTTGACATTTGATTTGATGATAAATGCGGGAAAAATCTTTATGTTATAGATTGTGTACATTTCTTAGGACTTCAGAATTTTTAAGTACTATGGAATTTGTAAACATTATGTATGGACTAATTCTGTCTGCAATAAACAATATAATGTAAGTACCACAAAATCGCTTAAAATTCGCCATCAGTGCCCAAATGGCCCACTGGAATTGCTTAATTGTTGGTTGTACACGTTGTGCATAATCGGCGTACATTTCTTGTAACGTTAATGAAGAGACGCCATGTTTAAAATTATTTGCGGCATTATGTCTACGATATTTATGAATTGCTAGAACCATTGCAATTTCGTTCTTTTCACTCATGTTATGTTGTTATGATGTTTCAAACATAAGCTGTTATTTAGTGCTGCTGCTTTTTGCCATGCAGCCAAAATATCAAAATTTGATATTTTGGCAAAATTATCAAATACATACAAATTATCAAATAAACTAAAGTGCAACGAAAAATGATCTCGACAATTCGCACGCAAATCACTCACAACCATTTTATTGTACTCATCACGTTGAATACAAAATAATGAAACGTGTTCAACAAGAACAAACAGCACGTCATGTATAATAAGGGGAATCAAATAATTATAGGAATAAATTAGATGAAAATTATCTACGTAGCAAAATGCGACGACATATCCTCTTTTAACTCGAGTTAACATTAAAATTATCAATCAATTATTACGATACAAACATATTATGAGCTACACAAAAGGAAATGCAAGTTACAAATCCGATAACGACTAACACTAAAAATCTATCTAAATAACACTCAGCGAATCCACTTCTATTCTACTACTACAGTCTTCATAACAATTTCTCCATAAAAGTCCGTTTGAATCCAAAATTAATTACACGGGGGCATGTTTACAATAGTATAAAAAACTACTCAGTCTGTATATTGGCTCTAGCTTCAAATTTTCTTTAGAACAAAATCTTTAGCCCTTAATCTCTGAGTCTTTTGAAAAGACATATACATGCAATGCAATCAATAAATTACATGGGTGGAGTCAACCCTCCAGCAGATGATTGCTGATTATGCTGTTGTTGACTTTGGTATCGCTCCCATGTTGACGAAGGCTGGTTCCCATCTCCCATATGGGGAAAATTTCCTGGAGGTCTCATGTGAAGTCGAGGATTATTATTAGCATTAGGATTCATCATATGAAAGTCCTGCGGTGGCGGCGCCATAAAAGGCGGTTGGCCAGGGAAGCCTCCAAATTGCATTAATTGTGCTAAAGCTGCAGATTGGGACATATCTCCTGTTGGAGGTGGCCATAAAAGCGGGGGAGGTCCATCTGGCATATTATTTCCCATAGGGCCAGCAGCTCGTGGATCTCTGTGAAATCGAAAGCATACCAAAATTGAAATTTTTAAACTTCAAATTAATAACTTTAGCTGTAAAACCCTAATATACTAGAACTTACCTAAAAAACCTGGAATCTTGGGGCATCATTTGTGGAGGAATCAGAGATTTTGAAGACTGGGCTGGAGAAGACTGACCCTGCGGTATCAATGACGATGACGAGGCAGTCGCAGCTGCTGATCTACCCCGTACACGAGGATCCATCATCACGGTGTCCGTTTTAGGTGATGGCAACAGTCCACTACTCTCGGAAGATCCATGTGTAGGTGAAGGCGGAGTAGCTGGAGTTCCTCTGTTAGTTCCAAGCCTAGGATCCATTAAAATCTGACTCGGTGGCATCGTGGCTCTTAATTGTGAGTAATTTGGCTTTCCAACACCAGCAACAAGTCTGACAAACCACGTAATGGGAGGGTGATTAGTAATAGAAGCATTGATTTCCGTAGCAGGAGCACTAGGCATATTTCGAAATAAGGCGTTCGTCAGAAGTAACGAAGGAGTAGAAGAAACTGGAGGACTTGCAGTCAATCGAAGATCTACATCTTGAAGATCCGAGTTGGGTCTTAGAGGAGGCAACCTGAAATCGGTATCCCCAAATGGCATAGTGCTATTGCCCCCTCGGGCAGTAGTCACAGCGGGGAATCTAAAATCTACATCAGCAGTGCTTTTAGATGCATCAGATGCATTAGTTTCACTCGGACTGGAATGTACGCCACTACTAGAAGAAACTATGTTTGCAGATGAGGAAGACAGACTATCAGTCAGTGAATTTGATGTGCTAGTTGAAGCTCCGCTCAAAACACTACTTGCACTGCTAGCTTGTACCGACTGCCGGATTGCAGATAGGACGGAAGAGAAATCCGGCTTCTTGTCAACTGACGGATTATTGGAAGAGGGTGAATTCGTTCCACTTTGGTTACTATCACTGTTTTTATCATCCCCTCCAGTGACTTTTGATATTGACCGCAACATTTCCTGTACAATACTTTTCTTATTCTTATCCTCCTCTTCATCTTCGTCGGATGAGTACCACCCTGTATTGTCTTGCTTGTCATCTTCTGCCTCAACTTCCATTTCCTCCTGCAATTAAAATCAGTAATACATATTTAGTAAACATAAACAAGTTACCTACATACTGAATTTGAAATAAAAAAATTTCAAAATCGAAACGTACCTTTTTCAGCTCACTCTTCAACTGCTGCTGTTGTATTCTCAAGAATAACTCTTTTTGCATCTTTGGCAAATGCTCTGGCGGCTCTTTGAGTAAAGGATTACTACTACTGCTAGTATTAGTAGTAACAGGTGGAGTAGTTATAGAAGCCTCAGCCACACTAACTGGCAGAGTTGATACAGGAGTAATGGTAGAAGTTATAGGGACCCCAGAAAGAATCATATTGTTCATCAATTGTTGAGCTTGAAGCTGTTCAGTCTCATCAGAGGATGCAGCCATTTTCTGGACCGCGGCTTGCATTTGATTTTGACTAGCCTGAAGCGTAGCTAGTAAGTTTAACTGCTCTTCCATCAGATTCTGGGGAGGGAATGGAAGCGCATTTGGGGGCAAATTGAGACTCGCGAGAAGACTAGCAAATGCAGCTGGATTGTTGGCCAAATGTGGCGGTGGAATTGGAGGTAGTCCTAAAGGAGGAGGCATTCCGATGGGCGGAGGTCCTCCTAACATGAATTGACCAGGGTTGCCCTGAGGGGGAAATGGACCGGGTGGTAAATGTTGAGGCTGTTGCTGATCCATAGTGTCTTTGTAGAATCCAGCATTTCCACCACCAACAGGCATCATATTAGGGTTATCCATACGATGTTGCTGGTGATCACCATGACCAAAATGGTCATCATCTTGGCCTTGCATAGGTTGCTCCCAGCGTGTCCTTCTATTGTGATGATTATCCATATCTTTGTCACCCCGATCATGGTAAGTATTTCCATGGTCTCGATTATCCCGATCCCCCCTGTCTCGGTCTGTAAAACGGGTTAAACAATCGTTGAAATTTGATGTGCATTTGTATACAGCTAAAGTATAGGGGTGATTAAATACTTACGTCTTGGATGGCCCCTATTACTCCTTTCACGATGATGGGGGGATTCTTCCATGTCTTGCTCCTGAATTGGAGGTGGGGGTTCGACTCCATTGATTTTGGCTTCCATTTGATTAATTAGATTCAGCGCACCTGTTCTATTAAGACGGGGAAAGTCACCAAGTATTTCCTTGGGAGCTGTTTCTATATGCTGAAAAAAGTAGAAATTGGCCAACTATAAGTTAGTTTGATCAAATAAATATAGAACATAGTATTCAGAATTCGTCACTAACCTTAAGTAATACATTTTTGGTAACTTCATTTAATGGCTGATGGCTGAATTTGCATTGCGATCCTTCCCTGCATACAAGTCCAGTATGGTAAAATTTGCATGGAAAGTCATTATGTAGGTATAAACATTTGTCCTTCTTTGCGCAGCATTCCATCATCCAAAATTTACTACAAAGTTAAAACAGGTAAACATGAAAAATCCATGCATTTCAATGCCAATAAATACATAACGCAGTCTATGACATCTAGCATCCAACAACATATGTGGATTTATGGCTTACCATAACTCCATCTTCCTAGGTGGGTTGGCATGATGAGAATAGAAACACTCTTCATGAGTTTTCTGGCATTTTCCTTGCATGTAATACGAGCATATAACATCGGATTTGCCACCAATTCTTTCCTCTTTTACCCCCCGAGAAGCACCACCTCTAGCACCAGCTCCACCCCTTCCAGTTTGACCTCTTGAAGGAGGCGAACCTCCCAACGGAGGGGATTCACCTTGTCTTCGTCTTCTACAAAAAAATTTGAATGCCACGTTATCATAATGCCACTAAAAGTTATAAAACTTAGGAGAATATGCATTGCATTTTAACAAACCGATTATGAGGACTACGCCGTCTTCGCCGGCCACCGACGTCCATTTCGTCATCCATTGAATTCTCATCCAAGCTGTCCAACGGGGGATGTGGACCTTTAGTCATGGGAGGAGAACCACCCCTCATAAACAAGAAAGCGTCATCATCCCCATCATCATCTTCAGCCAAAGTTCCCATCGAGTTTTCATCATTTTCTCTTTTGCTACTTTTCTTACTCTTCTTACTGCTCCCTTTATCTTTCTTCTTGTCATCTTCACCACTACTATGCTTTCGTTTCCTCTTCTTCTCTTTTTCCCGCTGACTTGAAGAATCTGGAGACTTGCTTCGTAACAAATCTTTATCCTTGCTACTACTGTGATGATGATGATGGCCATCTTTGTCTTTACTGCCCCGTCTCTTTGATGAGCTATGAGATGATTTCTTCTCAATCAACTCGGCAGCCTTCATAGCTTTCAGTAAATCCTCTTTTTGTTGTTCCAAACTGTTTGGCTCATCTTCATCATCTACAATTTCCCCGTCTTCCATTTCTTCGTCCTCCTCCACGTCTTTTATAGTTTCTTGTGTGGCTTCTCCAACACTAGTACTAAGGGTAGTACAACTTGTACTGTTTTGAGTAGACTGGTCTTCCTGGGAAGAAATCCCAGATGGACATGCAACTGACTTACGTTGGGATTCATCCTCGCTATCACTAGCAGGGTCTTGTTTCTCTGAGGGCTTAATATCCTCCTCAAATTGAGAGAGGTTTGGGATAAGGTCACTAGACACCTGGGATAAAGTTAAATCTAACCGTTGTTCACCATCTTCCCTGTTTACCTTTAAATCTGACATGTCGCTAATAGAATCGGTTTGGGATATTGGAGTTTGGTCAACCGATGACTCGGCTTGGGAAACCATAGTTGCACTGGAAACTTGAGATAAATCCATGGCAGTAGGATACTCAGGGTCAATATGAGAAAATTGGTGATTTTGAGTTACACCACTTTCATTCGGGGGAGAAGATGGAGTGTCATCATCGTTCATGGGGGAGCATGGAGTGTCATCATTATTGGTGGGGGAACATGGAGTGTCGTCATTATTGGTGGGGGAACATGGAGTGCCATCATTATTGGTGGGGGAACATGGAGTGTCATCATTATTGGTGGGGGAACAAGGAGCATCATCATTATTCGTGGGGGATGCAGGAGTTTCATCTTCGAAACTGGAATTATTCTGAGAGGAAGGGGAAATTGGGGTTGCGGGTGCTTGAGTATTGATCTCATTCGTCTCATCAACACACTCTACCGGCATATTATTACTGTCAGCTGAAGATGTTACTACACATAAGCTGTCATTGTCATTGTCGCTACTAGAATAATTGGTAGCAGCAGCATCAACACATATATCATCAGAGTTAGAATTCTCACCACCATCATTGGCTCCAATTTTTTGATCATCATCGACATCAGGAATGCATGGACTAGTGGAAGCGCACTCACTTTCACAAGAATTGTCTTCAGTGCATTTAGCATTAGAACTAGTAGTTGTAGTACTAACATCATTTTCACTGTTCATGTCATGAGCATCATTATCATCATTTTTTGATGGACTACTACAACTATTTATTCGACCACTGCTAACATTTGCATCATTTACAACATCGGTAGGCCCAATGGGCACACTTTTAGGCTCCGCTTCGGAATCCATAGCTTCTGACAGAAGGTAAGCAAGCAACTCTTGGTTCTTTAAATTTTAGTCTTCTGCTTGATTGTAACTGTATTCATGAAAAATGAGAAAACTATGCATTAGAAGATCTGAGTTACCACAACAAGTTTACTCCACATTTTACAAATATATAGATAGCCAAAAAATTCAACATGGAGATGAAACTCATTGCTTGCATTACGGAGACAAAGGTTGAACGCAAGGAAACAACTCATGGTTTTGGCTGCAGTTCAATACAACACCACTACATGTTTGATGCAAATGCAACTATCCTACTACTTCACACATGTGTTCTTTTGGTACGACAGTATACCCTAAAGTGATTAGATATAGCCTATGTTCCATTTACTGCATGTCGCTATAAAAGTCAAAATTAGTAAATGTGGCACCACTGGTATTACTTTTGACCATAATAGATATCAGACTCCACCCCTTCTCTTTCACATATTACAATACATAATGATATACGCAGAAAAACCTGCCAACTTCACTACTTTTAGTGAAACAACCTAGTTACAAAGTGCTCACGCGGATTGCGTACGTCACGTCCTACGCATACGTAATACATCCTACATATAGTTTGTAGAAATGGGATAGGGTTAGGAAAATAACGTTTCACAGAATGTGTACTTTGGACTCTGACTGCACCTAGGTTGAACGCGAATGAGACCGTAAAATATAATAAACGCCTTGCTGTAGTTACAAACTGGACCACTGCACTGATCACAAGAACATTCCGTTCTGTATAATATGCGAGCGAGCAAACTTTAAAAAGAAAGTTTCAAAAATGAGTATCCTGCTTCCTACATTCGTATCCTAAGTCTTTTTACCTCAATGATCATTTGTAACCTACCACAGAAATCCAAACAAGGGCTAAGGACGCAATTTACAATTTACACAACAGCATAAAAGTGTGGACATGGGATTTGCAGTTTTCGGGTCGATCATGAAACTTGCAAGAAAAAACAAACATTCTTGGAAACAAAATTTACCATAACAACAATAATTAAATTTTGATCTGAATCTGATTTCATGACGGAAATGAAATCGAATGAGCAAAGACAGCATTCTCCTTCAACTAAACTACTGAAACTGGGAATGGAAACATTAGATTACCTATTCATTTAATGCTTTTAAAGCTCACTATAACTCATGATATTTAACTTCAATTAAACCTTTGTTAAAGTGTTAACACTATACAAGCATTGTGGGCTAAAAGTTTTCAACTATAAAATTGCCAACTAGGAGTATGCACCCAACCACACGTAGACAAGCACTGTTAAAAAATACTGACGGGCTAATGAACTTGCTTCACTTGAAAACCACTTCCCGTGCATTCTGGATTAAAGTCTCTCCTTTTAGGTACCTTGGTATCGTATACCATACTATACTATAGAGTGTCTACAAATGGTGGCACTCTTTGTACTATATAATTCAAAACCCAAAATTAGAAACTGAAACATATACCAAGTATCTAGTATTGCCTAAAAAAATACATTTATAACGAAATTTTCAAAAGTCAAAATAGATGAAACAGCAGTATTGGGTGACTGACAATACTCAAATACAAAAAAATAAATCCCCGAGCATAAATTAACTCGTTTGGAAGAAATACTTTAATACTATTAGCCGGAATATAATATTATATGGAATAATATGGGTCTTCATGTGTGCAGTTGTATATTGTATAGACTATCCGGAAAAAGGAGGTAAATTTTTCTTGTCCTGTGTGTGATAAATTTGTGTAGTAGGATACGATAAAATTTACCTCCTTTTTGCGGACAAGGTATAACTGACTACATGACTCAGGGGAATTCCTGACTTGGTACTAGGGGACCTAAAAACAGTAACTATGGTTCTCGGTCATAGTTGTGTGTGAGTCATACCAGTAGAGCTAAAATGTAGACTAGGCTAAACTACAAAAAATGCATAATATTTGACTTTTCTGAAACTTTTTATGTAAACTTGGGTAGCCAATTGGAAAAATAAACGACGGTCATTGAAGACTCCCACGATTTTCTATAAAATCAATGAAATATTGAGACTAGCTCCTTCTAATACACATTTATAGGGAAGCGCATTGTAAGCCATACACAAGACACGAATATGACTGAAAACGGTCTTGATAAATCATTCTAGAACTTAAATGGTCACAAAAAGCTGAAAACTTGAAATGAAAAAACGCACCCATTCATAAACTCACATTAATAACTTAAACCCTGGACAAATCTACATTAGCACATAGAATAGGAGTATAGATCTAAAGGTCTGGTACGGACCGCACGTACGTACGTTATGTACATTTAGTTAATACTTACTTGTCTTGGAAAACAATTTTTAATAAATTACGAAGCAAAGTTGATCAATCAATACTGTTTGTATCAAACAAACATAGGGAACAGCTGTGATGTGTTTTCCGTTTCCTCCAAACGTCGTTGCGTTTTGACAATTTATCATTTGGCTATCAAAATGAACTAAAAGATTGTGAATTCTACTTTCGACTCAAAAAACATTTTTCTTCCTAGGTGTGCAGAAATTTTAAGTATTTTGTGTGTAGAAATATAGCAATCAATGATTTTTGTCCACATAGTATTAATTTACTCAATCACATACAGTAGTTTTCACACAGATTTCTTGAATGATGAGTAGAGCAATACGAGCAGGCAAAATGGCTGCTCCTGCAATTACGATCTCAGAATTCAGAATACTTTTTTCTCTTTTAGCTGTCTGTTTCACATCGACACAACAGGAAAGAGAAATGGCGTTTCTACAAGGACAAGTATTGGGGACCAACGAGTCAGGTGCTAGTCCCTAGCCCAATCCTGTACAGTGTTGCCATATTTATTTTCCGTATATACTGAACTTCTATGGCAGGTTGTGAACACATCAGAATAAACTTCTCATCGCTATTGCCCCAAATTCTGAGCTTACTTTCCATATGCAAAAATCCACAGTTTAAGACCATGAAAATAAAGCATTTAACGCACATGCAAAATGATCTTCATTTGTGTACTTTTTGCAATTTATTTTTCAGACACGTCTTCTAAAAACTGAAAAAGGACGCAAAAAACAAACAAAATCTTCAGGAAAAATAATCAGATTATCATTATCATGTAATCCTACTACCTATAACTGATTACCAGACTATAAATAATAACTTTGTGTTACAAAATTAAAAAAACATGTAATTGCTAATATAAATATCGACAGACAGAGGAATGTAAAGCATTATTGGAAATGCATGTGCTGTGTCTATAATATATAAGATTCATGGCTGTGGTTTCACATGACACGAACAGGTTCATCTGGAATGTTATGGCTGGTAGTTTCATTCATTATTATTTGATTTCACCGAAAACTCGTAAATGCATTATAATAATCAGTCTATTAGAATTCAGATACCCTAAACATTTATGTACTAAACCCGCTTGTATCTGAAACTGATAAAATAGTATTCCATTCCATTCTGGCATGGTCTTGTAATCCGTATCAAGTCACGAATGCATCACAAACTCTAACCAACATTATGCACTGTTTCTTCAGTTTAGTTCTACATTCTCAGTCACAAAAGTGATTATAATAATTTTTCACACTATCGTTTGAACTAGCGTATTTGCCGAACCAAAATGCTATTAGTACTCACGATTCTATTCCTAACTATACACGGATTTACGGGTGCACATGTACTACTATGCATAATTACCCTAAAAATTGTTAAAAAATACGACAAATCACTTTGATAGAAAAACAGATATGGGTCTTCAAACTCTTGAGTTAAATACGAACATTTGACAGGAACATAATGAACTATACTAGCTTATTACTAACTACACATTTTCACAGACTATTAATTGACATGAAAGGTAAAAGGTATCACACAGGTATTGTTTTATAGGAATACTGTAGTTCATGATGCCGTAAAACTCTTTAGTCGCCAACTCAACTCCCAACGTTTATGTATCACTACTGTAGCTGCTACTACTGCAATCAGGTGAAGATTCTCCGTTATTCGAATTAGTACCATTGGAAGAGTTGTTATTTTTGCCATTCCTAAGTTTCCAAAACCCAACTGTCCCGTGGCTGAAAAATGTGGAACAATAATAATATTAAATTTCAGACACAAAATGTTTCTCACTACGTTTATAAAAATCTCGAACAACTAACTACCGATATACTATTATTATCGTACTATTCACACTCATCACAACAAATGAATCACACGAATATGAGTATAGTTGTTAGTTACAGAATTTTAACACAATAATCTACAAGGAGAGACCATACAGTCGGCCAGTCGACATTGTCATTATATCCTGTCGACGGCCATGTCTACTCTTAATGGCATTACGATTAGAACTACACGAATAGAATAATAACGAATTGGTGAGTCGAGATTGACTCAGTTTCCAAAATTTTACGTGTCCAAAGCTGCTTGCGCAATAACAACATCAGAAATGCAAAAATGCTTCACTATATAATATTTAAATACGCCAGAATACAATCACTCAATTAGACAGAAACTCACCTAGAACCAGTAAATACTGTGGACGCATTTGTAGTAATGCATTCGACAGCCCCTTTGGATGCATCTACTTTTCCTAGCTCTCTAAGATTTTCTGATGACCACACTTTAACGCAGCCATCTCGTGAAGAGGAAAGTAACACACTATTATCTCGAGGAGCAAAACTTAAACCGGTTATCCACCCCGTATGGACATTATTAGCACTCTGCAAATGCAAAGAAAAAGTTCATTCATCGGATCTTTGAGGTGCCATCATCCTAAGGGCTAGACATTTTGGTTATACCAAAACTTTAACTTACGTAAACCATTTCTAACTTATCCATGTCCCATTTTTTAATGCAGGTATCTCTAGATCCTGAAAACAACATGGAGCCTGATAGTGCTAACGCTTGTATTCCATCATAATGTGGAGGATCCAGACTTGCTGATGGCAGAATAAGGGTTTTGTTCCTTTCCTTGGCAAATTTGTATACCTAAAAAAATTATTAATTACATTAGAACATTAGCAAACATTTTTTTCACTGGGTTTTATAATTGTAAAATACCTTAATGCAGTGATCTTTGGATCCTGAGATCAACATTTCATCGTCGGGACCACCTTGAACTGTCAATGTCATCACATTTGACAAGTGCTTTCCAGCCAAAAGCCCTTTACTGCTAAAGGTCCGCAATTCCCAATAATTTATCCTGTCCTCTTTGGTAGTGTAAAAAGAATTATTCTGAGCAGACAGTACTACATCAGAAATGTTTGTTTCACCGAATGGTAGTTGATGAATTCGATGATTAGGGTCGAATTTTATTGACTCTGTAGGGCGCCCAGATGACCTGCACAATGAATCAAATAATATGTAATGTGACGCAAACGTTTTACATTATACTCGCTATCGTTATCAACAATTACTTACATCAACATTTTAACACAAGAATTAGGATTAGTTCTTAAATCCCAAAGCTTTATGTAGCATAAAGAAGTGCTCATGACCAGTTGCTGTTCTTCTAAATACCTGACACATACTACGTTATTTGGATGACTAGATAGTGTCTGAATCTCTTTTCCAGTGTTCAGATCCCACACTTTGACAGTAGCATCTAGATAAAGAAATAAAAAACTAAGCATACTATGATTCAAGGACTAAGAAATAAATGCAAGTCACACCTTTAGATCCAGTGAACAACTTATCGTCAGTTGCACACACAGATAAAACCGTTTTTGTATGACCTTCGGCAACATGAGTGTTAATCAGCAAACTACGAGGGGAATTCTGCAAAATGAAAGTTTAAAATTTTAATTACTTAAAACCCACATAGCCAGTACTGGTGAATGGCATCTCAGCAGTTAAATTAATTGCAAATAAACTTTCCTTTACTCACACTTGATTTGTCGGAAACTGGTCGAATCTCTCCATTCAAAACGGAGACTTCAGTCTGGTCTACCGTCCGACTACTAGACGTTAGTCTCTGAAAAACATCGTCATCTCGAATGCCAGCAGTAACTCGTCGTTGAGAATTCGGTGACCCTGGTGGTGTTGCGTTTGGTGTCACCACATCTCTTTTAGTAAAGCATTACAATATTATTATCATGGATTAGATACAGCTTTCCAAAAAACATAGATATTAGCTAAAAAATTTTACCAATCTTTTAGTGATTTTAGTGAATAAAATGGAGGTTAAACAATAAACTATGCAAAAAATTACTCGAGAAAACTTGTATCCATGTCAGCCCGACCAATAGAAAAAGTAGTATTTAGATTAGCACTGTGAGAGGGAGCAGCACGTTTAAAAGACTTCTTTAAAAATGTCCGGTCATTAATTTTAATGTTAGTTGAAGCAGGGTGGGCAGGGTCAACACATTCCACATTAATATCCGGCTTCAGGTTATGTAGCAAAGAAGCCTGAGGTAGAACATCATAAGTTCCACGGCGTTTGGCTCTAAAGTTTCAAATGCAAAAACAAATAATTCACATAAACTGAATCACGCAATGACACAATCAATCAAATTAATATCATTACAACGTTTCAACTTACGAAGGCATTCGAAGGGAATTCGTTCGCATAAATAATCCTTTCGGTTCAGGTTTTGCTGCAAAACAAAAATGAGCACGTTAGCATAACAAAGTGGAATCATACTAACTACAGAATGAGGATGAAGGCAACAATGAGTGGAAGCAAAACTTACCGAAACGAAATTCATTGTCTGAGCTTTTCGATTCCGTAACTACGGTAGGCGCTTCCAGACTTCCAAGCAATTCTTGAGTTGTAGCTGTCAGTCGACGAGCTTTTCTTGAAGACTCCACAGTGTCAACTTTGTAGTAGGTGGAATCCGAATGTCCATTGGTAATGGCAGAAACTGCTCTAGTTGTCGTCGGAATCCCACTGGATATACTGTTCAAATGGAGTTGCAAGGATGAAGGGATAAAGTAAGGCGAGCTAACTTAAAATAAAATAACTCCTATTTGAACTGGACATGAAATTTAAGTCTGCACACTTGCTGACTTGCTACAACAACAGTCAACTGATCCAAAACAAGGAAATATGAATTTCAGAGATATTACTGAAACTAACTAAAAGTGCTAGGGAGAAAGAAGAAACACATAATAGAAGAAGAATCGAGAGCGTGAAACTCAATTGGGGTGAACAACATGAGAACATAAAATAAAGACATTCAGGCACACTTAATTTTAGTACGAATGAATCACAAATAAAAATACGAGAAAGTGATTTTATATTGAAAGAACAAGCAAGGTAAGGATAGTGAGGAAACCCAACAAAACTCTAGTAAGTTAAAATCTAAAGATGGGTGATACATTTTAAAATAACAAATCATGATTTCTAATTTCTCTGACATAAAATGACAAACGTGCACAAACTCCATTCCTTATTCAAATCCATGATCTAACTAAACCAAAGCTAGGCTAAACTTTCCTTTATTCATTGCACTAATGTAAGACTCTGCGTACCTTTCGAGAACTGGAGCTGTCTTAGGTCGATCAAAAGATTCTGGGGGGACAATACTTTGAACTTGTAATACAAAATCTTCTGGGACATCGATGCCGCTTGATTTCGAATACACATAATGAAGCATTTCCCGCAAGTTTTCTATCTCTTTTCTCAACTGAAATCAAAATCATTACACATATCATTTTCATTACCTGAGTGAATAGAGTGCATTGAATTTTATTATAAAATGAGTGTATCGCGTGTAATGTTATACTCACATGCTTGTTAGTTTCGATAAGTTCATTTGTTTTCTGCGAGAATTGAGATGCATCGTTCATATTGGCTACATTTTGCTCATACATCTTGCGTAAAATATATGCAGTTTCTTCGTGAGACATCAAAGATACGATTCCATTCATATCAGGTCCATCATCTTCTTTCACACCGTTGTCTCCGATATCTGCTATATTAGCTTGCAGGTCCTAAATAAATTGACAAGTATATAACATAAACGTTTGAAAAAATAGGTTTCTAACAAACAAAAAAATACAGAAAAATTAAATTTTCAAACCGTACATCAATTTTATCCTTCACGTAGTTTAAATTCTCATGCACCGCGTCCAGCTCATCCATAATAATCGCTTTTTCATCCTCCGGCCTCCGTTCAATTTCCGCAGTAACTTTTTCTTGAGACAGCTGCTCCCATCTTTCTTGCAATCGCTTCCTCTCTTCAATTTGCATCAACATTTCTTTTTCTAAATTGTTCACAGTAGTCTTGGAGCTAACATTTTTCATCATTTTCGTACGAATTCGACTCCACTGCTGTTTAGCTTTCACAGGTGAAAAGTTCTTCTTTCCTCCCAACATTGTCCCATTTCTTCCAGCAGCTTTCTTACTTAAATTCATTTTAGCCATTCTTTTCAACGCATTCACTTCTTCATGCTTACGTTTTAAAACTTGTTCTTTAGTTCTTTTATCTGATTCTAATGTTCGGATAGCATGGTCTTTTTTCCTCTGTTCTTTTCTTAGCTGTGCAATTTCTTTATTCCTTTTCAATTCCAGATTTCTCCATTTGGTATTTTCTTCTTTCATTTGAGTCATCAATTTCACCTTCATACGTTTCATTCCATCGATTTCAGTTCGAAGCGTTTGAATTTGCCGTTCATACTGACTTTGATTCTGCACAGACTTTAAATGCTGCTTATGCACTCCTTGCCATTTTTTCAATTCTCCCTGCATTTGCGATAATTTCTTCTCATAATCATCTTTCACTTGCTTTACTTTCCCCACTGGAGTGTTCTTTTGTAGATTCATTGACGAAAGAACTTTGTCCCGTTCATCTTCCGTGGCTTTGATTTTGTTACATAAGCAAGACAATTTTTCCTCATACTGTGCTCTCAATATTTCCATGCTTTGCTGGGATTTTTCTAACTGTTCAATCAACCGTTGCTTGACTCCAATTTCATTTGTGAGTTCAGCAAGTTGCATATCAAACTGTGCATCAGGACCCTCCTCTTCTGAGTCAGCATCAGAATCTTCATCAGACGAGCAGTCCGATTGATTATCCATCTTTTCCGAATTGTCTTCATCATCATCAGTGTCTGCCTTTCCATGTCCATTCTTTTGTCGCATTTTCATCTTTTCCAAATTCTCTTGGTCATTTTGTACTTCTTTTTTGGCTTCTTGAAGCAAATGCGAAATGGATTCTGCCTCGACGAGCCCCATACCACCCATATGACGAGGAGATGAATTACTGGAACCAGTCATAGGTACAATTCGAGGCGACAAAGCTGAGCTACCAGTGCTAGGGCGTAGAGGATTTTTTCTTAGTTGCTCACATGTAGCCTCACTTTCAATAAGTTGTGCACGCAATTCTTCGATTTGTTGCATGTACTTCTGGACCATGGCAGTGAGATCGCAATGATCACTTTCATCTCCTCCCATATCCAATGAACGGGTAACAATTTTTGCTTCTAACTGAGAAATAGTAACTGTCAACTTTTCGATAGTTTCTTGCTTGGCTTTCACACGCGACTGTAAACATTGCAATTCTGTTTTGAGCATAACATTTTCATGATGAGTGTCTGAAAATACATCACCTCCTTCAGCAGTCACAACCCGTTTTCCTTGTTTGTACTCAAGAATTTCCATTTGAAGCTGCTGGATTTCTTGACGCAAAAGTGTAATAGTACGAGAACTTTTATCTTGGTTTATAGTAACTTTGTTCTTAATATTTCGAGCTCTATTAGCATATTTAAGAGTGTTCAATGTCTCTACGAAGTCACGATCACTGGGAGAGACACAAGCTATCATAATAGTTTTCGAGTTGCCCCCTAACGAATCTTGAAGCAAGCGAGTTAATTTAGAATCTCGGTACGGAACGTGATGTGCTTTTTTTGATTTATCTCCTAAAGCTGAAATTACATTTCCTAACGCAAGAAGCCCAAAATTAATAGAGATTCCTTCTTTGGCACGATCGCCAACTGCTCCCGTTCTCTTGAGTCGTTCAGAACCAGCTAAATCCACAAAGTGGAATTTCGCAGACAATGTTTCAAATTCAGACATTCCATTTCCATTAGCTTCCACAGTTTGCTCCTATTAAAAGCATAAATTCATATTTCTTACATCCGTTACATTTTTTTTCATAACAATTTTAGTGATTCGGGCAGCAGGCATCCATACATATTATAAGCATTGCGCTTTTTTTATCGTCTGAGGTCAGACTATTTTATCAGTCAATATTAGCTATAAGCATGCGATAGATTGTAAACAAACAACGATGAAACATAACTTACATCACTCCCGATTAGCCTTTGTTGCACAATATGCAGAGTGAATATGGCGTGAGAACGGCTGGATTGGTCATTCATATTTGTACTAGCTGTTGTCCTTGACAAAGCACCATTGCGTAGGCACTTTAGTGTATCAGCTGCAGATGTGACACTTTTTGTACTCACTCCTACCATATAGATCCCGCCTGAAGAGTCCTCGTGGATTTTTATTGTCGATGATCCTTTCTTCCCACTCTGAAAAACGAAATTCATTTCATTAAATGAAGTGGTGTATCAAGAGCTTTAAAGTCAATAGGAATAGAAACGTAAGAGTCCGTGACTCCAAATAAGGCGTTAGCAAATGTTTTTTAGTATGCTCATGCATCATCTAACTTTGCTTTTACAATTTGCACAAGACAGACCATATAGGAAGCAAAATACGTTAAGTATCACACAAGATTAGATATAGTAAGTAATCATTACACAACAGGAAAATACAAGCAGGCATGGAGAATTTTTTATACTTTATATGGACAAATCTTTTATCGCAAAAGTTATTTTTGCTTTACATACCGGAGGAGGTGACGGTGGTGGATTTCGTGTAGGAGTAGTAATCCGCTTTTGGAGGGATGAAGGTTTAGGAATGTTACTTCTAACAGGGGTTGACAAAATTGAGGAACATGCATTGGTACTACTACTACGACAATTAGAGTGGCAAATATGAGGATCCTGATTATTATCAATATCTTCTCTATCAGAAAAGGAATCTCCTTTCCTGCCACAAGTCTATAAATCCATGAAATGAGTTAGCAAGCAATACAAAAAGTTCACAGCAACTAACAAGCAAATAGTGTTTACGTTACCGGAGATTATTTTTTATTTTCATTACCGACGAATTTTTTTCGTGTCGTGTAGTGTAATTAAGGGGAGAACAGTACATTGTATTGACTTGGATTGGAAGCAAGAAAATAAATCGAATTAAATTACCGAATTCGGTAACGGTATTATCGTTAGCGTAAACACTACAAGCAAATAATCTAAGCACGTATAACTAAATAGGTATATAATTGTTATGCATTAAAATCTGCTAGCTTTGCTAACAATCTACTATAACTATAGCTTTAAAAATCAATCTATAATAGACTGGAACTGAAAATTAACAGAAATTAGAAGGCTTTTACTTTCACAATTAGGCCAAACCTAAAAGCTACGAGTTGAGTTATCAAGGAAAAATATACAAACCTTTAAAGCCGGATCGTTCAAATCTATTATCTCCTCATTGTACAATTCCACAAATTGAGCTTCAACCTTAAACTCTGGTGGAATTTTGCCATTATTTAAGGCATCTTGCCGTTTAATCTGGATTTGATCGTACAGGTGATGGACGGCTCTAGGAATAATTCCTTGATTCTCAGTAATTTCCATACAATTAGCATTTTCCATATCGAAGCCTGTCCCCATAGTGTACGTCTTGCCAGATCCAGTCTATTCAAATAATGAAATAGAAATAGAAGCACAAAAATTAAATACAGTTTGATAAAAATACTGGCACCACAAGACACACAAAAAATATGCCATAAACATTAATAATCGGCAATAATATGATCGGTATAAGTTGGTTGTAACTAAATAAATCTGATTTTACGAACGACACAACAAATGAGAGGACTTATGCCGAGCTGACTCAATCGAAATATCGATCGAGGGGCTATGGAGATAATATTAGCATTAAAAATTAAACTAACATACAAAGGATATGGATGTGTTACTCTAATTTGATAACGACGAGCGTAACTACCAGCCTAGATCAGATTCCTGGCCTATGATTTAATTTTAACCGAGAACTATGACGTGAAAAGACTCCTTTGATGGGCTTTCTAGTTTCCTGTCAACGAGGTGTTGCGCGACTGCGAAGCAAGTCTCGTCAGCAGTCAACGTCCCCCTGCCACGGTCCGTTCGAGTAACCTATCTTTTTCAAGTCAAATAATGGATGTCATAACTGTAGCAATTATTAATTAAAATCATTACCACTGTATTTCAGTGTTTTTTTTATTTTAGTTGCTGATTGCTGATTGCTAGTTATGTATCAGCGACAAATAAAAGTTACATATTTAGACTCAGATTTTTCAGCCATTTCATTTGAGATGTCGTTCGTCAAACACAAGTTATTTCCAAATGATTAAATAGCCGCTAATCGCATTATAAAATGTTGGTCATCTAATTCTTTTGACATTGACAGATTTAATCTTTACCTGTCCATATGCGAGAATAGTTGCGTTGTAGCCTTCCATGCAGCCATCGACAAGAGATCGTACCATGTCAAATATAGGTTCTTGACTCGTGTCTATGTCGAAAACATCATCATAAGTAAATGCATGACGCCCTCCAATCCAGACTTGAGGCTGCCCAGGTGTCACAGAGGTACATATCTGACAACAGTCAATAAGTTCTCGCGCTATTTGAGGTCGTATCCTGGAAAAGTAAAGCAAATAATTAAATATTTGCATCAAGCTGTTACCGAGACTAAATATTGTATGTCTGACAGAATACCTCACAGCCACTCGGACACTAGACTCGTCTGCTGCCATCGTGAATCCTGACTAACTTCAATTCGCCTCGGAGCTCAAGAATCGGCAGTTCATGCGAGCATTTAATCTGTTCACAAACAACACAACCAGTGACGAATTAGTACAGCAAATAAATCCCACTTAGATCTAAAATGTTAACAAATCATTCAAACAATCGTTATCATTGTAAGAACGATCTTGAAAAGAAAACTTGATACAACAAATCGAAGATGCAAGGTCCTAATCAAACCTGAAATCTATAAACGATTACAAACTCTTACAGCAATAAAATCATCATTTCATAACCTCAATCAATCAATATGTAAGGCCAGATTATTCAGTACCAAATAATAACAGTAGCAAAGTTGATACGGTTACCAACAAAAAGTCTTACCAATTATTTCGTGCACCAAATCCTATGCTTCGCAAGTTAACGGTCACTTTGCTCATGATACCTTTCACGTTTATTGTCTGCAGGTTGCTTGCATTCAACAGCACAAATTTAGATATTAACCTAAACTAACTAACTAACTGTATTGGTTATCGGGTAAACTTCGGGACTTTTAGGTTGATAAATACTGAAGTTTGTAAAAGAAATCCGTTGTGTTTGTTGATGTTGACTGTTGCACAACCACAACCTATCTAGTGATTTGCTCGTTTCGTGCACTGCGCGCTACATACAAGAAACCTGAACGAAATTCTACAGCTACGAGCCGTTTTGTACTCCTTTTTTCTCTAGGGCAGTTTAGTTTAGTATGTGTATGTAGCTGTAGTGTGTAGAGATACTAAAAGTAGAGAGCTGACTGAATATCACTAAAGTAATAGCAAAATCGAAAAATCGTATACTATTCACTGCATGAAGTAATCAAAGGAAATGCATCGGTGGTTATTAGTCGTTAGCTAAAGCAAGCAAAAGGGTTAATAATATGCTTATCATCTTGGTTAGCTAGTTAATGGCATAAGATGAAGCGTACCTTGAGAATTCCATTTTGTTACAAGTTATATGGTTCGTCAATACTGTATGTTGTGTTCGTGTATTACAATAGGTTAAAACGCCAAGAATACCTCTCCTGTCACATCATTAATGCTCGCATGGATTTAAGTATGCTTCCTGCAATAATAAAATTTAATTACACTTCTCGTGATCGTACACATACACACCTGTCATTTCATCCATAACGTTGATTTGGTGCATGTAGTCCTAGACGAAAATAAAAGTACACCTACGATCAGGAGAGGCCCATTAGGAGCTAGCCCAAATAAAGTATGAACCAATCTTAATTAACATTTAAGCTATTCACTCCCAATCTCAACTCCCAATCATATGCTGCAAGGGCAAGTAAAGGTTTTTAACTCATATGCTTCTATTGGTTGCGTATATACTGTTGTTAATTTTTTCCAGAGCAAAGAACTCTATGAGGATGGGAGTATGGGAGTAAAACCTTCCAATATGAAGAAATTATAGTTTCATGCAGTTAAGAAGTGCAAGTATTGTTCAGTGCCGATAATTTAGTTTTATTAGCTATAATGTTGTTAGCTATATTTAAATGAATTTAAGCGAATCTCGAATTTATTATTAAGATTTTAGAGCCGCTATGTTTGAATGAAGAAGTCAGTTATGCTGTGAATTGGCAATGTTAAATAAATGTTTAAAATATAGGGGGTTTGTGGATTCCTTTCTTTCATTTTTAGGGGTCATTAACGAAGTTTGGTTTTTTTGAAGGGGCATTCCGGAAACCCAATTTCACCGAAAAGAAGGATATCAAAAAATTTACTTGAAAAGTGTCATACAAGGGCTTGTCAGCTTATCGATTTAATCAAAATAGATATTTTATTCTTAAATATTTTATTAGATCAGCCATCGGGGCATGTTGATGGGTCGTTTATAGTCAGTATAAGGCCCCGTTTACTGTTACCAAACCTGTTTCTTAAACTGTCATAACTCCAGACTATCCTTGATTTTGTGTATAAAAAAAGCCTGTCAACGTCTGCAAGCCATAACCAACATAAATACTTGAAAACATTATTCAAAATCAAAAGCGAGCACCAAATTAATTAAATTTCTATATATTTTTCAATCAGCAGCGAGTGACTACCCACACCTGAACTAAAATAAAACCAGGACAAGTTGTGAACTTCTTCGTATATGCACCAGGCCAAATGAATTAGTGAAAAATCTGGATAAGCATTCCCAAGGAAAGGTAGGAAGTATTGTAAATTCACTCACTCTCTATAAACTCACTAAAAATCCAAAATAAATGTCCAGCATCACCAACTCCACATCTTGTTATGCAAAATCAAACCTAATAAACATCGTAGCAGCACATGCAAACAGGAAAGCCGAATCCAATGTTTCCAGTTGCGCATCTCTGCATTGCTCTCATCTATTATAAATTTGGCAATAATCAATTCTCTCACTAGAATATTTATAAATTTCTCCAGGGGAAATATGATACAGCAAGGTTGTCTTCTATACACCACATCTCTATCCTCCTCATTTGTCTTCTTACACTATTTGTTAGTTTGGACGGTGATAACAAAGAAATTAATAATTACAAAATCAACGCCCTAATTATATCATAATGGCTGCTTGAATAAATAATCTTCAGAGAAAGTAACAATATGACTCCCTGAAATAACACGCATATGTACCTAGGTGCAGAATGCCATTTCCTTTTGTGTCATATTGCCCTGCCCAACTCTTGCCCTACACAGCTTTAAAACTAGAGAAATGGCTAGAATTAAAATTCAGGGGATTACTTAACAGTCCTTAGGTGCATAATGTTATTGTTGTGAAGGTGAAATGGCAAACCTTCACAGTAATCCAATTGAAATGATACACACTGTACAGTAGATAAAATGAAAAATTCAGTAGAAGTCAAGAATTCTGAAGTCGACAACCATGTTCAAGCCGTAGCAGAAATCGCGTTACTTTTCCCCCTTAGAATTGAATCAATGAAACGAAATCCGGGAAAAATCATAACTTCTCAATCTCATAGTAAATATAATTAACTGGAATGGAATGTAAACATGAATGCCAAAACCAGAACGTACTTTACTTGAAGCCAAGGCAAGCTTACTAATGTCAATAAAATGCATATTATGGTCATGGTGCAATATTACATTGGTACAAATCCTGAAAAACAAAGGTGACCAGAAAGTAAACTGCTCTCTAAGCGAGAAGATGACAATGAAATCACCATCAGAATATATGGTTAAACAGAAACAGTTTTTTTAATATGCATAGAGGGTTTTAATTATTGACACAATCGTAAAACCAAGTGAATATTTGGGAACACGAACACAGTTACTCAAAGATTTTAGTATCATATCATCAGCTTGTTGATCGTGACAATTTAAGTACTTCAAGCAAGGCTGTTTGACTGTTTCACAAATATTTCCTATTTCTTGAAGGTTACAAGATAGATTTCGCCATTTATTTCAAAGTTTTGTTTCGAATAATGGATTAAAATATTTTTTGACACAAACATAATGATGTACACAAAGTTGATGTAACAAATTATTTCTAATTTTTGAGTACACTTAACTTAACACTAACATTCATCTTCGTGTAAATAGTAGTTTGGAGAAGCAGAAAAAAATTAGGGAATGTCTTTGATTCCGTTTTCGACTTCTTCTTTTGATAATAGAGAGAATGGACTTGTGGGTGTCACAGTGGCTACTTCAACATTGGTTGAATTTAGTTTTTCTTCCATAACTTGCTTTAAAATTGTTAGCGACGTTTTAATAGCTTCTTTGAGAGTCATAGACTGAAGACAAAAACAGTAAAAATACAATCAAGTCCGTGTTTTTTCGACCATATCTTACAAAGACTGTTGTTAATTTATAGTTAACAATAACAATAAAATTATTACCTTATGATACATTTCAACCAATGTTTGTTGGGCACCTTCACTTCCAGATCCAATAGCTTTCGCATCATACTGAACGTAAGTTCCTGAAGGATCCATGTGATAAAGCTGTGGACCCTTATCATCTATTCCAGCAAATAATAATGCTACTCCGAAGGGCCGACTCTACACCAAAATAAATGATTCATATCAAATCACAAGTCTTTGACAATCTATTTGTAGTTAAGCGTCAAACAGCCAATAAACAATTACCATTGCCGCATTGTCATCATCAGCATCTCCAAATTTAATAGCCAGATTTGAAACTGCCTGTGCACAGGACTCAACTCGCATTTTTTCATTGTAAACAAACCAATGATTCTGGCATTCCAATCTAGCTCGTTCAATCAAGGTTTTACTGTCAGCAGTTAGACCACTGGAAGCTACACCAATATGTTTGTCCACTTCAGCAATTTTTTCAATGGTTGTTGGTTCCATAAGGGGAGAAGTAATCCTTTTTTCGACAACCAAAACGACGCCTTCAGAGCAAGATATTCCAATAACAGTGGAGCCCAATTTGATGGCTTCAATTGCATATTCAACCTACCAACAAGAAAATATTATTAAACGATAGACTCCTATATTAAAGCAAAGATGTCCATTTTTTATTACTAAAGAATTAAAGAATTCTATCCTAACTAAGCTTAGACTACAGAATCTAACATAGCCTACCCAGATTTTAAATGTTTTTGCTTCAAACGGATAGCTAAATGATCTATAAAGTAATACTTTGCAAACCAAGTTAAAAAAAATAGTCGAATTGTTCAAAACATCCTCACTTGAAAAAGCCGGCCTTCAGGGGAGAACGTGTTTACGCCCCTGTCGTATTCTGATCTTGACAAAAACATACTTGTTTTCTCAAAAAGATTTGAAGTCTGCTCAACGAATCGAATAAAAAGATCTGTAGGTTCTGATCCTTGAAGGATGCTTGCTGAGTCAGTCTTCTGAAAGCACACAAAACAAAAGCACGCCAAAAAATGGATCAAAAATATTTATTTACAATTGACCTTGACAGTGTTCACACCGAAACAAAAAAAGTGGAATCGGTATTAAAGGAACTTACTTTTCAACTGGAACGGAAAATTCGACAAGGCAATAATGCAAATTGGTAAGATTTCGAATTTATTTCACTGTGAGTTGACAGTTTTTTTATTGGGAAAATGATTCGGCTTAAATTCAAATCCTCCATTTTCCCACCTAAAATTCTCGATTACTTGTCTTTGTTCACGCTAGTTCGGATTTCAAACAATAGAGCTCGTGACAGCCTACGAGGCTACGAGTGCTTGCTGTAGTTCTTAACTATTGTTACACGGCTATATAGCAGTGTGTGGTCAATCATTTTTTCAATTAAGTCTCTAATGATTTAAAATACTTAAATTATGTGTATGTAAAATAATTACTTGGCAAGTTTTAGTGTGAATATAGTTACATGATAATATTTCTTAATTTATAGCCTGGAGCCAGGAGTCGTAAATTTTTTCTCCAAACTATTTGAAAAGTTAGAAGACGGGAGTCCTAGTCATGGTACTGACAATACAAAATGGAGGATTTACACAGAAGTTTTCAGATTTCTTCGCAACTCTTGTATCTCAAATACTAAGAATCAAATAAGTATTCGAGAAGAGCCATTATTTATGAAAAAAGTTGAAGCTATTCTTAATTCCCTGAATCAGAAATTTGAAGATAAATCTGTAAACGACGATGAAACTACATGCATGAGAGCATGCTTACAATTTACGGGAAATTTCATGGTTGGAAATCTTGAAAATGTCCATCTAATTTCTTCACTTGCTAAGGATTGTTTGTGCGTTTTTTTTGCTTGCCAAATTAATTTTTTTTTTGCAAGACACGATAAATTTTAAATATTTCTTTAGGTTTCCATTAACGTTTGTGGAGGATGAAAAAGTGACGAATTTCACTTTCATGAATCTTCACACCTTGTTAAAATTGAATCCTGCTTTGTTGGATGCAATGGAGTGCGAAATAATATCCAACATGATCAAATTGATCGACCATGAATTCGCGTAAGCATTGTAAATTTTAATAATACTAAAATACGGACTATGTAACAAGACATCCAGTATTGAAATTGAGTTATTGATTTTTCTTCAATTTCGTAGCCTCTACTGTTTTGAAGAACTTTGCTCCATTGCAAACTTTTTCGTATCTAAATATGAAGCATTGAAAGTAGACGATAGGACTGAATGCTTGAAAATTATGGTTGCGGATGGTACATGCCAACAGAATATCCCTACAGAGGTTTGTCAATGCATTTTTGCATATTAATTTTATGGACATTCTATATCACTTTACGGAACCCCCAGTGAACTGAAAATTGCGTTTATCTTAGGCCGTTTTATTTCTCTCCACTCGTTTTAAAACCAAAACAGACCTTATATTGAAGTCTATTGTCCACGCATTTGAAACCCAAGGGACAGAAATAGTGGAAATAGCTGTTTTATTAGAACTCCTTTCAATCCTTTCAGTCCTGGAAAAACATTCATGTTTGAAAGAGGACGAAGCGTTGATAACAACCACAATTTGTAAGCTAAGCACGGAAAACATTTTAATTATCCCACTGATATCATAATCTCAAAGTGTATACATAATCTACTCTTCTCTTCGTTGTTTACAGTTCTTTTAAAAGCAGTGACTCAAGTTGGGAAATCCGAAACACCTAATGCTTTCACTCCTATTGAAAAACTTGAAATGGTGTCTTCTTCGTCTCTGGACAAAGGAAATGATGACTCCATGTGCCTTCATCCCACATTCCTATTCAAAGCCCATCTCATTCGACTGATAGCAAACTTGGTTCATCAACACGAAAAAAATCAAAACCTTGTAAGACTTACTGACCGTGAGAGGGGAAAGTGTTTTTTACTCGATGTTTCCACTCGCATTTCATCCATAAAGATATCTCCATGTTGAATACCTGTACCATATTTACTCAAGCAATTAAGATTACGTTCTTAACAACCCTTCACCATATATACTCAATTACTTATCTCTCTTTCTAGCTTACCAGGAAGATAATAATTTAGTTAGACGAGAGCATCCTATACCAAATGTCTTGGCTAACTAAAATCCTTTCACATTTACATTTTCTTCATTCCTTTTTTTTAGGCTCGTGAGCTACAAGGTCTCTCCATAATCTTAGACTGTACAAGAATAGATGCTCGCAATCCGTTCCTAATTCAATGGTCTGTGCTCGCCGTGCGTAATTTGTGTGAAGGGAACCACTTGAATCAAGCTTTTATCAATAGCTTGTCTAAGAAGGGCGTCGTACAGAGTCCTGTGCTTCAAGATTTTGGTATCACACTCAAAGACAGCTCTTCTTCAGGTGAACAAGTTGAAGAAAAACAACAACAATCATCTTCTGAGTCCAACAAAAACCTAGATCATGCTCAGTCACATGAATAAAACTTTGGATTCTCATAACCTTGTGAGAGAGATTCTAAACCAACTAACTAATCTGATTTCACTACTTCATCATGATGATAAGTTTTAGCTGCACTAACTATATGCTACTAGAGTAATGTCAAGAGGTTGATTATTAAATTTCTTATATATATCCAGGTAAACCGAGTTTCGTGTGTGTACTAAATATTACGTGATACTTTCATTTGCACAGACCACTCAGGTACAGGTGTTTTCCTTGTCATTACATTAGGCATGCAAAAGCAAATTATGTGACTAATGAGCAATAAATTGTATACTTGTATCATAAATAAAGTTTCCACCTGCATGCAAAAATTGATTTGAACAATTCCAATCAATTTTTTGTACCGAATCATCCTTGGTGCAGGCTTAGGAATACAGCAAACTTGTAATTCTATGAAAGGTTTCAATAGGTGCATGCATACCTTTTAGACTAGCTGCACCTTTCGGGACGCATTTTTTCATGGTCGAGCTTTCTTGCTTGCACCCAGTACTAATAAATAACTGGAGGAAACTATGCGTGTTCGTTTCGCATTGAACTAACTTAAGTAATTACAGCGCGTTTAGCCGATACCTTGGTGTATTGTATATTCATCCCTTTATGTGATATAAGTAGGGTAGTATTAGTCTGTGCCCTAAAATCCAAATCCATAGATCCTCCTGAGTCATTCTCAATACTTCAATATATGAATGGTAGTGCAAAAGAAGCTCTCTGCCGGAATTAGGTGAATGGTTACTATGTCAATTTTAAACTACTTAACTTAAATTCGCAAGCCAGATAAAAAAAGTGAATTATTTAATGAGTTTATTTAAGAACTAATAGCTAATTTTAAACAAGTAGGAACCGAAACTATGCTTGAATAGAATTGTAAAATGTAACATTTGCTGGTAAATCAACGTATTCTAGCAACGTATGTACAGAGTTAGCACTGTTTTCTCGAATTGCTAAAAAAGTCTCCCTATTATAGGCATCTTTAGCATCTCGTATTCTTGTTTGGAGATTTCTTTGGGTAAATCCTCTTTTGTACATTCGAAGTGGCGTTTCAAAGTTTGTTTCAGGGCAAATTACAACTGGGTCCGTTTGATTTCGAAAACGAATTTCTCTGATAGCAGCAACAGGAATTCTTGACAAAAAAAGTGGGTCCATGCTTGCCTTAAAATCTTTTACGGTGACGATCGGGGTTCCGTCTGTTTGGAGGTCGTCGGTGAATGGAAACTGGACATATTTCAACACAAATGGGTTTCGCTCTTTAGCGTTTCTTAGGAATGTTACCCAATCAGATGGCTTGATAACGCGATCCATTTTTTTTCTCTTCTTCTCTAATATGGCGAATTCCCGATCAATTGGCATAAACGAATGTCCTGGTTGAGGAAAAATAATTTTGACAGTCTCAAATCTGGTGGAAGCTAAAAACTGGCAGATTGCAAACATGTATCTATTCTTGTTCTGCCCGCACGAATTATCCATGAACAAGATTAAATGACGCATAGTGTTTTCAACAGAACTGACGAAATCCATGAGAAAAGAATTAATTTCATTAGATCCTTTATGCGCAAAGTTTTCCGGATAAAAATAAAGTGTAGTTTGTTGGCTTCTAAGATCGTGTATACCGAAATTGTACACATTCATATCTGACGAAAAATATTGCTTGTTGACCCCTGTGATTGGTAACGAAAAATTTTTCTCGTAGTCGCAGCAAATAACAAGATGGCTGTCATCTAAGTTTTTTGCTTCGCGCATTGTAGCGTAAAATCTATCAGCCATTGTCCAGTGAGCAATCTGTTCTTCTTGAATTTGGCGAACTTCATCCTCGCTTGCACTCCTCCTTGCGATACACTCTCGTTTGTTAAGTAACTCACAGATGTGACATAAATCGGATCGAGGATATCCCACCGAAATATTAAATTCATCGTTAAAAATTTTAAGGAAGCTGAAATAGGACAAGTTTTCTTCATATTCATGCACATGCGGATTGAATTGCTGATTTTCATGAATAAAATTTTGATGAAGTTGTTTTTTTGTAGTTCCTGACGGTAAAAATAGCTTATTGGGATTGCTTTCTCTAGAATAGTGTGATTCGCGAGGCTCCAAACTGTTTATGTAAAGTCTTACTCGATTGCGCAGATCCGTACTTAGTTTTTTGTGGTTGTTGTGTCGCCCTCTATGATCTTTAATGTCAGTAGCTGTTTGTTGTACCTTTTAAAAAAACTGATTTGAAGTAGTGAAATTAGAATTTTACATTCAGTCAAATGTTTTGTTTCACACCTTTCGTTTCAGTCTCGCAGGTTTAATTCCATGCACAGCACAAAAAAACCTGCGACATACGACTATTTGTCGGTCTGGAAGCGGGAGATCATAGTTAAACACACTGCGTTCTCCATTTTGGATCTGTCTTGTTGCTACTTTCCGCACACATCCCCGAAGATAAATATTTTGTTTTTCGTGGTTACCTAAATTGTTGAAATCTTTCAAAACTTTTCTTTTTTCCTCGAAAGTTAGCCTGTCCGAGCAGTGACACACACAGTCAGGAAAATTTTGAACTCTTTCAAGTACAAGTCTTCCATTGGTGTTTAGATGTATTTTACCTATTTCACAGTTGAAAATTTAGAAAACGAAAGAGCTTTTGACAAAGCCTAGATAGTAATAATAATTACCTAGAGCTTTATTATCGCGACGGATACTTGATTGCCATTTGGATTTATCAGAACGTACTTTTTTAGGTCGATTTCGAGGATTGTTTTCCATTTTTTTTAATTGCTATTGATTTTTTGTAAAAAAAATAATGCGTAAAAGCAAGAAATATGTAATAGTGATGAGAATCAGTGCCTTTGCACATGCTTATTTAACAAAAATATCCATAGTAACAAGCCCAACACTCTTTCTCTCAAAATCTTTTTTGGTGACATTGTTTGTTAAAAAACATGAGAGAACTTCTTTTGCACTACCATTCATATAGCTTTCATCACATATTTGTGTGGACACTATATAATGTCTAAATTTTCTTTCAATTTGAAAACAAATTTTTCCCAAATACAGTTTTTAGATGCCAATGAAGATGTTCAGAATTGTACTTATTAGCAAGTCCTGCTAAGTTTTTCCCAGGTCGAATCAAAAACTACTTTATCCCAAATAATAGTTTCGAACTCGGCCTATAAGACAGCAGCTCAATTACTGAATACATGATCCATAATTGAAACAAATGGGTATGCTAATGCTCGGATTTACGGTCTAACTATTCCTAACAAACTAACTAACTACAAATAATAGTAAGTAAGAATAGGCCTGTGTAAGTGTTCCACACAAGATGATATTTAAGATAGGAAATTGAAAGAACAGGGGTGGGATGATCATGAACATATAATCATGCTCTATATGATGATGCACCATGGAGAGAGCGGAGCTTTCAGCAGCTTGCAGAGATCGTGGCGGTCCCCTTTATCCCAGATTGCCGAAAAATGAAAATTCATGCTGACAAAAACACTTGGTGTGCCTTGTCTGGCCTTTTAGGTGTCCTGTTCCGCTATCAGCACGTGTTCCCCTCACTCACATTGTGAGTTTACTTTATATTTGTGTGTGATTGGGCCCGAAGACACATTATTCATGGATCCATGCACCACCTCAATGCTGCACAGGGAGAAAAGTTTACCTGGAAAAGGTTTTAAGGGAAAAGTAGGCAACATTTGTATTTTTATTCAATGGAATAACACAAGCAACTGAATTAATGGTACCTACTAATAGAGAGTGAGCTGTTAGTCCCATTTTGTGCTCTAATGTCCGCTCCCTACCATTATGATCTTACAATATCATGCTCAACTTGCCAACATGACAAACTCAAGTACAAAAGCACTATAGAGAACTTTACATGTAATAGTAGTAGTTAGTTAGTTATGTTCTCAAATTTCTTTCTTTGTTTGTGCTTTTTTTTCTCTGGCTAAAAAAAAACATGACTACATTCTTAATCCTGTTCATTTCTCTTCCCCTTTGATGAAAAAGGTCGTAAATAGACACTAGTACTGTATATACCTCTGCGATTCTAATAATTGTCAATGAGTGTTACATAATAATGTCATAATAGCAAAGAGAGAAAAAAATCCTGTACACATGTAGCTATACTATGAGCTAGGTAATAAAGTCTCTTTTTTCATTCTTGTGCTAATTATTACATTTCAAACTTTTGTACACTTCTTTACCATTCTCCATTTATACTGCAGCTGTTCTCACAGACATAAGTTTGTTAGACAGCCAGTTTGGTCTTTTCTCATTACTTTTATTATTTTCACTGGTCAATTCCTAACTGGGTAGCAAGCTATGCCTATAGTTAGTTAGTTAGTTAGTTAGGGCTTGTCTTATTATTATTATTACCTTCAGTATAAAAACTATCGTACATTCCATTTCTCCATTTCATGAGCCAGACAGTAACTTAACTAACTAACTAACGTACGCACATATAAGAAGGATGAGTTAACTCCTAACTGGAACTATGCAAGGGCTCATCTTTTTTGTATCTATCTGTAGATGATCAGTTAGTGATAGAAATAGATAGGAATCTGTAGTTGCACACACATATGATGCTCAACTAACTAGAAAACTTGTTGTAGTCTCCTTAAGGTTATCATATGGCATTATATTGAAGGGAAAGGGAAGAAAGATTATTAGTTAGTATTAAATATATTATTATTGGGAGCAAAGGAAGAGAATCGATTCGGTAGAATGGTTTAGTTCCCTTTGGATTTGTAGGAACAATGTATTTACTATTATTACCTACCACCGATGAGGACACGGGAATATACACATGTACAGTAGGTAATGGCATTTAGGGGTGAGGAGCGAGAGTAAATTTCACAAAAAGCAAAATGAAATGGAAGCCTAGGAGAAAAAAAAGAAGAGGAATAAATAAATGAAGCCGCAGTCAGGTTCAAACTTTTTCGTTGCTTACCTATCCATTGTGTGTATGTGCGTACCTAGTAGTATATGATTACACGGTGATGAGGATCTCAGGGGCTGAAAAGAAGAAACCCCAGGGCTACTTGAGACCTACTATTTCTACTACTAGTGCTTTACAACCAATCTTGTTGAACACACTATGCTAGTGCCGGTAAAGTGATAATTGGGGGTCCTTCTGCTTTTACCAAATGTTACTAACTAACTATAGCTAATATAATGAGAATGATGGCTAAGACTGACCATTAGAATTCTGCTTGAAACACGTTTTTAATGATTCCTGGCATTGGTGTGACCAAAATTTTGCGTGACAGATTGCCAAAATAAATATTCAACTGGATCTAAGGTATAGAATGCAAGTATTCCAATTTTCATAGCATTAGTTAGAATGGAAAACTGATTTGGGAACACAATACACAGTTTAAAGCACAGATGAGCAATACACATATTCATCCATGTGTCTAGGTATCTATCTCTATCCTGTTGTTAGTTTCATTTGTACCGCATGCAAGAATTTTTTTCTCCGGTAATAATACTTTGGCTACTACAAACTACCACCACTTGCTGTAGTACACCCTTTGGAGAAAATTGTAAATTAGTTTTGAAAGAGAGGTTTCACAGTGAGCATCAACATCCCTGTATCTCTTCATCAAACCTAGTGGTATATCTAGTGTCATCAACAATTACTGTTGTTATTAGTTAGTACGTTTTTTGAACCAATGTTGCGTTTCCCACATGTTCTGCTGTCACATAATGTCAATAATAATAGTGAGATGTCAATATGATGTCGTGTAAACAAGTTGTTTCTCGGATGAATGTGTTGTAAATTTTGGGGTACAAGGTTCTGTTTTTCCAAATAAGTGGCTTGAGTAAATTTTTGTGAATGGTGTGTATGGTTAGTAAAGTCACTGAAGAGCAGAGATTAGTTTGCCAGTAGAGGCGTATTGTTCAGAGATAAGTGAAGATGGGGATTTTGTAAAATTCAGTCAAATATTGGAGGCAATAAAAGTCGTCATGCAGAATGTCGGATAAGTTTTTCTGGTTTGCCCTCATAATTTCAACTTGTTATGTGAGGTGAGTGCTAATATAATGTTTTTGCAAATGTGTAAATAGTTAATCCTCTTTGTATTCCATGCATACTATGTCTCGTTTACAACTAATCTTATAAAGCAGGATAAAAAAGGGGATTAGACCACTCACTTGTGTTTGGAAGTAACTTCCAAGGTGCGATGACTGTATTTAAATGCACAATATTTCGGTCATAATCGGACCTTCTTCAGGTGACAGAGGTTCACTCA
>Ga0210040_10001240_pt1 | contig 39303 bp, 16 predicted proteins | sample CryGeyCG12114_NA_FD_185462 | JGI IMG/M metagenome (GOLD analysis project Ga0210040, IMG submission 185462) | Groundwater microbial communities from aquifer - Crystal Geyser CG19_WC_8/21/14_NA (SPAdes) (version 2) | ecosystem: Environmental > Aquatic > Deep subsurface > Groundwater | place: USA... | reverse complement strand
AATAAAGCAAGGAATTAAGTTCAGGCAACACAAATATACATTGTGCAGACCTAAAATTTTCGCACTTACTATAGCATATATAGCTCAAAGTGTATGCATGCAATATAGTTTACTCATTCTCTGTCGCCTAGTCTGTAGTAGGGTTATAAAAAGCATAGAAACCAAGATTAGACATAACGAGACATTCATGTGTAGTGTGTTTGAGAGCAAACAAGTTAATTCTATTTTTAATTTGCAAAAAAAAGAGCAAAAATTATTCCCATGCCGGGAATCGAACCCGGGCCTCCTGGGTGAGAGCCAGGTATCCTAGCCACTAGACCACATGGGAGATGTGTCAGGAAGGCGAGTTCAAGTCGTATCAATCTTTTTGTACACATAGGTGGGAATATTATCGCTGTGTGTGTAACGCAACCGCTACGCATTTTCTATTTTAACCGATTTTTTTTGCTGTATTGAAGAATGTACAAAAATATTTCGTGTATGCAGCAACTATATTATATTCTGTATCACTTACTGCACTGCAAAAAAGATGGCACAGCCTGCTGGATAAAAAAACTAGGAAGATGATTGAGCCAGTAGGAATTCTTCCTGTTCCAAATTCGAAGACATCCAAATAATTGCAATGCCTGCTACGTTAAAGTAAAGTATACTTTTTAGAGGACAAGTGTTTTTTAATTAATGTTTTGTGGATAACTCCCTAAATTTTTTGCGGTTGTTTTTCATTAGACTGTGTGGCGTGCTAATAATGTGCGAACGTGAATAATGCAAAAAAAATGTGTGTGGGTACAACAACAAATGACTTTGTAACTTTTCTAAGCAATTTATAATTTGCATGAATAAAAATTGGTGCAAAAAGAGTATTTATCTACGATGCGGTAAAATTGGAAGAACACTCCCATAGTGTACTGCTAGATATTATTCGATGCATCAAATAATGTCGTTCGTTACCATTTTTTCACATCCTTCAACTATTCTATTGTTCCCATGAACAAAATTTCTAAAAAAAACTACATGCATGGGATGTATTACATTATGCTTAAATAAAGCAGCTACATAGTAGTTGACTTTCAATGATAAATTCTATATCATCATAATTTTACTAAAAACATTGCTATACCTATACGAAAAAATTCCAAAAAATAATTTAATATGCTTTTTGCTTAAATCTTGTATCAATGAAGTCTCAATTGAATTTCTTTTTTGACTAAATGTGAGAGCAGAGAAAATTTCGTGAGAAACTTGAATCCCAATGTGTGTACCGCACATACATATGTGCAATCGTTAATGACCTCAACTATAATAAGCCTGAAAATCTTTTTTATTCATAGCTAGTTAGTTAATACCCCAACCATCGCATAAATACTATGCAACTAAACAAATGCTTCAATTTCACATACTCGCTTATTGAATTAAACATTCTGAATCGCCAGATAATGAACCTACAAAATAATGTGATTAGTTTTAGCAAGCAATCTGCATATATTTACAATCAGGAACCATTCAGTCACATTCAAGCAATTACTTCCAGCCAAAAAATCTCTGAAACAAAGAAGTCCAACATATGGTCAAATCTCTATTTTTTCTGCCCATTGCACTGATTGATATGCATTAATTATTAATTTGAATATGGCATTAGCCTGACCAGCCGTACTGTCAAGTCAATGATTATGCACCTTACATGCTACATTACTTTTGAAAAAAATAACTCAAGGAGCAACTTACTTTTATCATGTGGCAAAATATAATGTATGATACGATGCCATGCTGCAGTGAACAAAGGCGTGTTCACGTACATACGAAAGTTTGGTACCCATAAGAAAAGGAGAGTTTACAATGATGATAATAATGTGGATCACCTTTAATCATAATGTGGTTTCGTTTCCACCATTCATTATTCATGAGACTCTATATAAAGGTAATGGAGGTTAAAAGTAGCTCCTTCAGTTCAGAACAACGAGCCCAGATATTACGTCAGCAACAAAATTCGTTCCAAAAAGATATCTCATACGGTGAATCACAGTAGTTAATCGAATTGTACTAAGATTGTTGAATTATAGCAAATAGAGATGAAGGGATTAGCAAGTATTTTAATTTTGGGTGTTTTAATCCAAACGAGTTGGGCCCAGTATCAACAGCAATATAGAAATCAGCAGCAGCAACAATTGAGACCGCAAAGAAGAATTCCAGAACAGCAAACTAAAAAGTCTACGACTCCTGTCCCCATTTTAAAGCAAATTAACAAGTAAGAAATCATGATTTAATTTTTATGTTTGTGTAGAGGATTTAAACATTCAGAATTTCATTACCATTTCCCAATTACAAACTGTCAATCTAGCATGTGGTTTTAAAAATTCTTAAGTAAAATTACAGTGGCGTTATAGTTTCAAAAAATAAAAAAATCGTAATTTCAGCAAATTTTTTAAAGTTGCTTGGATTAGGAAGATTAAATTAAAACTTCAAAAATTTTCTCCTAAAAGTTTATTACTTAATTACTTACTATAACATTTTTAAGCCCATGCCATTACAAACTAAAAATCATCCACGACGAAGTTACGCAATCAGCATGAGAAAAGTTCATAATTTCATTTTTTTCTTCGCATGGAAAAGTAAGTTGAATGATACGGACGCGACTTCATTAATGAGCAGTAAACAGTATCTCACTCACTAACTATAATACTACACTTGAAATATCCTTAAGTGCTTGAGATGAACTCGATATGAAAAATCGTAACTTTCCATTTCAATTTAACGCCTTTTTGTGCATTATATAACATAATGAATAAATGCGATCTAAGATTCATATCTTTTTTACTTTACAGACACAATGAAGACGGCTCGTACACATATGGCTATGAAAGTGCTGGTAAGTGCAATCTGCTGTAACAAACTATTGTTATGAAATGATCCGTTCCATATAAATAGACTCAATTCCATGCCGGAGCAATTAAGTTAGCATTTAATTGGTTTTGAGCATTGCGTCATATAAATCTAACTAACTAAAGCCCAGTTGCAAAATCAATTTACTACTATACCTAAGGGCAGCATGGAGAGAATAGATTTTGCAACATTCCATTTCTTTTGCATTATGATTGCAAATTAGAACACAGCAGCAAATAGGAATACATCAGAGCGTTATTTTGCAGCTCGTTAAAGCGCCTCACCCTTTTTGCTCCTATTTGTTTGTACAAATTGCTTCGAGTGACATTATATTATCATCGTTGGCCTCTTTTCCATTCCACGTAGCATTGCAATATTAGTTAGTTAGTTCACACTAGCAGGTAAAATGAAAATCCTATTCTATAAACTATCCTATATTTTCTCATGCCATGTTAATGGCCCTCATCAATGATCTACATTCATATAATTGTGTGTTATTGCTTAAGAAGCCACAAGTCATAAATTTTGAAGGTGATCAATCATAGCTATAGTTTACATTACATGCCTTCAGCGGAATTTTTTGAACTAACTTTGCTAAGCTAACTTTTAACTAACTCAACAAATTTCTTTACTACTATAGATGGGAGCTACAAAATCGAAACGAAATCTCAAAACGGTCAAGTTCGAGGCAAATACGGATACTATGATGACGTTGGTCAACTTCGAGAAATTGAATATGGTGCCTCCAACTTGGGATTCTTCCCCAGTGGAACAGATGTAAAGCCTCCAACTTTGCCAGCCGCTTACTCTGATCCCAAAAACAGTGTTTATAGTATATCTGCTGACCCTGAAGATGGCAGTTATGATCCATCCATCCATGAAACTCCATTCGCTTATGTACATGACTCTCAACCCTATCAGGAGCCTCAACAACAGCAAAGATTAGCAAGACCTGCTAGTAGGCCACAACCTCAACTTCAAAATTATTATCAACCGCAACAACAAGCTGCTGCGGCCAGTAGTTTCAATCAAAATCAACTTTTCCGGGGCCATCCAGCCAGAAATGTGGATCTTAATGAGGGATCTTATAGATTGAGTTATGCTGGTTAAATCTAGAAGGAATCTTGGATTCTTGTGTATTTTGATGAGCTGTGTGTAAACGATGCTTTATTTTCTACCTGATTATTCTATTTTGACTGTTTTGTATGCATTTACATCTACAAACAACTGATGTATAGGTTATCCGGGAATACCCTTTGTATGTCACAATAAAATGTTATGTTTCGGAATGATGATTATGTATGAACTTATTGAGTATAGCTGCCCATTTTTGGCATATCAACACTAGGGGAAATTTTTCAGACTAAAACTAGTTTATACTATGGCATTACAGCATACTTGCCTACGTGTCGTCAGTCAGTACAAACGACCTTCTCGTTTTTTTCATGACGTTGGACAACAACTATAGCAAAAATTAGTTAATCGTGTTTATATTTGTCAATAAGTCGTTTAAATGAATTAAGACAAATTGAGAATCACTTGTCACCGTCTCTATATCCCTGCATCTATAGACGTATGAATCCATCAGTTTAGTTTCAGTAGATGACTTGCACTTGTTGACCTTTCAAATACTAATTTCTGGAAAGTACTTTTCCGATGGATTATGTATTAGAATGCGTCGCACTTGCTACGCAACTCTCACTTTTGAGTAGTTTCCAGTGGCATGAATATCGGAATAAAGGCACTTTTCAAAATTTCAATTATAACCTAAGCTTCAGTTTGAAATTAAAACACGACAATCGAAATGTCGATTTATGCTTGCTTGCTGCATGGATTCTAAAATGCTGCTGTGTAAAGCCTCACGAATGTATTTCCTGTTTTCTAACGCTATTAAACATTTGGGTATATTATACTAACTTTAACGGAAATCTTAAACAGCGTTTTTGCTATAAAAACTGGTTACCGTATTATTCTCTCAAATCATTTGTTTGTCTGAGACTGGAAACGAACAGTTTGACTGATTTTGTCAAGATTTTCAAAACGTTTAATGATGAGTGGTTTAAAATTATTTCTTCTGTCAATTGGTGCATCAATTTTATTTTTTCACATGGTTGTTCCCCAAGGTATTTTGTTTAGTTTTTGTTGCAGTTAGTTCTACCAACAACATTACATTGCAAGTATTTCGAAGTTTCAAATGTAAATTTTTTATTTCAGCTTCAGCATACAGTGAACAACCTTGTGCTGGGCTAGGAGGAACTTGTGTTCATTTCAGCAACTGTAACGGGAATGCTATTTTGAAATTCAGAGGACGGAAGGCTTGTCCATATCAGTTTAGTACAGTGGTTTGCTGTTTTGAGTCAAAAGACAATATTTAGCTACTTTTAAGGAAAAAGGACCACACCACAAATAATGGTATTATAGTTAGAATTAGAAGTGCGTCAAAAAACACTTCTACGTGAGAGTCTCCCATAAAAAATTCAAATGAATTGCGGTGTTCACAAGCCAATGTTTTAAAGCCTTTAATAAGTATCTGTTAGATAGTTGAACTATTTAAACTTCTGTATTGATTGCATTAAGGAAGACGCCATTCAACGCTAACTGAACGAATGCTGTACTTTTATTTTGTGCTCATAGATGTCAGATACAGGTTACTGTAAAAATTTGGGGAATCGTCTAAACTTGGTCACTTAACCTTGCATGTTTAGTTTTTTGTGCAACCAAATTGATATTTTGATGATACTGTTTATTGACTTCCTAATAATTGTGCATACATTGTATATTTTTTACTCCCAGTATATTGATTAGATATTGATGAATGTACAGAATGTATCACTTACAGCCTAATCATGTTAATTAGTGTGACAGGTGAATAAAAGTATAAAGTCGATACTTTGAGTGTATACATAATTGATTTGTTGACAGATTGGATCTGTTCCTGGAATTGTAAAGATCGTTAATCAAATTATGGATTTTTTATTTCTTCAAACTTTGACAAACAATCTTTTTTTGAACAAAGTGTTTTGTCATAGTTAAATTACTTACGACTACTATCCTTCTTCCCGGAATATGAACAATGCTATGGACGCTCACTGCATAAAATTTTACACATTATTTTGCAAAAAATACGAAAAATTGAGCCTGCAGCCTGTGGCTACTTTGGCATACCAGTTTAATCAATCTGGTTTAAAAATATTTTCTACTGTGGGAAACTATAGTAGCCATCGTACAATTTTGTGAATTAGGAGTGTCCCGGGTTTCCCACAAATTAGCATAAATTTTGCTTCAAATATGTTTTAGGAGGAAAATACTACCCAAAGAATAGAAAACAGCAGGCCGTTTTACATGAAACACATAAACAAAGCGTTCTCGTGGCTCACACGTCGCTAGTGCGTTGGTTAAAACTTGCTAGCATTATACATGTGTGTATGTGTGTACCTATGTAAATGATTTGATTCGATGGGAACCAGAATGAGCTAAAGGAGAGCAAAGAGTGAGTGAGCGAGCATTAAAGTGATTTCATAATACTAAAAGGAAAATGCATTTTTCTTCCACACCTCATTTATTGTTTGTCTACCTGTCCGTGTCCATGTGTATTAAATCATTTGTTGTGGAGCTCCCGATTCTGGTCGTGTGCTTCTAATTTGTGTACAGTTATCCGTTTGAAAATTTTGGGGTGAAGTGAGAGTGTTTTAATGGTGTGACATACATGAGATTTTAAATATCAAGGAAAAAAATGAAGCTCTCTAGAGTAAGTCACAAATTAATTTTGTCTTTGATAATATTCTTTACTTTAATGTTCTGTGTATAGTACAATAAATATTAAGCATGAAAATATTGCCTGTGTAACTAACTGAAACGAAAAATCCCGATGACTGTTTCTCAGAATCTATCAAACTATTGTCGCTTATCATACTATATTATGCAATTAATACTGTGTGGATACCAAATCATGCAATCCAGGTACACCTACTTTTCGGCTGCATACTTCTGGTCACAATATTGACCTTCTGTAGTGCCCAATCTTCCTCCTCCGAGGAATCGGAGCAACCCCGGCGAGTCCTTAAAAAGTATAGAGTGCGTCGTCCCCTCGTTGTGAACGAGAATGGCCAAGTGGTTCGAAGACAAAGACTTAGACGTGTTCGAGTGAAAACAAGCAGTAGTAGTAGTATCGAGGATGAGCGTGGAGTGGTTGTCAATAGGAATCCAGATGTCCGAGCTTTGAGAAATCCTACCAGACGGCCATTCCTTCGGGCTTCTCCTAATCCAGCCAGAGCTCAAGCTTTAGTTTCTACTCCAGCTTATTCTCCACCTCCTACGACTCCATTAACAACGACTACTACTAGTACAACTAGTACTACTCCTAGTACCACTACTGTCAGTCATAATTCTCTATTTTATCAAGATCAGCAAGGGTTGAAAGAAGTTCGATATGAACCAGTTGCCAGACGGGCTCCAAGAGTTCAAAATATTCAACAGGATACTCAGGTATGATTTTTGCAAACTTTAAGTCAAATTTTTTGTTGCGTAGTCATAAGCAAATTGAGCGACTGTATTTCAATTACAACGACTTGAATTTTGGGGAAATCAATTTGATTCATGTGAAAATACAAATCTGCATTAAAAATACAATCGGTGCTCCAGCTCTGCGTCTGCACAAATGCATTTTTAATGGAATCGTGAAAAAAAGTGAGATATGAAGGTGAAAACAATTACATGATGCAGTTAAACAGACGAAATTGATTAGCAGGAAAATTTATAGCTTGATTTTACGAAATCTTTTTAAGGTCATGCTCATAGTTAGTTAGTTAGTTAGTTAGCTGTGTTCAACTATTTTATGAAGACAAATGATGTGTTTATGTTCCCAGCTGGGTTTTTGCTCACCATGATAAATATGACGACCACTAATATGCGTGCATTGCAAATGAAGGAATGTGAGATGATTGATGCATATAGCATTTGTGTAACACAGAGAGCAGTTTTAATTTTTAGAGTCTTCTTCCCATTTTAAAGAAACTTACAAGACGAGCAAGCAAGACAGCAATTTGCAACCGAAAGGAAACTAAAAAAATTGTTTAGTGTTTTGTGTGAGAAATAGAAGCACAATTTTTGTTATCACCATCATCATATACAAACTTAATGAGTCGTCTAAAGTTGTAGTTAGTTTCGTCATATGGCAAAAGTGTAATATAAATTAACTTACCTCATCAGTACACTGCGAATTTCTGCGGCTACCAAAGTCGGAAGCGTATTTTAGGTTAGGGAGAAAAAATAATCTTACATTTGATGATTACTTTCATACATGCAACTCATCATGCAGTGCAGTGGTTTTTGTATTTGGGGAAATAAAATTGGAAATTTTACGATTCATATTTGGTATGTTTGTTTGAAAAAAGTCTGTCGTAATTAGTTAGTCAGTCAGCTACCTCACATGACAGAATATTTGACATTCGCACACATAGTCAGTTAGTTATAGTTAGTAAAGCCCTGCTGTGTACGATCCTAGGATAAATTAAGTTATGGGTTGGTATTTCTAGCGTGCTTTTCCTTACAGTTGATTTGAGTGCTGAATCACTGACTGAATAACATCAGTTTTTCTTAAAATTTAATCACACGGGATATGTAGAAAAATTTTCTTGAACTATGTGCCTATGAAATACCTTAAGTTTTTATGCTTTTCTTCCCCCAGCCCCACCGTGAAGTGTAAGCTTTGTAAAACTGTAACAGTAAAAAACAGGAAATTAGAAGAATCTATAACGCACGACAGTTTTTTCGTTTGGCGGCAAGCCCATAGCCCATGTCATGAAAAAATGGTAGAAACAACATCTGCTATTACTTAACTATTTAACAATAGCCCACTCGTATCTCAAAAATCACGTAGAAAACAAATGAGTTTGTTCTCTGTCACAACACATTTGAACCTGAAAAGTAATATTTAAGATTGCTACCATTAGCACTTCTCTATAGTGGTCTGGCCCATGAGGAAATGGGTTTTTTTATGCGAATTATTCCCTGCAGAGGTGTGGAAATGCATCATCACTTGAATGGGCTATCTAATGACATCCATTTTAACAGAGTCGCAAATAGTAATGGGAGTAAATAAAAAAAGGCATGCATACATTTCTTGATCCTAATTCACGTGATAATATATTTAACTGCAGGTTACAAAGAAGCAGACAAACAAGGTGTGTACATGCATGCAGTCATTCATTTCATAGTTAGCTCTTTGACAATAAATGGACATAATAATAGGGGTTAGTAATACGCTATAGATGTGAACTAACCATGTCAAGTATTTCCGCGTCCTAGAATTCAGTTTCTTCGTTGGTGGTAAAAAAAACATTTGCAATCTTTCATTTTGTTAGGAAGTTTTAGTGAATGTCTGCTCACAATCACAATTAAAGGTTTTATATATAGTTAGTTTTGATTTAAATCCCATTTTATGAGGGATCATCTTTTACAATGCCTCAAGTTTTAAATCTAACTATCTAAACTGGCAGTAGATTTGTGAACTAATTTGCTAACAAGGGGCTAACTAACTAACTAACTAGATGAGAACGCATTATTGGCTAAAAATACGTAGACAAAGACAGGCATTATCCACAAATCTGATAAGGAGAAAAAATCAGAACATTTTTGATGCCGGCATTAGATTACATAGTCAATGAAAATGGATTGCATAAGAATTTTTCAATAAGACAATAATCATTGGTGATGGGAATAGTGCCACTTGTGAATTCAAACTTGCACTTCTACTTTTCTATTCTCAGCCAATGTATGAAACAATTATAAAATTATCATGAGTGAGCGAGCCAGTCTAGTTTGTAATAATAGTATAGCAGCACTAATCATTGTGATTGAGCTATTAACCACGAAAAAAATAGTCAATCTACTTGTATAGTGTAAAAGTTTATAGGGTTGCTCTATATTGTCAAGTCGTGAAATGATGGGATTGCGAACCTTTTGTGAGAAGTTACCTACAATCAATGAATACTTTGTTACGAACGCTACTGAATTTTGATGGGAAAAAGAACACAATTTTTTTTAAAATGCGTGTGAACTCATATGATTCACAAGTCAGCGTTTAAAGTCATTAAACTCGATTTTAATCTATATCGTCAGCTGTTTGTCAAAACATAGGATAACATAGATTTGATTGGTGAAAAAAATGTTTCCAGTTTCTAACCAACTTTACTAACTTGAATATATAAGGCCATAAATAAAAGTCACAATTAGAATAAAAAACGTACCGTAACTAACTAACTAACTCGCACTTGTCAAAATTCAATGAATGAAAAAAACTAACTCTACCATATTTGTGCATCTGATATTTATCATAGGAGCTCACTTCACTTGTTTTCCAAATCACTCACTCACTACCGTAACAAACAAGTGAGGGCAAGTGCGCTCAGAAAAAAACTAAACCAATAAACAATTTATCGATAAATGTCGTTTGGTCATGCAGCCGGTGAGCCATAGCATTGTTTGTTGGCACAAAGAACTGATTTTTCCCTCATGTTACAATTATTATTATTATTACTGCCATCATGATCAACTAATGATGTCACATTGGCCACCAAGTATGCAGTTTGACTTCGTAATGAACTTGTAAACTGTGCTACAGGTCATCAAAGACTTCTCAAATTACGCCATCCTCAATAATGAGTGATACACATTTTGGCCTATTTGATTAATGAAAATTACTATGGATGCTTTTGAGTTTTTTTGTTTCAATTAGACTACCTCCTCCCTTTTTAAATGGTGATTACACTGCATGTGATTAAGACTTGTGTGCGGCAAACAACTGCAATGAAATCATTAGGATACTCATTTGGAAATATGAAATTATAGTGGCTGTAGCATGTAAACGAACTAATGAGTTGAAGTAGCTTGCTAACTTACAAAAGGAGCCTCTGTTGACATCTGACTATGAGCTATATATTGTTGACACATTGTAAAGTTGATCATTGTTATCAAATATGTTAATTCACTCATTAAGGTTGGAAAAATAATTCGAATGAGGCAAACAATTTATGGGTTTAGTTATAGTCAGGCAGTAGATCATAAAATTGCATGATGAATGCACGTGCATTGCAAATTGTAATAGTTATGATGAATTGTGAATTTTGTATGCTGACAACATTTAGAGGTGTTATTTACTTTTCTATGAATGTGTAGTCATAGTCAGTCAGTCAATCGTTGGACATTTTTAACGCATGGGATTCTAATTTGCATATTAAATGTAACACAACCTTATATTATTGCACATTTTGCGATGATTGCAGCCAAATGTGTACGAGAGTCAACAGCAAATTATTGAGCCGGTTCGCACAGTGCCAAATTATAGGCAAGCTACTTCCACAGCTAATCGGCAAGCTTTGTTGGCCAATGTGAACTACAAAAATCGTGGAGATCAGGAAAATGAGGACAAACCCGCGGTTGGCACACGCCGTAGTTATAGCCGTATCAATGATGATGGATCTTTCACTTTTGGATACGAGGTAGGGCAAAAATTATTCTACAGATATTTAAGTTGTGGGATTATTGAAGATCTTTAAATCTAATGAACCAAAAAAGATGATAAATCGATCATAATCTACGAATACGATATGATATAAAACAAGCTTTCACGGAGTGTATAATGGATATTATGCTGCATTGAATGTTGCGTAATACTTATTACTAGAAATGTTAGGCTCCGTTCAGATGGTATTGTTGATTCATTGCATTGTAAGTGCTAACTAATAAAGCATTAGGCTTATTGATTGAAAACGCAGACTTTAAGTCGCAACAGAATCCCCTTATCTTTTCCTGAACTGTGGAAATTGTTTAGTTTGCAAAAGTACTCTTCCAAAAGTTTATTCGCTTTGCCAAGATTATTTTCCAAGTTTATATGTTTCTCTATCATACATGGCTTGCTTAGTTAGAGTTATAGCGATTCTTTAAGTCGTCTTATGCATCCTAAATAATTTTGTTGGATTTGAAAAAGTCTTTCTGCATAGTTAGTTAGTAGTCCGGTTAAAAAAATCATGCTAACTAGCTAACTAACTAATAGCAACTAACTAAAATGTGCTTGGTACTATAGTAAATAAAGCCGGGTGACCGGGCAGAATTTACGGCCATTTCTTACACATGTATGACACCTTTATCACTTTGTTTCCCACTCTGTTGACTTAATTGAATAGAAAAGGAAAAGCTATTTGTTATTGTGTGCACACTTTGCACTTTTTGTGCCAATCCTTGTCTTCTCCTCTTGACTTTTCCCCTAATTCCTTTAATTGTTGCCTCCCAGTGCCAAGAAGCCCAAAGTTTGCTTGCTCCTCCTGACATTTTTATGAACACAGTTTATTTCATACAGCCCATTATGATCATTCGCCCAGGCTGAAGAGAAACTGTAGGATCTTAGGAAATTAATAGACACATTTTATTATTATCCTTGTAGGGTGAAGATGGCTCTTTTAAGGAAGAAACTCGAGGCACTGACTGTGTTGTACGCGGAAAATACGGGTAAGTGAAAAATATGGATGGTCATTCATTTCATGCTCTAGATTTTTGGCCTGCTCAAACCTTACCTTTTGTTTTTAACTAACTAGTTAGTCACAGTAGTTTAGATTTTAACCCACCCCTTATTTTTTCCGCTCTTGCTTTTCATAAGTGTACGTCTGAGTTAATAATATCATCATCATGTTAGTAATTGATCATCGACGTATGTATGAATAGTACACACCTCTACCTGTGGTGAGCACCATATGAGTACTATTTGGAAAAGCGTAGCAAACAACAGGAAACAATTAAAAAAATGACAAAACTACTTGTCTCATACAGTGAGTTTAGATTGGCATAAGGAAGGAACTATCTATATTTGGATAAAATATGTTTGCATCTTTAGTAAGCTAGTTACTTATTGTTCTTTTCCTGTGTAGCAGTAAATAATACGGTTAGTAGACAATAATCTGATTTCGGATGATGAAAACTTGTAGATAGTTTGTCACTGAACAATAATAATTGGTTCAAAAGGTATATCAATAGTATAAACTGGGTGTGGAGGGGCCACTCAGATTTTATTAAGCTAGTTATGATAATGAGCATGCAAGGAAGTTTCCAATCAACATTTTAATATGTAAGTTTTGTATGTAATGCAATTCACTTTGTAATTCTATTGTGTTTGCGATATATTGGATTGATGAATATTGGAGTGAATTTGAGACTCGAATTAGAATGCCGGTACCGAAGGAAAACTTGCCGCTATCGCATATAATGATTTTTTTCAAATATCAATGTATAACATTGTTTGATGCATATAAATTCGAAAGCAATTTTTTGTTATTTTAGTCCCGAAAAGCAAAATTTTGATACATCCTGGATGCTTATGGATTCAGCCGGTTGAATTTTTCATAGCAATCTATCAGTGACATACTTGAACCAATATAGCAATTTCAGTGCATGCATTGTTTTTGCCAACAGAAACAATACATAAATTGGCTACTTGTGTTGAGATGGGCGATCAGAATATTTGATCTAATAAGTAGAGGTCGTCCTTTGTGTCGGGTTGCATGATTTTATTTATTGAGCCCAATAGCCATATCATATCCTATAATCTTGTAAGACAGCAGTGACATGAATTGAAATTGAAAGTATATAGTTTCTTACACATATTATACAACCGTGTTTTCCACGTAACAAAAAGTGGAGTTATTTTTTCCTTGGGTGTGTTCCTTTTGATCACCTGAGGACATTTCCATTCATTCTCATTCATGAGCATTCCATACTGACTAACTAGTCAGTCACTTAATATTATGGTATGGATTGTTGCACCAAAAGTATCCACTGTTCTATGTCTCTGTATTGTTCATTTTGTGCACTTGGCCCAGTATGAAGGAGAATGCAATGAAAAGTCAGCATAGCATATGAGATACTGACTAGTAACTATCTATTGCTTTCTAGCAAACTAACTAGTATGACATAACAATGGATCGAAAATGAAACTAAGCAATGATGACAGGACGACAAACTGATCCAAATTCTTTGCCAGTCAATGCTAGTTTAGTTACCCACTCTTATATGGATAGTTGATAGTTTGTTTATTCAGCTGAATATGCATTGGAGGCCGCAATGAGGCAAATTATATGTTGGAGTAGATAAGTTCACATAAGCTGCTTGTGTGATTTTTAATTGACATTCAAAATTGGAAATCAAAGCATGTAGTTAGTTAGTTCTAGTTTCAATTAGAATGAAACAATGATTGGAGCCAGTGAATGCTATAGATTTACAGGGGACATTTAAAATGCGTTGTGAATATGTGTGCGTAGAAGCTGTGAGAACTGAAATGATCCAAATCTAAATAATGGAATGAACTTTTCCTTTGTTTCAGGGCATACTTAATTAATTCAGTTGTTATCTGGTTCACTTACACCTAGTTAGTTAGTTAGTTAGCTAACTCCATAAGAATTTCTGCTCATATACTAAACTGACTATGTAACAATCATAGTTTGTCTGTATGTGTGAGAATTTTTTGGTGCACTAGTTTTCAAGTTGTAGTTGACTAGTTACGTAACTAGTATGATTTTATATGCCATTTTGTGCACGTCTTGTCATCGACAATTGCAGGAGTTGGTAACCATAACCAAATAGTCGTTTATGTTTGTACACACCTAATCTGTGTAGGTGTGAACAAGTTACAGGCAAATCCAATTGTATTGTGTCAATCATTCATACAATATGCTTGCTAAATGAACGGCTGATTTTTGGGTCCATTTATAGACATTGGGGCTTCTGGATGTTTTAAAATAAGATTATGTTGCAGAATTGTGTCTTTAGTAGACAAATTATAGCTGACTTCTGTATAAGGAATGCTTGATTGTGAACTAATTCTCACGATTTATACAACTTTGATTATGAAAAAGTATACAGTCCGTTGTATTTGGAATGAATCATAATTTTTAATATAGCATGTATAATTCGCAGTAATTATTCCATAGTAAAGTTGTTCTTAATTATCGAATGGAGAACGATTTGTAAGGTAATTAGGGTATCATTAGTTAGTTATATATGATAGTATTTGTTTGGGTCGTTTTCACATGTTAAGTTTGTAGATATGTTTTTTTTTTGTTGCAAACGAATCTGATTTGCAAAGCATTTGACTGGGATTGAATGCATGCTTATGTACTCTATTCTCAAAACTCAAACGGACGTCGAATACACACAAATGCATGTCCCATAGCATTGCATTCCCTCCGTTTCAATTCTGCTCGGACTATATGCATGTGATGTATTTTTTTCGTGATTTCATTCATAAATTGTTAAAGTTCAGCCTAGGTTGTACCATATGTAAAATATAAATTTCCCAGTTGTGTTGAAATTTAACCGCAGAGCATAGCACTAGAGTAAATATTAATGGCAACAATAAAGTTTTAATTGTTGCCAGTTTTACAAGCCTATAACTTGCAGTTACTTGTATAAAATTTATCTCTCACAAAAAGATAAACCAACTTACCATTACTTCGAGGTGGATCGTTTTGCGAAAACAAGGTTCTATTCTCTCATATGACTGTGAGAAAACGTACGTTGTTCATGTGAGTTCATTTCACGTCGGCATATGAAACTATAATTTTTGAGCCTAACTTGTGGTGTACATGAGAAGTTATTATTATGTCGGAGAACGTTAGCCATTAATTTCACAGATGAACACGGCGATGGCACCTTGCGTAATCATTTGTTTCTGTCCCCAGGAGATTGGTTTTAATGTATTCACGTTTACTAGCATTTAAAAAGTTATTTAAGCAGTCTCTCCTCCTTGAAATTTATGCAAAATATAGCGAAATGTGAATTCTGCATAGCCACATTTTAAGAAACCTTAATTTTTAGAATCTTTAGTTTCCAAAGATATGTAAATAACTAACCAACTGGGTAGTAGTATTTGCTTACCAAATCATTTTTACGACACATACAAGGAACATCATAATCAATATAAATTATCTATACAATAAGCAATTCTGTTCAAGAAACTTACCTGACTACAGGTATTAATAATAATGACACCAAAAAGCAAGTGGGTGTATTGAACTTGTGCAAAATTTAATTGCTACATGTTGGACTCAGAGTAAAATGCACTTAATTTTAAAGATGAGCAAACAAAGGGAGTTCATTATGCAATTAAATTCCCCTTTGTCTCAATCTTGCAAATGGGACCACAAGCAGACTGACTAACAATGCAGTCGAAAGCTGGAGCTTTACTAATCGCAAATTTGACTTGAAAAATCCGCCGTAAAACTTTGTTCATAATCCAAAATATTAGCTCCCAATGTCCTCAAGTACTAAAATATTTAGCATTACAAAAATTAACTTGGGCAAGGTGGAGGTGGACTGAAAAAAAAGCTAAAAGTCGGTCCTCTTATTTTCCAATTTTCGGCGCATCTTGTAAGCTATATTACAAAACAATTGGCAGTAAAAAAATTTCACCGGACCATTGTAAGTAAGATTCATTCTTTGTTGGTTACAGTAAATATACAAAAAAGCACTCTTTAGTTAGTTGTATGCTTGTATGTCTTTTAGCTTATGCATATTTAATTTTCCTGTTATTGTTTTCTAGATCTACGTAAGTAAAAAGTTATTGTTTACATTCCAAACAAATGTTTACTCATGAAAGTACCTTAAATATGATTTTCAGATATGTCGATCCTGACGGAGTTCGACGAGAATTCGAATACGTGTCAGGGAACCCTTGCGATCCAAATGCTCCCGAAGAGCCTGAAGAGCAGCAGTCCTCGGAAGAAGACTTTGATGCTCAGTTCAAGTTGAGACCAGCGAACCAAGCCCGCCAGAGGCCAGTAAATAATAATCTACAGGGCTTAGAGCAAGCAGTAGAGGAACGTGCTCCTGTTCAACCTAGATTCAGGTAAATTAGCATGCGAAAGCTGTATGAAGACCTTGTAATTTTGTGTTATTAACTTGAAAGGTTAACGAGCCTCGTTCTTTCGACATTTTCATTGTAGCTGGGAAAATTTAGACATCGATATTTGGACTGTTACCTAAAAACACTACTACTACTACTACTAAATAGAAGTGCTAGGTTGGTTATAGGTAGGCACCCACGCACTGCAGTACTACTCAAATTGACTGCAAAACCAATAGAATAGTTGCACGCCGAACAGAAAAAATGTTTTGAAATCACATTCCATAATGAATGAAGTGGCAGATTTGTTTAGAATTACAGCTGGATCCGTTTTGGTTTTTATAATGAGAGTATTTAAAGCGTCACGTAATGCAATATTTAAAGATTCTTGAGTTTAACCAGGGTATAGGAATAAAGAATTCTTTAATAAAGAATATATTCCTATACCCTTATAGTTTAACGAATTACTGTTTATCGTAAACCATAGACATTTTAAGTAAAGTGCAAGGATTAAATGCGGAGCTTTCTGAATGTTTGCATTTGCAATTAAACTTTGTACACACTACACAGTGAATGTAATTCGTTTGAGTGTTTGGTGAATTTTAAGCGTGAGCGAATGATATAGGGGTCACCCTCAAGGACTTAACAATAATTTCCTTCCGTTTTAATATTGACGTGTTATGTTACCAGAATATTGAAAATGATGAAAAGGCGTACGCATAACAATAGTAGTGAAGTTTGTGGGAAATATTCGAAAACTGAAGGGCAACAGTGGTATGGTTTTCATTCATCTTCAACCGCAATGCATAAATATTGTTTTACTTCCTTCCGTCAATTTCACCCACCCAGAGAATGAGAAAATTTAGTAACCTTAAAGTTTATTAGTTGCACTATTCCGGTATGTGAAGCACAACTTTTTGAAGCATGTAAATATGAATACTTTGTTAGTTTTCCTAGATTTTAGTACAAACTGTGAGTTTTAGTGACTTTTTTCTTTCAAGAGTGAACATTCGTCTTAATTAAGTTAACTATTCATTCTATTGTTCCTTCAAGTGTAAATTGAGTGGCAGCCTTGCAATTTATTATTCTTTCGAGTTGTCTCTATCGTCTTTGACTCATTACTTGAATGCAAAGCAAGCACATGAGATGATGAGAGCATAAGGGTGATATTTTTAGAAGGACTACTCCCAGAAACACACGGTCCTGAATTAGGATTCATTTTCGTGATCATACTTTATAATGACGACAATGAAAAGAACATAAGACCGCACATTGTACTTTCAAGTCATTTAAGGTGTATTTATTTTGATGTACAAGTCAATCTTTATCCTCACGCATTTTGGTCACTTTAAATAAAATAGGCTAGATAGAAAAACCAAAAATTGGCATTTTTTAAGGTCAATCATTGGGAATTTTGCAACAAGTTGAGCACACTGACACGCCCATAGCCGTAAAATCATACGTGCAGGTATCTAATTTTTTAGAGCCATAAGTTTCATAATATTTTCAATTCACAAAGAATCAGATCATTGAATTTGATCAAAATATATAGTTTGAAGTTTCTCAAACGTTTTTTAGACAGCACAGATAATGTACCAGACTCACTACTTCACATCATTTGAATTTAGAAGATGCAAGGTGACGCAATAGAGGTATTCACATTGTAAATCGGTAACTCGGTATGGAAATCAGTAAAAATCGTTACACCAACTCCCATTGATCCACTGTTAATTTGAAATTTGCCAATTTTTAATCCCAAACCGATTTAAAGTTTATGTTTTTCAATTCCGGAAAGTCAATAATTCAAAGTTTGCAGTAGATTTGTGTTTAGAAAATCACACAGATCAAAAAATTGGCAAAAGACTTACACGAAATCAGTATGGTAAACACACCTAGACCAAGTTATCGGGTTACGGATTTAGTTCGCGAATACCTCTAATGAAAAATTATGGTGGTTTCTAAAAACACCAGAATGGGTGACACCCAAATCTCTCCCATTGACAGTCTTGCACACAACTAACTCCAAAATACAAACAAGACAAATGATGATCTTTTAAGCAACCAAAGCATAAATTATTTCTACCCTTCAAGTTGAGAGGGAGTACAATAAAATTAGATGGTTGGGAAGACTAATGAGCTCGAATTATCTATTCAAACAAACTCAATGCATTTTTCAGATCATTGTACCTTTCTATATCGAAAATCGAAGGTTTCTCATTCTTAGCTAGTAAATCTTCTATTTCTCTCTATTCATGTGTATGGAAGACATTGAAATTGTTTAGATGTCACATTAACCTTAAAATCTTGGAAAAAATCAATCAATCAGTCCTCAACATATAGACAAATTATGTTACCATCATTAACCAAACTACATTACATACATTTTACATCCTGATCAATACTATAAAAAATATTATTTTTCTGTACCATGTAGTTCTCCCTGTTTGTATACGAATTTTTTTATGCAAATCAAAAAACAAAAAATATAGCCAATTTCAAATTTTCCCTCTTTTTCCAGGCAACGAATCCGAGCAGAAAACCCGGCACCCCGCCAAAGACAGCGTTTGCGTCCACGCGTGCGCATCAATCAGCAATCCACACCAATCCAAATCCAACCGACGCCAACTCAACCGCCAATCACGCATGCGCAACAACAGCCTCAACTCTCCCCATTCTATTTCAACCAATTCCGTTCCTCGCCCACATTTTCTCCACAACTCTCTTCAGTACAAGCCGAAGAACCCAATCAATCTCTCGAAGTGGATTCCTCTCCCGTCCATTCGAATCCTTCTTTCAATTTCAACGACGAATTCCACAAAATCGCCCGACCTGAATCTCGACCACAGCCTTTGTACGAACAGCCCTTAAGACAAGTTCAGCATTATCGACCCGCAGCTCAGCCTCAGTATGTTAACGCCCCACAGCGTCAAACGTTTGGAAATATTTTTCAACAAGAACGACAATCTGTAAAAACTACAGTGGCTCCTACTCAAGAACCTGATGCCAGAAATCCAAAATTCGGTCGATATCACACACAGTTAGTGTACGATCCAGCTACGGGACAATATACAAGTATTGTTGTACAAGCAATGCCTAATTCTAAGAAGGAATTCGAGTTAACCCAAAAATTGCAAGCTTTTGTCGGACCTCAAAAGGAGAATTTAGAAGTATTTAGACAACATTCACCTCAAATTCGGTATTTTGGCGCCGCTCAAGCTCCTACACAGTCTACCCCTGCTCAAAATAATTCACCGAGACCTACACCTTTTTTCAATGCTGCTAATCTGTATCAAACAGAACCTACCGGTCAACCTCAGCCGGAATTCAGAACTGTTTCAAATTTGCAGTTTATTCCACCACATTTGAGACCCGGTGGGAATGAAAAGGTGGAAATCGAACGGGGAGCTGTGAGAGAGTTGCCAAATCCTACAGCTGGGTCTCCAGCTTCGGGCCAGATTGATGCATTTTTGCGATCGCTAAATATTGCCTTGTAAATTATTAGTTTGCTAGTTAAGACACGACAATATTTTAGATATGAGCAGTATATTTTTTTTAGTATGTGTTGTATATTTTTTGTGTGGGCATTTCTGGAAGTTTCTGCTGACTTTATTTTTGCAATTAAATATCATTTCACACGCCACGCCAATGCAGGAAAATTTATGCGGTTTGATCGGTTTAAGCGGTTAGGATCTGAATAGAGGCTAAACAAATGGGAAAACTTGGTGCTTTCTGTATGTTATTAGATTGAAATAAGATGTAAAAAAAGTTGGTTGAATTACGTGTATCATAATTCTAATGTGCTGTCTTGTAGTTAATGAGTTAGTAGATGTAGCCAGTTATGATATAAAAACAAAATGTGAAATGTGCTTATTTTTTTAAATTTAGCTCACATTTTGGATCCTTTTTGTATAATTTCTTCAAGCCAAATATCTGTCTAGTTACATGGTTAGTTAGTTAGTACAAATTTCGGTTTTTACGTGTTATTTGTTCTTTCCTTTGAATTTAAAAAAACGTCTTCCTGTTTTACTATCTAAAACTACTGCTTGTGTAATATATATGACTGAATTTCTATAAATTGAATCCAGGATAAGATGACTAGTTTAAGAAAGAGAGCAAAAGAAAGCAAGTTCAAAAATGTTCATGCTCGGCTCATACAAGTTCTGAATTCAATGGAACGAGAAATGCATGAAAGAAGTGAAGTGGTTTATATAATTTTGTAGTTAGTTAGTTAAAAATGAATAAAATTGTAAAAATCCTTAAGAAAGTCCACTGAAAATAACTTATTATGTTCGTGTTGTCACTTAAGTGATTTTATGATTAGAGATGACAGATGGCGCAGCATTACGAATTGGGAAATCAATCTTCAGCATCCTACGCTGGTGTAAATCGTTTGAAATTCACCTGAACTACTCGTCGACTAATCTAGTTTTCCTTGAGAGGCATCAAAATATCAATTATTAAAATTCTTCCCGATGTAATCCAAGTCTTGCAACGAGAAAAATACAATTCATAGTCCAGCTAACTAGCTAACGATAAATCCTTAAGTGAAAAATTGAATTCATTGACACTTTGATTTATGTGCACAATTTACTGTCAGAGCTTTCTTAAAAATGTGATTTATCCTTCACTCTCACTAACTCAAGCCATAAGCTATAGTTATGAATTTCCTCAATATTTCCATACAAGTAGCAAGCACCCTCAAACTTCTCCCATTCTATTAATATGGCTACTCATTAATCAGATCATATGCTGCTGTATCCATTTGAGTAGATAATGGAAAACCCACATGCTCACACAAACCTGCCCATATTCTATACACGTCCTCCATTGTGTAACAAATTCCGTTGTCATCCTAATTTCAACGAACTATGTGTATCCACCAATATAAATGCTAACCAAAGTTGCGGTAACTAATTAGGAAAATAACCCGTTCATATATGAACACAGCATCACCTGGCACACTCAATAAATTTTACAGAACTCATTAGCTTTGTAATATGGAAAGTGTTGGGCTGGTTATTCAAATCCTTTTCCATTATTGCTTTTGAACCTCATAAATTGAGCTCACAATAGAAGAAAAAAGTAAATTTTCCAAAAACAAAATCTTTACTAACTAATTACTAATGGTGCAATTCTCCTTTTTGGAATGCAGCTGTTGAAGGCTACGTTACACAATTGTCATGAAACTAAAACTAAAACTTTTATAATTTCATCTAGTTTTTAGCAAAGAGTATCGCCTTCATTAACACTAATGATGTTCAAAAGTTTCGAGTTTATTAACAAACGATAAATCACATGCAATTAGCAACATCTTTTTGATCAAAGTGTTGACTACGCATCTATAGGGGGCATCAATATACCATCTCAATTTTCTGATCCAATGTTTTACAAGTGTCAATAACATTCAAGTGGGTAGCCAAGTAGCTGAAGATCGTTAAATTAGTAGCAAAAGGAATCCAACAGGTTCAGTTTATGAACAAAGTGAAAGGACAAGTTTTTTTTTGTGTAGAGGAATCTTGTATCATCTTCTTTAGCTACAACATACTGCATGCAATAAAAATGAGCCGTAAGTACCGGTGTCTCCTTCACATGTTTAAATTTGCAGTAAAAACTGACTCAGGTGGGTCCATGTGTAAACACATAAATTATTGGTAAACGCAAGTTTCATAGAAAACATGCAGTGCTCAGTAAGTTAGTTTCAATCAACTCATTTTGCCCCAATTTCGGTTCTTTTATGACCTGTCACTACAAATTTGAATAAAGTGATGATGATCACGACTGACTATAGTCAATGAGGAGCAGACAATTAAGGTTGTTAACAAACAATACAAAATTGACAATATTTTTTGCTCCAAATATAAGTAAATGTACTTTTGTCATCACAAGAGTTATATGGGGCTGAAGAAAAACTAAACCAACTTGTATATCTATATCGTGTTGTACGTTTAGAGCCATAAATGTCTGTATATCTGCTTCTCAGTGTAGGCTGCTCATAGTAGTGACTGACTGACTGACTGAGTTAATTTCATTTTATTGATTGTTTTATGTTTGGTCATTTCGTTACCTAAATATCATTGGTAATATTGTTGTGATCGATATGAAGTAAATTTATTGCCTTTTGTTTGTTAGAAAAAGGACAAGGACAAAACGTGTTATATGGAGTTCATTCTACTAACTAAGACAACAAAGTAAATGGATGGGTCATGCATTCTAACTTTGCTGTAATAATATCGTGCTCTCATACCATATTGGTGTTTAGATACTAAATTCGGTGGAGGTAGCAAAATATTTAAAAAATTTAAACGTTTTTTTATTTTGTTTTAAACATGGATTTCACAATGCTATAGGTAGTTTAACTCCAGTGCGGATGATAGTGGACGTCATTTGTAAACTAAACTTAACTAACGAAAGACCTAGGTGGTGGTAGGTGCGTCACAATATTGCTCAGAAAACAGTCTGAAAGGTTTCAGTATGAAAAATACCTTGAGGCTTTTATTCAAAACAAGGATTGCTAAATAATTGTGGTAAACAGCACCACCAACCAACGCCCTTGTAAGGCAAATGTGTTGAGCGCAATATTTGTCATGTGAATTTGTAGACTTTAAACATGGCTGGTATTCGCAAAGATAGAATAGCTGTCTAGTATTATTTGCAATTGTATTTAGTTAGTGTATATGAAAGATTGCACCATAGGTGGTCGTAAAGTTCCGCTTTTAGGCAGTAAAAAACACACCATTTAACCTTTAAATTCTAATCACGGTTCACTCCATTCATTCAGTAGCAAAGTAATATCTACTTTTATATGATTCATTCATACAGGTCTACAGGTTTTATACACACTCCTGCTACCGGGGTATTTAGTTATTTTAAAAATCGTAGCAGAGTATACAATGCCAATTTTGTGATGAGATTTTAGACTAAAAGACTTATTTGCATACAAAAATCATATTTAACATTTGCAACCAATATTTAAGCCAAAAATATTTGGATGGATTCATCCCACCCAAATCTCCTTATTTTTCTGTGTAAACAAAAATAATGTTTGTGCAGTCTGATTCCCAATTTTTTCCAAATATGATTCAAGTGAATACGCCTAAAAAATATTCACAATGAATTCATGATGATGATATGCACCAGATAAGGTAGCATAATTGCACTACTATAGTGCTGCCGGCATGAGACAAGAATAATATTCAACCTTCTATACCTATTTGGTTTGCTTACCAACCTTCATAGAATTAGGAAGTAAGCCTTAACTGTAGATAGTTTACGCAGTGATCACTATTTGATAGACTACCATGAAAAAAATTATCGGATTCGAAGTATTGCGAATACCATTTTGAATGACCTTCAAAGCTGATAACCATTGTGTAGAGATAAGAGTCCGTTTCTTCTGAAAGTTTTAAATCGATTTTAATATAGACACTTCACATGTGCAACATCATACAATTTTTGCTATGCTTGTTTGTTCCTCATTAGCAAGTCTTAAAACTATGTTGTTGGCTATGACGTTGTTTTCATTATATCGTGAAACAAGCCGTGTCATATGCATCACAATCAGACATCATTCAAAGCTGTGTTTTGTGTGATTAATCTGAAGATAATTTCACGACATTTATGTAACTACACTTATTAACCTTTTCAGTCTCATAATTCACACTATTTCCGGCCTTTTTATAAATTTTTGGGGCTGTATGTCTACCTATTGTATACAATTATGTGCTTTTCCTGGCTTTGCATTATGTATGTCAAGGTCCCTATAGTGATCAAAACAAACTCTTTCTCCACCAGGTCTGGCAATACTTCAATGCTCGAACAAAATATTTTGAAATTTTTGGCAGGGGGCTCAATTTGAGCCCAAGATGAAGACAAGTGCATTTTCCTAATTACCAACCACCATAATGATCTGTTGCCACCTAAAGCACAGCAAATGATTATCCATAGTTAGTTTTTTGATAAAGTGAGGTGAATACTGATGATAGTTTCACGTTCGTAATTTTCTGAATGAAGGCAATGGCAAGTTTCAAATATCTCGCACATAATTCTACGCACGTTGTGAGATTAATTTTAGACTCAATGCTTTCGATATGTCTATATTTTTAGAGAGTTTTTTTTTAATTTTTCATTTAACAACATTGAGTTTTGACTGGATGAATATTGTGTCTAGAATGGATTCGTATTTCATATTCTGCTTCTGTAATATGGCCTTCAATTCTGCAATTCGCTTCATAACTGCCAAATTAATAATATTATTATGAATGAATTTAAACATTAGTTTCACATTGAGCCCAAATTAAGCCCCCTGCAAAAATTTCAAAATATTTTGTTCGAGCATTGAAGTATTGCCAGACCTGGTAGAGAAGGAGTTTGTTTTGATCACTATAGGGACCTTGATGTATGTAATGTATGGATGTCCCGTTGTCAAAATGCAGGAGGCTACATTTTCAGACATTAGGCGCATTTTCTATGAGTGAATTGGTATAGAGAGTAATTGCCAATTCGATAACTGTAGACTACTATATTGAGTTTAAATATAAGAAAATGTGATCTGATATTGATTGCAGATTAACATGAACAAGTTTGTATACAGTGTGAGCTCTGATGGATGCACGATTTTTTCGTTGCCTGGGACAGGTTAGCACCAAGGTTCCCATTTCTCATCTACGATTGCGTATTGACTTGATAGATTCTAGATGTTTTTTCAATATATTGCTAAATACAGTTGTGGTGATACCTTGTTAGAATACCAAATTGATAAATTTTAGGGACCCGAGATGAAATTTTTGCCAACAAAACGTAAAAGGTTACGAATGACGAATGAAGTTCTTGGAACGGTACATAGCTTACTTTGTTAGAAATGGTTAATTCACAATTGCTACCATTCATAACATAATTGTTTCAGAAAGATTGTAATTTATGATTGATGTGCATGCAGAATAAGACCGTGACCAGACTATTGGTACTGAAAAGGGGCAATATGGGTTAAAAATTGGATTGGAAAATTGTGTAGATTCGCTTGCATAATTCACTATTGCAGAATGCTACGTTTGTTTAACACTGATTTAATGAGGTTTAAATACCAAGATTTCTCAGCTATTTGTATGTCTTCCCTATGAAATCTTGTTTTATCAATCTAAAGACGTCAATAGCCTTGAATTACGTCAATAGCCTGTAATTTTAAGATGCAAGCAATAACCAATCAATTTAATCTTTGATTTGGTGTAGTGGTACCCACCAGATTTATTCTACTTTATTAACAAAGACGATTAAAAAACACAGTAAAAATATAAAAGTCAAATACAAACTATTCAGGATAAAATCAGCCATAGTATCCATGACGATGACCGCCATGTCTACCGTAGTGATTATTGTGATGATGGTTCCCATGACTCCCGTGGTGCCCATGATGGCCATGATGATGGTTGCCATAGTGACCTTTGTTATACTTGCCGTACTTATTATGATGGTTACCATGGTGACCGCCGTGATGATGTCCTCCATAATACTTCTTCCCGTGATGGTTACCATGGTGATTCCCATATTTCCCATGGTGAGACCTATGCCCATCGTTGTGATAACTATCGTAAAACTTTTTCTTTTTATGATATTCATCCTTGTGATACTTGTTATGGTAGCCGGTCACATGATGTCCTTTTTTATGATAATTTTTCCCTCCGTAGTACTTGCCATGATGCCCATGATTGCCATAATGTTTGTTTCCATAATGTTTGCCTCCATGGTGATGGCTTCCATACTTTTTGCCATGGTTACCGTAATGGTTACCATGGTGACCATGGTGATGATGTCCTTTGTGCCCCTTATGATGTCCTCCATACTTGTGATGACCTCCATACCCCTTGTGACCATATGCTCCATGATGTCCGTGCCCATGATGGCCACCATGCCCATGTCCATAGTGTGTAGCTGAAGCTAAGAGGTCAAAATTTGACCCATTTTTACTGACCGTAGCACTTTTTTTCGCAGGAAAAGTGTCTGAAGAATTTGAAATCTCATATTGTACTCCACTACACAATAAAACTGAGCAGAAAAGCAGCAGCACTATCACTGCTGGCAGCTGATGAATTAGCCGCCTCATATTAACAATCAAAAATGATTTGTGTAGTCAACCATGTGAGATGCTTTATCTTTTATAATGATTCCATTTTTGAACATTTAAAGCTACATTAACTTTCCCATGTCACACTCCATAGAATTTTGTTTCCCATCTTCACTATCAACCAACTGATTGGAAAAATGGGGCTTTTGGTTCATTTCTTCAGGAATTGATCTACTCTTTAATGTTTGGTCATAATGAGTCGCCATTTTCAGGACTAATTGGCATATCTAAGTTGAAAAATTTTAATGTTTCCTTGTATTTGGTGTATAAATTCCAATTTTGAGTGTAAACTATTTGCTTTCCAAACTTTGGAAAAACTTTTAGATCCCAACAATGAAACAATGTTATTGACAAGTAAAATTCCATTTAGAAATGTACAAAAAAAACTCTCATATTGCCCAACTTTGAAAAAAATGTAAAGGAACCATGGTATTTAAGTATTTATTATGAAGCAATATATTCATTATTATTAGATTAGCTTTTTATTAGTGATTGACATTCGCAAAAAAAATTTGGTGGTTGGACATTTTTTTCATTTTAACTCATTGCTAACTGACTTAAGATTGCGATTTTGTAATCCAATAATTTATCCTTAACAACTCAATTATTTATTATTAATTTTTCCAAGATGTTTAGTTAGCACGTCAAACTCAAATTAGTTATTCATTATGGACAAATTATATTGTTGGCTAATACTTCTCGTTTAGTTAATTAGCTGATTGTTCTATTATTTTCATTTCACTGCCCAGACGTTAAAACTCTCATTCATGAAAATGAGACTTCCGGTGACAAGTTGGAATGAGACACTGCATAATTAGATTGATGATAAACAGACTATGACTTATATAATATGAGTTGAATACTATTGCTCTAAAACACGCAAGGTATCTAAAAACCAAAGGAATCAACCCTATCTCCAGAAATCCAATTCATTTCAATGATTGCAACACAATCTAGAGCAAAATGTCATTCATTTTTTGCATGAAAAGTTAGTCACCTTACTGAACTCTTAAAAATACGGAAGCAGACCTAAGCATGATTATCAACTTCAACAGCAAACTAAGTGACTACATAAATTCAGAAAGCGGAACTACCAAAATAGTAGCAACTTGAGATTTTTACAAACAAATGTAATCCAGAACTACCTAAAGGCTCTCCACATGCTAACTGTCTATTCTCGTCTTAAATCATATACGTCATTTTTATCACAACATTAATAATAGCAGGTATCACATGCAGTAATAGCCTGTTACTGAATTAAACGCGCATTGAACCTACTAGATTGCTCAAAAATGGTAAAATAAACGCTCACTGTAAATGGCAACTTGAAAGAAATAAGTGCATACGTGATTTTTAGCCAATGCATAACTAACCAACTAACATTTGCAAAAAACAAGCATTTAAGTATAGTAAGTTAGTTAGTTACTGTCTAACTAAAGCTCGCCTAGCCTAAAGCGAAATGATAATAATAATGATACAGACTTGTTAAGACTGTGGTAAAAATGATTTGAAAATATTCCACATTTTGGACCCAAATTGGTCACTTTGCCCCCCATTTCTCAAGCTAATCATAATATAGGTGAGCAAAAGGACAACTCGAGTGCTGCACAGTTTTCATCAATGTACAACACACAAAGGATTTATATAGCATTCACCCTCTCACTTTACCTATTGCCACGTTTTATGCAAAAGGGACCAAAATTAGATTTATTATTGTTGTACGTTTCCCCCCTCTTACTCACATTACATACCAACATGTTGTGTGCACTTTACCTTTACGGCTATATGTTGCTGTTGTTGTTTTTTTTTCTGCACTTGAGTCACAAGTAGTTAGTTAGTTACTTATGGGTTCGCAAGAAATGTGAAAAACATAGCATTTATTATTACGATGGAAGATAGTGACGGTACCACATAATAGAAATGCGAAAAAAATTTAAGTATGCAACAATCAAGAGGAGAATAATAATAAGAGTCAGTCCCTTTGGATCTGTAGTAGGCTCAGTCAGTTCACTGAAACGTTCCTGAATTTTTCGTTCTCAGTAGTTGACACTTGCTATTCCCTTGTTGTCTACGGCAAATGGTCGTAACTCAAGGATTCAACGAGATTTCAAAGAATCATAAATAATTTAAGCCACTTTTGTTTGGTTTCGGACAAAGTGATAGTTTAGGGAGTTTTAAAATTTAAGTTAGTTACAATGAGGAATTCTACTTTGGTAAGACAATTTTTTTGTATTGCAATAGAATAGTTAGCAGTTTTTGGGGTAGGATATTGGCATGGTCAACAGTTTATATGAATTTGGTTTACAATACGGTCAAGGTGACAATAAGTATTCGTGAATTTATCGATTTTTACGTAAAAAATGGTTTTGGGTATGTTGCAAAGCAATGGATAGTTTTTTCATAAAGTCCAAATTGATGCAAAGCAGGAATATGTACTACGTGTCTTAGGTCTGTTTGTGAGTTTTAGAAATAGTAAGTAAGACAAATTAGTCGCGTTACATAACAATGGAATGTATGTATACAGGAAATTTGGGCAACACAACTGAATTTGGCATAACTTTTTACGTGTGGTGAGACTCAAGATCATTTTTTGCGTGCATGTATGTATATGATGATATGCAAGATTTTTAACACATTTATAGCTAGCTACTTTTTTACATCCGAGATGAGATAAATAAGGTTAAACAATGTTTCGTAAATACGCACTTTAAAATGCACTCATTCGTGTCCTATGGTTTTTGCGAGCATTCAAGCGCAACTTAGACTTAACTTTATTGTGTCCCATGGGGCTTTTTCGTTGGCAATTATAATGTAGACTTTATATTCTCAGGCACTGCGGTGAAAACAGGTATTATTATCTCCAGTTTGAAACTAGATTAAATAGCTGGGTTTACCCGACAATAAATTTTTTCCGTGCACTTTATGCCTACTTGCATTATGTGTGATTCATTATGTAGAAAGTTCCCTGAAATTGATGCAAAAAAGTGTGCACATGCATTCCTATTGTTTCATGATTAGTCAAAGACGGATATATGTTACATGACAATCCAACCGTTCACATTCCATTAGCTAACTAACAAAACAATGACTAACTAACTGTAAGGTCACATGTAGGTCTTATGAGTAATTAACCAAGAATTTGAACTAATGTGTGTATTGCAAACTATATTCTGTTGTTTTTTGCAGTTACGCCATATGCAAAGTCTCATTATTATTATTTTTATCTGATTAGTTTGTTGGTTCAAAGTTAAATATAGCGATAACCTTTTCTATGAAAAATCCGCAATTTTTCATTTGTCTATATGCTCTTTTGATGAATGAACTTTTTAAAAGCATGCATTTATTTTAAACATACAATTTAATAGATACGCTAAAGTATATTTAGTTTGGTGTATAAAATAGGAACAAGCACAGAAAATGATTGTGCGTACACTGCACATTGACTGTGACAAAGTATAAATTGTACACGCAAAATGGTCACACAAGTGTGCCCATGTCATTGTCACCTGTATCACAGTGTGATATATGAGTGGATAATCATGTGTGGCCATTTTCGCAATCTTTATTGAACACAGTCACACATGGTACAAATACTAGGTAAATGCAAAAGGAAAAGTGTTATGCAATCATACTCTTGAAATAGATAAAATAAACCATTGCCAGCTAGTGAGTCTGTCTCACTCAGTCAGTCAGTGAGCACCATTACCATTCCGTGGTTTGGTTGGTTTCAAATGGAATATAATAATGTTTAGAATATGAAGATATATCCGAAATGTACAAAATTTTATGTATTGTTTGAATATGCAAATGTAAAAAGACTTTTAACCAGTTTTTCATGGACCACTAAATTACTTTGGGTTTCGTTTTAGAGACAGAAGTATTCCTATTTTTGTTTGCTCTGGAATCAGGATTAAAATTAGTTTCATGCAGTCAGTTGTATTAACACTGAAGTTTTTGGAGGGTCGATTTTTCACCAGTTTTAATGTCGCTATAGCTAAGTAAGTTTGAAAAAGGACAAGAAATGTATTATTGTAATACGAGCTAGGAAATAATCCTAAATTGCCATCAATTGGAAATAATGTGCACCAGGTGCTCAGTGTTCACAACACGCTTCATTTTCTATTTCCTGAACAGCATAGTAATGATGGAGAAAGGTTTCTGAATCCGCAATGGTAGAGCTCTAACAACTTAATATATTTAGAAACGTGTGTCCAACTAAAATCCATAGTTTACTTGTGCACAAAATCACTGACAATCTTAAAAAACCCATAAATTTCTCACTAAATAGTACGTAACTCAATTAACCTCGAAATTCAATATAAATTTTTAAATATTTACAGCAGTAGATTATGAAATCTATTGATTTTTACGGGATAGTGTGTGAAAAAAGAGAGATTGTGACACAGGAAATTATTTCATTTCAAGCACGTTTTTAATAAGGAATTATTGCAAGTCTAACATGTGGACTTGAATGATATGCACAATGCAGCACATCATAGTGTGTGGGAATTTTAAATGGCGAAATGGAAGGAATAATGCACTCATGAATGCGAATAAATCTAAGTGCTATTTTTATCACGATGTAAACCATAGAATGCAGAAATTATGAGTTTGAGACAAACCATGCTAGTTAGTTTCCTACTTTATGCTATGTGATTTTCATTAAAATAATATAATCTACAATGCTATTATTCTAATGGCAACTAACTGATTGATTTCCCCCATTTTTTCATTAGATTCTTCTGCTACAGCTGAGCCTAGTTGCTCATTTAACCCTAGGAGCACCCCAAAGATCCACCAATTCTTTTGAATCTCAAGATGTCCACACTGCAACAAAGTCTAAACCTAAAGTATCCTCAAGTAGTAAGGATCATAACCCTTTCAATGCAAAAATAATGAAGCAAATTAACAAAGTCAATGAAGATGGTATGCATTCTTTCAAGCTGCTCATTTTATTTCCTTTTTTGGGTATACTGTGAAAATGAAATTTTTATCTGATGCTATGAAATTTTTTAGGTTCCTATACTTTTGGATTCGAAGACGATCAAGGAAACTTTCGGTAATTCAAAAAATACATCAAAAAGAGTAATTTTTTTGCAAATTTTTTTCTAGCCTGTTATTTATTTTAGAGTTGAGACCCGTACCAAGGATGGCGTTGTTAAGGGCCGTTTTGGATTTGTCGACCAAAATGGGCAACTAAAAATCATGGAATACACTGCTGGAGAGCCGGCCTCAAAATCCAATTCCAATCCTGACGATGAATCTGATTACGAAGACTCTGAAACAGAACCAGAAACCTCCAAATTTTCCAGAAGATCTTCCACTTCTGACCAATTTGTTTCAGCGCAAACGCCCAATCGTCGCGTGAAACAAGCTGGTCGCAATTCCGAAGCTAATAAAAACAAACAAAATAGTGGATCCTCATTCAGTAGTAGTAGCAGTAGTAGCACAAATAATGATAGTGATGGAAATGACAACGATAGTAAAAAAAATGAGGAATTCGAGGAAGAGCCTGAATACGACGGATTTGGACCCGGTACTGGAGCTCAAGATAACAGCTCTCCTTATTTTAGGGAAGTGAATAGAGAATCTCCTCAACAGCAACAGCAGCAGCAGCAACCTGTATATGCTAACAATGGAGTTCATATTGGAGGGGGTCAAGGCCAAAGACAATTTCCAAGTCAAGGTCAAAGGCAATTTCCAGGTCAAGGATTCCCTCCACCTAGAGCTCAACAACCTCTGTATCAACAAGGCGGATTTCAATTTCAAGGATTGCCACCTACCCAACAAGGGGCTCAAAGGGCTCCTCAAGGGCTCTCTAGTTTAGGCGGTGGTCGGTTTGGTGGTCCACAATTCGCTGGTCCGGCCGGATTTCCTGGTTTTAGGCCAGGTGGACAAAGACAATTCGACCCTAGCAATAATGGTGTAGGTGGCGCTGACCCCAGTTTCCAACAAGGGGGATATACACCCAACTTTGAAATTGATGGATATAGTGAGGATGCTGATCAGGTCAGTTTTATTTAAAAACTATTCATTACGGAATTCAGATTTTGAGGATCAAAATATGTATTTCTAATCAAAAAATGCTGCAGGATGGTTTCGTTGACCCCAGACCGAATTCAGAAAGCCCTGGTCAACCGGCTTCCAAACAAGGGGTAGTAGCAGGTAAAGCTACCGATGTTTCAGGCGGTCAAGACCAGTACAATCCTAGCCCACTAGGACCACAAGGCATTGCTCAGGTTGGTCATGTCCAGCCTGGTGTCCCATTTTTGCAACTTGGAAATGCACAAGGAGCTGAAAAACCTCAGTCCCAAAGTGGTAATGGTAGACCTAATTTTCAACAAGGAGGGCAATCCCCATTCCCAGGTGCACAACAATTCCCTGGTCGTTTTCCGCCACAAAGCCAGCAACAGGATCCTTTCTTTTTCCCTCAACAATTTCAAACCCAACCAGGACAATTTCAAACCCAACCAGGACAGTTTCAAACCCAACCAGGACAGTTTCAAACCCAACCAGGACAATTTCCAACCCAACCAGGACAATTTCAAACCCAACCAGGACAATTCCAGGGACAAATAGGTCAAATTCAAGGGCAGCCTGGCCAATTCCAAGGACAACCTATTCAATTTCAAGGACAACCAGGGCAATTTCCCGGTCAATCTGGACAGTTCCCCGGTCAATTTCAAGGTGGTATCCTGTCACCCGCTCAAAACTTTGGATCCCAGCAATTTCAACCGGGTCAACAAATCCAAGGTGGCATTATTCATCCCGGACAATTTCAAGGTAGTCAGGGCCTATCTCCAGGACAAGTGCAAGGTGGGGTAGTAGTCCCTGGACAAGGAGGCAGGGCACCTCAAAGAGGTACCAACGCTAATGAAAACCAAGAATCGTCTGGACAAGGACAGCTGGATCTTGGAGATCGTGATATCATAGGTCAAGCTTATGCTCAAGGGGGCTTTGGTCAACAGCCGGGTCAGTTCCAAGGAGGAGTGGTCAATCCTGGAGCATTTCACGGGGGTCAGTTCCCAGCTCAATTTGGAGCACAAGGATTCCCTACACAAGGTTTGCATACAAGACATTTTTTACAAGGAAACAACAATAGAGAGCTCATTTGTAATCTCTTTTCTTATTCATTTTAGGTGGACGACAAATCTCCCCTTACCTTTTGCAGCAACAAGGAAACCCTCAATTTCAGCAATTTCAACCTGGTCAAGGACAGCAATATAGCCCTCAGTTTTTCTCCCAAGGGCAAGAGTCAGGAAGTGGTCCACAATTCCAGCAGCCAGGAGGATTTCCTGTAGGAATTAACCCTTATCAACAGTCATTTGGGGGCCAAGGCGGTGGATTTCCAAGTGCCTCAGGAGGTCCTGGACGTGGTTTTCCACGTCCTCAAGGGGGACCAGGGGGTCGTCCATTGCACAGACAGCAGTTGCCACAAGCGTTTTCAGGGGCTGGTTCTGGCAGCCAAGGGATTCCAGTAGGACCGGCTGCTTTTGGACGGGGAGTGGTCAAGGGAGAGTCCTCTGAGAAAGGGGAGAAGTCTACTTAAATTTTAGGCCAATTTTCTTTGAATCTAGTTTTACAAGTACTGTAGGTATTATCTATGCATGCAATAGAAATAATAATGTCGTTACCGTTATACCTTCGTTTGTAGTTTAAACTATACGGTTTTAGGAAATTATTAAACTTTTGAATAATTTTTAACTGGATGATTTGTTTATTAAGTTGTCATGCTACAAGGCATATTGACAGCAGGTTACATCAAAATACTACGTACGTTGTTGAAATTAGTCAACCATATAATCTGTGCTTCAGATGGAAATGACATTTTATTATTTATAGTATATTAATTAAGTTCAGTTGTCAATCAATCAACTAATTCATATAGGTCAATTGATTCTTGTTACAATAAGTCCGATGATATAAATATTGACGTTTAATGCAAATGATGAGTGGTAACTTAGTTAGATCGGATAACAGGACAGAAACTTGCTATGAACATTTTCATGGTTAGGTACTTTGCAATACATATGGGAGTTTCCATGTGCCTGTGTGTAGAGACGGAATACAAAAATCATTTTACATTGAAAGTGCTCATTATGTGTCCCCAAAAAATTAAATGTCATGGGAAATATACTTGCAGAAATAAAATTTTAAATGGAATCATTGATGTATAGTCAATAATAATAATTTTCAACTTAATTTCATATCATCTGTTTCATCTTATATTCATGGTTTCCTTACATTAGGCATCGAAATATAAAATTTAATGCTTGCAGGACATTTAATTTTATAAACCTGAGTGGATTCTTAATTCAAATTTACATTAAACACAAGGTGACAGACCAAATTTGAACTCGCTAAACAGGGACGTTGAACAGTGCATTTATATGGTACTGTGTTTGCCACTGCAGATTTAGCATCAGAAAAAGGGTGACATTATACCAACATGTTTTCAAAACTTGTTCACTCAGCCATAGATATTTGGATAAAAATTGGATGGTTTTTGCCATTTCCCATGATGGAAGGCAACCAGCGTATTAAGTTGACGGAGCCTAATTTGAAAATATATTTAGCATTTAGATACATTTTCGGACTTGTGTTCACTATATTTTTCATGGCATTTATTTCATGTCTTATTGCATTCTTTTTCATCCATCCAGGATTTTCTCTAAAAAAAATCTTGTTCATTGCCTACTTGTTTTTAGAAACAGGATTGGTAGGCATTTTTTTCACCACTGTGACCCTGTCTAGCAGTCTACTTACTCAAAAAATTCTGTATTTGGATTCAAAACTTTTAGGTAGTAATTCAATAAGATGAAATCTCACAAATTTAAAAATCAATCCTTCATTCAGAACTGCACTGCTTTAACAATTCACAGATCAATATAAAGTGGACATGAAAAAAGGGTTGTCCCGTATTGATTTTCTTCTAGTCATCACAATGTGTTGCTGTCTATTCTTCCCTGTTGTGATTGCAGCCAATTTTTTCACCGGATTTGAGCCTTTTCACGATGCATATCTATCATATTTTCAAAAGGATCCAGAGTTTAACATACAAAACGTGTTGGGTGTCAGTTTGTATGTCATTTTGCTAACCCCTGGGTCGTATATCATCTGTTCAGCAATCATAATCATTCTTTTGTATGCGACTATAGCGTTTTCTTGGGTGCAATATGGAATACACATAGAAAAATTGCCGGTAAGCAAGTAAGTAGTCAATAAAAGAAGGCTTTTTGATTGAAATTTTATTTTATTTACAGAACAAAACAGAAACAAATGGGATTTTTCAACCTCAACATTTCAGAGCTATCCAGTTATTGGGTCATCATTTTAACGAATATTTTGAATCTATATCTGTTGCTTATGCACAAGTCAGTGTACTCTCTATGTTAGTCTGCTGTACATTTGGATTGATTCGATTTTCAGAAGTTGTGACACTTCTTCCTAAAACGCTTTTGTTGTTTTCCAGCATTATTGCCAATATGGTTCTCTACATAGAATGCTCTATTTCAGATCTAACAGGACCAAGCAATCAACTATTGAGAATATATTGCCAGCTATATAAAGGGCAGAAAACTTGGATTGCCATGATTAAGTCCTTTAGACCCTTGCAATTAAACTTAGGGTGCAATTTTGCTCGCCCCAGAAAGTATTTGTATCTTGTATTACTGTTTAGACTGTCGAGATTGTTAAGTACGTTGTTAGTATCTTACCCTGCGGATAGAATACATTATGAAAACTAGTGTACAACTATATGCACCTTATATAGGGTACATGAAATATTTGCGTATTCACTTAAACGTATCAGAGAATGATCATTATGTATGGTAAGGGTGATGAAATAATATATAACAAGAAATTATTCATTAAAATTGAAATAAAATGATCAGGTATTTGCGGAATAAATTAAAGAAAAGCTATGAAATATATCTTTTAGTTATTTAACGTGGTTTAATAATTCAACAACTTGATTTAAAAATACTTGTATGCCTCTGTTAATAAATAAGCCTGTATGTATGAACTCATTGTTCTTAGTTAGGCAGCAAATATTGCAGTATTTATCTTTTGACCCTGAAGTAGCTATGGTTTTGGTTGGAAAAATGCAGAATTCCACGCAATCATTGTCTTCAATAATATCAATTTCGATTATAACTGAAATCAAACCAAATGAAACCGCATGAAATACGGATACCATGCATGTTGTTCCGACTGGCGGTCTGTGTGTCCGTGTACAAATCTTAGCCTATTTTTTGGTAATACAAATAGAAAACGAAATCAGCCGTCTTATTGCATCGGCTAGAAAATAAAAGTGAGATTTTTTATGCAAAAATTGAAAAGATTTGTGTAAACTTTGGCCTGTGATTGGTAGTGAACATTTACACTCCGAATGCTTACTAAATTCATAATAGCTTCACTCTTTTTTCGTCCACTTACTATATAACCAGTGAAAAGGCTCGTTCTATGCCCGGGCGACTACTGTATCCGTTTCAATGAAATACGGAGTAACTTTTTTCAATGGTTACCTGGTAAAGTTTGTTTATCATTGAGCAAAAAATAAATAATAAATAATAACAATAAATTCGTCTTAATCTCATCATGAAACTTAAAATCTAGAACATATTTTAGTTGCTCAGGCAATTTTTACGAAATTTGCCTTTTTCACGGTGATCATCCAACAAGCCTAGATAGCCAATTTAACATTAGGAACTCCGTATTTCATTGAAACGGACAGTAACAAAATAATATCACATCCAAGGTCTTTCTATAGTAACCAATCAACAAATATACCAGGTCAGCCCATACTTGTCAAAATTTTATTTTCGAAACGAGATTCTGGATTTTGTGCTCACCTTTGTTTCTGCCTTGTACACACTGCATGTAACTATGGTTATTTTAGTAGTTTTCGATAATATGAGCTCAAAGTGAGCACAAAATCCAGAATTTGGGTTTTAAAAATTCAATTTTGACAAGTATGGGCTGACCTGGTAAATGTGTTGATTGGTTACTATAGAAAGACCTTGATCACATCTATTTAGCATACGTCTACTGATAGGTGCTTTTCAATATTCATTGATTTTTAAAGCAAAAAAATATTTGAATTCAGATTCGATTTTAATTCTGTTATGGGAATTAACATGAGGAAAATCGCAATTCTAAGGGGACCCCTGTCAATTTTTTCATTTTTGAGAGACTTGGTTGTTTACATTTGCATGGCAATCGAAAATGCCAAAATGACCAATTTAATTGCCAATTATCTCGTTAACTAAGGGTTTTACGGCTTAGGACCTAAAGGCACTCCGCAAGCACATAAGGATCAGTTTAAGCCTATTTCAAAGCAAATTGGTTCAGTACTTTTTGCGCAATTTGAGCGCACTATTGTATTTTGAAACGTTCAGTATATAAGTTGATAATTAGTTTCATCCAAAACCAACTGGATATTTTTTTTCGCATATTAAAAACAAAGGAAGCGAAAGTATTTTGGGAAAAATTAATGAAACCACTCAACCCATTATTAATTTTGCAATATAAAGTTTAAAATGCATACAGTTTAAAAAAAATAGATTAAAAACTTTGGATTTGGACGTAATATAATGCCTACTGGCACTGGCACTTTATCTTGCATTACTGGAATATTTTTCATGTGAATTGAATGCAAAGCACAGCATTTCCATCTCAGAATATTGAACTTTTGAATTTGTGAGCCCTTGAAAAGAGGAATAAAAACCAAAGCTTCTTCTGACAACAATGTTCTCTCAAAAAATTCACAAATCGCTGGATATTTGGATTAAAATTGGATGGTTTTCACCGATTCCTATGATAGAAGGCAGCCAACATATTAAGTTGAAGGGACCTACTTATAAATTGTACTCTACACTCAGAGTCATCTACGCTAAATCTTTCTTCATATTTTCCGTCATCGCATTCTCCGTATCTATTTTGTCAATCTACAAAAATTAAGGATTTTTTTTCAAAAACATTATTCTATTCGCCTACTTATGTTTAAACTCCGGGACGACAAGTATCATTGTTGGTACTTCTGGCATGTCTGAAAGCTTACTTGTACAAAAAATATTATATTTGTATACAGTACTTATGGGTAATGTAAAATAACAAACATTTCTGGCGCACATTATGAAAAAAACACTGACTACAAACTGTTTACAGATAAATACAAAGTGAAAATGAAAAAAACATGGTCATCCACTGATTTTCTACTAATTTTGACGATGTTTTGTAGCTTGGGCTTCTCTGTGGTTATTGCAGCAAATTTTTACACTGGTTTTGAGCCCTTTCATGATCTGTACGTCTTATACTATAAAAAAGAACCAAAGTTTAGCATCGCAAATGCAATATTCAATCTTGTTAACATCCTTCTTCTAACCCCTGGATCGTATGCCATCTGTTCAGCCATCATATT
>Ga0210040_10001239_pt1 | contig 39322 bp, 41 predicted proteins | sample CryGeyCG12114_NA_FD_185462 | JGI IMG/M metagenome (GOLD analysis project Ga0210040, IMG submission 185462) | Groundwater microbial communities from aquifer - Crystal Geyser CG19_WC_8/21/14_NA (SPAdes) (version 2) | ecosystem: Environmental > Aquatic > Deep subsurface > Groundwater | place: USA... | reverse complement strand
TATCGAGAGACCAACTCGCCGGCGCTGAGACCAGTGGCAGCCCTGAGCGCGACGGCTGCATCGACCACTCCCCGGTCGAAGAACGTCAGGCCCTCGGCGGCCTCGTGGTCCGCGACGGACATGTCGATTGCGCGATGCGCGAACGCTGTGGCGTCTACCCAAGGCAACGCCCGACCGTCGCCGGCCTTCTCCTCCGCGAGGATGCGGCGTCCGGGCTCGGCGACCGTCGCGTGCCCGCGGCGTGCCAGCTCAGCCAGGAGGGTGGACTTGCCTCCTCCCGAACAGCCGGAGATCATCGTGAAGAATCGGTGGTCTCGATTGGGCAATGACAAAACTTTCTGCGCGCCCGCCATGATGGCGCAGCTCCGCTCTTTTTGCGTCCGGTAGACTGAGGATGAAACCGCGAGGCCGTGTCATCGGGACGACGCTGGCGGTTGCACGAGACACGTCCGCTCCGATATCTTCGGCATCTCTCGGCGGCGTCTCCCGGCGTGCTTCCAGTACTGCTCACCTGAGTTTGCAAGCTCGGAGCGCTTCCGCCGGTCAGGAGGCGCGACGCGCATACCTCACGCGGATTCAGAAGGTCATCGGTCCGGTGCGCCCGGCGCGCTAACATAGCCTTGGTGGAGTTTGAGGCGGTTGGCATGGTGAGCATCTGGTCCAACAGGCGGATCGGCGAGTTACTTCGGCAGCTTCTCCGAATTTGACGCACCCCGCTCGGACAGCGCGCACGATCGGTGGCGGTGAAGGGCTTCCGTACTCGCCGCCGTCCACCATGTTCACGACCCGGACGATCCTCAGCCCCGCAGCGTCTCGCTTGTACGCAGTTGAAGCGGAAGGCTTGCCAGCTAGGTAGCCTGCGGAGATCGTGACCGCACCCGAGAAGAAGCTCATGACCGTGGCACCACAGCTGAGCCGAACTCGTCGACCCCGCTGTGGTGCTCATTGGATCGTAGTCATGAGGCGAGCGGGTGCCTGGAACGTCGTTGCACCCTGCCTCGCCTTGCTAGCATTGACTGATAGAAGCGCTGTCCGCTTCTGCCTGGCACGCTGCCGACGCGGCCTCGGTCACTAATGCCTGCATCCCACGGAGTTCCATCAGCGCCCGGTCGATGCTGTTCGAAGCGGATCGACGCCGCAGCTGCCGGCCATTGCGGCACAGGATGTATTCGTAGGGGTCATCGGTGCTGATGGACGCAATGGCGAAGCTGCCATCAGCCTTCTGGATGAACTTGCCACCGCCGACGTTGATCTGGCGCTTGGTGGTCGTGCCATCGACAACCATGACCCGCTCCAACAAGGCGGTGTCGCCTTCGATGTGGAACAGGGCGAGGAACGTGGTGCGACCGTTCGCCGCGTGGCTCATCATCATCTCGATCAAGGGCTGGGTGACTTCGTTGCTGGCGCCGATCATCAGCTCGGCAGGCTTGGCGAGCGGGTCGCCGGCCAGCAGGACGCGCATGGCTGCGGACATTGCCGCCATCTGGGTTACGATGGTCTTCAACTTCATTCTCCTGAACGACCTTTTCCCCTCATTGGGATCGGTCACTCAGCGCAGCTCCAGTGGCGGCCTTCCTCCCCGGTCTGCGATCCGGAGCCGCTCACGTCGGGCGCCTGCGGTGCCAGTGAAGAAGTGTCTTCCCTTTCGGGGTCGGGCGACTTAGCCTGCGCCGGCTCACCGTAGGTGGGCCGAGGCGTAGAAACCTCGCTATTGAAGCCGGGATCGACCGTTGGTCGACCGGATGGCGGGCGCGTATGTCCAGGCCATCCGGCTAAAGGCGCTCGCGCCTGTTCAATAGCAGGTTTCTAACATCCGGTTCCAAGGGCCGGCATCGCCTCGCAAACGGGGAGATGCCGCCGGCTGTCTGCCGCCGGCGAGTTGGGAGCCATGCGCGTGAACACTGAAGTCGCGACCACCAGCCGAGCCACTCGGCCGCCAGAGATGAGCAATCAGCTTGGTGACATCATTCGCTCCGTCGAAAGCCAGGAGAAGCTCGAGCGCCTGCTGCCGACGATCACGTACCTGGCGGTATTCGGCGTCTTTGTCCTGCTCACCTTCGGGAACGGGCATGGCGATGGGCTGGGCATGATCATCGGCGTGGTCATCACCTTCTTTGTGGCAAAGTTCGTCGTTCGCGGCGTCAGGGGGCTTGTCCTCGAGCCGATGCGGCGGGTCCGCTACGATCGGGCGGCTACCCGCCTCCGATCGCAACTGCAGGGTGGAAATACTGCCGTCGGTCCGTTCAGCTGGACCCTTGGTGCTCCGGGCGCGATGGCCGTGAACCGCTCGGGCGAGGTCATCATCCTCGATCGCAGCCATGGCTATGAACCTTTGCAGATCCTGCCACATCAGGTCGCGGACGTAAGGGTGGAATGCAACTCCAAGCAGTTCACGCAGACCCTGCACAGTGGTCGGACAACCATTGGCGGCTTCGGCAAGTCGTTCGGGATGGGCTATACCATGGGCGGTGCGTCGACGTCGGTGACCAACACCGTGAACGAGTATTTCCTCGAGATCCGCTACCAGCTGGAGAAGAACGGCAGGGTGGGCACGGTCGTCGTGCCAGGCGGGCCCGAGCGCCGCGTCGTGGAGGAGCTTTGTGCCACGATCCGGAGGCTGGAAGCATGATCGGCCTCGTTGGATCAGCCGACGAACACCATCACCACGGAGCTACTGCGATGTCCAAGGTTCAACGGATCACCAAAGCCACCTTTCTCACTGCCGTTACGGGGCTGCTGACTGGCGCCGGCATCTCGACCACCGCAGCAGCAGCAGCTCCGAGGGCCGCGCCGCACATGTTCAAGGTCGGGAAGCGTTCCTTTCAAGGTAGCCCGAAAACGATCTGCGTGATCGAAGGTAAATGGGCAGATGGTCAGCCTTTCAGCTATGATGCCTGGGCCAGCTGCAAGGAGATGACGGTCAAGGCCGCCTCCATGGCGAACTACAAGGACTGGGCACCCCGCGGGCCGAAAGGCGCACTGACCGTGGCTGATATTCCGGCCGGAACCGAGGTGATCGAGATCAGCAATGACTACAGCGGGGTGCTGATCTTCCGCGATCGCCGCGGCAACATGCAGGAAGTCCTTATCCGGGACTGACCGACTTGCGGGCTTGCGCGCTCGCGAGTGAGGCTTCATCCAAACTCATCAGCGTGCCGCTGTAAGGGGGTCGGCTTCAACACCGGCCCCCACTTGGTTCAGCTGACTCGAGCCATCCAGCGCTGCAAGTCGGCCCGCATGCTGCTTCGCAGCCGGTCCGCAACGTTGCCGAGGTAGTCGCGGTAGCAAGCCTCACCCCGCAGCGGCCGCACGTGCTTGAGGATGGCATAGTGTGCGGCCTCGGCGCTGATGAGGTCGCCAGTAGAGGCCAAGTGCGAGGCGAGGATCATGCCGGTCGCAATCACATCGGCCTCCGAGATCCACTCGATCTTCCGATACTCTCTTCTGGCAACCAGCTCCGGGATGTTCATGGCGCTGCCACCGAACTTACACGGGAGGTTCAAGCGAGTGGCGATCTCCGCCAAGTGCACGTAGCTGCCGGCGCCGCACTTCATCAGCACCGCAAGATCAAGATGCGCCCACTGCCCGGATCGGTCGCGACGGTTGTCGCTGAGTTGGCTGGGCAGCTTCAGGTCGTGGGCCATGGCCGCTAGACGGAGCATCGGGATCTCCGTGCTGAGTCCGGCATAGGTGACGAGGCGATGGCCCTGCCTCTCGTTCAGATAGGCGAACAGGCGCAGCAGCAGCACGTCTTCCGCGCCGCCGCTGAAGCTCGTGAAGCCTTCGACTTCGAGGGTGCCACCCTCGACAGTCAGGCTCATGACCGTAGCCGCGACGATCCGGCGCATTGGCCATCGGCTGTCGGCCGGCCGAGGGTCGATCCGGCGATAGCGGGCGTAGAGCACCGGATCGTCGACGAACTCGATGTCGAGCACAACGAAGCGGTGGGCGGGAACGTAGGTATTCAGCATGTGAAGTCTCCAGATGCGCCAAGGCCCGCTCGAGGCGGGCCTTGGTGAGGTCGCGATGGTGGTTGGTCCTGGCGGTCAGGCGATTGAGGCTGCCGTTCGCCACTGATCGTAGTCGGCCAGCGCTCGGCGGAGTTCGTCGGGGCTGAGGCACTCATGCGCGATCGCCAGCCAGGCCGATTGCGCCCTGGCAGACAGCTCCCGCTCCAGCATGCACGGGTTGAGCTGGCGCGTCGGGCGGTGCCATTCCGCCGGCAGGTCGTAGTCGCTGGCCAGTTGCTCCAGCGATCGTTGCCGGTCGCGGTCGTACCAGGCGGCGTCCTGGACCTCGTTCGCCAGGGCCGCCTGCAAGCGTTGCAGCGAAGGCTTCGCTGAGGCGGCCTGCGGGTCACCATGCGGCACCCGCACCAGCGCCGCCACGACCTGATCCAAGCGGTGCCCGGCGACACTGGCGTCAGCGTCGAGTTGCTTGGTCAGCCTCTTCATCAACTCGACGCTTGAGGAACCAGTTTCATCGATCTGCCGCGCCTCATCGAAGCGGAAGCCGCGGCCTTGTCGCTCGACCTTCAGCACGGCGAAGCCGTTCAGGAACACGTAGCTTTGCGGGTTGGAACTGCTCGCATCGCCCTCGGCGATTACGAAGGCAGGGGCGAGGACCGCCATCTTGGCGGGGTAGTTGGACATGTTGGCCTTCCTTCTTTGAACAAGCGCCTGCGTCCGCCAGTGGTGATCACCGGCGGCAGCAGGTCGCTCTTGTTGGTTGGTGGTGGCGATTAGCCGGCGGTTTTCCGGCTGAGGTTCGCCGCGGCCCGGCTTTGCTGGTCGAAGTACGCTACCATGGCCTCTTCATCGAGGAGGCGAAGGCCCTCATCGACCCGGTGTAGGAGCCGGGTTCGCTCAAGGACGGCCTTGCCCGACAGGTGTCGGAAGCTCGCCAGGTGCTCCAGGTTGGCATCGCCGACCCAATTGGCAAAGTCGCCGATCAGGCTGGCGGCATACGCCGGATCGTTGCTGCGCAATCCCTGGACGATTGCGAACAGCACCAGCGTGCTGGCAACGTCTTCCTCGCAATACTTCCGCACAGCCTCGATGCCTTGTTCGCGAAGCATCACCTCGACGTCGCCGCCATGTCCGTTGGTCTTCACCGGGATGTCGGCAGCCTCGCACAGAAGCTCCAGGCTCGTGCGCGGTGCCGATCCGAAGTTGGTGACCAGATCAGCCAGATCGATGTGCGACCCCGAATAGCGATGCGACGCCCAGGCGTCGGTGAGGTTGCGACACTCGAACAGCGATGCTCGGCCGGCAGCCATTGCAAGCACGGGAAGGTCGAAGCCACGCCCATTGAAGGTCAGGCAGCGGCGCGAGGCAAGCAAGTCGTCGATGCGGCGAAGCGCCGCCGACTGGTCATCGAACGTTACACTCTCGACGGCGAACGCCCACTGGCCGTACGGCATCTGGTCGGCGGTGAGCAGGCTGGCGACCACTGGCCGGTGGGTCGGCCACGGCGGAAAGCTGACGTCCGGTGAAGGTGGCGCTACTGTCTCAATGTCGAGCGCACACAGTCTGCTCGGTGCTCGGTTGTAAGTCTGTCGGTGGTGCATGTGGGTTCCTTCTTGAGAACCCGGCGGAGCATCAGCGACATGCCGATTTTTCCAACTCCTTGCGGGTCTCAAGCCGGAAGCTCATTCCTTCATCTTCCTGCTACTGCGGGACGGTGGCGCACCGAGCATTCCTGAGGCGCGCGAGTTTTCCACCAACAAACACGTGCGTAAGGATGCAAGCGCATGGCGGTCTTCGAGAGGTCGGATGCGGCGGGTTCCGAATGCCCGCAAGCAGAATCAGCCCTCGATTGCGCCCACCACGACTACTCAGCCCCTGCCCCCTTGCAGGCCCGCGTGAATGGCCGCTTGTTGGGCAGCGAGGAGGCTCGGGCGGGGCTTAGCCCCCGCTTCGACCGGACCATCGGATTGAACAGGCGCAGGAGCCGAGGCCGACTTAGCCGTCCTTCCCGTGCTCTTTTCGTTCTGGACCTTGCTCGCGTTTACTTGGAGCGAGTCCGTTGCCTTCTCTTCGGCCCACGTCTTCACCACGCTCAGCCGGTCGCTTGCATGTGACTTATCGGTAGGATCAAAGGCTGTCGCGCCTTTGTCAGCGATAGGTTGACCTGCCTCGCGCCGCTGATGCGGTGCGGGCACCGCCGTCCTGCGTCCGGCCGTTCCGAACATAACGATGTCCTTGCGATCCGGCACCAAGGGCCGGTTCGCGGCCCCGTCTGGCCCCTCGGCAAGTCGACGAGCCATTGCAGCGATCACTGCAGGTGAGATCTGGGGCCCGTCTAGGGCGGTCGGTCGCGTAGGAGCTTTGGTCGACACGGCGGGGCTCGCCACCTGCGACACCTTCACGTTGCTGATTGGGCCACTTGCGCTTGGAGTATTCGTCGGCACAGCAGCCCGTGGAAGGGCACTTTGCGCCGCTGCGGCCGGAACGGCGGCTTTCCAAGCTTGCGCCTTTGCCTGGGCATCGCTCGTAGCGGCCTCGCCGATTGCCGCAGGTAGAGGCGGCAGTGGCGGCACGCTCAGCCGGATGGGGGCCTTAGGCAGCGGCGGCACAACAAGGCGGTTCGGTAGAGGTGTCAATGGCGGCACCACAAGGGTAGTGTTCGGCTTTGGCGCCTGGTGTCGACCTGCAGGACGTGACTGTGCTCCCGCCCGACCCGTGCCGGGTTCAGTCCTGACCTGCTTGGCAGTGCTTACCGGCAGTGATGGCGAGCCCCCTGCCCCGCTGAAAGATCCGCTGCGGATGGGCGAGGCAAGCTGCGCCGCCGGAAGGCCATGAATATCACGGGACTTCGCAGCATGCCGAGCGGCACTTGCCTCATCACTTCGCACGAAATTACTTTCACGGGCCTGGCTTGCATGCAGCCTTGCGGCCTGAGCCTGCGGCGCCTCACCAGCATTCGCCATCTGAGTTTCGGCAGCAGTTCGCTGTGCGGCCGCCAGCCTTCCGGCCTGCAGAAACTGACAAACAAGCACAATCCCGTCGACTTGCTTGTCCGTGATCTCAGGTGCCCGCTTCACGTCACGCTGCATCTGATTGATTATCCGCTGAATGCCAGTGTCCTCTCGGTCCAGCTCCGCCAGGTGGGCGTCCGCAGCACGGGCCAGTTCCGCGCGTGCCTCGCGTTCATGCGCCGGTCCTTTTGCTTCCGCCCGGCGCTGGCGATCGCGCACGAGCACAGCACGCGACCGCTCACGTGCGGTTTCCAGCGCCCACAGATCGACGGCGAGGCGTTTCTCGTTGGCGGCACGGGCCTCGGAGATGTCCTCCATCGGCTGCCGTGCGTAGGCGCTTACCGGCCCGTCCGCGCGATCCTGGCGGAAAGGTGCAAGCTTGAGCTCGAGTGCGGCAAGCCGTTGTTCTTCGACCTCGAAGCGGGTCATAATGCGCTGGCGATCATTGCGGGCCTGGTTGGCCTCATTGCTGAGGCCTATCATCGATGGGATGCCGGCGATCTCCGACTGGTGCAGAGCACCCAGGTGCTTGCTGGGCAGGATGTCGACTTCGCGATCGGCGTAGGACCGCGGGTCATACGTCATCGGCAAGCCTGCCTTGGCCGCCACCTCGTTGACGATCGTGGCATATTCGCCGCGGAAACGCTTCTTGAAGTCCTTGCCTTTGGTCACCTCACGGCTCTTGTCGGCCCGAAAGGGATAGTGGATCTTCCAGCTTCGGTTACTCTTATAGTGACGCTGGACGGCAAAGTCCCATTCGCCCTTGGGCACTCGCTTTTCCGCTATATCGTCGAGGATATCGTCCTTCCACGCGTCGCCGACGTTCACCAGGTCGGCGTCGGTGCAGGTGAGGCGGCGACACGGCCGGTCGTAGAAGATCAGGTGAATGTGGTGGTTGCGCTCGTCGTTGTTGGGATCGGGCGCGTGGATCACCGCGGCATACATGCACTTCAGGCCATCCATGTGCGAGCAAAGGCCATCGAGCACCTGCCTGCGCTGCTTGGCCGTGAACTCCTCCGGCACCTCGAATACCCAGCGGAAGTGGGTCCGACCCGAGCGCCCCGAATGAAACGCTAAACCGTCGTCGACCAACCGCTGTTCGTTCTTGCTAGCATTGGAAAGCTTGGGGCCGTGCTTCTCAAGAAGCTGCCGCAGATCCTTGTTGCTGCCTTCTAGCTGGATCTTGACCGAGCGATCAGGCTGCGGGAGCGGTATGGCAGCCACGCCAGCCTTAAACCCCGGATCGCAGTCGGGATCGTTAAGCGTCGCTCCAAGCGCCGGGTTCACGCGATTGGCGTCCACGCTGACCTTGTCGCCACGTGACGACCGCTCGAACATCTCGGCAAGCGCGAAGAAGCGCACCCGGTCCTCGAAGGTGCCCTGGATATTGCTACGCGACAAGCGATCGCCGTCGTGCGACACCTCGACTCTAGAGCCGTCGATGTAGCCAACATGGCCGCTGGCCTCAGCGAGATCGTGGGCGGCCTCCTCGTTCTCGATGTATCTGTAATGTGCCGCACCCGACGAGGGTGCTCGTTTCTCTCCCTTGGCCGCGTTGGTTGAGGTCTGCGTCGTATAGGTCGTCCCGCGACCGTGAAAGGATCGTCCAGACGTTGACAGGATCAGCTGCCGCTTGCGCTCGGCAGGTACGGTCAGGCTGCCGGTATTGATCCGGGCGAGCCCTCTTCTCAGCAGACCGCGAGAACCGATGGGCTCGTCGAACTCATGTGCCAACGCCCGAGTTATCCGGTGATGCTCTCGCTCGGCAGCCCGGTCGTTCCGTGCTTGCTTGATGGCAGCAGCAGCCCGGATCGAGGCAACCCGTTCGAGTTGACGGGCCGACTGCCCACCTGATGTCACTTGGCTCATATTCAGATATGCGACTGGAATGCGACAAAAGCAAATAGCGATGCGAACAGCATCCTATTTGCGCAATTGCGCCCTAAAAGACCTTCTGACGACTTCTAATCTCATCTACTTCTTCAAGCGCGCTCTTCTATTCTAATCAGGTGGTTTCTACGCGATGCGCCCACTATCGCCTAACTGGGCGAGCGAGTTCGCCGCGGATTGTATGAGTTGCGACGAGAGTTCGGGCAACTGTCGGCCTCACTTGCATGAAGGCACCGTGACTGTTCGTCGGTCACGGTGCCTTCACAAGCTTAGACTTCACGCCGGCGGTGTTTGCCGAAGATGTCGGGGAAGAGTTCGCCGCAGACTTCGCCAAAGCGGGTCCGCGAACAGCCTACCATTTCCCGCTTCGCCAGGCCGCGGTGGATCGCCCCCAGCGGCACGCCGCGCCGATGCAGGTCGCGGATCACGTCTTCAAGCGCCTTGACCTCCCGCATGACCGTAGCACCACGCTTGTGCTCCTCTGCTTCGCGGACGAACTCATCCATGTCGAATGGGAGCTTGGGCAGCTTAACCTCTGTCGGCTTTGCCGTGGGCTTTGGTGGCGTGTCCGCCGCCGGCGACGGTTGCACAGGTGGGCGCGTGGGCGGCTTACCGCCAGCTGCTCCCGTGTCAGTCATCAACCCTGGGAGGTCAACGTTGGGTTCCCGACTTGGTAGGCCAGGCTCCGGCGGAATAGTCAGAGGCTCGGCCGAGAACGACGGGGGCTTCGGTGAGGTCGGACGAAGGCCAGGGTATATCCCAAGCGGACCAGGCTTGTCGGCGGCCTCTTCATTGGCACGGCCAGACAAATCTGCAGGAGGTTGGCTTACGCTGCCGGCTGCCAGCAGCTGCTGAGCCTCCTTCTGCGGGTCAGATTGTGCCAGCCGCGCAAGAGAGTTGGACACCTCGGCCGGCAACTCGCGGAATGGATGCCCGGGGTCAGTCCGCAAGGCTCCGTCCGTCTTGGTTCCGATGTCTGCATCACTGTTAACCGGCGGCGACTCAAAGGATGCTTTCGCTGCAGGTTCGCTGCCCTGATTGTGAATATCTGAAGACATATTACGTACTCCGTAAAGCTTGGACAAGTTCGTCCGCAGGAGTTATAGGTCCAACCTAGGTCAATTCGGAAGGGCGACTTGCAGCAAACACGTAGGACAACCTAACGAGTCGTTAACCTCTTGTGTTTCTAAGCCCGTCTTCTTTATTCCGGGCCGAGCTCGGATGGGCCTTTTTTCAAAGGACCGCTTCTTTATTAGCTCTCTCGCCCGTCGAGCCTGCGGTGCCTCTTCAACTTACATCGGCCGCTGTTAAAGCGATCGTCCGCAGGTCCGACCGGTTCACCGCATTATTCGGCAGCCGCGGATCGCTTATCGAGCGCTCGGACGAGGGCCGATCTGCACGATCCGAGCCACTAGCTTCCACACATGCCCAGGTCGCAGTGGCAGACCGCTCCTAGCTCAACTGGATAGAGCGTCGAGCTTCGAACCCAAAGGTTGGGGGTTCGAGCTCCTCGGAGCGGGCCAGCGACAATGTCCGGAACTGGTGGAAAGCGGAAGGGCCGCTTTCGGGTGAGCACTGGCAATTAGCCGACGCTCGTTCATGTGGAGCGAACAGGGACTTAGCGGCCGTTACAGACGTTCCGGAAAGCTGGTCCAACTCCTTACTGCAGCCCGCCCGCTTTCGACATCAGAGTTCTAAGCTGCAGCCCCTCTGCAGGCATTCCAACCAGCTGACCGGAACGTGGAACAAGGCTTAACCGCCAAACTGGCTCGACGGAGCAGGTACAAAATATGTGCTTGCTTATTGAATAACAGTAAGCCACCTTATCGGTATTCGATAAGGGGCTTCCAATGCTGAATACGTCCCGTTGGGTCATCCGGGCACTGATGTGGCTCAACTACCTGGTTGGGATCCCACTGCTCCTACTGCTCGCCTACAGTTTCATGGCCGAGCCCAAATTCCTAGCCACGCTGGCCGGCCTTAACCCAGGGCGCGATCTTGGTTCGCTACTGATCAGCGCGCGATGGATCCTGTTCATCGTCGTGCCGGTCATGATCTTCGCCCATGTCATCTTCCGCAAGCTGCTTGACATTCTGGCGACGGTCGGCGCGGGAAATGCTTTCGCCACAGCCAATGCCGAGCGCTTGAGGACGGTGGCCTGGAACCTGCTCTTCATCCAGCTGTGCGACATCGGCTTCGGCATAGCTGGCGAAGCGTTCAACACGGCAGCGGGCGAGCGCATATCAACCTGGTCGCCAGGAATCACCGGATGGGTAGCCGTGCTGCTGGTCTTCGTGCTCGCCCGCGTGTTCCGTGAAGGCGCGCGACTGCGGGCTGAGGCAGAGCTGACGATCTAATGCCGGTCAGGGTCGAACTCGACGCTCTGCTCGCCGGCAAGCGCATGACCCAGGCGGAGCTGGCCGCACGGATCGGCATCACCGCGCCCAATCTCAACGTGCTCAAGACGGGCAAGGCCAAGGCGATCCGCTTTTCCACCTTGTCGGCCATCTGCCGTGAGCTTGGCTGCCAGCCGGGCGACATCCTGCGCTGGGAGCCCGGCGCTAACGACGAGGAAGGAAAAGAGTAGTGGCGACGATCGCATGGTCGCAGGGGCCTGGCATATGGCTAAGGGCGGCAGTGAGCGGGACAGCCCGAGCCTTGCTCGGCACCTATCAACGCGGAGCGCAGACGTTCCGGTCGGCACCGTTACTGGTCGCGTTGGCCGTCGTTCCGCAATTTGCGCAGCATGCGTTCGAGATTCAGGCGGACATGTTCGACAGCAAGGACGCTTTCCGCGCGTTGCAGATGGATCCAGTGCGTTGGGTGTTCGGCAATATCAAGGTAGCTGGACTGCTTTCCGCGATGCTGCTGATCGCTCGCTTCTGGGCTTGCGGGTCGGTGCGTCGGGCGTTGCTGGTGCCACCACGCGACCTCCTCCGGCTGGTTCTGCTGCTCGGCGCGACCTTCGCCGCCGATGCTCTATTCCGAACACTTGGTGAGAGCCTGCCCGCGCTGTCGTGGATTGCCACTGGCTTGAACCTCTACGCTCAATTTGGCCTGTTCCTGCTACTGGTCGCGGCACTGCTCGGCGATCGTGAGCTTACGCTTCGCGACGCCTTCACTCGGCGCTGGACTACTAACCTATTCCTGACGCTGCTGCTGGTCGCCGCCTTTGCTCCTGCGGCCCTGCTCCACAAAGCCAATCACGCGCTGGCGTTCGGGGCAACGGAACCCTCTGTGTGGGGACTGATGGCGTTTGACAGCGTCGTAATTGGGCTACTCGCATCGCTCGTCGGAGCGGCGATCAACGTTGGCTATGAAGTTGCGCCGAGCAGGCGCCCGTAACGGCAAAATCGCTCGGCAGAAGGGTAAGCAAAATACGGGCGGCGCCCAGGCACAATGGTGCGCCGCTCTTCTTCTCTCACAATCCACTCTACTTGGTTGGAAGCGGAGTCCGGGCCCCTTGAGCACGACAGGTAGAACATCCGTTCCCGGCCATTGCCCGACGCTCGCCTCGCTAGCCTCGACATCTGCTGCTGGTGGGAAGCGGAACGGCTGCTTTCGGTTCCGCAGAGGCGGATAGCAGACGTTTCCCGTAGGATGCGACGCGACCGACGTCACAAGGTCTGCTAGATTTGAACGTATTTATACCAGCGTTTTAGCGATCATAGCGGTGAGCAGATCCGCACGGCGAAGCTCCTCTCCGCGATAGATTACGGACCCGTAGGTGTCGTCAATCTCCCGCTTGCCATCGATCGACAGGTGAACATGGATCCCACGTTCCTGGGGCCTGTCCGACGTCCACAACACGGCGGGGGTCGACGCCCAGACTGCAAACGGAGCACCCGGATAGTCGTCGATGTTTAGCGTTCGATCGACGTCCACGAACGCAGGCTCGCTGGTGAACTGGTCATGGAGCGGCTTAAGGGGCGTCGAAGCAATCGGCTCGGCGGTGCGGATGCCGTCCCGCCCACAGTTCCCGCAGAGATGCTTAGTGTGAGCAACTCGGCCGAACTCTCCTAGGTCAAGATGCGGGGCGCCGCAGTCTCGGCAAGCGACGTAGCCCATCGTGCGCCCAGTTTCGAGTGCCGTCACGAACTCGAACGCCGCTGGCGGAGTGATGTTGACAGTCGTCGGGTCGGTCCCGCCAAACAGATCACCACTTGTGCCGTATTGAACGATCAGGGCGTCAACGTCGGCGTCGAGCACCTTCTTGCCGGCTACTTCCTCGCGGATATGCACATGGATTTTCGGCCGCCGTCGCCGCGGCACCCCGGCACTGGTGACGGCCGGCGGCATGGAACACCACACCCCTACCTCGGCATGCTGGTCGAGCCGGACGCTGGGCGGATCCACTACGAAGGACATTGGCTGCGTGTGGCTCGAGCAAAGAAGGTGTCCTGACGAGTGCGCCGCAGCTATGTCGGTCTTGGTGCCCCAGTGCGCTTGGTGTGTTCGACACCACCATCGCCTGGCGCCGTTGCGCATTCTCCCGGCCTCGACGAGGTCGCAACCGATTTCCACGTCCTCTCCACGTTGTCCCGGCAGCGCCGTGAGGACGTCCTTGTTAAAAATCTCGACGTTGCCGAGGGTGCGCCCGCTTGACCAGCAGATCGCATGCGCAGCGCCTCGCACTGAGGCCGATGCGCGCACCGGCTGCTCGTGTCCGAGGAGTCGCCGCCCGATGGCCGATCCCTCCAAAGCTGTTTCCACCGACCATAGCGCGATAGAACCATCCGGTTCCGGAATGCGCTCAATTGTGATCACTTGCGCTTCCCCCCAGTCTGATGGAACGGGCGCGCTCGCGACCGTCCAACAGCATCGCAGCAGTCCGCGCGTATCCCGCGACGTCGATCCACGAGTCCAGGTGCTCCGGCGTCTGAACAAGCCTAACTAACTTAGTGGCGACCATGCCGATGATCTCGCGCACTTGCGGATCGGGGCACTCGTCCACAACCGTGCGCAGGGCGGCCACCCGCCTGTAGGTGTCCAGCGGATCGCCATAGACGTCGCGGCGATCTGCCGTGACGGACGAGTAAGCGGCATCAAATTGGTCGAGGATACCGGGAGGGGAGGGTTGGTCGGTCATTCGGCACCTCGTCCAAGCTCGCTGTCATCCGGACAGCACCCGCGCGGACCGGCACGCCAAATATGGTGCCGCGCCACCCTGATGCGAGTCGGCCGGCTTCAGTCCGTACAGAAGTAGGACTGAGGCGTGTCCGGCAGGAACCCGCCACTGTCGCGCATGGTGCGCAGCAGTCTTCGCGCCTCGGTGCAATCGATGCGCTGCTGCTCCACGCACGAGCGCAACAGGCGCAACGTCCCGAACACCCGCCCGGCGCCGATAATCTCGGCAGCCATCGCACGCGCACGGCGATCATCGCAGCACACGTGATGGTCAGTTTCCGCAGCTATCGCTACGCATTCAGTCTCGCCGGCTCCGAGACGGTGGGAGTCGAGAAGAGCGAGGAAGCGCTCGGCATTGACTTGGTCGTCATCCAGGAAGTTGATCAGGCCCCGCTGCTGAAGCTCCAGCGTCACCGCCGCGCAGGTCGGTCCGGACTCATCGACAACGGCGGGAGGGAGCCACCACTCTATGCCATTCAGAGCGCAGACGATCTCCAACGCTCCGGCATTCACCAGATTGATCACCGAGCTGGAATCCAGCAACGCCTTCAAGGCTCGAAAGGCCGCGTGTTCGACGCCATGATCTCGCCGATTGAAAGGCCGAGGCGATCGGCTGCCCAACCAATAGAGACTTCGCCGAGGCTAATCCTTTGGGACAAAGCCTTGGCGAGCGCGGGCGAAACGGCCGGAAAGGGCATCGGCTGACGCGCGGGTAGGCCGAGAGCGTCTGCCCGTTTTTCGGGAGAGCCGTATTCCTCGCTCAATCTTTTCGATAGAGCATGCCCCATCCCTGCGGGCAGCAGTCCGAGATCCTCACATCGCCGCGCAGCCACGTCGAAGCTTACACCATAGAAGCGCGCAAGCAGGAGCAACTCGAAATCGGTCAAATTTTTTGACTGTATCGCGTAGTATTCGCGAAAGGCGCTCAGTGATCTGCCAATCCCGATGTCCGGTAGCAGCAGACATGACGCGAACGCGTCGACGAATGCCTCCTCCCGTGAATGCTTGCCGAAGCCGCCGATGTCTGCCGGGCGCTCGAATACGGCGGCATGACCCATCTGGTGATGCGCAAGCAGGTGACCCAGCTCATGGCCCGCAGTGAACAGCATCCGGCCCGTGAAGCGCGGCGACACGAAGACAAAACAATAATTTCCCGACATCAGGGACACACCCTCGTATCGGGAATGCTCGAGCCGACTGACGATCACGCCCTCCAGCAAGCCAAGTACAGCGATCAGGTCGGTCGCGGGATCGCTGTCCGGATCGGTGTGAACCAGGCGGCGGAACCGCTTCGCCAGTGCATCGGCAGCCTGGTAGGATCTCTCGTCGGTCCGGCACTTTGCCAGCCAGCCGGGCGGCGTCTTGCGCGCTGGCAGGATCTCAAGGGCCGCCTCGACGAAGGCCGCCACTTTCTCGACGGTGATGTCGTAGCTGGCGTCCTCCCGTTTGGTATTCCGAAACAACGGGCGAGCTCTAGCAGCGTCGGACGGCGGCTCGGTCCGCGCAAGCAGGTGCATGGGCACTCGAAGACCCGAGGCGATGGCCCGTACCTCGGATATCGTCGGCGCGGCGCCCGCCAGGATGGTTTGAACGCGGTCCAAAGGAAGCCGAGACTTGTTCGCGATCTGCTGCGGGCTGATCTTCAGCCCCTTCAGCGCGCCGGCAATTATGGTCACCTCACTTGGCCGCCGCCTTGATGCCGCGAAGCCAGTCCATGAGGCCGTTCACACGCTCCTCGTCTAGGCGGCGGTGCCGTCCAATGACGTCTATCGCGCGATTACCAGGACGATCAAACATCTCGGAAAGCTTGCGCAGCGACCGCTCACGCCCGAGCTCAACCTCGCGGGGCGTGACTAGGGCGGCAGCCTCATCGCCGACTATATAGTTCCGGATTCGCCTCTGGAAGGTAACGGCCGGATGGTGATCGAGGGGATGCTGTTTGCCTTGAGCATCAACGATGATGTTGCCCTTGACCAAGCCATCTTCACCAATCCGAAGCCGGTTCTGCGGAAAGCGACCGTGCGCAGCCAAAGCGTCGATCTTCTCGGCGACCCGCATGCCGCCAATGATGTATTGCTGAACGCTCGCGGTCTTGCCGGACACAACAAAGATGTAGTCGCCTGGATCAACGAAGTGACGAATGTTCGTCATGCACGCGCCCAGAGTGGGCGGGTCGCCGAAAAGCGGATCGTCGAGGTTGTTGTGCAGGCCAGGGTCTGCCCCGGTCCCGGTGATGTAGATGTAGCCCTTCATGCCGTGTGGCCCCCTGCTTTCCTTGCCCCTCTAAGCGCTTTCACGGTCGCTACAAAGGGGTTGCTCACGACCCTACGCCGGTTCGGCGTCGCGAAAACGACATGGCAGGAATCGCAGCGGTGTTCATTTCTCGGGCGAAACGCCGCTTCGCCACGATCGAATAGGCTGGAGCCGCACGAAGGACACTTCAGGGCTACGACTTTACCCCTCAGGTATGTCAGCGCGTTCTGCGCCATGAACACCCGGAGCTGCCCCTCGTCGAGCTCGATACCGTCGATGCGGACACGCCCGAAGGTCCCGTCGAGCCTTGGCATTACTCGTGCCCGGTGCCAGCCGTGCACGTGTATCCCCTCCTGCTCGCGCCTTGGCGACGTCCAGATCAATGCAGGGTTGGAAGCCCAGATCTGCAGGCCGCCCGGGTAGTCGGTTTGCCTAATGTCGAGGATGCCCTTCGCCCTGACCGGCTTGTCCGGTTTGCCGCCGACGCCGAGCTGATGCCTGACCATCTCGAGCGGGTTGGATACGCGCCGCGTCTGGTGCCTAAAGAGGCGATTGCAGCCGTGGCAAAGGTGGACCCGATGCGGCTTAACGGCAAACCAGTCCGAATCCAGATGCGGCGTGTTGCACATCGGGCAGAACAGGCCGACGATTGTTCGATCAAGGAAACGGCTGATGTAGAATGCGACCGCAGTCTCAGCGGTGACCAGCACGCGCTCTTCGTTATAGAGGTCACGACGGACGGGGAGTTCTACGGCATCGAATGTCTGGTCGATAGACTTTGGGCCACCAGCGCGGTAGCGGGCATGCACATGGATGCCCTGCTCGGCCGGCTCGTTCGCTGTGTTGTAGACGGGTTCTACTGCGCCCCACAATGCGACCCCGCCCGGGAACTCGGCGGGATCAAGCCGAAAGCGACGGTAGTCGGCGACTGTGCGGTAGGCGCCTTCGCACCTTGAGAGGCGCCCTCCGAACCGCGCGGTAGCCGATGCATCGTGCGACAGACACCAAAAACGGCCACGGCCTATCCGCGGCTTTGGTAACGCGCTGATATGACAATCATCGCTGGGCATAATCGTATGCTTTATAGGTCGGGTAGGAAGTCGCCAACCTCAAGCCGCCTTGCAGGTCTGCAATTAGGTACTCCAAACGACTTCTCGACAAGCTGAACGAGAGTTTGCTTGGTCGCCTCACTCACCCGAAAGCGGCCCTTTCTGCCTTCGGCTCCCGAGACACGAACCCACATGAACGTACGTCCGGTTGCGGGAAGCGGCGAAGCGGCCTGAAACGTCGGCTTTTGGGGTCATTCCGGACATGAGGGCTGCGGCCGCTAGGCGCCCATTCCAGACGCTCCGACTTGCCTCGCCCGCGCCCATAAGGGGACCTTCGTTTAGCTAACTTGAGGGGCTTACCGAGACCTGGAAGATCAAGGGTGATGGCTCACGGGATCAGCAAATGTTCGATTGGCAGTTTGCCAGCTCGGTCATCTGAGGTGAAAGCCTTCAGTCAGGTGCAACCACCTCTTGCCTCAGCGCCCCAGTCGGGCACGTACCGCACCGAGGCGGCCGACGAACAAAGCGATGTCACGGTTGGGGCCGATCGCCACATCAACATTGGCGAAGAAGACCTGTTGCAACCGTGTCGCGGCGGCATCCCGCTCGCACCCCACTGTTGGCCGATCCGGACCGAATCGGACTGCGCCACCTTGCTCACTGGGAGCTGCCCGCCAGCGGCCCTCGGTGATGCCGTAAGGCTGAGTCAGACGGAAGCGATCGCCAGTCAGGACCGCTAGGGTGGTGCCGGGAGCCTCGAAGAGGGTAAAGCGCCTCCCGGGCGCGAGGCGCGTTGCCACTCCGCCGGTGCCCGGCGGAGCATCGCCCGTGCGGCGAAGACGGACGGCGCCAGCTTGGGACAAGAGCAGCAGGCCGCCGGACGTGCGGCCGATGCGGGGCTCGGATGCAACTATTCGCTTGAGGCGGGCGTCGCTTCGGCCAGGCATGCAGTTTGCCAGGGTGGTAAGACCGCTGCCGAACGTGAACAGCTGTCGTTCGAAGGGGATCGATAGCCCCTCCGTGTGGTTGCAGCCGTCCCAAAGCGCGTAAGCGTTGCGAGTAAGGATGAGCTCGGGCGGTTTGGCACCGTTGCGCTGCGCGACGGTGGAGCCTCCCTCGACCTCATACCGACCCGCGAGCGAAGCCGCCTCGCTGCTGCCCCGGCGCACCAGCCCGCCGACCATCCAGTGCCCGCCGCCAGCGAGCAGGATCTCGCCATTGGGACCGTTGCTGTAGCGCAGGGCACCACGCATGGCTCCAACCCAGGCTTCGCTCTGCCCGCGGGAGGCGGCGTTGCAGCTGCGGATGGTTCGTCGATCCGGACTGAGGATGACGACCCCCTGGCCGGGCTGAGTCCAACCGCCTTCCGTGAACAAGCACGGGGTCTCAAGCGTGAAGCGATCGCCTTCAACGTTAAGCGTCGGTCCGGAGCGAGCGCCCGGCATCTCGATCGCCCGGCCGTCAAGCGCGCCGAAGGTCCATTCGCTGCCAATAAAGGGAATAGGGGCAACGACAAGCCGGTGAGCCGCCAGCGGTGCGGCTCGGGCCAATTCCAGCCGCTGGCCCTCTGCGGCGAGCACGAGCCGGTCCGGTCCTGACCATGCGATGCGGGGGGCCTTTCCCAGCAGTTCCTGCACCGCGCTCTCCTGCCTATCATAGGGCGCTCCGCAGGCCATCGCGGTGGACTCGGGGAGACCGCCATAGAAGCGGCCTTCGTGAGCGAGCCCCTGTCCACCAAAAGCGTTGCAGCCGGCATAGCCGCCATAGCCATGTTCGTCGAAGGTAAGCATTGCGGGCCGGCCATCGCGCCCGGCGACTGGGGGACGATCGTTGAGCGCGATCACCCGCCATTGGCCGAGCATGCTCGGCCGCGCTTGCTCCCGCGTCGCTGTTGTGGAGGGAGCAGCCGAGCAGGCTGCGGCAGCAAACAGCAGGAGGGCCGTGCAACGCATGTCGGCATCTCGCCCCAGTGCGGCCGAACCAGGCATTAACGGGAGCAACCGCTCTGGTGCGCCGTCAGCGGGGATCGATGCCCTGCACAATGGACGCTGCATCGAATCACCTGGTTGGCGCCGGCGGCGGCTGAACCGGCGTTGGCGGGGCCGCCACCGGCGCGATCAGTCCTTTGTCGTCATAGCAATTGCCTCGCTCGAACCGGGTGCCTGGGGGGCAATTGCCAGGATCGGGTGGGTTCACCAGCGGACTGCCACACAGGTTGCTGACCAGGATTTCTGGCGCCTGAGCATTGTCGCGGCGGACGGAGGCTTCCATTCGGCGGTCGCACCTCTGCACCGCTCCGACTGCTTCGACCCAGCTCACTCCTTTGCTGGCCCGCTGAAACTGCATGGCGGCCCAAGCATCCTGCCGCGCGGCAAAGGCCGAAGCGCTGCTCGGCACCACCTGCACCACTGCACCGGGGCCGCAGATCGAATGCACTCGCTCCAGCGACTTGGGCTGGCTGATCTGAAGCGCGTAGGCTTCCCAGAAGAGTTCCTCACCGACCCGGGCCTTCATGCCGGCCGGCCCGGGCACTCCGACGCTCAGGTAACCGCCGTCGACAAACAGCCGCGCGCCTGGCGGGAACACGACCAGGGGTCCTTGCCGTCCATCGGCCCGGAAGCAACCGTCGACCAGCACCAACCTGAGCTGGCTGTACTGGTATTCCATCGTCATGGTGATCAGCCGGCCGTCCCGAGGCTGCTGCGGACGAGTTCGGAAGAACGCCCGGATTCCACTTGCGACCGTTGGATCGAGGTCCGACCCGGATGCCTTGGCCGGGGGTAGCGGCTGCCCGTCGGCAATCGGTTTCGGTTCGGCCGGCGTGGGCGGCACTCGAAGGATCGTCAGCCTTCCGGCTGTGCTCACCGTGGCTCCGTTCGGCACGCGCTGCAGGGGCGCGCGGTCCGGAACGATCGCTTCCACCTCCAGCGGCGGTGCCGGCGGGTAGCGCCAGCGATGGAACATGCCGTGGCTGTCGAGGAGGGCGACCACGGAGATCGCGATCGCGGCGAAGAGGGTCAGCAGAATAAGGATGAGCACCGGATCCGGTCGCGTCTGCTTCCGACCCGAGCCGCCAGCTAGAGCCCGCTTATTGATGCGATCACCTGTTCAGCCAGTTGGCAGCTTTCCGCTCCCGAGCAGGTCGCCCACACACTGACGCCTCGTCTTGCCGCATCGTTCCTGCGCGGAATGAAGGCATGCACGCTGCGAGGGTCCGACACCCTGAGCAGTTTTCCATTTACGCCATCAACGATGATGCCCGACAGACCGCAGCTCGGCTCATGGCACGCCCATGCCGGCTCATACGCCCATGTCTCCACCGTCATCCTCACGCCGTCACCGGACAGATATTCACGACGGGTATCTTGGCCTGCTTCCCAGCGCGAGCGCCATGGGGCTGGTGGTGCAATCGTGAGCGCCGGAGTTCCATCGTGGCGCTTGCGAAGGGCGATGACAGTGCCTTCGCGGTGAATCGGGGTCGGCAGCATACTGTCGGCAAGCGACGGAACAGCGTCTGCTCTGACGGCCGCCCTGGCAGGTGAGAGGAGCCCTGATACCAAAGCAGCCCGCTGCTGCTCTGAGCTTGTCGAACAGGACGCCAAAGCAAACGCTGCCAAGCTCAGGGCAACTGCGATCCAGCCCCGGTGATGAGCTGATCGCCTCATGGCAAGGTCCCCTGCTGGTTGCCATTGCCCCCCTTTCAGCAGCCAAATGTCCCGCTCGATCGCTTGCTGCGCAGCGAAGCGGATCGCCTCGGTTTCGCCGGGCAGTTCCGGCAGTCCGCCGGAAGCCAGGCCCAACGGACGCACGCCAGCAGCGAAGTCAGCCGCCACCAGCACTCCGACTGAGCCCTTGACTTCTACCGCGAACAGCCGGCTTCCCGCAGTCGGTACCTGCTGGTTCCGCCGGATGGAGGCAACGAACGCCTGCGCCACCTGATAGCCTAGTCCACCGTAGGTCCGGGCCGGACCGAGCTTTCCGCGCAGCCACTCCGCCGCGCCATGGTGCGGGTCGCCGACGCCGCCACGCCCGCGTGACGCGACATGTGGAATGGCACGGGTCAGCCAGGCCGCACCCACCTCGCCATCGGCCGGTCGAACCTCGTCGATGCGCTCTCCCGTGCGGACATAAGCGGCCACCGGCACCAGGCCGGCACGGCGCAAGGCCGCCTCGACGCGGGCCGGATCGGCGCCCTCGCGCAGGTGGAGCAGCGGATTGCGGGTGTCCAGCCGAGCGCCACTGGATCGATCGGCGGCCGCCCCCACCACATTGCGCAGCCAATGGTCCGTGCCGTCGAGCCGCACGGGCACGAAGCTGAACGCCCAATGCGTCCGCTCGCCATCAAGTGGCACCTGGCCGAGCAGCCGGCCGTCGCCACCGCGCATCACCACGTAAAACCGACCGGTCTGCGCCGCGACCCCGCTTGGCCCACACGTGCTCGGCGGTTCCGGTGGTGGCGGCGGCATGCCGGGCGCAAGTTGGAGCGGGAACAGCCGGCCCTGATATTCGCGATTGTATGGGTGTGGCTCGATCTGCCCCTGCTCGCTGGTGAAATGCTCTATCGGCGCATTGAAGACGCGCTCGGCGTCCTCCCGCAGGGTCAACCCGGAGCCGAAGATGGTGAAGCGATCCGCCGATCCGCCTTTCAGTCGGGCGATGGTGCGCAGGGTGAGCACCCCTGTCGCGACCTGACCCATCGGCCTTGTGCCGTCATCCTCGACCAGCACGAGGTCGACCGTGGCGGCGGCGGCGACCATCTTGCGGGCGAGGTATCGCGCGCTGCTGTCGCCGACCTCCTCGGGCATGTAGGTCCATTGGCAAGCGAGCGCGGGACCAGCGCTGGCTAGGCCAAGGGCAGCGATCAGGAGAGTCAGGCGCATTCAGGCTCCGGGGCTTGGCCAAGGCGAGGAGGCGGTGGCGGCAAAGTGCGAAGCTCCGCCTCGCAGTCGTCGACCGTGACGCGCGCCGGGTGGCCGAGGCGCGCATTAGGAAGGCGCCGCTCAGTGCGGAGGCGGCAAGCGTTGGCACGTGCCAGGCCTTCTGCCACGTCAGGCGAAGCCGATTGGCATATTGCTTCAGCGCGAACCATTCGGGGCCGTCGCTGGCGCCCTGGTCGGCGGTTTTCACCGTAACGATGGCGCGCCCCTTGCAAGCCATTTGCAGGGCTGCAGGCGTAGAAGTCATCACTGCTAGGTGACTGTGTTCAGATGATCATTCTATGAACAGGGAGCGATCAAGCCGCAATCAGGGACGCGCGTGATAGAAACGACTGAGAGCAGTGAATCTAGGCGCATGCACGGCTGCTTGCGCCCGGTGCTAGCTATTGCTGCTTTCTGGATGAGCGGCGTGGTTGTCACTTTAGTGCTGCCTCTGGGTGATCTGCCCGCCAACGCAGCTGAGCGCGCATACCACCGCAACGCGCAAGAAATGCGCGCCTACCTCAATAGCAATCTCGTTGCGGGCCTGCTGACGAGTTTTCTGGTAGTCCGGACAGAGGTGGCCGATCTTCGCCAAGTGCAGAACAGCTGCGATGGCGGCAGCGACGCGGCTATGCCCGATTACCTGAACGTGGTCGCGACTATGACTGATTATGGAATATGGACAATCCCGGTGCAGCGCTACAGCACCAGCTGTGCTGGGTTGATGATCACGCGGGGTCGTCCGGACTACCAGCCTCGTTCGGAGCGGCGGAAACTAGAGGCGCGAAGCACCGCTGCACCTCCGCCTCCGCCACCACCCCCACCAGGATCCCGGACGCGATGACGGGCAACGCGGTGAGCCCCGCAAGTATGCGAGCACTTTCTCGCAGATTCTTTGCCTGGCGGCCAACGCGTGACCAGTTGCCGCCATACACGCCACTTCCGCCGCACCACCGCGCCGAGGCCTTCGCAGAGGTGAGTACGTGAGACGAGTTCAAGCTATCCTACTTTCCGCGCTTCTCGGCATCGCTCTCAGCGGCTGCAGCGCGAACGATCCTTCTGGTGTCGGCGCCTACTCAGCGTCCTCCCCGGCAGCAACAAGCCAACCGCGGCCCGTCGATCTTACCCATGGGCTCGGACATTTCACTGCCCGCTTTTACCCGGCCTTGGCTGCGGAAGCGGGGCCAAACGAAAACCTGTTCATCTCGCCGTTGTCACTTTCGCAGGGGTTGGGATTGGCTTGGCTTGGAGGAAGTGGCCGGACGGCTGAGGAGTTGCGGACGGTGTTGGGCTGGCAGGAACATGAATCTGCCGCGCTCACTTCCCAGTACAACGGTTTCCTGATCAAGACGGACGATCCCCAAGTTGAGTTGAGGGTCGCCAACGCACTATGGCTCGCCAGCACCCTGCCAGTGCGCCGCGAGTATCTTACCGCTGCCAAGGCCGCCTACGATGCGGAACCCGCGCAAGTCGATTTCAGAAGCGCTCCAGAGGATGCGGCCAGGCGGATCAACGGCTGGGTGTCGGATCGGACCAAGGGGCGCATCGCCCAGATCGTCGAGGCGAGCCAGTTCGACGCGGCCACTGCAGCGGTGCTGACCAACGCGGTCTACTTCAAGGCTGACTGGCAGACACCCTTCGACAAGAATGCCGAAGGAACGTTTGTCACCGGTGACGGCACAAAGAAGCCCGTCACTCTGATGGAGCGGGTCGCCCCCATGCAGTTCCGCGAGACCTCAGAAGGTCAGGCAGTAGCCCTGCCTTACGGCAATGGCCGTTACGTGATGGAAGTCTTCCTTCCGCGCAGCGCAGCCACGCTACGAAGGTGGGAGCAGAACCTCCAAGGCCTGACCTTCTTCGACGGCGAGCAGGGCAGCGATGGCCGCTTTGATCTTAGTGCCGCCAAAGTTCAGACGATCCTGCTTCGGCTCCCCAGGTTCGAGGCACGGTTGAACAGTTCCGCTAATCGGGCGCTGATCGCCGCCGGCATGCCGTGCGCGTTCAACAAGGGATGCGCCAGCTTCGACCGCATCGCACCGCTGCCGATGAAGATCGACGATGTCGCTCATGCGACTTTCCTCCGCGTGGATGACGAGGGGACGGAAGCGGCGGCGGCGACTGCCGTTCGGATCGTCGTTGTTGGCGGCAGGGTTGTGCCGGACGATATCCCGCGCATGCTTGTCGACCGCCCGTTTCTTGTCACCATTCGTGACCGGGCTAGCGGGGCCTTGATCTTCTTCGGCCGCATCGCCGATCCGGTGGCGGTCACGCCGATGGTCGAGCCATGAGATATTCAGTGGTTCGTGCCCTTTGTGCGCTGATTGGCTTTGATGGAGCTCGGTCATTCGGAGATGAGAAGGCGCACGTACTCGCCACTGGCTTGCGTGATTGGCGCCGTTCTTCTTGCAACCGCATGTCGGCGTGAGGAGATCCGGAGCGAGCAGGTCGCAGTGCCTGCGTCCTGGCGGGTGGTGGATCTCGGCTCTTTCGCCTTCCGCTTTCCGACGGACAGGAAGATCGATGGGTACGATGACCTGTGCGGGGTCGCCGGGCCGCCGAACTGCGTGATGTTCGACGAAGGTCCGGTGCTTGCTTACGAGGCAGCGACATTCAGGCTGCGCACCCGCGACAACTATGGCGATACCGGGCCGGCGAGCACGCAGCTGGGATCATCCATGACAATTAACGGCCGCGAGGTCCGTCGTGCGACCTCAACGAACGGGACATTCACCTATTCGGTGACCGTAGGCGGGAGCGGACCTAGAACAGCTACGAAGCTCGGCCTAGAGCCAGACGATGCGCTGCTCTGGATGACGTGTCGCGCGCGCCGGGACTGCCTTTTGGCGGAGCAGATCGCCGGATCAGTGGTCTTCAGATCAGATGGTCAGTTGCCCAGAGTTTAGTCCTGACGAGTTCTGCTGGCAGTTCCTCGACGGCGGAAGCCGCGAATGGTTCTAGTTGCCGCAAAATTCACCAGCATCCAGAAGCTCAACGTTCCTAGGAATGGTCCCGGCCGGAAGTTGTCTTCAGGCCCCACGTTGTGTGGCACGGATGTGTTCGGGTTATCTGCAAGGTAAGGCGCCGGCCATCCGGCAAGCTCGCGAGGTAACCAGTTCTGCTCCAGCGGACCCTCGAAACCATACATTGCCCGCTCATCTGTCCGTATCGGTACCCAAGCGCTCGCGATGGTCAGCAGCAATGCGATTGTGAGAACAACGGCAGACCTAATCATCATTGAATCTCTTGAGCGAAGATCATTCCAGTGCAACGTTGAGCCCGTCACGGCTGCTCCGTGTTTCGCAACCCGATTAGCGGTCAGTCTGCAAACGGCCAATCGCTACCGTAGGCTCACAGTCTGCCCTCGACCATAGCGCACTTTAGGTTTCACCTCGGTCTGGTGGAACAGCAGGGGCAGGGGCAGGTTTGCCTGTGAATGCGGCGCGTCCCCCTTGCGGCTTTGGTCTTGCTCCTCACTGCTTGCGACAGTGAGGAGACTCGCAACAACTCGATTGAGGACCCGGCCTCTTACCGGACAGCTACGACGGAAGATAAGCGCGGCCGAGCCATCTTCGCAGGAGGATTGAGCCTGCCGGTCCCGACAAATGCGACCGTCACCTACCCGCAAGGCATCGACACTCGGCTGCTGCAACTGAGTGGACGAGGCTATACGGTGGAACTCGATGACTTCGGCGCTTTCAACGGATCCGCGAACACAAGCTTAGCGGGAGCACCGGGAACGATCGAAGATCGCAGCCGTCCGGGCTGTACCTCCCGCGTAATTAGGGTTCGTCTGCCAGGCACCACTCCCGCCGTCCTGATATGTCCTCCCGGCGATCAGGCTGACTGCACGCAGGCTCCGGCACAGGCGACGATCGTCACCGTCTGTACCACCGATTCCGCATGCCGGCAGGTGGATGCCATCGTCACGGGAGCCAAGTTCGCGTCCAAGCCTTGGCCCAGAGTGCCGCTTCCGGATCCACACCTGTCCCCCAATAAGCCTGCCTGCCGGGCCTGATGCGATGCTCGACGAGCCGAACTGATTGGCCGGAAAATCGCCTCCGGTGAGGGCCAAGTTGCTGAAGAGCGTCGATGTCGTCCCAGCGCGCAACCTGGGGAGAGCGGCACTGGCAATTTGTCACAGAATATGTTCATTTCCGCTTAAAACGTAGCTGGGCAAAGCTCGGGCAATGTTCACTCTGCTCCTTGCCGCTGCCATCGCCCAGGCTGCGCCGCCGCTTCCGCTCGCAATTAAGTGTTCGAAGCTGACAGCGGCCGAGCGGGCCGACATCGAAGCGCCAGAGAAGTTCGAGTTTGGATCGCAGCTCGCCTGGTATGCGCGCGAGCAATGCGTCCCGATGAGCGAAGCGAGGCGGCGCATGAACCTCCAGGCGATCGCTCCATCGCCGGCCTTGGTGGAAACTATCAAGAACAATGAGGCGGCGACCTTCGCCGGGCTGTGGATTCAGCACCAGCCCACCTATGGCGTGGTCGTTGCCTTCACTCGCGATGCTGCGAAGACGCTGGCGAAATATACCCGCGACCCGCTGTACATTCCGCTCGACCGACCGGCGGCGAGCGAGCGTGATCTAGAGGAGGCGCGGCTGCGCATCGGGCGAGAACTGGCGCGGTTTGGGGCGAAGCCCGACGTCGCCTTCGCCGATGTCATGAAGGGAATTGTCGAGCTCAGCTATTCTGGCGACCTGTTGGCCTTCAATGCGGCAGTCGCGCGCGGTGAAGTGACGCTCCCACCCTACGTTCGGCTGACTGGGCCGCGGCAGTTGCCGCCAGCGCCCGCACTTCCGACCAGCTGGCGTAACACGATTAAGGTTTTTCCAACGGTGCGCGGTCGCACCGGCAACGGCCCCGAGCCCGACATCCTGATCAGTGGGACGATGGTGCTGGAGAACGGCTGCCTGCGGCTCAAGCAGGATGACGAACCGAGCCGGCTGATCGTGTGGCCAGCCGAGGCGGCGCTGGAGATCATGGACGGCAAGCCGGTCGTGATCCATCGCCTGAGTGGCGAACGGGTGCCGCCGGGACGGATCCGCCTCGGCTTCAAGATGCGTTCGCCGGTGGACGTGGCGGAGGTCGACGGACTGGGTGCGGCGTGCCCGGGCCCGTTCGTTTACGCTGGCTCCTTCGGGTCGATGGCCAGATATGACGCGCAGGACCGTGTGCAGCGGATCATCTGGTTCATGCGCGAGAAGCGAATGTCGCGCGGCCAGGCAGAGGCAGCGGAGCGCGCTGCACAAGCGCGGGCGCCGCGCTGGGTGGCGCTGCGCAAGAACCTGGCCGATCAGCATCCCAACGCCTTCGTCAGCCTATACGCCGATACCGACGGGGCAACGCTGCAGTGGGCGGGCACGAAGGCGCAGGCGCTGGCAGCAGTTCCCGCTGACTTGCGTGCGCTGGTCTCCGTGCAGATCGTGCCCAAGCCGATCGAAGAATCGAAGGCGGTGGCCGCCGATGTGCGGGCGCAGCTCAAGCGCAACGGCCTCAAGGGCGAGGTTCAGGTGATCGAGTCCGCGGGGCGGCTCTACCTGTCGGGCGTCGACCTGCCGGCGCTGAGCCGCGCTGTTTTGGCGGGGTCGCTCAAGCTTCAGCCAATTGTGCAGGTGATCAGCCACAGCGCATCGTTCGATGGCTACCTCGACAAGTTCAACCGGTCGGCCGACGCCGCGCTCGAGTCCGCGCCGGATTTCGCGGCGATTCAGGCCCTAGTCCAGGACACCTGGTTACCCGGAGTGCAATATGCGGACCGGGTCGGGCCGAGGCGCAAGCCAGGTCCGGGCGAAGGCCGCGACGACGCGCGCTTCTTGGTCGCGCTCGGCTGGACCGCCGAGGATCTGAAGCGCCATCGCGCGGCAGGCTTCGATCCCGTCGCTGCGTGGGGCCAAATCAACAGGCTGGTCGGCCCGGAGATGCTGGCTGCGAGCGTGCGCGACACGGTGGTCGCCGAGCTGGTCCGCCTGGTGCCTGAGCGCCTTGGAGACGGCAGTCGAACGACGCCGAGTTCCGGGTGGTTGAGTCGCTGAAAGGCGCGGCGAAGACCGGCGAGCTCGTCCGGGTGCGACTGATTAGCGGCTATGATGCCGATGGCACCTTGCAGCAGGCCGGCGAGGAGCCAATTGCTCTGCCCGGACTGCCCGGACTGCCCGGATCTCTTACCCGCGGGTCGCGCTTGCTGCTCTTCTTGTCTCCAACCTTCAACGACCATCGCGCGCGGCTGAGCGGCGGGCGTTCGCGTGCAGGCGATCAGGTCAGCTTCCGGGGCTTCATCCCGGTTGAGAGCGACACCCTTGATCTGCGCTTCGTGTCAGACTCTTGGCCTACCAGCCTGTCCAAAGTGCGAGCGGCGCTATCGCAGGTCGACCGTGCTTTTGACGCGGCCGAAGCGCAGAACCCCGGCAGCGTCGCAGCGCGGCGGCTGTCTTAGACCTGTCTTTCCTTACCCAAACTTCAATTACCCTCGCATCGCGCCCACGAAGGAGAACATCATCAGCCGATTTGATGTGCGGAATCCTTCTAGGCGCGAAAAGCGGACCGACAGCACCCGGCCAATGGCCGCTCAGGGCTTCCACCCCCCGAAGGTCAGCTCCTGGTGGTAAGCGGAACAGCCGCTTTCGAGCGCTCGAAAGGCGATTACGGACGTTCGTTCATCACCTTCGGACGGCCGGTAAGCGCCCATTGTCGCTGTTTACGTCGAACCCTCAAGATCCCGGAAGCGACCGTAGGTTCATGTAAAAGCGTCCATGCTTCCAAACGCTCGACCTTAAGGTTTATTGTCGACTCACATTTGAAAAATGATTTGCGGAAAGCAGCGATCCATCCGAGTAAGTCTCCGGATGCCGCCTCGCAACGCACGTAGAGCTTATTCGAGATATCAAGATGCCGACCTCAGCTGCAGCATCGCTAAGCCTCACGCCTTTGCGTTCGCCCAACTTTTTCAAAATGGCAATTAAAGCTGGGCACCCGCGAGTTGGTCCTTGAGAGAGATGGTAGCATCTGCAAGCCTGCCCGGATCGGGGCTAGCTCCACTCGCGACCAAAGCTCTGCCTTGCACGTAGTCCTTAACGGCATTTACGCAGTCGAGTGCGATCACCTTGCCGTTCTTCAGGTACAGGATGGAGAAGCTTCTGGCGGCTAGATCGCCGCGGAGTACCTCTTGGTCATAGCCGGCGGACAAGCCAACGGTCTGCAGCTTGAGGTCGTACTGATTAGACCAAAACCACGGAACAACATGGTAGGGTTCAGCTGCACCTGTGATTGCGCGGGCGGCCGTCATAGCCATGTCAGTGGCGTTTTGCACCGACTCAAGGCGAACCTGCAGCCCTTCGGCATAAGGATTGGCGTGAAGCGCGCAGTCCCCGATGGCGTAAACCTGCGGCAAATTGGTTTGGCAAAGCTGGTCGACCCAAACGCCGTTGCCGCCTCGTGCTCCGGCAGTGAGGAGCGGCTCAATCGAGGGAATGATGCCGACCCCCACAATTACCATCTCGCAAGGGACTATCTCGCCTCCCGCGAGCCGCACACCCGTAGCTCTGCCTTCGCATTCCTCGATGCACTCGACGAGGGCGCCAAGCCGGAGATCGACCCCATGGGCCCGGTGCTCGGCCTCGTAGAAGCGCGACAGCGTCGTGCCCGCCACCCTGGCGAGCACTCTGTCTTGCCCTTCAAAAACCGTAACTCGCTTGCCAAGCTTCGCCAGCACTGCTGCCGCCTCGAGCCCGATGTAACCTCCTCCAACCACGCAGACTCCGTCGGTGGTAGCGAGTTCGGCTAGAACCTGATCGACGTCGGCCCGGCTCCTGACCGAATGAACCCCGGCAAGATCGTAGCCGGAGCACGTAAGCCGGCGTGCGTGCCCACCCGCCGCCCAGATCAGCGTGCCGTAACTGAACGTTTCCCCGTCGCTGGCCACAACGCGTTGGGCTTTTGCATCGATCGAGACGATCCTGCGTCCGAGGAGCATGGTTATCTCTCGCTCCGTCCAAAAACTTTCGGGCCGGATCAGAAGACGCGTGAACGGCCTTTCCCCCGACAGATACTCCTTGGAGAGCGGCGGGCGCTCATATGGAAGTTCGGGTTCTTCACCGAGCAAAGCAATTGAGCCGGCAAACTTTCGCTGACGCAGGCTGATCGCCGCATGCGCACCACCATGCCCCGCGCCGACGATCAAGACGTCAAAGGCGGTGCTCACCGCAAACGATCCGCGCGCCAGCGTAGATGGTCGTGCATAGGCGTCCAGTTGAAGTAGTAGCTATGGTCGTAGCCAGGTTGGATGGGCAAACGAAGGTGGATGTCGGCAGCTGCGCAGGCCTGCTCCAACGGTTCTGGTCGCAACTGCTTCTCCATAAACTGGTCCGCATCGCCCTGGTCGACAAGCAGTTCAGCGAGCGGGGCGCCGTCCTCGATCAACGCGACGTCATCATGCTGCCGCCAAGCCCGGCGGTCAGACCCGAGATAACCGACTAGCGCTTTCTGTCCCCAAGGAACCTGGCCCGGGGCGGCTATCGGTCCGAAAGCGGACACGCTGCGGAACCGGTCGGGATAGGTCAGGCCCATCGTGAGTGCGCCGTGCCCACCTATGAAATGACCGGTGATTGACGGGCGGCTCAGAATAACTGGCAAATGCTCCGCGACCTCAGCACGTAGTTCTTTGATGACGTAGCCCCACATCAAGTAGTGGGTGGAGTAGGAAGCCTCTGTCGCGTCCACATAGAAGCCGGCGCCCAGACCGAAGTCACAACTACCCGCCGGATCGTCCGGCACATCTTCGCCCCGCGGGCTTGTGTTCGGCGCAAGGAAGATCAGGCCGAGTCCGGCGCAAGCGCTGCAATGGGCCCTCTTACCCGTGACGTTGGTGTGCGTGCAGGTCAGACCTGATAGAAACCAGACTACCGGAAGCTTCGCGCCCTGAACGTGATTGGGCGCGTAAACCGAAAACGTCATGTTGGTACCGGTGAAGCCAGAGGCATGGCGGTACAAGCCCTGAGCCCGACTGAACGCTTGATTGTTTGGAAGAGTATCCAGCGCCAAAATCAGTCTTCTGCGGCAATGGTGATAATCAGGCCATCAAGGTCGCTACTGAAAGGGATTTGGCAGGACAAGCGCGACGTCGCATTTCGATCAGAGGAGCTGTCGAGCAGATCATCCTCGTCCTGGCTCATCGCCGGGAGCCTCGGCAGCCACTCTGGATCGACGTGGACGTGGCATGTTGCACAACTGCAGCAGCCCCCGCAGAGCGCTAACAGCTCGTCGATACCGGCATTCCGGATAGCCTCCATGACAGAGCTGCCATCAACACCCGCAATCTCCCGGGCCTCGCCCTCACGCATGGTGACGATGATCCGCGACATCAGAACACCACCACAGCACGGATGCTTTCGCCCGAATGCATCATGTCGAACCCGCGGTTGATCTCGTCCAGTTCCAGCACGTGCGTGATCATCGGGTCGATGGCGATCTTGCCGTCCATGTACCAGTCGACAATCTTGGGCACGTCGGTGCGTCCCTTGGCCCCGCCGAACGCGGTCCCGCGCCAATTGCGCCCGGTGACCAGCTGGAACGGCCGCGTCGCAATCTCCCTGCCCGCCTCCGCCACACCGATGATGACGGACGTGCCCCAGCCGCGATGGCAGCATTCCAGTGCCTGCCGCATCACCTCGGTATTTCCGGTGCAATCGAAGCTGTAGTCCGCTCCGCCATCCAGCATGGCCACCAGTTGCGCGACCACATCAGGCGTCTCCCTGGGATTGACGAAGTCGGTCATTCCGAACTGCCGCCCCCACGCCTCCTTGGCGGGATTGATGTCCACCCCGACGATGCGGTTGGCCCCCGCCAGCCGCGCGCCCTGGATGACGTTGAGCCCGATGCCGCCCAGCCCGAACACCACCACATTGTCGCCGACCTGGACCTTGGCGGTATTCACCACCGCGCCCACCCCGGTGGTCACCCCGCAGCCGATGTAGCAGGCCGACTGGAACGGCGCGTCGGTGCGGATTTTCGCCACCGCGATCTCCGGCAGCACGGTGAAGTTCGAGAATGTCGAACAGCCCATGTAATGGAAGATCGGCTGCCCCTTGTGGGAGAAACGGCTGGTTCCGTCAGGCATCACGCCTCTGCCCTGCGTCGCGCGGATCGCGGTGCACAGATTGGTTTTTCCGCTCAGGCACGACTTACACTGGCGGCATTCCGGCGTGTAAAGCGGGATCACATGGTCGCCCACCGCGACGGAGGTCACCCCAGCGCCAACCTCGCGCACGATCCCGGCGCCTTCATGCCCCAGGATCGCCGGGAACAACCCCTCGCTGTCCAGCCCGTCAAGCGTATAAGCGTCGGTGTGGCAGATCCCCGTCGCCATGATCTCGACCAGCACCTCACCGGCGCGCGGGCCTTCCAGATCAACCTCGATCACTTCCAGCGGGCGCTTGGCTTCGAGCGCGACGGCGGCTCTGGTCTTCATTGACTTCTCCACTTTGGCTCAGCATGCTATAAAGTATCTACCGCAAGCAGCTTCAGCACTCACTCGCGCCCAAGGCGTCCATCCCATTTGCAGGTTGGGGAATCTCCTTCGTGCGTCTCACGGAACGCAGCCCGAGAAGGGAGACGACGCTAATCAGGCACGGCACGGCGAGTAGCGCGAATATCTGAGCAGCACTTGCCCCTGCCTGCAGAACAATGCCCGCGATAATCGGACCGATGGCACCGCCGAGCCGAGCCACGCCTATCGTCCAGCCGATCCCTGTCGAACGCAGCTGGTCCGGATAGATCGTCGCGACGATCGCCATGATGCCAGCGCTGGCGCCACCCACGGTGAAGCCGAGAACGAAGGCCATCGCGGCGAGCGAGGCGAAGCTGCCCGCCAGCACCCCCGTCAACGCTGTCGCCACTGCCCCTACGCCGAGCGAAATCGCGCATACGATGTAGCGATCAATGCGATCCATCAAGCGACCGAGTATAAGTGCGCCGACGATCGCGCCCGCGCTGTTGGCGGCCACGCCGAGCGAAGCGCGGCTCGCCGGTATGCCGAGCTGGATCATGAGGGGTGCCATCCATGACAACAAGGTCAGCAGCATCATCCAGCACGCGAAGGCGCTGAGCCAAACCCAGGCCGTGGTTGCGCCGTTCCCCCTGCTCAGGAGCAGCGACACGGGCACCTTGGTCTTCGCTTGCGTGGGCAGCGGAGTTCCGGGTGGTTGCCATGTGTCGGCCGCACCGAGGCGGCGTAATATGCCGGTGACTCGCTCGCGATGGCGGTCATCTCGCGCCAGAAAGCTCAGTGACTCCGGTACGAGGAAAAATATGGCGCAGGCGGCGGCCGCAGGGACCAGCCCACCGACCAGGTAAATGGATTGCCAGCCGTGAGCAGGGAGCATCCAGGACGACAGTACTCCTCCAAAGACGTTTCCGGCCGGAATCATAGCCCAAAGTACAGCGAGGATTGTGGCACGTGCCCGCGATGGTGCAAAATCCGAGCACAGCGCGATGAAGTTTGTTGCCGCTCCCCCGAGTCCGATACCGGTGACAATCCTGATAAGAAGCAGCGCGCTAAAATCGTCCGCTGCAACTGTGGAGATCGTAGCTGCGGCAAAGAGCAGGGTCGAAATGCATAGCATGCGTTTGCGCCCCCAGCGATCAGCCGCAGGGCCAGCCCCGAATGCACCGAGCATGAAGCCGATCTGTGCGGCTGCGAAGATCGGCCCGAAAGTTGCGATGTCTATCTGAAGGCTTCTAGCAATCGCAGGCGCGGTGATGCCAATGATCACCGAGTCGAACCCATCCATAACTGCGACAAGGCCGCAGATCAGGAATATGCGCCAATGGTACGTGCCGATCGGCGCTCTATCGATCAGCGAAGAAATCGTTTCCGAATGCATATTGGGGTGGCCCCGCATCGAAGCGCCTGCCTTAGCTTTCATTATGGAGCCGCGCCGGATTTTCGACCAGCACCTGCCGTCGCGCTGCCGGATCCTCAATTTGGCGGAACAGCAGCTCCAACAATTCGGCGTCGTTCACCGGCTCCTTCGGATATTCTGGGTGCGGCCAATCGGTCGCCCACACGCAGCGATCAGGCGCAGCGGCATAGTAGCTTCGCGCAAATTCTAGGCTGTCGGCCCACGGATGGGCCGTCGCCGAATTCCGATCGCCATGCGAAAGCATCATCCACCAATTATCGCGGCGAAGCAGGTCGAGGATGATCGGCACACCGGCCTGACCCATGCCGCCGGCGAACGGAAGATGGCCCATATGGTCAAGCACTATCTGACTCGTCACAGCGCGGAACTCGTCTGCCAACTCAAGCAGTTCCGGCTCGGTCACATGGACGCGCGCGTGCCAGCCAAACGCTGCGACCCGTTCCAGCGTGCGGCGGAAAGTCGCGATGCTTGGCACGACATTGAGGCGCCGCCAGAAATTGAAGCGTACGCCACGCACGCCGGCGGCGTGAAGATCTTCCAGCGTACGGTCGCTAACCTCGTCATCAACGATGGCGATGCCGCGGTAGGTTACGTCATCGACCTTGCCGCCAAGTCCTCGGCTAAGCGCGTCAACCAATGCACTATGATCGGTGCCATAGACGCTCGCCTGTACAATGGAAACGAAGCCGAGGCCTAGCGTGCTCGCCATGCGGTGCACGTCTTCGAAGTAGGCGCGAGGCGGCGCGTAGGCGCTTTGCCGACGCGAAGGAAAGCGCGCCGGGTCACCATAGACGTGGACCTGGCAATCCCAGCTTCCGCTCGGTAATGAATCGACCGGGGCCCGAGTGTCTCTGACAAATGTTTCTCGGTCGTTCACTGTCGCTCTCCCTGTCTGGCGTCCGCGGCCGCTGGCCCCAGCCTTGCGTCAATCTCAGCCGCGATTTCCCGCCGCCAATCCTCCATCCGACGGAAGCCCGGCTGACTTTGGCAATAGGCAAGCGTTTGCTGGCGAATCTGCTCGGCCGGCATGTCAGTGTCGAGCCGCTGCTTGATCGGCTGGTGGATGTACCAGTCAGTATCGGCGAACACCTCAAGCCGATTGCCCTCGGGATCGCGAAAGTAGAGGGACCAAGCGATGCCGTGGATGACCGGGTCAATCTCGCTGACTTCGTCAAGCGGCAAGCCCGCATGAAAGGCCAGCAGTTCCTCCAGGGAGTCGACGCGGAATGAGATCTGGTTGACGATGCGGTTCTCGAGCCCCTCCGGCCGTCCGGTTACGAGCACTAGCTGGTGATGTTCTGCCGGATCGCGACTCAAGAAGCACAACTCGGCGTGGGGCAGGCGGCCTCGGTCGGTGATCACGAAGCCCATTGCACGCGTGTAGAAGTCAACCATCGACTCCAGTGACTTGCAGAACAGCCCCACGTGGCTGAAGCGCATCGAACGGGGCGCACCGCCGCTCATTGGTCAACCACCGGGTTCTCCAGCACGCCGATGCCGTCGATCTCGACAGTCACGATGTCCCCAGCTTTCATGTAAAGTGGGGGATCGCGCCGGTCGCCCACACCGCCCGGTGTGCCAGAGACGATCACGTCGCCGGGTGAGAGGTTTGTGAACGTAGAGACGTAGGCGATGATCTCTTCCACGGAGAAGATCATCTGCGATAGCAACGCCCGCTGTACTTCCTGACCGTTTAGGCGAGTAACAAGCGAGCAGTCGCTGCGATCAGGAAGCGCGTTGGCTGGGATCATCCAAGGGCCGAACCCCCCGGTGCTATCAAAATTTTTGCCCGGCGCCCATTGACTGGTGTGCTTTTGCCAGTCGCGAACCGAACCATCGTTATAACAGGAGTAGCCCGCGACGTGCTCCAGCGCATTGGCAGTCGCGATCCGACGACCTGCGCGGCCGATGATCACCGCCAATTCCCCCTCATAGTCGAAGCGTGTGGATTCGGGTGGCCGCACCAACGGGCCGCCATGGCCCACCTGAGATGAGGGAAGCCTGATGAAGATCGTCGGCTTATCACTGTCCGGCCGGCCCGTTTCAGAGACGTGGGTAGCGTAATTTAAACCGACGCAAAGAATGCGCTCTGGTGAAGGGATCACAGGCAGGAGCGTAACCGCGTCGAGCGGGTAGTCGACGGCCTCCCCGGTGAGCGCGGCTGCTTTAGCCAGCCCGTCCTTTGCTATAAGGGTGCGAAGATCGCGGGCCAAGCCGCGGCGCCCAAGATCGACGATACCGGCATCGGTCACAAGGCCGAAGCTCGCCGACCCCGAAGGGCTGGTGAAGCTGGCGAAACGGGTCATGGCAGAACTCCTGATGGTTCGGGCTCCGCCGCGGCGAACCGGACGAGCTGGGCAAGGTCGCGTTCGCCCCAACCGGCGGAAACGGCTCGCCCAGCGGAATGCATGGCGGCAGAGCAGGATGGCATTGCATGACCGACGGCTTCCGCGCTGTCGCACATGGCGATCAGATCCTTGTGCATGCCGGCTAAGTCAAATTCGGGTGGCAGCGAAGGATCAAGAATACGGTCGATCTTTCCTGGCAACGCGCCGACTGAGGCCTTGCTGTCGGCGATCACACTGAGCATTTCGTCAAGCGCCAAGCCGTGCCGGACCCCTAGCCCCAAGGCCTCGCCGAGAAGCTGCCAGTAGGAAGCTAGGGGAACGTTCAGCACAAGCTTCATCGTGATTCCGGCGCCCAGTGGTCCGACGTGCACCACCCGTCGCGCGAATAGGTCAAGGACCGGCCGGAGCTTTTCGACGGCGCTTGCGTCACCCCCTGCCATCACCATCAGTTCGCCCTGTCGAGCCGGGATCACGCTGCCAGACAGCGGAGCGTCGACCACCTCCGCGCCAGCGCTCGCGGCCAGTGAGAGTGCCGCAAGGACTGCGCTAATGGCGGCAGTACTCATTTCGACAACGAACTTGCCGTGCAGATCGGCCGCCGCCAAACCGAATGTGCCGCCGTAAACGTGACGCATGGCCGCCTCGTCGCGCACGATCACGAGGATGACGTCGCACTGCTTTGCCAGGTCCGCAGGTGACGATGCTTCGCGCAGCCCGACGATGCCCGCAGTTCGACCCGGTGTCCTGTTCCAGATCAGCGGAACAAGCCCGCGTTCTACAAGCCGTTCGGTGATGGCGCGAGCCATGCGTCCGAAACCCAGTATCCCGACGCGGGGAAGCCCTGCTCCGGTCACCCAGCCGCCTCCTGAGAGGCAAGCGTCCTGAGGCCACTTACCCGATCGAGCAACTCCTGCGGGGAGGGATCGATTATGTTGCCTCGCCAAGCGACATGCTGATCGGGGCGTATGAGGGCGAGATTGGCACCGTAGAGTGAGTTTACTCCGGGCTCACCAGTCAGATCCGCAAGTAGCATGGGTATTCCACGGCGCTTGGCCTCCGCAAGCAATGGCGCGGCACTCGTGACGCCCTGAGTTGTGGTCGCTATCAGGGTGAAGCCCTGCCCAAAAACATCGTAAAGCGAGCGGCCGTCGGCAAGCCAACAATGGGGTGCGAGTCGGCCAGGTTGGGCATCTGGCTTGAAGTTCATCGGTTCCCATGGGAGTATCTCCGTGCCGTCCGAGATTACGACCGGTGATCCAGCGTAGCTTAGCCCAAGCACGACGCCAATCGCGCGGAACTCGCGTTGCTTGCCAGCGAGAATGGCATCTCCAAGCGTCTCGCGCGCGCTCTGCCCAGCAACGCCGCCCGCCTCGATTTGGTCTCGCACCATGTGGTGTGTGACGAACCCGTAGTTCTTTGCCGCCTCATCTATCACCAGTCGGGCAACCGGGCGCCGCTCGGCTTCATAGCTGTCCAACAGCCGATCCCCGCCCCATCCTTGAACGACGGCTGCTAGCTTCCAGCCCAGATCGGCAGCGTCGCCCACGCCCATATTCATGCCGTACCCACCCATTGGCGGATGAAGGTGGCATGCGTCGCCGGCCAGGAAGATGCGTCCATCACGGTAGCGGTCGGCGAGCAGGCGGTGCGCAGACCAGGTGTCGGTTTCCAAAATGTCGAACGGCACGTCCTCACCGATTGCCAGTTTTATGCGGCGACGCGCTTCCGGCAGGTCGTAGACGGGCTCATCGTTCTTGAGCTGGGTGGAGAAAAACCAAATGTCGCCTTTGTCCATCGGACCTGTAACCGCCGGGGACTCTGGGTTCACCAGCCAGTACGATATTGCCTGGCCGAGCGGAACGCGATCACCGAGCCCGGGTGCGCGATACACCGCAAGAAAGTTGCGCATGTAGGCGTAGTCGCCTTCCATGGTCGCGCCGATCGCCTTTCGAACCGAACTGCGCCCCCCGTCCGCGCCTACAACGTAGCGGGCACGGATTACTTGGCGCTCTCCGTTGTGCAAAACGTCGGCGTCAACGCCGTCCGCATTTTGGCGCAAACCTACCAGTGTGTGGCCAAAGCGAGTTGTTGACTCGGCTCTGCCCTCTAGCGCTTTGCGCAGCACAGCCTCGATGGTGTACTGTGGAATCCATTGCGCCGGCTCAGGAAACCGGTCGTCGTGCGCATGCTGGTCACCGAAGAAGGCATCAGGGAAGCAGGCGAGCTTATGACCAAACAAACGTGTAGCGAAGATGATGCGACGCGGGAAATCAGCATCGATTGGAGAGGCGGCTCGGACGGCATCTGCCAAGCCCCAGCGCCGAAAGTGAGCCATGGTGCGAACGTTCGTCGTCTTGGCCCGGGGCTGCGCCCCAGCTCGGATCTTCTGCTCGATGATGATCGAGTGTACACCACGTGAGGAAAGTTCGAAGGCCAGAGCAAGCCCGACCGGCCCCGCTCCCACAATCAACACCTGAGTACTAATCTCGCTCATGACTTCCAATTATATATGGAATCCTAGGATAACAAGAACAATATATTCGTGGTATTGGGTAGCATGAGCCTACGTGACGAGTTGCATAGAAAATGAACGACATGGCATCATCTCTCACCAGCGCGTCACTCGTCTATGACCGGTTGCGCGGAGATATTCTGAGGGGGACTCTGCGTGCGTCCGAGAAGCTGCGAATCGATGCTTTGCGCGATCGGTACGGAGTGGGCCCGATACCATTGCGAGAAGCTTTGAACCGGCTTCTGTCGGAAGGGTTCGTCGCATTGCAAGACCGCAAGGGCTTCTATGTGCCGGCGGTGAGCTTGGAGGAGTTGGACGAACTGACCC
>Ga0210040_10001238_pt1 | contig 39323 bp, 28 predicted proteins | sample CryGeyCG12114_NA_FD_185462 | JGI IMG/M metagenome (GOLD analysis project Ga0210040, IMG submission 185462) | Groundwater microbial communities from aquifer - Crystal Geyser CG19_WC_8/21/14_NA (SPAdes) (version 2) | ecosystem: Environmental > Aquatic > Deep subsurface > Groundwater | place: USA... | reverse complement strand
CTCGGTGGTGCTGGCGCTGGGTGTCATCCTGCTGATCGGCAGCGTCATCGGGGTGCAGATCGCCGGGCTGGCCCGTGATGCGCCCCGCTACCAGAGCGCGATCCAGCAGAAGGTGGAAACGGCCCAGGGTGCTGCCTTCGGTCGCATCAATGAGCTGTCCCGCCGATTGAACAACGAGGCGCGACCGGCAGCGTCCCCGGACGGACCGGCCGAGAGCGGCCCGGCCCGGGCCGACGCCGCCGCGGGTGCCGAGGCCGGGCGGGCCACCGCGCCGGTGCTGGGCGGCGACGGGACCCGGCCCGTTCCCGTCGAGATCCGGCAGGGCGAATCCTCCATGCTGGAGCTGGTGCGCAAGTTCGTCTCGCCCGTTATCGGGCCGCTGGAGACAACCTTCATCGTCTTCATCGTGGCGGTGTTCGTGTTGCTGCAGCAGGCAGACCTCCGGGACCGTCTGATCCGGCTCTTCGGCTCCAGCGACCTGCACCGCACCACCGAGGCGCTGGACGAGACCGGGCGGCGGCTGAGCAAGTACTTCCTGGCCCAGCTGATGCTGAACAGCGCTTTCGGCGTGATCGTCACGATCGGGCTTTTCGCCATCGGCGTGCCCAGCCCGATCGTCTGGGGCATCCTGGCCGCGCTGTTCCGCTTCGTGCCCTATGTGGGTTCGGTCCTGGCGGCTGTGTTCCCGCTGGTGCTGGCGGCTGGCACGGAACCCGGATGGACGATGGTGCTCTGGACCGCCGCGCTCTTCATGCTCGCGGAGCCCATCATGGGCCAGATCATCGAGCCCATGGTCTACGGGCACAGCACCGGGCTCTCGCCCATCTCGGTGATCGTGGCCGCCATCTTCTGGACCTGGCTGTGGGGCCCCATCGGGTTGATCCTGGCCACGCCTCTCACGCTTTGCCTGGTGGTGCTGGGGCGGCACGTGGAGCGCCTCGAGTTCCTCGATGTCATGCTCGGCGACCGGCCGGCGCTGACGCCGATGGAAAACTTCTACCAGCGGCTGCTCGCGGGCGACACGGACGAGATGCTTTCGCAGGCGGAGGCGCTGCTTCAGGAGCGCTCCCTTTCCTCCTACTACGACGACGTGGCCCTGCCGGGGCTGCGCCTTGCGGCCAATGACGTGGAGCGGGGCGTGCTGCCGCCGGACCGGTTGGAGCGCCTGAAGAACGCCGTGTCAGGCCTGGTGAACGACCTTTCCGAGGTGGCGGACGTCAACCCGCCGGAGAAGGGGGCAAAGCCCGACGACGCCACCGGACCGGCGGAACGGGCTCCGCCGCCGCGTCCGGTGCCCGCCGTCCCCCTGCCGCCGCGGACGGAGCGCGCCGGCGCATGGACCTCCGAGCGGCCGGTGCTGTGCCTGGCCGGGAAAGGGCCGCTGGACGAGGCCGCCTCGGCGATGCTGGCTCAGTTGCTGGAGAAGCATGGGATCGGTGCGAGGGTGGTTCCCCACGAGGCGAGTTCGCGTGAGCAGGTGGGGCGGATGGAGGTGGAGGGCGTGGCGATGGTCTGCATCTCCTATCTCGACATCTCCGGAAGCCCCGCGCATCTGCGCTACCTGTTGCGGCGCCTGCGCCAACGCCTGCCGGAGGCGCCGCTGCTGGTCGGCCTCTGGCCCGAGGGAGCCGAGGTGCTGACCGATGAGGCCAAGGCCAAGGCGGTGGGAGCGGACCATTTCACGGCCTCCCTGCACGACGCGGTGACACGCTGCATGGAAGTGGCCGCCGCCGGGGAAGTGGCGCGGGCGCCGCGGCCGGCCCCGGTGCTGCCGGGCTGAGCGTTGGCATGCGCCAGTCCGGCGGGCCTGCCCGGGCTGGCGGATCCCTGCCTCGGTGCGATCAGGCGCCGGTGCGCAGCTTCAACAAAATGCCGCCACCGGCGAACCAGATCAGCGCCTTCTTGAAGGAGCTTATTTCCTCGGAGACCGCTGCCGACATGGATGGGGAGCAGGGTAAGCACCCGAGAGAGCTTGTTCGTCGCGGCAGGTGACGGATCTGATCGTAAGCCTGAGCGGCGTGAGCCGGGCAAACTTCGGAACGCCCCAATGACGATCAGCAGCCCCAGCGACATCCATGCGGCCTGCCATGACTGTCGGCGCGAAGCCGAGGTCCGAAGCGTCCGAACTCATGGAGAGCATGCCCATCAGCGGAAGGCCTGCTGCACACGGCTTACCTTCCGTCAGGGGTCAGGAGGCCGCGCTGACACGCATGATCGGAGCAAGCGGGCCATGCAGGCCGCCGTGCACCTTGTTCATCCGGCGAAGGCGATGCCGAACGACGCAGCGCTCTCCGGCATGATATTGGGCGCGGTGATGCTCACGTGCTCCGCGCTTTCGGAGAAGCCCAGCACCACGTCGGCCCGCGTCAGCCGACCGCTCTCGATCGCATCGACCCAGGCCGCCTGGCCCGCGGGATCCGAGGCGCGCTGGAGGGTGTTGACGTAGAGCTCTTCCACGAACTCGGCTGTTGTCAGGTTGATGCCGTAGCGGCTGTTGAACTCCTGGCTGGTGGTGAAGGCTTGGGCCAGAGCCAGTGGGGTTTGGGCGCCGCTGTCCAGCGCCTCCCGCCAGGCACGGAGGCCGGCGGCGTCAGGCAGGCGGCCGAAGCTGGTGCCATAGAGCCGGGCAACCAGAGCCGCGGTCTCGGACAGGTCCCAGATGCCCGCCTGGTTGAGGGCGATGGTCCGGGCCAGGTTCTCGTCGCTTTCCGAGAAGCTCGCCAGGGCCTCGGCGCGGGTGGTGGCTCCACTGGAAATGCGGTCCGACCAGAAGGCCTTGCCGCCGGCATCCGGACTCCGGCCAAGCGCATTGGCATAGAGGAGGTCCACGTAATCGGCGGTGGATGGATGAGCGCCGTAGCGCGCGCGAAACTCGTCGGTCTCAAGAAAGGCCCCGGCCAGGACGGAGAGGGGGGTTCCCTGGGCGAGCGCACCGATCCACTGGTTCAGCCCGACCTGTTCCGCCCTGCGCCCAAGTGCTGCCTGGTAGAGGCGAACAACCTGGGCGGCCGGATCGGCGGCGTCGAACACCACCCGGCCCTCAAGGAACTCGATCACCTCCGTGTTGCGGAAGGTGTCGGTGCCGGTGGGCTGAACAAAGGCCACGTCGCCGTTCCCGAGCACGGAGAACGCGCCGGATCGGCGGCCGGTGTCGCGGAAGTCCACGGTGTCGTAGCCCGCGCCGCCGTCAAGAAAGTCGGATCCGGCTCCGCCCTGCAGCGTGTCCCTCCCCCCGCCGCCGAGGAGGGTATCGCTGCCCTCGTTGCCGACGAGAAGGTTCGCGAAGGCATCGCCGGCGATCCTGTCGGCCAGGATGGAGCCACGGATCGACTCGATGCCGGTCACGAGGTCGACGCTGCCCAGGAAATCCACGATGACACCGGCCGAAAGATCCGCGACGATACCGGCCGCCGGGGACAGCAACCCACCAGCAAAGCCGTAATCCACCGTGTCGAAGCCGGTGCCTCCGTCGATGGTGTCGCTGCCGCCCGATGGGCCCACGCGATCGTTGCCGGCCGAGCCGACGAAGGAGTCTGGGCCATCTCCGGTTACGACAAGCTCGATGCCGGCATAGGTGGTGAAGGACATGTTCCCATGCTCGCAGACGGTCAGCGCGGTTCCGGCTCCGTCCGGAAGGGCGTTGATGACGGCCGGGTCCGCGGGATTCGTGAGAAGGACGTCGAAGCCACCGCGGCCATCCACCGTGTTGATGCCGTCCATCGGCATAAAGCGGTTGTCCAGGTGGTCGCCGAGAAGGATGTCGTCTCCGAGGCTGCCGCGGAGAGAGGCAACGCGGACCAGCGTGTCGGCACCGCCCGCTGTCCAGGCCGTGCCCGCAGCAAGATCCGCTGCGACCGGCAGGATGCCGGATGACAGATAATCGGCAAAGGTGGTGGTGAGCCCGTTGCCGATGATGATGTCGTTCCCACCGGCCCCGTAGAGGAAGAGGTTCGTCGCGGAGCCGACCGCCGTCACCTCCATGCGGTCATCCAGGGCGGAGCCATAAATGGCGTCGATGTCCTGGAAGATGTCGGTGCCCAGGCCGGCCTTCAGCACGAAATTGCCGAGCGCGCTGCCCGCGGCGGTCGCCAGGGTGACGAAAACGGGAACGCCGATGGCGGTGTAGTCCGCCACGTCGTAACCGCCGCCGCCGAGCAGAGTGTCGTTACCTGCGGATGCAAAGATCCGGTCATCCGACACAGTCCCGGTCGCGGCGTTGTTGCCGCTCGTTCCGGCGATATTCGCCAAAGCAGCCTCCTGATCAGAGCCGGAGCCATGATCGGTGGAGCGGGTTACGCTTGGCTTAACTCGGGCGAAGCATCGCATGCAGGCCTTGCGCGCCGACCGCTACCATGAGGTGAGTGTCGCGCGGAAAGGACTTCGGGACCGGCCGATGCGGAAAGGGGCGTCGGTTCGCGGTTGATGCCGGGCAGGCCGTGTTCACAAGGGCGGCGCGTGGACGAAAGAGCCCGGGAGAATGTATCGGGGCTTAACGCAATGTTGTTCCAGCGATCCGATTGCGAATGTCAGCGCAGGGATTTTTCGCGGTCTGGGGCCTGTCCGCCGAATCCCGGAACGATCATGCAGCACGCGCCAAAGGAGGACCCGGAGCGTGGGGGCGCGCCCGGCCCGCAACAGGTGGTCAGCCGGGCGCCGCGGCCGGGGCACTGGCCGCCCCGGCCAGGCCGCCAAGATAGGCCGCCCGGACTTCCGGGTTGCTCCAGAGATCGGCGGGCTTGCCGCTGACCAGGAGCGATCCTGTCTCAAGGACATAGCCGCGATCCGCGACGGAGAGAGCCATGTGTGCGTTCTGCTCCACCAACAGCACGGTCGTGCCGAGGTCGCGGATCGAGGTGATGATGCGGAACACCTGCTGCACGATGAGGGGCGCGAGCCCGAGACTGGGCTCGTCCAGAAGGAGCATGCGCGGCTTCGCCATCATGCCGCGTGCAACGGCCACCATCTGAAGTTGCCCGCCCGAGAGGGTCCATCCCAGCGCATGCTCCAGGCGGCGAAGATCGGGAAAGAAATCGAACATGCCGTCGGCATCGGCCTCGAGCTGCCGGCGGGGGACCCCGCGGCGGTTGCTGCCTCCAAGAAGGATGTTCTCACGCACTGTCAGTCCCGGGAAGACGCGGCGGCCCTCCGGAACATGCGCGATCCCGAGCCGTACGATGGCTTCGGGCTTCAACCCGACGAGCGACTGGCCAGCGAACTGGAGCATGCCCGAAAGGTTGGGAACGAGCCCGCTGATCGATCGGAGAGTGGTGCTCTTCCCAGCGCCGTTGCTACCGAGCAGGGCAACGATCTCGCCTTCGGCGACCGTGAGGTCCAGGCCCTTGAGGACGTCCGCCGCACCATAGCGGGCCCGAAGGCCCGACAACTCAAGCAAGGGCATGCTCGCGCGGCTCCCCGAGGTAGGCGGCGATGACATCTGGGTCGGTCAGCACCTCTCGCGGGGTGCCGTCGGCGATGCAGCGGCCGAAGTTCAGCACGGTGATGTGGTCGGCCACCTGTTCCACAAGGTTCATGTCGTGGTCCACGATCAGGATGGTGAGCCCATGGCCCTTCAGCCGGCGGAGCAGCAGGCCGAGTTCGTGCTTCTCGGTCATGTTCAGGCCCGCCGCCGGCTCGTCCAGCAACAGGATATGGGGATTGCCGGCGAGCGCCCGGGCGATTTCCACGTAGCGCTGGTGGCCGTAGGAGAGGGTGCCGACCAGGCGGTTCGCGTCCGCACGGAGTCCCACGAAATCAAGTGCTGCGAGGGCGCGCGAGACCACGAGCGCCGATTGCTCCGCGATGTCGTTGCCCGGACGCTCGGCGCCGATCATCACGTTCTCCAGCACGGTCATGCCACGGAAGACGCGGATGTTCTGGAAGGTGCGCGCGAGGCCTCGGCGTGTGCGCTCATGCGCCGGCGCCGTGGTGAGGTCCTGCCCGGCAAGGCGGATGGTGCCGGCGGTGGGGCGGTACAGGCCCGTCGCGACGTTGATGAAGGTGGTCTTGCCAGAGCCATTGGGCCCGATCAGCGCATGGACCGCGCCGCGGCGCACCGAAAGGTCCACGCCGTCGAGCGCCTTGAGGCCGCCGAAGTGCTTGGCCAGGCCGGTGATCGCGAGCGCGGCCTCGGAGGAGGCCGTGCCGGTCTGGCTCAACAGGGGAAGCGGCGGCACCGTGCCCTCGATCGGCGTCGCACGGCGAAGGCGGTTCGCGACGAAGCCCCAGAGCCCGTCGGGCAGGAACACCATGATGAGGATCACGGCGGCACCGTAGACGGCGAGGTAGATGTTCCGGAGGAACCGCAGCCATTCCGGCAGAAGCACCAGGAGCGTCGTGCCGAGGAGCGCGCCGAAGGGCGACTGCACGCCCCCGAGAAGCGCCATGGTGAGCAGCACGATGCTTTCACCGAAGGCGAACTGGTCGGGGCTGATGTAGGAGAAGGCGCCGGCGAAGAGGCCGCCGCCGAGACCGCCGAGCAGGGCGCTGATGGCGAAGGCGAGCACCTTCGTGCGGAAGACATCGATGCCACAGGTGCTGGCGGCGATCTCGTTGTCGCGCACGGCCTGCATGGCGCGGCCCAGGCGGGTGGTCTTGAGGCGCCACGCATACCAGGTGACCGCCATGAGAGCGACGAGGCAGAGGGCGAGATAGCGGTCGCCGCGGTCCAGCTCAAGGCCGGGAAGGCTCGGGCGTGGGATCGATTTCACGCCGTCCGGCCCATGGGTCAGGCCGATCCAGTTGGTCAGCACGAGGGTCACGATCTGCTGAAAGCTGATGGTGACCATCGCAAGGTAGTGGCCGCCGAGGCGGAGGCTGGCAAGCCCGAGGGCGATGCCGAAGCCGGTGGCCACGGCGACGCCGAGCAGCAGCGAGACGAAGAAGGGCAGGTGGAAATCCGTCGTGCCGAGGCCGACACCATAGGCGCCCAGGCCGAAGAACGCGGCCTGGGCCAGGGATATCTGCCCGCAATAGCCAAGCACCACGACGAGCCCCGCCACGCCGATCGCGTAGGTGGCCGCCTGCATGACGATGTTGAGGATGTAGCCGGAGGTGGGGGCAAGTGTGGAAGCGGCGAGAACCGCCACGATGGCCAGAGCGAGGACGGGCAGCCCGCGCCAGCCATTGGCTGCGGATGCGACGATCGCTGAGGAGACGGAGCTTGCCGGGGCCGTGGTGCTCATGCCTTCTCCGAGATCTTTTCGCCGAAGAGGCCCTGCGGGCGGATCAGCAGGAAGAGAAGAAGGAGCGCAAAGGCGATTGCATCCTTGTAGGGGACCGAGATGAAGGCGGCACCGAAGGTTTCCACCACGCCGAGAGCGAGCCCGCCGAGGATGGCGCCGGGTATGTTACCGAAGCCACCGATGATGTTCGCCGCGAAGGCCTTGAGCGAGATCAGTGCGCCCATGCCGACCGATACGAAGAGAATGGGCGCCACGAGGACGCCCGCGATGCCGCCGAGCGCCGCGCTGTAGCCGAAGGTGATCAGCACCATCAGTGCGACGGGGATTCCCAGAAGGCTCGCCATCTCCTTGTCCTGGCTGGTGGCCTGAAGCTTCTTCCCGAGCAGCGTCTTCTCGAAGATGAGGAACTGGAGCAGCACGAGCAGCGCGGTGATCACGATGATGGCGAGATACTGGCTGTCCATGAACACGCCACCCAGCTCCAGGCCTGGGCTCTCGAACAGGCCAGGCAGGACCTCGGGGCTGGGTCCGTAGGTGGCGAGCACGATGTTGGACAGGAAGATGCTGGCGCCGATGGTGCTGATGATCACCGGCAATTGGCCGCGGTGGCGGAGGGGCCAGTATGTGGCCCCGGCAAAGAGCACGCCGAAGCCTGCCATGGCCGCGATCGCCAGAGGCACGGAAAGAAGATAGGGCAGGCCCAGCGCGCCCGAGAGGATCACCATCAGGTAGGCGCCGAGCATGCTGAACTCGCCTTGAGCGAAGTTCACCACGTTGGCCGCGCGGATCAGAAGAACGAAGCCGAGCGCGACCAGCGCGTAGATCGCGCCGATGCCGAGGCCGGTAAAGAGAAGCTGCGGAACGAGTTCAAGCATCGCCCTTTCCCCGCGCCGCGCAGGGAGGGGCCGCGGTGCCCCTCATTCCTGGATGTCGATCCGTCGGATAAAGACGATCTTGCCGCCGTCGTTCCGGACGATGTTGTAGCCGCGGAGCCCGTCCCCGTTGGCGTCGAAGTTGTACTCGCCTTCCGCCCCCGCATAGCCGCGGACGCCGAGAAGGGCGGTGCGGACCTTGTCCGGATCCGTGCTGCCGGCCGTGCTGATGGCGAGCGCGAGGAGGTTCACGGCGTCGAAGGTCCATGAGGACTGGTTGTCGGCCAGCTTGCGGTGAGCGGCCTCGTAGCGTCGGGCGAAGTCCTTGCTTGCCGGCGTCGCGTCCACCGCGAAATCGGCGACCCCGAAGGTGCCGTGCAGCGCCGGCCCGGCGAGGTTGAGCGCGGTGGTGTTGGTGATCGAGGGCGATCCAATCCAGGGGATGCGGACGCCGAGCTGGCGCACCTGGCGCGCGAAGATGCCGAGGTCGTTCTCAAAGGTGAAGTAGCTGCCGAGGATGTCTGCACCGGACTGGCGGACGGCCAGCACCACCGCGGTGTAGTCCGAGGCCTGGTTCGTGTAGCCCTGCATCAGCACGGGGGTGATGCCCTTCGCCTTCAGGGCTTCCTCCAGCGCCCTGGCGCCGTTGCTGCCGAAGGCGTCGGTGGAATAGACGATGGCCCACTTCTGCTTCTTCAGGTCGGTCACGCCGTATTCGGCGATCACCTTGCCTGAATAGCTGTCGTTCGGCCGGCAGCGGAAGAGCCAGGGATTGCCCATCCGGGTCAGCGTGGGCGAGGTGCCGCCGATCATCATGGGCTTGCCGGCCTTGAGCACGTCCGGCGCCATGGCGTCGACCTGCGTGCTTCGGATGGAGCCGATGAATGCGGCGATGTCGCGCTGGGCCGAAAGCCGGCTGAAGGCCAGGACAGCCCCGGGGTTGGTGGTCTGGTCGTCCTCCACCACCAGTTCCATGGGACGACCGAGCACGCCCTTCTCGTTCACCTGGGCAAGTGCGAGGCGCGCGCCGTTCAGCTGGAAGCTGCCTGCCTCCGCAGCCGGACCGGTGGACGGGAACACGCAGCCGATCCTGATGGGATCAGCGGCGATCGCGATGTGGGGGGCGGCGAGCAGGGCAACGGAGCCGAGCGCCAGGCGGCGCCGGGTGGTCACGGATTCGTTCAACGTTCGGTCCTCCTGCCATGGTTCTGCCGACCATGTACGCAGGAAGTTCAACATAGCGCCCTGGAGATCGCAAGCGGGTCGGTTGGCGTGGTGGCCGCACCATCCGCGAAGTTGCCGTGCTGCGCTGCGGCAAGGAACAGCCGGCACTGGCGCGCCGCGGGCAATGCCCTCATCCTGGCCGCAGATCACAAGCGCCGCCGCCCGCGTCCCGCCCCGGGTTGCGCCGAACCGTTCCGGGAGCCCGTCCATGCTGGCATCGATCGCCGAGCGCGCCGTCATTCACCTCAACCCGGCGGACAACGTCGCGGTCGCCACCAGGCGGATACAGGCGGGGCTGCCGCTGGGCACGGGCGGGGCAACGGCGCACGCGGATGTTCCGCGCGGGCACAAGGTGGCTGTGGCCGCCATCGGCGCCGGTGAGGAAGTGATCAAGTATGGCCAGGTGATCGGCCGGGCGACGTGCCCGATCGCGGCCGGGGAACACGTGCACCTGCACAACATGGCCATGCACGAGGGCGAGCTGGTTCATGAGTTCTGCGCCGACGCGGTGCCGACCCCGCTGCTGCCCGAAGCGGAGCGACGGCATTTCGAAGGCTTTCTCCGGGCGGACGGCCAGGTGGGCACGCGGAATTACATCGGGGTGATCACCTCCGTGAACTGCTCGGCGACGGTGGCGCGTGCGGTGGCGGACCGCATGAACCGTGGCGGCGATCTCGCGGCCTATCCGAACGTGGACGGCATCGTGGCGCTGACGCATGAGGGCGGCTGCGCCCTGGCGATGCGCGGTGAAGGCTACCTGTATCTGACGCGCACCCTGGCTGGATACGCGCGCAACCCGAACTTCGCGGGCATCCTGATGCTGGGCCTCGGCTGCGAGACCAATCAGATCGCGCCGCTGCTGGACATGCACGGGCTGGCGGAGGGGCCGCTGTTGCGTAGCATGACCATCCAGGCGGAAGGCGGCACGCGCCGCACGATCGAAGCGGCCTCGGCGCTGATCCGCGAGATGCTGCCGGTAGCCGATGCGGCACGACGAAGCGCGCAGCCGCTTTCCGGGCTGAAGCTGGCCCTGCAATGCGGTGGATCGGATGGCTACTCCGGCATTTCGGCCAACCCCGCCCTGGGCCATGCGGCGGACCTGCTGGTGCGGCACGGCGGCACGGCGGTGTTGAGCGAGACGCCCGAGATCTACGGGGCGGAGCACCTGCTCACCCGGAGGGCGGCAACACCCGCCGTGGCGCAGAAGCTGCTCGAGCGGATCGACTGGTGGCGCGACTACACCGCCCGGAACGGGGCGGAGCTGAACAACAATCCATCCCACGGCAACAAGGCGGGCGGGCTGACAACCATTCTGGAGAAGTCCCTCGGCGCCGTGGCCAAGGGCGGCTCGATGCCGCTGGAGGCGGTGTTCGAATACGCGGAGCCCGTGAACCGGACCGGCTTCGTCTTCATGGACACGCCGGGCTACGACCCGGTGGCGGTAACCGGCCAGGTGGCGGGCGGGTGCAACGTGATCTGCTTCACCACCGGGCGCGGCTCGGTCTCGGGCTTCAAGCCCGCGCCCTGCATCAAGATCGCCACCAATACGGACATGGCCGTCCGCATGGACGAGGACATGGACATCGACTGCGGCGGCATCGTCACGGGAGGCGAGATGATCGAGGAGGCGGGGCGCCGGATCTTTGAGATGGTGATCGCGGTCGCCTCGGGGAACAGGACCTTCAGCGAGGAGTTCGACTACGGGCACAACGAGTTCGTGCCCTGGCACGTCGGCGCGGTCACCTGAGCCGCAGCGAACCTCGGACGGGACAGGCATTGATCCCGTGACGGTTCTGTTGCAATCCGGTGACAACCCGCCACTGGAGCGGACAGGGAGTCGCGCCATGCTGTTCCGTATCCTCCGGGCCGCCGCCGTGCCGGCCGTCCTGCTCGCGGTCGCGGGACCGGCGCGGGCGCAGGGTTCGCTCAACCTTTACTGCTCCGTTCAGGTGGAGTGGTGTCAGGCGGCGGCGAACAGCTTCGGGCGCGAAACGGGCATCCGCGTCGCGGTCTCGCAGAAGGGGTCCGGGGAGGTGCTGGCCCAGATCCGGGCGGAAGCGCAGAACCCGCGCGGCGACCTCTGGTATGGCGGCACGGGCGACCCGCACCTGCAGGCGGCGGAGGAGAACCTGTCTGCGGAGTATCGGCCGGCCGCCCTCGACCAGCTTCACGACTGGGCCCAGAAGCAGGCGCGCGACAGCCGCTACCGGACGGTGGGAATTTACGCCGGCGCGCTTGGCATGGCCTTCAACCCCGAGCTGCTCGCGCGGCGCAACATCGCGGCGCCGGCCTGCTGGCAGGACCTGCTGGATGCGCGCTTCCGCAACGAGATCCAGATGGCCAACCCGCAATCCTCGGGCACGGCCTATGTGATGATCGCGACCATCGTGCAGATCATGGGCGAGGACCCGGCCTTCGAGTACCTGAAGACGTTGCACCGCAACATCAACGCCTATCCGCGATCCGGCACCGGCCCGATCAAGTCGGTCGCGCGGGGGGAAACGGCCGTCTCCGTCTCCTTCGTGCATGATGCGGTGACAGAACGCCTGGGCGGCTTCCCCGTGAGCAGCGCCCTGCCTTGCGAGGGCACCGGCTATGAGGTGGGCTCCATGTCCATCATCCGTGGGGCGCGGAACCTGCGCAACGCGCAGCGTTTCTACGACTGGGCGCTGACGCCGGCGGCGCAGCAGCTGGGCGCCGAGACCAAGCAGTTCCAGACGCCCTCCAACCGCACGACGCCGGTGCCGCCCGAGGCGCCGCAGATGTCGCAGATCCGGCTGATCGACTACGACTTCGCGAAGTATGGGGCCTCCGCCGAGAGGCGGCGCCTGATCGAGCGCTGGGACCGCGAGGTGAACGCGCTGCCGCGCTGAGGCCGCGATGCGCGCCGCCGGCTTCTGGAGCAGCGCGGTCGCCCTGGCGGCGGCGCTGCTGCTGCCCTGGTACCTGCTGCAGGACGGGATCGCGGCAACGCCGCTTGCGGGCTTGGCCTGGTTGTCCGATCCCGATTTTGCTCCTGCCGCGGGGCAGGTTCTGACCCAGGGGCGTTGGTGGCTCTGGCCCGCGCTGCTGGCCCCCGCGCTCGGGCTCGTCGCGGCGATGGCGCCGATCGGGCGCGGGATGCGCGCGGCGTTGTTCCTTCTGGCGGGGGGCCTCGGCCTCCTCGCGCTGCTCGCGCAGGGCTATGCGATCGGCGTGCAGGGCTGGGCGGCGCCCTGGTTTGAGGCTCTGGGACCCATGGACGACCGCCAGTTCGGCGTCGGCTGGGGCGGCGCTCTCGTACCGGCCGCCCTGGCCGTCCTGATGGCCGCGGGCCTCGCCGGGCGCGGGGCGTTTCGCGGGGATGCCTTCACCGCCGCCGTGGCGGTGGTCGTCGCGGCATCGATCGGGCTGTTCACCGCGCTCCCGCTGGTGCTGCTTCTGGCGGACGCGTTCCGCGACGCATCCGGCGGGATGGCGGTGGCGGCCGTATTCGGGCGGCTGGCGGATGACCGGCTGTGGAGCCTGGCGTGCCTGGGCGGCGCGCCGCGCTGCGGCGTGGTCTGGAATACGTTGCTGCTGGGCTCGCTCGTGGGCGCCGGAACCACCGCGCTGGGGCTGGCCTTCGCGCTGCTGGTCACGCGCGGGCGGCTGCGCTGGGCGCGGGGGCTGCGCTGGCTGACGGTGCTGCCCATCGTGACGCCGCCGTTTATCCTGGGACTGGGGCTGATCCTGATCTTCGGCCGGTCGGGGCTGGTGTCCAACGCCGCCTCCGCCTGGTTCGGGCTGGAACTGGGGCGTTGGATCTACGGCCTGCCGGGCGTCCTCCTGGCGCAGCTCTTTGCCTTCACGCCCATCGCCTTCCTGGTGCTGATCGGCGTGGTGGAGGGGCTGTCGCCGACATTGGAGGAGGCCTCCTCCACCCTGCGCGCGACGCCGCGGGAGACCTTCCGCACCGTCACCCTGCCATTGCTGCGGCCCGGCATCGCCAATGCCTTCCTGCTGGGTTTCGTGGAGAGCATGGCCGATTTCGGCAATCCGGTGGTGCTCGGCGGCAATTTCGGCGTGCTGGCAACGGAGATCTTCTTCGCCGTGGTGGGCGCGCAGGCGGATGCGGGGCGGGCTGCGACCTTGTCGCTGATCCTTCTGTTCATGGCGCTGGGCGCCTTCTCGCTCCAGCGCTGGCTGACGGCGCGGAAGTCCTACGTCTCCATCGGTGGCAAGGGCGATGGCGGCGTCGCGCCACCGCTGCCGGCCGGGGTGCGGCGAACCTGCCTGTCCGTGGCGCTGCCCTGGGCGGGGCTGACCGTGGTGCTCTACCTGCTGGCGCTCTCCGGCGGCTTCGTGGAGGTCTGGGGGCGCGATCACACGCCGACGCTCCGGCACATGGTGAAGGCCTTCGACATCCAGGGAGGGCAGCTCACGGGGCTGGCCTGGAACAGCGTGATCACCACCGTGACGCTGGCGGCCATCGCCGCGCCCATCACCGCGGCCCTGGGCATCGCGGCCGCCTGGTTGTTCTCCCGCACCCGCTTCATGGGCCGTGGCGTGCTGGAGTTCGCGACCATGCTCTCCTTCGCGGTGCCTGGCACGGTGATCGGCGTGGCTTACCTGCGCGCGTTCAACCTGCCGCCGCTGGAACTCGCAGGCACGGGGGCGATCATCGTGGCGTGCTTCGTGTTCCGGAACCTGCCGGTGGGGTTGCGCTCCGGCATGGCCGCCATGGCGCAGATCGACCCTTCGCTGGACGAGGCATCCCACACCCTCGGCGGCGGTGGGGTGGATGCCTTCGGGCGCGTGGTGCTCCCCCTGCTGCGCCCGGCCATCGTGGCGGGGCTGGTCTATGCCTTCGTTCGTGCGATGACGACGATCTCGGCGGTGATCTTCCTGGTCACCGCGGATACGGAGCTGGCGACGGTGTTTATCGTCAATCGCGTGATCAACGGTGACTACGGTCTGGCCATTGCCGTGGCGGTGGTGCTGATCGCGCTGATGGTGCTGATGCTGGGGCTGGCGCAACTTCTGGTGGGGCGGCGGCGGATTGGGCGGCGCGCTGCCGTGCCGGCCGTCGCGGCGAGGGGGGCGGTGGCATGAGCCGCGCGGCGGAAGTGCGCTTCGAGCACGTCTGGAAGCGTTTCGGGGCGAACAGCGTGGCGGTGCGGGACGTTTCCTTCACTGTGCCGGCGGGAACGCTCTGCACCCTGCTGGGGCCCTCGGGCTGCGGCAAGACCACGACGCTGCGGATGATCGCGGGGCTTGAATATCCGAGCGAGGGACGGGTGATGATCGGTGGGCGGGATGTTTCCGCCCTGCCGCCGGCCGAGCGCGACGTGTCCATGGTCTTCCAGTCCTACGCGCTGTTCCCGCACATGAGCGTGCTGGAGAATGTCTGCTATGGACTGACGGTCTCGCGCCGGCCGCGGCGGCAGGCGGAGGCCGCCGGGCGCGCGGCGCTCGAGAGCGTGGGGCTGGCCGGCTTCGACGCGCGCCTGCCTTCCGAACTGTCGGGCGGGCAGCAGCAGCGGGTGGCCGTGGCCCGCGCGCTTGTGCTGGAACCCTCCGTTCTCCTGTTCGACGAGCCCTTGTCCAACCTGGATGCGCGGCTGCGGCGCCGCATGCGCGAGGAGATCCGCGAACTCCAGCAGCGCCTGGGCGTGACGGTGGTCTATGTCACTCATGACCAGGCGGAGGCGCTCGCCATCTCGGACAAGATCATCGTGATGAACCAGGCGGTGATCGCGCAGGAGGGCACGCCGCGGGAGCTTTACGAAGCACCCGCCAGCGCCTTCGTGGCCGGTTTCGTGGGGGAGGCGAACCGGGTCCCCGCCGCGCTGCGCCGCCTGGGTGAGCGCGACGGGGAGGTCTCGCTCGGCGATGCTCGGATCGTGCTGCCGCATCGTGGCCTTTCGGACGGCGCGGCGGAGCTTGCGCTGCGGCCCGAGGCCATCGCGGTGCTGCCCGCGGGCGACCCGGCGGCGATGCTGCCCGGCACGGTGGTGAAGGCCGCCTACCTGGGTGGGGTGATCGAGTACACGGTGGCCACCCCGGCGGGGGAGTTGTTCGTCATCGCCCCGGCCTCGGGGCTCGCCCATGCGGCGGGCGACCCCGTGGGACTGCGCTTCGGCGCGCACGGCGCGGCGCTGCTGCCCCGCGGCTGAACGCACCTGCCGGCCGCGGTGCGGTGAACGGGGCAGGGGCCTCCCATGGCCCTGGCCACGACCGGGGCCATGGTGGACGGCGGGAGCGCGATGTGTGATCCGGCGCGGGGGCGGCGGGGCTGCCTGCCCCTGTTTTCCGCTCACGGTCCAAGGCCACCGCATCATGAACAACGCCGCGATCCCCGCAACGCTCGCACCATCCGTGGCCGCCACGCGACCCCTGGTGGAAGAGATGTTCGAGGCGCTGCGCCAGGGTTCCCCTGGCAACCCGGGCATCACGCGGGCGCCTTACGGCGAAGGCGAGGATTTCGCGCACCGCCTCCTCGCGGACCGGGCCACCGCCCTGGGCTTCGAGGTAAGCCGGGACGCGGCGCTCAACACCTATGTGACCTTGGCCGGGCGCGACCGCTCCGCGCCCGTGCTGATGACCGGCTCGCACCTCGATTCGGTGCCGCAGGGCGGGAACTTCGACGGTGCCGCGGGGGTGGTGGCCGGGCTCGCGGCGCTGGTGGCCATCCGGGAGGTGATGCCTGTGCCGCCGCAGGATCTGGTGGTCATGGCGATCCGGGCGGAGGAAAGCGTCTGGTTCCAGGTCTCCTATGTCGGCAGCCGCAGCGCCTTCGGCCTGCTGCCCGCCGGGGCGCTCGATGGCGCCAGGCGGATCGACAGCGGGCGCAGCCTGGGTGAACACATGGCGGAATGGGGCGCGGACGTCAGGGCCTTGCGAGGGGGCGCACGGCACCTGGACGCCGCCGGGATCGGCGGCTTCGTGGAATTGCACATCGAGCAGGCGCCGAGCCTCGTGGAGGCCGGTCTGCCCCTGGCCATCGGCACGGGCATTCCAGGCAATTTCCGCTATCCGGACATGGTGATCACGGGGGAGCAGGCGCATGTCGGCCTGCCCCGCCGCTTCCGCCGGGACGCGGCCCTGGCAGGGGCCGACTTCGCGGCCGGGCTGGACCGGATCTGGGCGGAGCACGAGGCGCGTGGCGTTCCCATGGCGGCGACGATCGGGCGCTTCCACACGGATGCCGCCCTGCACGGCATGACGTCGGTGCCCGGCCGCTTCCTGATGAGCCTGGACGTCCGGGCCTACGACGCCGGCGTTCTCTCGGCCCTGGAGGAGGCGGTGCTCTCCCTGGTGCGCGATATCGAGAACCGGCGGGGCGTGCGTTTCGAGCTCGGCGCGCGCGCTTCCGCTCCCGTCGGGCCGGTCGCGCCGGCGGTGCGCACCCGGCTGGAAGCGGCGGCGGGGGTGTTGGGCGTGCCCTGGCAGCCGCTGGGAAGCCCCGCCTCTCACGACGCCGCCACCTTCGCGCAGGCGGGGGTGCCGATGGGGATGATCTTTGTGCGGAACGAGAACGGCAGCCACAACCCGGCGGAGGCCATGGACGTGGCGGACCTGATGCATGGCATCGGGGTGCTGGCAGGCTGGATGGCCACGCCTGCCTGACCGGGTGCGGCGCGGTTCCAAGGCGCGGCGCCAGGCGGCCAGCCGGGGGCGAGCCCACAATCAGGGGTAGTTGCCGCTGCCGCCATGCTTACGCCGCGCGAGACCGTTCGCGGAGCAAGGGTGCAGTGCGTCGGTTTTTTCAACCCGGAAACGGATTGATCCTGGGCCGAGCGTACCTCTAGGTTCGCCACAAGAACCCGTGATCGCCGCGCCGGCGGCATGCAAGGAAGCCCCGATGGCCAACCGCGTCACCTACTCCGTCACCAACAGCTGGAACACGGGTCTTCAGGCGAGCGTGGCGCTCACCCCTGATCAGGCGCTCAACGGCTGGACGCTGGAGTTCGATGCCACCTTCGACATCACCCAGATCTGGAACGCCCGGATCGTGTCCCATGTTGGCAGCCACTACGTCATCAGCAACCTCGCCTGGAATGCCTCGGTGCCGGCGGGCGGGGCGGTGTCCTTCGGCTTCCTCGCCTCCCCTGGGGCGGCACCCGCTTCCTTCACGGTCAACGGCCAGGCCACAGGGGGGAACCCGCCCCCCCCGGTGGACCTGCCGGCGGCGAGCGTGGCGGATGTCTCCGTCACCGAGGGGAATGCTGGCCAGACGGAGGCCCTGTTCAAGGTCACGCTGTCCAAGGCCTCGGCCTCGGCCGTGACCCTGGCATACGCGACCCGCGACGGGACGGCGCTGGCCGGGCCGGACTATGCCGCGGCCACAGGCACGGTGACCTTCGCGCCGGGGGAGACGACCAAGTTCATCCGCGTGGCCGTGAACGGCGACACGGCCGTGGAGGCGAACGAGGGCTTCGCCCTGGTGCTGTCGAACCCCACGGGCGCCACGCTGGCCGCCGCCGCGGCCACGGCAACCATCCTGAACGACGACACGGCCCCGGTGGTGTTGCCGGCGGCGACGGTCAGCGACATCTCCGTCGTGGAGGGGAGTGCCGGCCAGAAGTTCGCGACCTTCACCGTCAACCTGTCCAGGGCGGCGACCACGGCGGTGTCGCTGGCCTATGCCACCCAGGACGGCACGGCCAAGGCGGGAACGGACTACGCGGCGACCACGGGCACGCTCAGCTTCGCCGCGGGCGAGACCAGCAAGACCGTCAGCGTCGCCGTGCTCGGCGACACCGCGGCGGAGGCGAACGAGACCTTCCAGCTGGCGCTCTCGGCCGCGTCCGGCGCGACGCTTGCGCGGGCCGCCGCCACCGCCACCATCGTGAACGACGACGTGGCACCCCCGACGGTGCCCGCCACGGCCGGAACCGTGAGCTACGCGGTCGCCAGCGACTGGGGCAGCGGCTTCACCGCGGACGTGAAGGTCGGGGCGACGTCAATGCGGCTCGATGGCTGGACGGTGGCCTTCGATGCCAACTTCACCATCACCAACATCTGGGGTGCCGAGATCGTCTCGCATGTCGGCACGCATTACGTGCTGCAAAACCTCTCCTACAACGGCGGGGTCGCGCCCGCCTCCTCCGTGTCCTTCGGCTTCCAGGCCAGCACGACGGCGGGGCATGACGTCGCCCAGCTCACGCTGAACGACAGGGCCGCGGGCACGCCACCGCCGGTTGCCGTGGTGCCGGCGCTGTCCATCGCCGACGCCACCGCGACGGAGGGCAATGCCGGCAGCCTGGACCAGGCCTTCACCCTGACCCTGTCGCAGGCCTCCACCGCTGCCGTGAGCGTGGCGTTCACCACCGCGAACGGCACGGCCCTCGCGGGGAGCGACTTCAGCGTCGCCAGCGGGGCCGTCACCTTCGCACCGGGCGAGGTCAGCAAGCTGATCCACGTGGCCGTGCTCGGCGACCTCGTGCAGGAGGCGACGGAAAGCTATTCCGTGGTGCTCTCGGCGGCCTCGGGTGCCACCATCGCGCGGGGCACGGCCACCGGCACCATCCTCGACAACGACGCCGCGGTGGTGACGCCGCCGCCTGCCACGGGGCATCAGGGCTTCTTCCACACGCAGGGCAACCAGATCGTGGACGATGCCGGGCATGCGGTGAAGATCGCGGGCGTGAACTGGTTCGGCTTCGAGACCGCCACCTTCGCCCCCCACGGGCTCTTCGCGCGCGGCTACACCTCCATGATGGACCAGATGAAGGAGCTGGGCTTCAACACCATCCGCCTGCCCTACTCGGACCAGCTTCTCGATCCCGCGCGCAACACGCCGAACGGCATCGACTACAACCTGAACCCTGACCTGCGGGGGCTGAGCGGCCTCGCCCTGATGGACAAGATCGTGGACTACGCGGGCCGGATCGGGATGAAGGTGATCCTGGACCATCACCGCAGCTCCGCGGGCGACGGGCCGAACGGCGAGGGGCTCTGGTACGACGCATCCTATGGCGAGGCGAAGTGGATCGAGAACTGGAAGATGCTGGCGCAGCACTATGCCGGCAACAGCACGGTGATCGGCGGCGACCTCGCGAACGAACCGCACGGTGCGGCGGTCTGGGGCGGCGGCGGCGCCAATGACTGGGAGGCGGCGGCGACCCGCGCGGGCAACGCCATCCAGTCGGTGAACCCGGACTGGCTGATCATCGTGGAGGGTACGGGGCAGAACTACTGGTGGGGCGGCGACCTGACGGGCGTGGCCACCAACCCGGTGACGCTGAACGTGGCCAACCACGTCGTGTACTCGCCCCACGATTACCCGAACTCGGTGTATCCGCAGCCCTGGTTCGGTGCGGCGAACTTCGCCGACGGGCTGGAGAAGGTGTTCACCGACCACTGGGGCTACATCTACCGCCAGAACATCGCGCCCGTGCTGCTCGGGGAATTCGGCTCGCGCCTTTCCGATCCGAAGGACGTGACCTGGCTGTCGCGCCTGGTTTCCTACCTGGACGGCGACTTCAACGCGGATGGCCGCACGGACATCGCCACCGGGCAGCAGGGCATGAGCTGGACCTGGTGGTCCTGGAACCCGGATTCGGGTGACACGGGCGGCATCCTCGGCGATGATTGGCGCACGGTGAACCAGGCGAAGCTCGCCGCCCTGCAGCCGATCCTGGCGGATGCCAGCCCGCTGAGCGGCGGGGGGTAACGCCCGCCGCCGTCCCTATTCGCGCGCGAGGCGGAAGGTGCTTCGCGTCCGGCCAGTGGCCATGGCCGGCCGCTGGAAGCTGGCCGCGCCGCTCAGGCTGTTGCCGCTGATGGTGCCTCGCAGCTCCGTGTCATGCGGGTTGCGGCCCATCAGCAGCGTGCCGGAGGCCGCGAGGTGGCCTTCGGTGTCGAGCGTGCCAAACAGCTCCCCCGAGCCGATCAGGCCCGAGGAAGCCTCGAAGCGGACGGAAACCGCGCCGGGCTGCCCCGCCGGCCGGATGGAGAGCATCAGCCGGCCGCCCTGCCGCAGGGTTTCGTTGAACACCGTGCCCCGGAAGGTGGCGGCCCCCTCGGCTGGTGTGCGGGCCACCCGGCCCGCGCCCGCGTCGCGCGGAGCGGGCAACGGCGGGGCCGCTTCCGCCGCCTGCTCGGCACGCGGCTGGCGCGGGCGGGTGGCTGGCGGCGGGGCGCGCGGGGCGGCTTCGGCCGGGGCCGGCTCCGACGGTGGAACCGGGTAGGGAACGGTATCGTAGGTTTGCGGCCGGGCTGGGCCTTCCGGGGCCGAGGCCCCGAGAAGGGCCAGGCCAGACAGCACGGCCAGCACCGCCAGCGCCGCGATCGCGCCAAGGGCGCGCGCCCGGCGGCGCCCCGTGGCGCCGGCCTGCGACAGGGCAGGGCGGGCGGCGGCCTCGGCCTGCGGCGCGGGAAGCGTGGCTGTCGCCTCGATGGCCATCGGCGCCGGCACGGAAGGGAGCGGCAGTGCGGCACCCTCCCGCATCGCGCCGGCTTCCTCCACGTGCCGGCGGGTGACCTGCGCGGCGCCATCCATTCCCGCCAGGAAGGTGGCGGCTCCGCCGAGGGTGTTCACGAGCCGGAGCAGGCCGCCCGATCGCAGGGCCAGGGCGCGGACGGCGCCGGGCTCCAGCAGGTCGGAGGGCTGGCCCGCCGCGGACAGCCGGGCGGCGGCGAAATCGGCCACCTCGTCTTCGGTGAGGGGGTCGAGCGGCACGGGCACGAGGGCCGGGATCGCCGCGGTGAGCCCGCCAGCGGAAGCGGGCAGGGCCGCCAGCACGAAGGGAGCCTGGCGCGCCGCCAGATCCGCCAGCGCGGGCGCACCGAGGGAGCCCGCCTCGTCCACCAGCAGGATTTCGCCCTTCGACCCGTCCACCCGTGCCCCTCCGGGGTCGAAGAAGCGAACGGGGCTGCCCGCTTCCCTCATGCGGCGCGCGATGTCCTGCAGCAGCAGGGTCTTTCCGGAGCCTGGCGGGCCCAGCAGCAGAACCGGCCGGCCTGCCCGAACGACATCCAGGGCGGCCTGGCCCGCACGGCGCCAGGCCGGGTGGGGGACCGCCTCGGCCAGGGTCACCTTGAGCCGGAAGGCGGTTCCAAGGCTGGAAAGGTCGGCTGGTTCATTCACGCGGCGGTCCCGTGTGCAGTGGGCGGGGGGTGGCGGCGCGCAGCGCCAGCGGGAGGGTGGCCGGGGCAGGTCCCATGTTCCCCGGCATTAACTCACGAAGGGGGAGCGGGTTAACGGCTTCCCGCCTGAGCGGTGAAACCTTGTGCGCGGTGCGGCACAATCACAGATGGAACCGATGAAGCCCTACACCGATCGCCTCAGCGCCGCACAAGGGAGGCCGCGTGCATGAACCCAGCGGGCAACGAGCCGTCCTCCGCCCGGGTGGTAAGCTTGAGCGGGGCGCGCGACGACAAGCTCTGGGCGGTGGTGGCCGCCGTCGGACGGAAGACGAGGATCGCGGAAATCTATGCGAGCCGTGCCGCGGCGGATGCGGACCGGAACTGGCGGGAGCAGGAGGTGCGCGCCTATGCCGCCTTTCTCCGAAGTTCAAGCTTGCCCGTTCCCAACTACAGCGTCTCGCCGATCCGGCGCGCGGACCTGCCGCGCAGTTGGCGGCCTTTGCCGGCACTGGGCTTTCTCCGGGGCCAGCTCATCTGAGGCGACGCCCGGCCCGCCCGTGGGAGAACGGGCCGGTTGCGCGCGGCCGGGCTTGGGCTACGGCTTCCCCGCCGGCTGGGCGGGCGCCGCCGCTTCCGCGGGCAAGGCCGCTTCCGCCCGGCCGGCCAGACTCATCGCCATCATGCCGGCCGCAAGCCGCGCCAGGGCGCGCGCGGCACGGAGGCGGACGATGCCCTGGTCCACCGGCCCGTCCGGCATGGTGCAGCCCGCCAGGGTGACGGCCGTGCCGAGGATGCGCGCTTCGAGCGCACCGATCACCGCGTCCGGCGCGGCGTCCTTCCCGAATTCCTCGTCCAGCGCTTCGCCCGCGCGATCGATTTCCTCCTCCACCCGCCCGTCCTCCGCCGCGATGGCCAGGATCTCCGCGGGCGGGTCGGGCTCCTCGCCGCACTGGATGGCCATGAGGCCCAGGGCCGCGATCAGGGTGTGCATGGTGCCGCCATCCCCCCCGCGCGAGGCGAAGGCGCCGAAGGCAACGGCCAGGGCCGCCTCGCCCAGCACCTCGCGGGTTTCCGGGTTCAGCGCGTCGATCGCGGGGGAGGGGTCGGCCGGGCCGGCCGCCTCCGCCCCGGCCGGGTCCAGGCTGGGGACGCCGCCATCGGCGAAGGCCCGGGTAATGGTGGCGAGGGCCTCAAACAGGCGCTGCTCGGATGCCGCGTTCATGGGCCGCTCCTCGGAAGAGCCGGGAGAACGCGCAAGGGAGAAGGTCGTTGGACCCCATTGCCGCGCGCACCGGAGCGGGTGAGCTTTTGCCGGGCGCGTTTGCCCCGAGGAGGAAGCCCCATGATCCAGCGATCGGTCCCGGCCGTGTTCATGCGCGGCGGCACGAGCAAGGCCATCATGTTCCATGCGCGCGACCTCCCGGCGGATCGCCGCGCCTGGGACGGGGTGTTCACCGCCGCGATGGGTACGCCCGATCCCCATGGGCGGCAGCTGGACGGCATGGGCGGGGGCGTTTCCTCCTTGTCCAAGGTCTGCGTGCTGGCCCCTTCCGCGCGGGCGGATGCCGATGTGGACTACACCTTCGCCCAGGTTCTGATCCGCGAGGCACGGGTCGACTACCGCGGGAACTGCGGCAACATGAGCAGCGCGGTCGGCCCCTTCGCGGTGGATGAAGGACTTGTGCGGGCCGCGGACGGCCTGGCCACCGTGCGGATCTTCAACACCAACACCGGCAAGATCATCCACAACACCTTCGAGGTGGAGGAGGGGCGCGCGCGCTACGACGGGGCCCTGGCCATTCCCGGCGTCGGCGGCACGGGGGCGCCGGTGCAGCTGGACTTCCTGCGGCCGGGCGGGGCCACCACGGGGCGCCTGCTGCCCAGCGGCCGCGTGCTGGACCGGTTGGAGGTGCCTGGCTTCGGGACGATCGAGGCCTCGCTGGTGGATGCTGCCAACGCTGCGGTTTTCGTGCGGGCGCGCGACATCGGGCTGGAGGGCACGGAACTGCCGGAGCGGCTCGACGCCGATCGCACGATGCTGGAACTGCTCGACGCCATCCGCCAGCAGGCCTCGGTGGCGATGGGCATCGCGCCCGATGCGGAGGCGGCACGGGCGGTCAGCACCGTACCTTACGTGGGGTTCGTGGCGCCGCCCGCCCGCGCGCGCACCCTGTCGGGCGAGGAGCTGAGCGCGGAGGAGGTGGACCTGACGGTTCGGATCATCTCGAACGGGCAGCCGCATCGCGCCCTGCCTCTGACCGGCTCGCTCTGCACCGCCGTCGCCGCGCGGATCGCGGGCACGGTGGTGGCCGAGGCACTGGCGCCTGCCCAGGCGACGGGACCGCTGCGGCTGGGCATGCCCTCAGGGGTGCTCACGGTCGGGGCGGAGGTGACACGGGAGGACGGCGCCTGGGTGGCGCTCGCCGGCTCGTTTTACCGCACCGCACGGCGCCTGTTCGATGGCCGTGTCTGGGTGCCGGGAGCGGCGTTGCGCGCGGCCCGAACCGAGGCCATCAATGAAGCGGCGCGGACCTGAGGAAGCGCTGGCGGTCGCCGGAGGTGACGCTGACCTCGAAGCGGTCGCCCTCGCGGTCCACGAGCAGGGGAACGTCCACCCCGGCATCCCCGAGCGACCAGATGCCGCGGAAGAAGTCCGCGAGGTCGGCGAGGGGTTTCTGCGCCACCGCGAGGATCTGGTCGCCCTTGCGCAGCCCGGCCCGTGCGGCCGGGCCCTGGGCTGTGACGCCGATCAGCACCACACGCCCGTCATCCGCGCTGGCGGAGACGCCCAGCCAGGGCCGGGACGGGCGGTTGGGACGGCCAAGGGTGCGCAGGTCCTCCAGGATCGGCTTCAGGAGGTCCGTCGGCACGCTCATGTTCAGCACGCGCACCCGGCCATCGCCGGGGTCGTGGCCGAGCTGGATGGAGCCGATGCCGACCACGTCGCCTTTCGGCCCGATGACCGCCCCGCCGCCCCAGAGGGGATGGGCGGGGGCGGTGTAGAGGGCGTCGTCCAGCAGGTACTCCCAGTAGCCCACGAATTCCTGCCGGGCGACGATCCGTGCCGCGAGCGCCCCCGGCCGCCCGCCGGCGCCGGCGAAGACCACGCGGTCCCCCACCTGCACGCGGCCGGAATCACCGAGTGCGAGCGCCGGCACACCCGGCCGCCCCAGAGCCTGCACGAGGCCGAAGCCCGTCACCTGGTCGTAGCCGAGTACGTGGCCGGGCACCACGCGCCCCTCGGCGGTGGTGAGCCAGATCTCATCCGCCTCGGTGACGAGATAGCCGATGGTCAGCAGCAAACCGTCCTCGCCGATGAGCACGGCGTTGCCGATGCGCTCCGTGCCCAGGGTCTTCGCCGTGAAGGCGTCCTCCGGCACCCGGGCGCGCAGGGTGAGCACGGCGGAGAGCGCGCGGTCCAGGTCGAAGGCGTAGTCGCCCGGTTGCGGCCGCAGGGTCAGCGGCACCGCCCCCTCGTCGATCGATCGTGCCATGGCCTGAACCCCGAACTGCGTTCCACCCTACATCGTCACTGCTGCGGCGGCGCGCCACCCCCGTTCTCGCGCGGTGCCGCCTCTCCGGAAGGTTATCCGGGAAGAACCGCGCGGCGCGCCCGCGGGCGGGCGCATCCCGGCCGGGCTTGCCGGGCGCGTCGGTGTTGCGCCAGGGTCGGGCGCCTCCGCGGGGGCGGGAAGCATGGAGCGCCGGATGAGCCGCCTGTTCGAACCACTTCAACTCGGCGGCCTGCGCCTTGAGAACCGCATCGTCATCGCCCCGATGTGCCAGTACTCGGCGGAGGATGGGGCGGCGGGCGACTGGCACCTGATCCATCTCGGCCACCTGGCCCTGTCGGGCGCGGGACTGATGATCCTGGAGGCCACGGCCGTATCGCCGGTCGGACGAATCTCGCCGGGTGATCTCGGGCTCTACTCCGATGCAAACGAGGCGGCGCTTGCGCGCGTGCTGGGCGCGCTGCGCGCACATTCGCCCATGCCCGTCGCGGTGCAGCTCAGCCATGCCGGGCGGAAGGGCTCCAGCCGTGCCCCCTGGGAGGGCGGGGCGCAAATCCTGCCGGGGGAGCCGGGCGGCTGGAAGACGGAGGCGCCCTCCGCGGTGCCGCATTCGCCGGACGAGGATGCGCCCGCCGCGCTGGATCGGGCCGGACTCGAACGGGTGCGCACGGATTTCGTGCGCGCAGCCGAGCGGGCGGCACGGATCGGCCTGGACGGGATCGAGATTCATGGGGCACACGGCTACCTCCTGCATCAGTTCCTGTCCCCTCTCGCGAACAAGCGCACCGACGCGTATGGCGGCAGCCTTGAGAACCGCATGCGCTTCCCCATCGAGGTCTTCGAGGCCGTGCGCGCGGCCTTTCCGGCCGAGCGGCCGGTCTGGATGCGCATTTCCGCGACCGACTGGGTGCCGGGCGGCTGGGACATCGAGGGCACGGTGGCGCTTTCCCTCGCGTTGAAGGCGCGGGGCTGTGCCGCCATTCACGTCACCACCGGCGGCGTTTCGCCGCAGCAGGCGATCAAGCTCGGCCCCGGCTACCAGGTGCCCTTCGCCCAGCGGGTCAAAGCGGAGGTCGGGCTGCCGACCATCGCGGTCGGGCTGATCACCGAGCCCGAGCAGGCGGAGGCGATCATCGCGAAGGGCGAGGCGGATGGGGTCTCCCTCGCGCGCGCCATGCTCTACGATCCCCGCTGGCCATGGCACGCGGCGGCCCGGCTCGGTGCGCGGGTGAATGCGCCAAGGCAGTACTGGAGGTCCCAGCCGCGAGAATTTAAGGACCTGTTCGAGGCCGCGAGCCACGGGCAACGCTGAGTCGCCCGCGGGCGTGGCACGGGGCACCGCTTGAGCCCTTGCGGTGGCCGGCCGCGGCTTTCCGTTGGACCAGGCGGTCGTGAGGGCTCGCGGTGCCGGGCCATGCCTCTGCCCATGCCGCAGGGCAGGTTTACCGGAGGGGCCGCTGTTCGGTGGGAGAAACGCTGGATGGCACCACCGCGTGTTCGCACTCGCACACTGTGATTACAAAAGACTACAACACTTACTTGCGATTGTTCGGCGTTCTTCGGTTAACAAAGAAGACGCGGCCACCAAGAGAAAGCCATTCATGATTGAGATGTTTCATGAGTTCACCTTTGAAGCGGCGCACAGGACAACCCCGACCACGCCGCTTCACGGCCATACCTTCAAGGTGAAGGTTGTGCTGACAGGTGAACCCGTGCCGGTCTTCGGATGGTCGCACGACCTGCTGGAGGTCGAGCCAGTGATCGCGGGCGTGCGCAAGCAGCTCGACCACACCTATCTCAATGACATTCACGGATTGGATACCCCGACGCTGGAGAATGTCGCGCAGTGGATCTGGAAGCGGCTGAACAGCGAGATTGAGGGAGTGGACCGCGTGGAGGTTCGGCGAGGCCTGGAGGGCTCGGGCGAGGGCGTCGTCTACCGGGGCAGGCGCTGAGCGCCGCCTGCTTCATCACGCCTATCCAAACCCTTTCTGGGAGACCACCAAGTGAGCGTCACCATCCGACGGCTGCAACCCCGTTCCGTTGCGGCCAACGAGGCCGTCGAGCAGTCCCTCACAGCCGGCGAGCGCGAGGCGATGATCTGCGCCGCGGCCGGCAAGATCGAGGACCTGCTCGACATCCTGCGCGTTGATCACCGGAACGACCCCAACACCCGCGGCACCCCCGGGCGCGTCGCCAAGATGCTGGTGAACGAGCTGATGCGCGGCCGGTTCGAGGCGCCGCCCGCCCTGACCGATTTCGAGAACCGGCTGGCCTATGAAGGCCTGATCGTGACGGGGCCGATCGAGGTCCGCTCCACCTGCGCGCACCACATGATGCCGATCCGGGGCGAGGCCTTCGTGGGCGTGCTGCCTTCGGCGGGCGGGAAGGTTCTGGGTCTTTCCAAGTATGACCGCATCGTCGATCATTTCGCTTCGCGATTCCAGACCCAGGAGGAGCTGGTGCAGCAGATCGGTGATTTCCTGTGGGAAAGCACGGCGCCCCGCGGCCTGGCCATCCGGATCAGCGCGGCACACCTGTGCCGCACGCATCGCGGCATCCGCGCCTCGAACGGACGGATGGTGACGAACGCCTATTTCGGCGCCTTCTCCACCGAGCCTGCGCTGAAGGAAGAGTTCCTGCGCGAGTGCGCTTCGCTGGAGATGCCGGCGCGATGACGCGGAACACCGTCAGCAACGGAAAGGGTGGTCCCTGCACGGGGGCGCGGCCCGGACGCCGGAGCATGATCTCCGGGGTGGCTGGCGGACTTGCGGCCGGGCTGGCGCTGACCGGCGCGGCGCCGGTCGGCGCGTGGGCGCAGGTGTCGATTCCGGGCGAGACGGGGCGGCCGGTGCGCCGCGCCCCGGCGCCGCTCCTGACCGTGGCCGGCAAGATCCGTGTGAAGAACCGGGGCGACGAGACCGTCTTTGACCGTGCCATGCTGGAGAGCCTGGGATCGGCGACCATCACGACCACCACGCCATGGTACGAGGGGCCCGTCCGGTTCGAAGGCGTCCCCATGGCCAAGCTGCTCGAAGCGGTCGGCGCCGAGGGTGAAACCCTGACGGCGATCGCGCTGAACGACTATTCCACCGACATCCCCGTGGAAGACATCAGCCGCTTCGGCGTGCTGCTTGCGACCCGCCGGGACGGGGCCGTGATGCCCGTCAGCGACCGCGGACCCCTGTTCATCATCTATCCCTATGACTCGAATTCCACCCTGCGGTCGCGGCTTTACTACAGCCGCTCGGCCTGGTCCGTCGCCCGGCTCGTCGTGCGGTGAAAGATCGGGCGGTGCCGAAGGCCCGCGCAGAGCACGGGGCGGAAGGCAACGGCCTCGCGCCGGCGTCGGCGCGGATCCTGTCCGGCCCGCGGATCCAGGTCGGTTTCATCGTGGTGACCATGGTGCTGACCGTGGCCGCCATCTACGCGTCCTATCTGATTTTTGACCGACAGAACGCTCTTGGGAAGGTGTCCCGCTACAATCTCAGCTGGACGGCCGGGCAGGCCGGGCTGGAGGTTTCGCGCCTTCAGGTGGCGATCGGGGCCTACGCGCTTTCGGAAGGCGAGGCCGAGCGCGACGCCCTGGAAATGTGGCTCGGCATCGTCAAGAATCGCATCTCCGTGCTCCGAAGCGGCGAGCCCGGTGCCTTCATCCGCTCCCATGCCGAGCTGAATGGCATCGTCGGGCAGCTGGCCGCCGCAACGGATGAGGCGCAGCTCCTGCTCGGAAAGCTGAACGACCCCGCCTCGCTCGACCGAATGATGCGCAGCTTCGAGAGCATGAACCGCCCGATGGCGCGGCTCGCCTCGATCGCCCATGCCTATGGTGCCGATCTCGCGGCGCGCGACGCCCAGGAACTGGACCGGCTGCAATGGCTCTTCTCCGGCCTGCTGGTGGCGCTGATCGGCTGCTCCCTGGCGCTCGCGGCCTTCGCATCCTGGCGCAACCGCCTGCTCGCGCGCTCCAACGCCGAGGTGCGCGCGCTCGTGCTCGACCTCACCCGCACGGGCGAGCGCCTCGCGGCCGCCAATGAGCGCGTGCAGGAGGCCGTCAGCGCGTTGACCGAGCAGAACACGACGCTTGAGGCGCGCGACGCGGAGTTGCTGCGGCAGAACCGCTTGTTCGAGGCGGCGCTGAACAACATGTCGCACGGCCTGGGCATGTTCGACGAGAAGCACCGCCTGATCGTCAGCAACCGTCGCTTCAGCGAGATCTTCCGCCTGCCCGCCGGCCTTGCAAGGCCCGGGGCGAGCGCCGAGGAGCTGCTGCGCACCGCCGGCACCTGCCACGGGTTCGGCGAGCGCGCGACGGAGGCGGCCTGGGCGCAGCACCAGGAGCTGGCCTCGCGTTCCAAGGCGGCCACCTTCGTGTGCGAGGACGACGAAGGGCGGTCGCTCTCCGTTTCGCAGCAGCCCCTGGCCGATGGTGGCTGGGTCGCGACCTACGAGGATGTGACGGACAGCCGGCGCGCCGAGTCCCGCATCCGCCATCTGGCCAATCATGACGCCCTCACGGGCCTGCCCAACCGCCGCCGCTTCAACGAGCGGCTGGCCGAGGCGATCCAGGCGGGCAGCAAGCTGGCCGTGCTGTTCCTGGACCTCGACCAGTTCAAGAACGTGAACGACACGCTGGGCCACCAGGCCGGTGACGAGCTGCTCCGCTCCGCCGCGAACCGGATCCGCGGCTGCGTGCGGGAGGTTGACCTGATCGCGCGGCAGGGAGGTGACGAGTTCGCCGTCCTGATTGAGGGCGAGGCCTGCCGGCCGGAACGGGTGGAGGCCCTGGCCAAGCGCATCGTGGACGTGCTGGCGCTGCCCTTCGACCTGTCGGGCTACCAGGCTTCCGTCGGCGTCAGCATCGGGATCGCGACGGCCCTGGATGCGGCGGCCAGCGCTGATTCCATCCTCAAGCACGCTGACGTGGCCCTCTACAGTGCCAAGGCGGCCGGACGAGGCACCTTCCGGGTCTTCGAGGCGTCCATGGCGGCCGATCTCCAGGCGCGGATCGACCTGGAGGGTGACCTGCGCGGCGCGCTGGAGCGGGAGGAGCTGGAGGTCCATTACCAGCCGGTCTTCGATATCCGCCGGGGGCGGCTGAGCGGCTTCGAGGCGCTGCTGCGCTGGCGGCACCCGGTGCGCGGCATGGTGTCGCCGGCGGACTTCATCCCGATCGCCGAGGAAACCGGCATGATCGTACAGATCGGGGAGTGGGTGCTGCGGCGGGTCTGCATGGAGGCGGCGGGCTTCCCCAAGGGGATCAAGGTCGCGGTCAACATCTCGCCCGTGCAGTTCGCAGGCGGGTCGCTGGTGGACATCGTGCGCGACGCGCTGATCCAGTCCAGCTTCATGGCCGGTTGCCTGGAACTGGAGATCACGGAGTCCGCGCTGCTGCAGGACAGCGAGGCGATCGTCGAAACACTGCACCGCCTGCGCTCCCTCGGGATCCGCATCGCGTTGGATGATTTCGGCACCAAGTATTCCTCCCTGACCTATCTGCGCAGCTTTCCTTTCGACAAGATCAAGATCGACCAGTCCTTCGTGCGCGACATGGCCTCCCGCAACGACTGCCTGGCCATCGTGCGCTCGGTGGCAAGCCTGGCCGCGCAGCTCGGTATGACCACCACGGCCGAAGGGGTGGAGAGCAGCGCGCAGCTGGAGCAGATCCGCGAGGCCGGGTGCACGGAGGCGCAGGGCTATTTCTTCGGCCGCGCGGAGCCGCTCGCGAGCCTCGGGCACTGGTTCGAGGTGCGGCAGCCGCTGCTGGTGGCGCAGATCTGAGCCGAGGCCGGTCGCCGCGCGCCCGCACTCGATCCTGTCTCGCGCAGGAAAGCCGGACCGCGTCGCGCCAGCGTGCGACCTCGGCGGCGATGCAGGCGGCGAACTCGGCCGGGGTGGTTGGCGGGGCATCCGCCCCCTGCTCCACCAGGGCCTGCCGGAGTTCGGGCTTCGCGAGCATCCGGAGAAGGGAGGCGCCCAGCCGCTCCACGATGGGCGCGGGCGTGCCGGCAGGCGCGGCAAGCCCGTCGCCACCGACGCTCTCGAAGCCGGGCATCCCGGCCTCGGCGGTTGTTGGCACGTTCGGCAGCGCCGCGATGCGGCGGGGCGCCGTTACGCCTAGCGCCCGCACCTGCTCCTCCATTGCAGGCGGACGGGGCTGTTGGGCATGGCGCGCGACGAGCGCCGCATCCAGCGCCACGTCGTCTGCGCCGTTGTGGCCATGGCAGCCGGCGGCGGCGGGGTGGTGGACGATGATGCGCTCGGCCGGCAGCCCCATGACCAGGCCGAGGTCGCGGCGGAGGCCGAAGATGTTCTGGGAAGGCGACCAGACCTTCAAGCCCGCCTTGGACCATCAGGCGATGGCGCAGCTCGGGCCGATGGAGGCGTGCGCGATGAAGGGGCGGAAGAAAGCGGGGCGCAGGGTCCGCGCGGCCGCGGCTCCGCCTGAGGCTTGCCCACCGGGCGCGGTGCCGCGCGGGCGGTCGGCGATGACGGCCGTGTCGCAGGGGCCGGCGCGCAAGCGGGCGGCTTCGGCACGGCATCGTCGCGCGCGTCGCTGTCCAGAAGCGCGGATCCGGCTTCAAACCAGTAGGAACCCAGCGCGCGCCCATCCAGCGCCAGGAAGGTGCCGTCCTCCACCCGCACGGCCTCCCGCGCAGCCCCGCCGCATCGCGCCGGATGGCGCGAAGGATGCGATTATGCGCGCCGCAGCGGCAGAGGTTGCGGTCCAGGGCCGCGCGCAGCGTCGCCTCGTCCGGGTCGGGGTTCTGGTCCAGCAGCGCGGCGGCGCTGACCAGGATGCCGGAGAGGCAAGAGCCGCATTGCCCCGCCTGTTCCTCCAGAAAGGCTCGTTGCAGCGGGTGCGGGGCGGCGCGCGTGCCGAGGCCCTCCACCGTCCGCACCCGGCGCCCGCAACCGCCTCAAGCGACAGGGTGCAGGAGGGCACGGCCACGCTGTCGAGCTGGACCATGCAGGCGCCGTAGGCCTCCGCGCCGCAGCCCCATCGCGTGCCGTAAAGGCCGAGCCCGTCGCGCAGCGCGAGGGTGAGCGGCGTGTCGGGCGTCAGGTCCAGGGAGGCCGTCCGGGGCAGGTGGCGGGCCAGGTCTGCGTGGGCGGCGAAGAGGCCGGGGCTGGAATGCAGGGCGGCCGCGACCGTGATCCCGCGCCCCTTCCGAGAAGGCGACAGCGCCGGTCTCCCCGGCCACGAGGGCGAGGTCCACTCGCCCTTCGGCCAGCAGGTGCGCGTTCCCAGGCCTGCCAGCGGTGTTGCGCCGCCCGATGAAGAGCGACGGGTCAGCGGCGGTCACGGCAGCCGCGAAGGCCGCGCCGAAGGCCGGGAGGCCGCCGCGGGAGGTGGAAGTGCCCAGGGAAAGGCGCACCGGCGGCGAGGATTGCCCCAGCGCCGCTCCGCCCGGCACGGTCGCGGCGCCGGATAGGATCAGGCCGCAGCGGTCCTGCACCACGGGCGCGCTCCATCCCGTTGCGCCGCGGTCTCCGGGCAAACCGGGAGGCGGCCTTTGGACCCCGGACGAGCGGGGCCGCCGGGAGCGCGGCGGAGAGCGCGCCCGATGTCAGGCGGCGGGCGCGGCCCGGGCGCGGCTCAGCCCGGCAGGAAGTCGGGCACCGAGAAGTAGCGCTCGCCCGTGTCGTAGTTGAAGCCCAGGACGCGGGAGCCCGCGGGAAGTTCGGGCAGCTTCTGCGCGATGGCGGCCAGCGTCGCGCCGGAGGAGATGCCGACCAGCAGCCCTTCCTCGCGTGCGGAGCGGCGGGCGTGCTCCTTCGCATCCTCGGCGGAAACCTGGATCACGCCGTCGAGCAGCGCGGCGTGCAGGTTGGCGGGCACGAAGCCGGCGCCGATGCCCTGGATCGGGTGCGGGGCGGGCGCGCCGCCCGAGATCACCGGGGAGGCCTCCGGCTCCACCGCGAAGACCTTGAGGCCCGGCCACTTCGGCTTGAGCACCTGCGCGCAGGCCGTGATGTGCCCGCCCGTGCCGACGCCGGTGATCAGCACGTCCAGTCCGTCCGGGAAGTCCGCGAGGATCTCCTGCACGGTGGTGCGGGCATGGATGTCGATGTTGGCGGGGTTCTCGAACTGCTGGGCCAGCCAGGCGCCAGGGGTTTGCGCCACGAGCTCCTCGGCGCGGGCGATGGCACCCTTCATCCCCTTCTCGCGCGGCGTCAGGTCGAAGGTCGCGCCATAGGCCTGCATCAGGCGGCGGCGCTCGATGGACATGCTCTCGGGCATGACGAGCACCAGCGTGTAGCCTTTCACCGCCGCCGCCATGGCCAGGCCGATGCCGGTGTTCCCCGAGGTCGGCTCGATGATCGTGCCGCCGGGCTTCAGGCTGCCATCCGCCTCGGCGGCCTCGATCATCGCGATGCCAATCCGGTCCTTGATGGAGCCGCCGGGGTTGGAGCGTTCCGACTTCACCCAGACTTCGGCATTGGGGAACAAGCGGTTCAGGCGGATGTGGGGCGTGTTGCCAATGGTGGCGAGGACGTTCTGGGCTTTCATGGGGGCGCTCCTGTCGGGCCGGATGGGATACCGGCGGGCGGCGCGGCGCAAGCCCCGGGTTTCAGCCCGGGCTGGCCCATATGGAAGCTTTTGCGGCCTGGAGCCCGGACGCTGCCGCTGAAAAGGGAGATTGATCATGAGCGCAACGCAAGCCTGGCGCGGGTGGGACCGCACGGCGCTCAGCGCCGCCTATAACAACAACGCCGCCGTGCCGGGCGGCAGCGCCATGGTCGAGGCATGGGCGGCCGAATCCGCACGCCTGCGCGCTGCCCGTCCGGCGGGGATGGACCAGCTCTACGGCGCGACGGCGCGCGAGGGCTGGGACCTGTTCCCCGCGAACCGGCCCGATGCGCCCTGCCTCGTCTTCATCCATGGCGGCTACTGGCAGAAGAACGGGCGGGAACGCTTCTCCTGCATCGTGGAGGGCGCCCTGGCGCGGGGCTGGTCCGCCGCCCTGCCGAGCCACACGCTGGCACCCGAAGCGAGCATGACCGTGATCGCCGCGCAGATGCGCAGGGCCATGGACTGGCTGGCGGCGGAAGGGCCGTCCCAGGGGATCACGGGGCCGGTGATCCTTTCGGGCTGGTCGGCGGGCGGGCACCTGGCGGCTCTGCTGGCCGAGCACCCGCTGGTGCGAGGCGCCCTGCCCATTTCCGGCATTTTCGACCTGGAGCCCATCCGGGGCACGGGGTTGAACGACGCGCTGGCGCTGACGGAGGAGGAGGTCGCAACCTTCTCCCCGCAACGCCTCCCCGTCAGCCCCAAGCCCATGACGGTGGCCTTCGGGGCGGAGGAACTGCCGGAGCTGCAACGCCAGTCCCGCGACTTTCACGCGCGCCGCGCCGCCCTGGGCGCGCCTGGGTCGCTGCTCTCCGTCGCCGCGGCCGACCATTTCAGCATCCTCGACGACCTCCGGCAGCCGGAGGGGGCGCTGATGCTCGCGGCAGAGGCGCTGCTGCGGGCATGAGCGGGACAGCCTCTCGCTGACGCCAGCACCAGAGGCCGCGGTGCTGGCGCCCGGCGCGGCCCTTATGATGGGCCTGGGCCGACGCGGCGGGGGGCGGGTGCCGATTGTCCGCCGCGCCATGGCGAAGGCCGGGACCGGCAGGCCTGGCCCCCAGATCCGCGCCGCCTTGGCCAGGTCCGCGGAATAGGCCCGGAGCCGCTATGCACCGATCGGCGCGGTCTCCGCGATGCGCGACGATGTTCGCGGAATCCGCACCCGGCGCCGTGCAAGATCGAGGAGCTGGAGGTACATCATCGCCACCATAACCGCATCGCGGCCGGCATCGTGCTGGCCAAGGTCGGGAATGCCAAGGTCGCGCAGCATGGCGGCGAAGCGAAGGTCCAGAACGGTGCCCGGCGGGGCGTCCCCGTACTTGCGCTCGTAATAGAGGCCGGACAGCTCGATGCGCTGATTTGGCAGCCCGACCCGCAGCATGGCGCGCACGTGCCGGTCGAGCATGGCGATGTCGAAGTCGATGTAGTAGCCGAGAAGCGGCCGGCCACCGATGAAGCGCAGCAGCCCGGGCAGCACTTCCTCCATCGGCCGCCCGGCCGCGACGTCGCTGGCGCGGAGTTGGTGGACCTTGATGGAGTCCTCCCGGGGCATGAGATCCGGCCGCACCACGGCCTCGAAGCGCTCGCTGGTGATGATCCGCTGCCCACGCACCATCACGGCCGCGACCGATATGACCTGGTCGCGGCGGATGTCGAGGCCGGTGGTCTCGCAGTCCAGCGAGACGACCTCCCCGGCCGGGCCTGGATCGAACAGGAAGGCGAAACCGCGATCGGCGAGGGATGCGAGGCCGACGTGACGCCGCAGCCCCTGCAGGAGACCTCGGCCCGGAAGCTTCACGTCCGGGCTCCGCCCATGCTCAGAACGCCTTGAGGCCGAAACGGGTGCGGACGACCTCCCGGAACTGGCGCACCACGCGCAGCGCATCGCGCAACAGGTCGCGGTCGGCCGTGGAGAGCTGGCCCAGCCGGATCGAGCCATCCTCCCGCGCGGCACCACGATGCTGCGCCTCGAGCTGCGCGCGGAGGCGGAGTTCCATGAAGACGCGGAGCGCGCTGACGAGTTCGCGCGCGAAGGGCGCCTCCAGCGCGCCCTCCTGCTCCAGGGCCGCGATCCGCGCCTGCGTCGACTCCGCCACCAGGCCGCGCTCGATCACCAGCGCCCGCACGCCGTGCACGATGGGGAAGATGCCGGCGCGCTTGATGTCGATCGCGTCCGAGCCCAGCCCGACCGACACCATGAAGGTGCCGAGCAGGCCGATCTGGGGTGCCGCGAAGCTTTCCGTCAGCTGCGCGAACTGCGCGAGCAGCGCGCCCTCGCCGCGCATCGTCTCCAGCAGGGCCGCCCTGGCCCGTATGAGCAGTTCCCGGCGGCCGGCCACGGCCACGGCATCCCAGAAGATCGCGATGTTCATCGCCGCCTCCGGGCTGCGGTCGAGCACCCAGGCGTGGATCTGCTTCGTGAAGCCCTCCAGCGGCTGCGACCACACGGGATTGCGGACCATGACGCCGCCGGGGCAAGGGGGGAAACCGAAGCGGTCCAGCGCGCCGGAAAAGGCTTCGCGGAAGGCGGTCAGCTCGTCCGGGGGCACCGGAGAGGCGAGAAGCAGGGCATTGTCCTGGTCGGTTCGCAGCGTCTGCTCACCGCGTCCCTCCGAACCCATCAGCAGCAGGCATCCGCCCTCCCGGACCGCGGGTGGCGCCAGCAGGTCATAAAGGCGCGCAAAGAGGCGGCGGTTGAGGTCGGATGTGATCTCGGCGATCGCCTCCACCCGGATGCCCTGCCGGTGCAGGCGCTCCACCTGGGCCGCGATGTCGTGCGCGGGCTCGGCCAGCTCGTCCACATCGCGGGCGCGGTCGATGCGGCCGGGAATGAGCTGCGGATTGCCGGCGAACAGCCCGAGGATGTCGATATCCTCAAGGAAACCGACGAAGGCACCGTCCTGCCGCACCGCCAGGCGACGCTTGTCATGGCGCGTCATCAGAAGCACGGCTTCGAACAGGAACTCGTGGGCCTCCACCGAGACAACATCGAAATGCGTGACCTTGCGGATCTCGGTCTCCAGCGGAAGGCGGCGCAGCACGACGGCCTTGGACAGGTTCATCCCGGTCACCACGCCGATGCGCGTGCCATCCCGGACGAACAGCGCATTGATGTTTCCATCCCGCATGCGGTGTCCGGCGGCCTCGATGGTCTCGGTGCCGTCGATAAAGACGGCGGCTCCCCGCCTGGCTTCCCCCACGCGCGCGCGCAGCACCATGTCGAAGCCATCCGGACGCCGCCCGCCCGAGAGTGCGTCGAGCTTGCGCGATACTTCGGCATAGAAGAAGGCGGCAAAGGCGGGATTGCGGCCGATCAACTCCACCACCGTCGCGCGCGGTATCAGGTGACACAGCGTTTCCTCGGCGGCCACGAAGTCTTCGCCGGCCGAGCCGTGCACCAGGGCGCGAGGGTCGAAGCTGTCCTGGGCCCGCAGCACCGAGGTGAGCGCTCCGGCGTGGCGGGCCTCCACCGCGCCCTTGATCACCACGTGCAGGTGGGCGGAGGCGGCGCCCTGGGCGATGATGGTTTCGCCGGGCGCGAAATAGCCGATGTCGATCGAGGCCCGGAGAACCTCGACCTCCGCATGGTTCAGCCGGTCAAAGGGCGGGTTGGCGGTGTTGAAGCCCTCAGCCACCGAGGCCGGCCCTCACCCAGGGGCCACCCGCCCGCGAAGCGATGCGCATGGTGCGTGGCCCCCGGCGTCCCGGCGCCTCAGTGAACGTGGGCGCCGCTGGCGCCGATGCCGGTCTCGGAGCGAACGTATTGCGCATCGAAGGCCGCCCGCTCGCGCCGTGCCTGCTCGCTCTGGTCCAGAAGAGAGAAAATCCAGATGCCGAGGAAGGCGATGGCCATGGAGAAGATCGCCGGGTTGTCATAGGGGAACAGCGGCGCGGCGAAGCCGAAGGTGCTGACCCAGACGGCCTTGCTGAGCACCACCATCAGCACCGCGCCGATCAGGCCCAGGAATCCTCCGATCAGCGCCCCGCGCGTGGTGGTGCCGCGCCAGAAGACCGACATCAGCAGCACCGGGAAGTTGCAGCTCGCCGCGACCGAGAAGGCAAGGCCCACCATGAAGGCCACGTTCTGGTTCTCGAACACATAGCCAAGCACGATGGCGACGATGCCGATCACGATGGCGGAAACCTTGGAGATGCGCACCTCGCGCTGTTCGTTCGAGCGGCCGCGCGCGATCACGGAGGCGTAGAGGTCGTGGCTCACCGCGGAGGCGCCCGCCAGCGTCAGCCCCGCCACCACCGCGAGAATGGTGGAGAAGGCGACGGCGGAGATGAAACCCAGGAACAGTGACCCGCCGACGGCGGTGGACAGGTGGATGGCCGCCATGTTGGTGCCGCCCAGCAGGCCCGTGACCTTGTTATAGGCACCGTTCGCCCCGAGGTTGAAGTATTCGGGGTTGTTCATCAGGAAGGTGATGGCACCGAAGCCGATGATAAAGGTGAGGATGTAGAAGTAACCGATCAGCCCGGTGGCATAGAACACCGACTTCCGCGCGGCCTGGGCGTCGGACACGGTGAAGAACCGCATCAGGATGTGCGGCAGCCCCGCCGTGCCGAACATCAGCGCGAGGCCAAGCGAGATGGTGGAGACCGGGTCCGCCACGAAGTTGCCTGGCGCCATGATGGATTGCCCGCGCGGGTGCGTGGCCACCGCGTCGGCGAACATCGCCTCGGGGCTGAAGCCGTAGCGCCAGAGCACGGCCAGGGCCATGAAGGTGGCACCGCCCAGCAGAAGGCAGGCCTTGATGATCTGGACCCAGGTGGTGGCCTTCATGCCGCCGAATGCGACATAGACGATCATCAGCGCCCCGACGATCACCACCGCGTAAAGGTACTGCATGCCGAACAGCAGCTCGATCAGCTTTCCGGCGCCCACCATCTGCGCGATGAGGTAGAACGCGACCACCACCAGCGTTCCGGTGGCGGAGAGGATGCGGATCGGGGTCTGTTGCAGCCGGAACGAGGCGACGTCGGAGAAGGTGAACTTGCCGAGGTTGCGTAGCCGCTCCGCAATCAGAAACAGGATGATCGGCCAGCCCACCAGAAAGCCGATGGAATAGATCAGCCCGTCGAAGCCGCTGGCGAAGACCAGCCCGGAGATACCGAGGAAGGAGGCCGCGGACATGTAGTCACCGGCAATGGCCAGTCCGTTCTGGAACCCACTGATCCCGCCGCCGGCCGCATAGAAATCGGCCGCCGACTTGGTCTGCATGGCGGCGCGATAGGTGATGCCGAGGGTCGCGAGCACGAAGACGAAGAACATGACGATGGCCGGCCAGTTCAGCCCTTGGGCGACCGAGGGCGGGCCGCCCGCAGCCTGAGCCCATGCGCCGGTGCCCAGGGCCAGCGCGGGCATGGGGAGGAGTAGCTTCATGGTGCGGGACATCAGCGCGTCACCTCTTCCTGCAGGCTGCGGGTGAGATCGTCGAAGCGGCTGTTCGCCCGGGCGACATAGACGCCGGTGAGCACGAAGGCGGTCGCGATGACGCCGAGGCCGAGCAGGATGCCGAGCGATGTGACGCCGCCGCCGATCCGAACGGCCATGAGGTCCTTGGCGAAAGCCACCAGCAGGACGAAGCCGAAATAAAGACCCAGCATGATGGCCGAGAGGGTCCAGGCGAAGGCGGAGCGCCGTCGGATCAGTTCCTGGAACCTGGGGCTCCTCAGGATGCGCTCGTGCGGCTCCATGCCGTGGCTTTGTCCGTCCATCTGCTCACTTGCCTTTCGCTTCGCGCTTCTTCGCGTGGATGAAGCGGACTTCCCTCACCCCACGCGGTTTCCGATGAGGTCGCTGACGACGGTGGGGTCGGCGAGTGTGGAGGTGTCGCCGAGGCTGTCGGTTTCGTTGGCGGCGATCTTGCGGAGGATGCGCCGCATGATCTTGCCCGAG
>Ga0210040_10001237_pt1 | contig 39355 bp, 19 predicted proteins | sample CryGeyCG12114_NA_FD_185462 | JGI IMG/M metagenome (GOLD analysis project Ga0210040, IMG submission 185462) | Groundwater microbial communities from aquifer - Crystal Geyser CG19_WC_8/21/14_NA (SPAdes) (version 2) | ecosystem: Environmental > Aquatic > Deep subsurface > Groundwater | place: USA... | reverse complement strand
GGGGTTTTCAGCAAGCGCATCAGTGCAGCTCTTGGACAAATGATTATGCCGTTTTTTCTTTAATGCCCGTAACCGGCCAGTTAGTCGTAGATCAGTACAAACGGGCGGCTCGGTTCAGTCATAAAAACGAAATTGCCAAGCCGCATTATTACAAAGTAGCACTCGATAACCAAATAATTACCGAGATGTCACCCACAGAACGTGGCGTTCACGCCCGGTTTAGTTTTCCGCGCGCCCAAGGCTCTTACTTGGTTTTGGATGGCTATACCGGCGCAAGCATGGTTGAAATTATTCCCAAAGAGCGAAAAATTATCGGCTATGTTCATAACGGCAGAGGTTTAAAAGAAAATTTTAAAAACTACTTTATCATTATTTTTGATAAACCTTTTGTGACCCAGGGTACCTGGGAAAATAAAACCGGTAAAATTACCGCCGGTAATCTATCGGAGGAAGGAAATGGTATAGGGGCTTATATTCAGTTTAAAGATGGCGAAACCGTGCAGGCAAAAGTAGCTTCCTCTTATATCAGCCCCGAACAGGCTGCATTAAATCTGCAAAAAGAGCTGGGTAAGTTTAAAAAGTTAGAAGATACCAAAACATCCGCCGCTAAAATATGGAATAAACACCTAAATAAAGTATTGGTTGAGGGCGGAACAGAAGAAGAGAAAGCTACTTTTTACTCTTGTTTCTTCCGGGCCAGCTTGTTCTCCCGGCAATTCTTTGAATACGATAAAAACAACAAGCCTTATTACTTCAGTCCGTACGATGGTAAAGTGCACGCAGGCTATTTATATACCGATACCGGCTTTTGGGATACGTTCCGGGCGCAATTTCCGCTGAATACCATTCTGCATCCTACCATGCACGGACGTTACGTAAGTGCCTTATTAGATGCCAAAGATCAATGTGGCTGGCTGCCGTCGTGGTCGTTTCCTGGCGAAGCCGGAAGTATGATTGGTAACCATGCCATTTCTTTATTTGCGGATGCCTGGGTAAAAGGTATCCGGACGTTTGATCCCGAAAAAGCTTTAGCCGCTTATTTGCACGAAGCCACCAATAAAGGCCCTTGGGGACCGGCAAACGGGCGCGAAGGTTGGAAAGAATATTTTACTTTAGGTTATGTGCCTTACCCCAAATACCGGGAAGCAACGGCTAAAACCTTGGAATATGCTTACGACGACTTTTGCGGTTACCAGTTAGCTAAACAAACCAATAATACTTTTTACGTCAATACCTTTGCCAAACAAATGTACAACTACCAAAACGTGTACGATGCGGCTACCCGGTTTATGCGGGGAAAACAACCGGACGGGCAGTGGGTGCCCAATTTCGATCCGATAGAGTGGGGCGGACCGTTTACGGAGGGCAATGCCTGGCATTACCAATGGTCGGTGTTTCATGATGTACAGGGTTTAATCAACCTGATGCAAGGCGAAAAGAACTTCGTCGCCAAACTGGATTCTGTTTTATCGGTGCCCAATACCGTTAAAGTAGGAACTTATGGTGGTATGATTCATGAAATGACCGAAATGGTAATGGCCGATATGGGGCAATATGCGCACGGCAATCAACCCATTCAGCACATGCCGTATTTGTATAACTATGCGGGTGCGCCCTGGAAATCCCAGCGTTTAACCCGTACTATTATGGACAAACTTTACAATGCTACGGAAAATGGTTATCCCGGCGATGAAGACCAGGGGCAAACATCTTCCTGGTATGTGCTGAGCGCTTTAGGATTTTACAGTGTTTGTCCGGGCACCGACCAATATGTTATCGGTAGCCCGGTATTTAGAAAAGCAATTATAACCCTGGAAAACGGCCGGAAGTTTACCATCGAAGCCTCTAATAATAATAAAGAAAATGTTTACATCCAATCAGCTTCTTTAAACGGCAAACCTTATGCAGCTAATTACATCCGGCACCAGGATATTACGAACGGCGGAATTCTCCATTTTGAAATGGGAAATAAGCCGGCCTTAAACAGGGGAACCGGACAAGAAAGTCGACCGTTTTCGGTTTCAATCTCGAGTAAATAATAGATTTTCAATCTTTAAAGGTGCAAATCTAAGCAAGTCTGTAACTGATAGCAGTTTTAGCTTATAAGCAGGCCGGACATGCAACTATATTTTATACTTTTCGGGATATTATAAATGTTGCTACTTTAATGCATCAGATTGCCATCATAATAAATTGTACTACTTCCTTATTGTATAGATTAACTTATACTACAAGGTATTTTAAACAGACCTGTAAATCCAAGTATTTAATTATCGAGGTGCCATATATTTTGTTCTGACATCTTGAGTAGAACAAATTATTACTATAGTTAAGATATAAGCATTATTAGAAGTTCTTTTAATAATAAGAGCTTATACTAAATAAGAAGTTATAGGTTATTTGCGTAAAAAGCAGAAGATTTTAATTAAGGTTTTATCCTTTAGTTAAGCGGAATCTTTCTTTTTTTCTTAATTATATATAACCTCTAATTACTTGATTGTTAATTCTAATAATCATTTTATCAAATTAAGTTTATTATACTTTTAATAAAACAGGCTTTTCCCTTTCTTATTTTTAATGAATATAACTGTTTTAAATATATGATTTACTTATTTAACAAAATAATTAATAAATTCATAAATATTAATATAGATATTGCACATTAAAAAAAATCCAATCAAATTTATAGTCTAAATAATGCTTGACCTAACCTTAAAAAGTTAATAGGTATTTTAAGATTAGACAAGTTGGTATATTAATAAGAAATTAGAAGTTCTTTTAATATACACATACATAAGATTTGAGGTGGCGATCGCTTATTTAAAGCTCCTTTTAATAAGTTTAGTTATTAATTAGTCTGGCTTTAGTATAGTAAAGCTAAATTACTATACTAAAGAGTGTAACTGTAAAATAATTGCTAAAAGGTTTTACTATTTATTTTAATTCAATAATTTATTTTAATTATACTTTCACAATTAAACTTTAATCTATGAAACAAAACTTACTAAAGAAGGTCGGGACTATAATAATCCTGTATTTGTTAACCCTGCTAAGTCATGAATCTGCGGCCCAGAGTTTGACTATAAGGGGTAAAGTAAAAGATGAAACCGGGCAGGTTTTACCTGGTGTTACGGTAATAGTAAAAGGGACTACTAATGGCGCTACTACAGATACGGAGGGGAATTATACTTTAAATGTTCCGAATGGTTCCGGAATACTGGTTGTTTCTTTCATTGGCTTTACTACGAAAGAAGTGCCGATTAATAATCAAACAACCATTAATGTTAATTTGGCCCCTGATGCAAAAGCTTTAGGAGAAGTAGTAGTATTGGCTTATGGTCAGCAGAAAAAAGAAACTGTAACCGGATCTGTAGCTACCATACAAACCAAAGAACTAGTGCAAAGCCCGGTTTCTAACTTAACTAATGCTTTAGGAGGTAGATTGCCTGGTTTAATAACTACCCAAAGGAGCGGAGAGCCCGGGGTAGATGGAAGTACTTTTTACATAAGAGGTGTACACAGTTTAAATACTACTACCCCCATTATTATGGTTGATGGGGTTGAACGTAGTATGGATTACCTGGATCCTAATGATATAGAAAGCATTTCTATTTTGAAAGATGCGGCTGCAACCGCTGTATTAGGTATGCGGGGGGCAAATGGCGCCGTGCTGGTAACTACCAAACGAGGTAAAGTTGGTAAACCGCAAGTTAATTTTCGTACTTCAGCCGGTTTACAGGAAGCAACGCGTTTGCCAAAGTATTTAGGTTCTTATGATTACGCACGTTTACGCAACGAAGCTTTAATTAATGATGGCGCACAACCGGTTTTTACGGAAGAGCAATTAGAAGGATACCGCAACGGAACCTTGCCTAATACCGATTATTATAAGTTTTTAATGAAGCCTTCCATGGTAGCCCAATCTAATTTAAATATTAGTGGCGGTACAGAAACAGCGCGTTATTTTATTTCGGCTGGTTATAATTTTTCGGAAGGAAATTACAGATTTACTGAAGATAATGCCGAAGGTTTTAATACCAATAATATCATGAAGCGGTATAATCTACGGGCAAACGTAGATGTAGATATAACCAAAGACCTTACTGTTCGCCTTGATTTAGCCGGGATACTTACCGCCCGACGCGATGGAAACAACTCAGCTAGTGACATTATGAACCTGGCTAACCGGATGGCGCCTATTTATCCTATATTCAATGAAGATGGCTCTCTTTGGGGTAATGGTACCTTTACCCAGAATATTTACGGAGAAGTAGCCCGTAAAGGCTATCGGGACTGGTATAACAATACGGTGCAAGGAACTTTTGCCGTTACCCGCAAACTCGATTTTATAACTAAGAATTTAAGCGGCAGAGTCTCTTTCTCTTATGATAATACCAATTCGCCAAATGCGCAATACGGCAAAGGCTACGCTGTTTATCAGCCAGAGTATAATGCCTTGGGAGACGTAGCTAATTACCGGCAATTTGGCAGTAATTCTCAAATTAACCCCGATGGTAGCTTTGGCGGAGGCGATGCCAGACGCAACACTTACTTAGAAGCGGCTCTTAACTGGAACGGGAAATATGGTAAAAATGAAATTACCACCATGTTATTGGGAAACCGGCGGTTAGTAAATGAAAATTCACGTATCCCTTACGCTTATCAGTCGGCATTATTCAGAGGAACATATACCTACAATACCAAATACATAGCCGAGGTAAGTGCTTCTTATCAAGGATCTGAGAATTTTCCGAAAGGTAGTCGCTACGGCTTATTCCCATCAATTTCTGCCGGGTGGATTATTTCGGAAGAAAACTTCCTGAAAAACAAAGTTGCTATGCTGGATTTCCTTAAAATCAGAGGATCATACGGCGAGGTGGGTAACGATCGGTCTGGAAGCGAACGCTTTCTGTGGTTTACTTCCTGGAGCGATGCCGGAGACGATGGAACTTATGCATTTGGTCGTGGCTGGGAGCAAGGTGCAGTTGGTAACGAAAATGTAACCTGGGAACGGGGGCGCCAGGTTAACCTGGCTTTGGAAGGTACGCTTTGGAAAGGTAAATTAGGGTTTACGTTTGATGTTTTTAAAGAAAGAAGAAGTAATATCCTGCTTTCCCGTAGTACCTTATCAGATGTTTTTGGGCAAAGCATAAAGCCACAAAATATTGGTATTGTCGATAATCATGGTTTCGAATTAGAAGTAACCCATCAGAACCAAATTGGCCGGGTTCATTACTTTTTCAAACCAAATGTTACGTTTGCCCGCAACAAAATAGTTTATCAGGATGAGGTATTACGTAAATACTCTTGGATGTACAGAACCGGTCATCCGGTAGGAACTAAATTTGGTTTGATCGCCGATGGTTTCTTCCGGGATGCAGATGACGTAGCTAACAGCCCCAGACAAAGCTTCTCAGCGTATGGGCCCGGTGATATCAAGTACGTTAAATTAACTCCTGACGAAGATTACGATTACATTCAGCAAGCATTTGATGAAACTGCCATTGGATACTCCCGCACGCCCGAGATAATGTTCGGTGCCAATATGGGCTTAGATTACAGAGGTTTTGATTTTACTATCTTATTGCAGGGAGCTGCGCATGCCGATGTAATGCTTAACAATGAAGCTGTTTATGAGTTTTTCCAGGAAGGAAAAGTTAAACCGTTCCATTTAAACCGGTGGACACCGGAAACCGCTGAAACTGCCACTTACCCACGTTTGCATTATAGTACTAATGGTAATAACCACCGTGCTTCCACTTTCTGGGTTAAAAGTGCCGATTATATGCGGATTAAAAATGCTGAAATAGGTTATTCTATTCCTAAAAATCTAGTAAGCATTGTGGGTTTATCTTATTTCAGGGTTTATGCCAATGGTATGAATTTGTATACCTGGGATAAATTAAAAGATTACCAGGTTGATCCGGAGATAGGTGATGGTAATGGTGCTATGTATCCTATTCAGAAAATCTGGAACTTTGGTATTGATGTAAGATTTTAATTCAGTTAGATAATGAAAAAAACATTTATAAAATTTTTAATAATTCCAACCCTGCTAATTGGTACGCTTTCCAGTTGCGAAGATGAGTTCTTAGACCGGGCCACGACTACCCAACAACAGGATGCTGATATTTTTTCTACTTTTAACATGACCGATCAGGTTGTAAATAACCTTTACCGGAAAACCAGAGGCGTTTATACTTATTTAGCCGGACAAAATATGTCGTCGGCCGCCGATGAGTCCAAAGATGCTTCCAGTTGGATGGCTTCTATGCAATTTAATAATGGATCGTGGAGCGGGAATAGTAATCCTATTGGCAACACCTGGCGCGAAAACTATGTGGCCATTCGGCAAGCCAACCAGATATTAGAAGGAGTCGAACAGTATAATACACCAGATGATCCGAATAATCCGGGTTACCTGAGTAACCGGATTGGGGAAGTGTATTTTTTAAGGGCCTGGTTTCTGGCCGATTTAGTTAGGCAATTTGGGGGCGTTATTATTGTTACCCATACTATCGATCAAAATGATCAGGAAGCGCTTAACCAACCCAGAAGTACATACGACCAGTGCATCGCCCAAATTGTAGCCGATTGTGAAGAAGCTTATAACCGGGTAGCATTTGATTACCCAGCCAACCAAGTAGGGCGGGTAACAAAAGGAGCTTGCCTAGCTCTTAAAGCCAGAATGCTTTTATATTCTGCCAGCCCATTATGGGCCCAGGCCGGAAAAACAACTTACCAGGCCGATATCAGCGATGATAAAACAGCAACTGATCCGGAGAAATGGAAGAACGCTGCTGATGCCGCTAAAGCTGTAATTGATCTTACTTCACAGGGAAGTTTAGTGTATTCTTTAGAACCTACTTTGGCGTTGCGTCAGGATATGTTCAAAAAGAATACGTTAACCAGCAAAGAAGTAATTTGGATTAGACGTGATGAAACCAACCAGGGCTACGACCAATATATTTTCCCTTTTGGCAGTAGTGGTTGGTCGGGGGCTTCCCCAACCCAGAACTTAGTTGATCTTTATGAGACTAGCGAAGGCTTGCCAATTACCGATCCCGCATCGGGATATGATCCCCTGCGCCCCTATGAAAACCGTGATCCGCGTTTTTATTCCGATATTCTGTATAACGGTGCTAGCTGGAAGGGCCGTACAATTGAAACCTATACAGGTGGCCGGGACGAAACTAGTACCCAAACCGACCATACCCGGACCGGTTACAGCATGAGGAAGTTGGCTGATGAGAACATCACCATTGGCCAAGGTACAGGAAGAGGCATACATGGTATTCAATTCCGTTTAGCAGAGTTCTACCTGAGCTATGCGGAAGCTTTAAACGAATATAGTCCTGGTAATCCGGATATATTACAATATGTAAATCTGGTTCGTGAAAGAGCTGGTCAGAAGCCAGTCGAAGGTAGTTTATCGCAAACTGATATGCGGCAACGCATTCGGAACGAGAGAACTGTAGAATTATCGTTCGAAAATCATCGGTTCTGGGATGTGCGGCGGTGGAAAATTGCTCCGGAAACCCAACAGGAAATATATGGTATGAGGCCTATTCCGGATGCAAATACGCCTACTGGTTATCGTTACGACCGGTTCAAAGTAGAAGACCGGCCCTGGAGAAATGCTATGTATGTAATTCCGATTACTACAGATGAAACCCTTAGAAATCCCAATCTAAAACAAAGCGAAGGCTGGTAACAGATTGTTGCTACCGAATTTTGATCGGTCCTGTGCAAACAGGACTAATCAAAATTTATTGAAATAACGCTTCATTTTAGGTGGATAAAAATTTAAAAATATCAAAAGCATCAATTACATGAAAAGAAAACTACTCAATGCATTCGCATTTTTAACGGTTTCTATATTAACTCTTCAGTCTGCTTCAGCCCAGGATATTATGTCGGCAGGAGGAACAGTAGAGGTATCAACCGACAATACCAGTAATGCAAGTGAAAATAAAGATAAGGTGGTTGATAATAATCTCTCAACTAAATTCCTTCTTGGTTCTTTTGCCACTGCCAAGCCTTTAAGAATTCAATGGAATGCCAATACAGCAGCTATAGCTAAGTATTATACCTTAACTTCTGGTGGAGATGCCCCGGAGCGCGATCCTAAAAGCTGGACTTTAGAAGGCTCCCCAGATGGCACTTCTTGGACCTTGTTAGATACCAGAACCGATGAGGCTTCTTTTGCTGAACGTGGCCAAACCAACACATATGCTTTTACCAATAACACAGCATACAAGTCTTACCGCCTGATAATAGCAGAAAATAACGGCGACGGACTATTTCAGTTAGCTGAGTGGCGGCTTTTAACCTCAGCCTCACCGTCGGCACCAACCAATTTAACTGTTATGGCTTCGGCTGGTAATGAAGCGGTATTATTTTGGAACGATGCTTCTTTAACAGAAGAAAATTTTGACGTGGAAGTTTCTACTGATGGTACTAACTTCACTTTGGCCGAATCAGTACCGGCTAATTCCACTTCTTTCACCCATACCGGGCTTACCATGTCTACTAAATATTACTACCGGGTAGCTTCCAGAAACCAATTTGGCGTATCGGAATACACAGAAACGGCAGAAGTTACAACCTTAGATTTCCCCGAAGATCTGGAAGATTTAACCAATAATGGCGGTACGCTTGCTGTTCAGAAAGATAACACCAGCAATCCGAATGAAACGAAAGATAAATTCATTGATAATTCAGCTAGTTCTAAATATCTGGTGGATCTGCAAAATCTTTGGATTACTTATAACTCTACAGATAAAGGAATATTAACAAAATATACTCTTACATCTGGTAACGATGCTCCCGATCGTGACCCAAAAGACTGGAAAATAGAAGGGTCTAATAATGGTGCCGACTGGACCTTACTGGATGAGCGTACAAATGAAACGTTTTCTGGCCGGGGACAGACAAAAACTTACGTTATTGCTAATACATTGCCGTTCAATGTTTTTAAAATTACCATTACCAATAATGGCGGTAGTCTGTTTCAAGCGGCCGAATGGGAACTTTGGGCCCGAAAACTTGAAGTGCCAGCTGGTCCAGGCAATTTAACAGTAAAGGCTACCTCAGAAACAGAAATAAATATTACCTGGAAAGATAATTCTGAGAACGAAACTGGCTTCGAAATAGAAAGATCTACAGATGGTACTACCTATGAAGTTGTAACCCAAGTAGCAGCTGATGCTACTGAATATAATGATAAAAACCTGACCGCGGGTGTTGGGTATTATTATCGTATAGCAGCAACAAGCATTATCGGTAACTCTGTTTATTCAAATGTGGCCGCTACCCGAACTAAAGGAGGCCAAACGAGCAAACCTGCGCCGGTTGCAGCCTCAATTCTTTCTCCGAATGGCGATAATGTTAATGACAGATGGAGTATTTCCAATTTAGATTCATATCCTTCAAATGAAGTTAAAATCTTTGATAAGGTAGGCCGCTTGGTTTATACGAGGCAAAATTATGCAAACGAATGGGATGGTACTTCTAATGGATCGCCTTTAGCCGAAGGCATATATTATTATGTTGTTAAATTTTGGCCGGGTATACCTGATTTGAAAGGCTCTCTGATGATTATTAGAGATAAGTAGAACTTATAAATATTAGACATTTAAAGGTTTAGAAGAAAATAGTTGTAAAAAGTACTATCTATATGCAATACTCTTATAAGAAATTAAAATTTAGCAGCTGGAATGTAATATTTATATTCTTGTTGCTGGCTAGCGTAGTTGGTATGCCCGGAAAAGGATATGCCCAATTAAACCCGCTTGGCCAAATGTATTTTCAAAACCAATATTTAGCTAATCCGGCCATGGCGGGTTTAAATAGCGGCGTACAGGTAAATTTTGCTTACCGGCAGCAATGGATTTCCATGCCAGATGCACCAATAGCGCAGTCTTTTACCGCCCAGTATGGTTTTGCAAGTAAAATAGGTGTGGGCCTTAATGTATTTAACGATAAAGCCAGTATATTAAGAAGAACCAATGCTTTAGGATCAGTGGCTTACCATTTACCATTGGGTGCTAACGGCCAGAGTATGAGTTTTGGCGTATCGGCCGGCGTAACGGATGAAGCATTAGATCCGACTAATGCAGAAGATTTGGCCGATATAAGCGTATCAAAATTCAATGATCGTGGCGCGTATTTTGATGGGGATATTGGCTTGGCTTATGTTGGTAATGGCCTGACTGTACAAGCTTCTGTTCCTAATGTCAGGAGTTTACGTAATGTTTACCAAACAGAAAATCTAATAAACAGACCTACTTTCTTTTCTGCAATCAGTTATAAAACTAAAATCAATATAAGTGCAGATGTAAATCCTTTAGGCATAGAACCAAAGCTGGTATACAGAGGGGTAGACGGGTTTGAAGACCTTATTGATGTAGGGGCAAACTTTACTTTAATGGAGGAAAAAGTTCAGGTTTTAGCTATGTACCATAGCACTCAGAATATAACTTTAGGTTTAGGTTTTCAATATAAATCTTTAGGAATAAACGCTATGCATACCACAAAATCTTATGATTTAAAACAAATGCAAACAAGCAACTTTGAAGTTGGCCTTCAGTATTCTTTTTGGAATAATAAATAGTGGGAGATTATTAGTATAAAGGATTGAGCTTTTCAGTCCTTTATACTAGTAATATAATACTCATCCTTTCCTGTTGTAGCATCTATGAAATGCTTTAAAGCCGGTAATAGTAAATGTAAATAACGGGAAAACGTTGATAGTATAAAGAAAGAACAAGAAGCAATAACCTGGTTTGGTAGTAAGGCTATGCTTGTGGTTATAACCCATTAATTTAAAATAAATAAAAAATCAGACTTCCCTGTTCTACATTAATTTCTAATGGATAAAATCGGTGTAATTTTTTCTGTTATTTTTTGTGTAGCTATTTCACATTTGCCTGCCAATGCGCAGGATGTTTCAAATGGCAGGCACTATAACCTGAAGCAGGTAATAGAATTAGCCAAAACCCAATCGCCTAATTTCAGATATGCCTCTGTTTTATTTGAAAATAAAAAATGGCAGTATAAAAATTACCGCTCCAATTTTTTTCCACAATTAAATTTAGGTGGCACCTTACCCGAATATAATAAAACCATTGAACCTTATTTAAATGCCGATGGTAGCTTAACTTTTATTAATACTCATAATGCTAATTCATCTTTGCAGCTTTCTTTAGGTCAGGAGTTATGGTTTACCGGTGGGTATATCTCCATAAACAGCCAAATAAAACGAATTGATGACTTTCAGACTTCTCTGAATGGTACCCGGTATTCATCCGTTCCGGCTACTATTACTTTAAGCCAGCCTTTGTTTGGGTACAAATGGCTGATTTGGGAAAGGAAAATGCAGCCCTTACGGTTTGAAGAAGCCAAAAGAGAGTTTAAAGAAAGAATGGAAAGCATTTCTGTGGAAGCAACCGGACAATTTTTTAACTTGTTAATTAGTCAGATTAGTTATCAGATTGCAAGAAAAAATGTGTCTAATAGTGAGGCCTTATATAAAATAGCACTAAACCGCTTTAATGAGGGTAAAATTCCGGAAAACGAATTACTGCAAATGGAATTAACCGTGCTAAATGCCCGGCAATATCTGGAACAAACCGCTTTAGATGTAGAAAGCAGCACTTTGCGCTTAAAAGTTTATTTAGGTATCACAGACGATGAGCCTATTCATCTCATTCCGCCTACGGATATTCCTGAGTTTGATGTAAACGAAAAAGTAGCCATAGAACAAGCCCATATTAACCGGCAACGCATTCTGGGTTTTGAAAGAGAATTACTGGAGGCCGAACAAAATATGGCGCGGGCTAAAGGCGAAACCGGGGTAAGTGCTAACCTGTTTGCTTCTTTTGGTTTAACCCAACAGGCTCTTAGCCTGCCGGATGTTTACCTGGACCCGTCTCAACAGCAAAGGCTCCGGATAGGATTTAATATTCCGATTATGGATTGGGGACGAACAGATTCACGGCTAGGTACGGCTAAAGCTAATCAGGACTTGGTTAAGGCCAATATAGAGCAACAAAAAATTAATTTTGACCAGGACATCTATTTAGCGGTAAAGCGGTTTAAAGTGCTGCGCAGCCAGATGGAAGTAGCCAAGCGTACAGACGAAATAGCCGAACGCCGGTATAGTTTAACCAAGGAGCGTTATCTGATAGATAGAATAGGAATACTAGATTTAAATGTAGCAACAGAAGAAAGAGATAAAGCTACCCGCAGTTATATTAGTTCTTTAAGCAGCTTCTGGTCGGCTTATTATAGTCTGCGGCAAAGCACCCTTTATGATTTTGAGTTAAATCAGCCTATTTAAATTATAATGGTTTAAACAATTTGTCTTAACAGCAAAGACAAGCAAGAATGAAACGTAATTGGTAATGGCATCAGAACCTGCCACAATACCAGTAAGCGCCAGGTTAAACCAGCCTATTAAGACTTAAAAATAACTGCTTAGATTAATTCGCTGATAAATGCCAAATATTAATGGAATTTACTAATCTGGCATGAATGTAAAAAACAACTTTCTTTAAAAGCCTCCTCCCAAGGTTTTCAGAACCGGTAGAACGAAAGTTTTTTAACTTTAAAACCAAATATTCTGGTCGGTTAAAGAAATATATAATAAAATCCTAATATTCAGGCCTGAAGCAATATACAATATTTGCGTACTTTCGTATTTAGAAAAAGCAGTATTATTATTTTTTGGCTGCAACTAGGTGGTACTTTGCTTTTTAGAAAGAAAACAGTTTCGTTTACCTGATAATTGTTAATCGTAAACCTTACTATTTAACTTTTGTTCTTTCCAAACTTCTTTTTATTTACTATGTTGGGGCACAAGCTTTGGCTATTTACATGTAAATCCCTGTTGAAAGAAGAATTGAGCCTGTTGAATGGTAAATAGTATTATATTTTTGTATAAGTTATAAAGAGTAAAGTAGGTAGAAAGCGTGAAGAAAAAATTATCCATTACTGATATCGCCCGGCAGCTAGAAATCTCAATTACCACTGTTTCATTTATTTTAAATGGCAAAGCTGAAGAAAAGCGGATTAGTAAAGATGTAACTGAAAAAGTTCTGAATCTGGTAGCGGAACTTAATTATAAGCCTAACCAGTTGGCTCAAAGTCTGCGAACAGGAAAAACCCATATTATTGGTTTAATTGTAGAAGATATTGCCGGATCTTTTTTTGCCAACGTAGCCCGCCTGATAGAAGAAAATGCTTATAAAAATGGCTATAGAATAATTTATTGCAGCACAGAAAATAAGACAAATAAAGCCAAAGAGCTTATAAACATGTTTCGGGACCGGCATGTGGATGGTTATATTATCAATCCGTCGGAAGGAATTGAGGACGATATTGCTTCTTTGCTGCAGGAAGGTTTGCCCGTAGTGCTGTTTGACCGGTATTTACCCAAATTGCCTACCAACTACGTTGTAATAGATAATTACAGCGGCACTTTTAATGCGGCTAATCATTTGCTGCAACAAGGTTTTTCTAACATTGCCTTTCTAACTATCGACTCGGAGCAGACGCAAATGGAAGAACGCTACAATGGTTACGAAAGGGCTATGAAAATGCACAATAAGCAAAAATTTGTAAAGCAAATAGGATATTACGACGAGCGGGAATCGGTGGTGCAGCAGATTATTGATTTTATTAAAGAAAACCCGGCCGTAGATGCCATTATTTTTGCGACAAATTATTTAAGTATTTATGGCTTAGAAGCTTTGAAGCAGTTAAAACTGAATATCCCGAACGATATAGGGGTGGTTTCTTTTGATGACCACGAATTTTTTAAACTCTATTCACCAACAATTACGGCCATAGCCCAACCAGTTGAAGAAATCTCCAGGCAGGTTATTAAAATTTTAATTAATAATTTAACCTTCTCGGGTAATAAATGGATGGAGCAAACAGTTGTATTGCCCTCAGATTTAATTGTAAGAGAATCATCAATTAAAAAATTCTGAAGCTTAGTGCGGCTTCTGGTATTTAAGTTTTTTTCTCTAATTAAATTAATATTATGCTAAAACGATTTATTATAGGATACTTCCTTATATTGGTATAATTTTGTGCAAGTTCACTTATTAATAGAGAGCTTAAATTAAAGCATAATTTTAAAGCTAACAGGCAGCATAAAAGTCGAGCGGGGTGTTTAGCAGTTTCCCAAAATAGAAAAATGAGCATGATGGTTTTTGATATAATTTAAACCGCTCTTGAAATATAATATTCTTTAAATGAATAATTCGTTTATCCTCGCGGCTGATATTGGAGGATCGCACATTACGGCAGCCATTATTGATTTAGAAAAAAGTGCTGTTTTACCGGATACTTTAATCCGCAAACCAGTCGATTCGCATCAAAGTGCCAAAAAAATTATTAAAGTCTGGTCGGATGTGTTATTGGAAGCTGGTGCTTTGTATAACTTGCCGCATCTCAAAATAGGACTTGCCCTGCCCGGCCCTTTTGATTACGTAAAGGGAATTTGCCAGATTCAGAATCAGGATAAATACGATGCCTTGTTTGGGCTAAATGTAAAAGAGTTACTGGCCCGGCAGTTAGATATGGCTGTTCAGAATATTCGGATGATTAATGATGCCGGCAGCTTTTTACAAGGTGAGGTATTTGCCGGGGCTGCTCAAGGCTATGCCCACGCCATTGGATTAACTTTGGGTACGGGTTTGGGTACTTCCCGTTTTCATGAAACCTTAGCCGAAGATGCTAATTTATGGTGTTCGCCGTTTCTGGATAGTATAGCCGAAGATTATTTGTCTAGCCGGTGGTTTATAGCGCGCTATCAGGAATTATCCGGGGTAAAGTTGCCCGGGGTAAAAGAACTGATGGCCTTAACCGAAAGCGATGTAAAGGTTAAAATGGTTTTCGAAGAGTTTGGTACTAATTTAGGTAATTTTTTGGTTGATTTTATCTGCACGGATAAACCCGAGGTAATTGTTATGGGCGGTAATATCGCAAATGCCGGTCATTTATTTTTAAACGCTACCAACCAGGTATTAACCAATCATCATAAACTGGTTCCTATAAAGCAATCTGTGTTGGGGGAAGAAGCAATTTTGATTGGGGCGGCCAATTGCTGGCACAAAAAATTAACTTCTTCTTTAGATTTAGCCTAGTATTATAATACCGGCCTGATTTTTTCAGGTAAATACCCAAGCAAGTCTTAAATTAGTTATTATTGTATTTTGGTTAAAACGATTTAGTACAGTTCGGCAAACTTGAACAGCGTAATCTTGCCTTTGGTTTTCTTAAGTTTAAGCGTATAAAGTTATAGTCAGATAATTTCCGGTACGAAAGTATTAATATTCTGACCATTATAGATAAATTATAACATAAAAGCAGCAATGAAAAAAGTAATGCTTGCCTTAGGGGTTCTCTTGTCGGTAGGAGCAAAAGCCCAGTTAGTGCAAAAAGTAACCGATCCGGTTGAATGGGTAAATCCGCTGATGGGGACAGATTCTAAACCTAGCTTATCTAATGGCAATACTTATCCGGCTGTTGCAGTACCCTGGGGCATGAATTTCTGGACGCCGCAAACCGGACAAATGGGCAATGGCTGGGCCTATACCTATGCCTCCGATAAAATTCGCGGGTTTAAGCAAACGCACCAACCCTCGCCCTGGATGAATGATTACGGTCAGTTCTCTATTATGCCGGTTACGGGCAAGTTAAAATTTAAGCAAGACGACCGGGCCAGTTGGTTTTCGCATAAAGCAGAAGTTGCTAAACCTTACTATTATAGCGTTTATTTAGCCGATGCTGACGTAACAACCGAAATAACACCCACCGAAAGAGCCGCCCAGTTCCGGTTTACTTACCCCAAATCCGACAGTTCTTTTGTAGTAATTGATGCTTTCGATAAAGGCTCTTATATTAAGGTAATTCCGCAGGAAAAAAAGATTGTGGGGTATACTACCCGTTACAGCCGCGGTCCTTTACCTAACTTCAAGAATTATTTTGTAATATACGTAGATAAGCCTTTTACCTTCTCGCGTACCTGGCGCGGCGACAAACTGGTAAAAGATTCTTTAGAACTGCAAGCCAATCATGCCGGCGCCGTTATTGGTTTTAAAACAATAAAAGGCGAAAAAGTAGGCTTAAAAGTGGCTTCCTCCTTTATTAGTGCCGAACAAGCCGATTTAAATTTAAAGCGGGAACTGGCTAACGATAACTTTGAGGCCACGCAAGCCAAAGCCAAAGATACCTGGAACAAAACCCTCAGCCGTATCTCCGTAGAAGGCGGCACCATCGATCAGGTACGTACTTTTTATTCGTGCTTTTACCGCACTTTATTTTTCCCGCACAAAATGTACGAAATAGATGCTACGGGGAAAACAGTTCATTACAGTCCTTATAATGGCAAAACTTTGCCGGGTTATATGTTTGCTGGTACTGGTTTCTGGGATACCTTCCGGGCTTTGTATCCTTTCCTGAATTTAGCTTATCCCAGTGTTAATAAAGAAATGCAGGAAGGCTTAATTAATGATTATAAAGAAGGCGGCTGGCTGCCGGAATGGTCCAGCCCGGGTTACGCTAACATTATGGTGGGTAATAATTCGGCCTCGGTAGTAGCCGATGCCTACATAAAAGGGTTACGGGGTTATGATATTAATACTTTGTACGAGGCACTAATTAAAGGTGCCAATAACGAAGGCCCCATGGAGGCGGTAGGCCGGGCGGGTGTACAATATTATAAAGACCTGGGCTATGTACCCTACGATGTTAAAATAAACGAGAATGCGGCCCGTACCCTCGAGTATGCGTACGATGATTTTACGATTTACCAGTTAGCCAAAGCCCTTAAAAAGCCGCAGGCCGAAATAGATTTGTACGCGCAACGCAGCCAGAATTACCGCAAGTTATTTGACTCCGAAACCAAACTAATGCGGGGTAAAAACAAAGATGGTAAGTTTATGGCGCCTTTCAGCCCGTTTAAATGGGGCGATGCCTTTACCGAAGGCAACAGCTGGCATTACTCGTGGTCGGTGTTTCAGGATATTAAAGGTCTGGCAAATTTAATGGGTGGTAAAAAGCAGTTTGTGGCCATGCTGGATTCGGTTTTTGCCATGCCGCCGGTTTACGACGAATCTTATTACGGCGGCGTAATCCACGAAATCCGGGAAATGCAGATCGCCAACATGGGACAATATGCCCACGGCAACCAACCTATTCAGCACATGCCTTATCTGTATAATTATGCCGGTGAGCCCTGGAAAACCCAATACTGGGTAAGGCAGGTAATGAACAATATGTACCTGGCTACGCCCGATGGCTATTGCGGCGATGAAGATAACGGACAAACTTCGGCCTGGTATGTTTTCTCGGCCATGGGCTTTTATCCGGTTACGCCGGGTACTACCCAATACGTGCTGGGAGCGCCTTTATTTAAAAAAGTAACGGTGAAACTGGAGAATGGAAAAACCTTTACGATAGAAGCGCCCGATAACAGCTCCGAAAATTTATATGTAGATAAAGTGAAACTAAACGGTAAAAACTATTCTAAAAACTGGATCGATCATCAGGATATTTATAAAGGCGGCAAGCTGGTTTTCGACATGGATAAAAGTGCCAATAAATCCCGCGGAACCGAGGAAGCAGCTTATCCTTATTCTTTCTCCGATGAAAATAAATAAATTGCTGTAATAAAATACTTATCCCAAAAATAATACCCTAATGGCCGGAATAACCACCAAGAGCACTAATACTGAATCGGGCAACTTATCTTACGACCCCAGCCAAAGCTATACGGGACCTTTATTAACCGTAGCCATGCTTTTCTTTATGTGGGGCTTCATCACGTGTATGAACGACATCCTGATTCCAAAAATGAAGGATGTATTTACCCTGCAGCACTGGCAGGCCATGCTCATCCAAACCGCATTTTTTGGGGCTTACTTCATTATTTCTTTGTTGTATTTTATTTTTTCCGTTACCAAAGGCGATCCTATCCAGAAAATTGGTTACAAGAGTGGTATTATTGTAGGATTAATAGTATCGGCGGTTGGTTGTTTGTTGTTTTATCCGGCAGCAGAAAATATCAGTTATGGTTTTTTCTTGTTAGCGCTGTTTGTGCTGGCTTCCGGCGTAACCATTCTGCAGATAGCGGCTAATCCTTACGTGGCCATTCTGGGGCCGCCGGAAGGCTCTTCCAGCCGCATGAATTTAACCCAGGCTTTAAATTCTTTGGGCACTACCATTGCGCCTTTACTAGGCGGCTATCTTATTTTTGATCAGGTACAAAGCCAAACCACCGCTAACGCCGATTCGGTAAAACTGCCTTATTTAGGCTTGGCCGCAGCGTTGGTATTGATAGCCCTGATTATTAAAGTGTCGCGGTTGCCGCGGGTTACCGAAGAAGGCACCATGGTGGCCGATGCCGGGGCTTTAAAATATCGCCATTTACTATTAGGTATCATCTGTATTTTCATGTACGTAGGCGGCGAAGTAACCATTGGCAGTAACTTAATCAGCTACCTGGAGTTGCCGCAGATTGCCGGTTTGGGGGAGAGTGAAGCCAAATATTACCTGGCTTTTTTCTGGGGCGGGGCCATGGTCGGCCGCTTTTTTGGTGCGGTAGCCCTGGCTAGTTTTGAGAATAACCGGAACAAATATTTGTTAATCTCCCTGATCGGAATAGCAGCTTTTATAGTTGTTTTCGGCCTTTACGGTTTAAATATGGCCCTTATTGTTTTGGGTTTAATCGTTATCAACTTGGTGGTATTCTTTTTGGGTAAGTTTATTCCTAACCGTACCCTTGGTTTATTTGCCTCTGCCGTTATTGTCTTGTTGCTATTTGCTATTCTGGCCGAAGGACACTTAGCCATGTGGTCGGTAATTGCCATTGGCCTGTTTAACTCCATTATGTTCCCCACTATTTTTGACTTGGCCATAAAAGGACTAGGTATTCATACCAGTCAGGGTTCATCACTTCTGGTAATGGCTATTGTGGGCGGCGCCATTATACCACCCTTGCAAGGCGTTATAGCCGACGTGTCCGGCAACTTACAACTGTCGTTTGTATTACCGCTGTTATGCTATTTGTACATTGTTTTCTATGGGTTCTGGGGGTATAAAGTAAAGCAGAGCCAGTAAAGCTTAAATCCTTATATAATCTTTGGTATATTTAGTCAAGTAGCATTGGCTGAAGGAACAATAAATACCTATTATACTAACACGAGATAGTACTTAATTAAAGGTTCCAGCAAGGGTTAGGTGTAAACCGGATAAGTTACCGACAATGGGGCAGGAGGAAATATATCGTATGTTTTCGCTAAAGAGATAAGTATGATTTTAGGATATGAGGTAATTATTTGCTGCAATCATCAATTTACAAATTAAATAAAAGCCAAACTTACCAATCTGAAATATTGCGGTATCAAAACTCTTACTGAAAAATAATACGGTAGAGTTTAAATTATCAGCTTTAAATATTTTAGACCAGAACCTGGGTATAAGCCTGTATACGTACGAAACTGATGTTACCCGCCCCACTATGAATACTTTGAGCGGCTACTGTATGTTGAGTTTTACTTATTCTTTGCATAATCAATTAAACAGATAATTAAATTACCCTGAAGTAGAAACTTATCTGATGCTAAAGATTTACTTTTAAGTGGTGTTCTAATGATAATTGATACTTCTAATAGCTGAAGTAACTACTTATTATGTAGCAATAGTATGCTTCTATTGTGTGCAAGAAAAAATATCTTTTTTTCTATTAAAATCTATATTCATTAATAATTTTTAAATCAAGATTGATTCTTGTAAAATCAAATGCTAAAATGTTTTAGTAATATTAAAAATCAACTTTCTTTAAGTAGTTGATTTTTGATATTTACTTCAAAAGAATTACGCTTAATATATTGATTATTAGAATAAATCTTTCTAAAATTACGCAACCGGTTGCGCACTTTGGTTGGATACAGAGTAAAATCTATTGTTTTGCTGTTCCAATTAAAAGCTCTAATAAAAGAAATATGCAATAAACGATATTACAGATGAGCAGGAGGGTGTAATCTAAAAATAAATGATCACTAACTTAATCTTTATATTCATTATGTAGAAGTATTCTGATAAATCCCTAACTACCACCAAAAAAGAAATTTTCAACCCTTAATTTAGAACAATGATCAACTATTTACCTAAAAAAATGCCCCCTTATAAGAGTAATCTCAGGGATAAGCCGATCTTTTCTATGCTGTTGGTATTTGCATTATTATGTTTTTGCAACAGCCAAATTTTTGCCCAAGCCCAAAATATAACCGGTAAAGTTTCCGGCGAAAACGGCGAAGGTTTGCCAGGAGTAACTGTTTTAATAAAAGGTACAACTAATGGTACCGCAACAGATGCTACTGGTAATTTCTCTTTAAATGCTCCTGCAACAGGCGGAACGCTTGTAGTTTCTTTTGTAGGCTATATAACCCAGGAAATACCTATTGGTAACCGAACTAATATTAATGTTTCACTGGCCCCAGATGCAAAGGCTTTAGAGGAGGTAGTAGTAGTGGGATACGGTACGCAAACAAGAGCATCTATTACCGGGTCAGTTGCTACCGTTACGAGCAAAGATCTGGACCGGGTACATGCTTCTACGGTAGGTGCTACTTTAGCCGGTAAGTTGCCTGGGGTATCCTTTCGGATGCCGGATGGCCGCCCCGGATCAAGTGCCAATGTTCAGATTCGTAATATGGGAAACCCATTGTTTGTGATAGATGGGATTCAGCAGGATGCTGGTCAGTTTAATAACTTGGCTCCTAACGATATTGAGAGTATAACTATACTGAAGGATGCTTCGGCAGCTATCTATGGTTCCAGAGGTGCTAATGGGGTAGTTGTAGTTACCACTAAAAGAGGTAAAGCTGGAGCTAGCAGGTTAAACATAGATGCTTATACCGGTTGGCAAAATTGGGCCCGGTTTCCCGAAACAGTTAATGCTTATGAGTGGATGTCCGGCCGGGCCGATGCGGAAATGAACCAAAGCGGCAGAACCGAAATAACCCCTGCCGAATTAGAAAAATGGCGGGCCGGTACCGAGAAAGGGTACCAGAGTTTCGATTGGTATGACTTTATCATTAAGCCTAATGCTCCACAAACTTCAATCAATGTTAACGCCACTGGCGGTACTGATAAGATAAGGTATTATTTATCGGCTACCCGGTTAGCTCAGCAATCTGTTTTGGGTCGAGAGTTTACCTTTGGCCGGACCAACATCCAATCGAACGTAGATGCCAACATAACCGACAAGCTAAAGGTTGGGGTGCAAATAAATGGCCGTATCGAAACCCGGCAAAACCCGGGTCTGCCGGGAGGCGATGATTACTGGGGCCCCCGGTTTGCTCTTTTTCGGAATCTCCCAACAGAACGTCCTTATGCGAATGATAATCCTGCTTATGTAAACGATATAAACCACAATGATACGAACTGGGGTATTCAAACTAAAGCCTTGTCGGGATACTTGAATGATAACTGGCGGGTAATGCAACTAAATTTTAATGGCGAATACCAACTGCCTATCAAAGGGCTTTCGGTTAAAGGCTTGTACTCTTATTATTTGGCTGATCACATATTGGACATCCACGAATATACCTATGATGTTTATAGGTATAATGAGACAACCGGGGAGTATGACAGAACCGGCGGCAGTGATAATCCTTATCGAGAAAGACAAACAGGTAAGGTTTATACTACTACTACCCAAGGCCAATTAAATTATAACAACACTTTTGGTAAACATACCATTGGGGCTACCTTTGTAGCCGAAAGATTAACCCGCCGCGAGACTAATATTGCTATACATGCTGTACCTAAAACCAATGTCCTCCCGCTTGTTCAGTTTACCGATATGGATCAATATAGCGATTCAGATAATGAACAAGCCCGGATGGGTTATGTGGGCCGTGTTAACTATAATTTTGCCGATAAGTATTTCTTAGAATTTGGCGGCAGAAGAGATGCTTCCTGGAAGTTTATCTCGGATAAAAGATGGGGAACTTTCCCGTATGCATCTGTTGGCTGGCAGCTTGCTGAAGAAGGTTTCTTTAAATCTTTAGGACTTAATGCATTAAGTAGTTTTAAGATACGGGCTTCTTACGGTGTATCAGGTGATGATGATGTTGCAGGACTTGGAGCTTATGATTATATTGTGGGTTATACTTATCCTTCAGGGACTACTATTCTAAACGGAAGTCCTGTTACGGGTGCTTCTATGAACCGGCAAGTGGCAACTACCAATATCAGCTGGTTTACCAGAAATCAGGCTAACGTAGGATTAGACTATGGTCTTTTTAACGGTAAAATTTCCGGTGAACTCGACTATTTTTACTTTAAGCGTAACGGCTTAACTCAACCAAGGTATGATGTTTTGGTACCTAGCGAATTAGGCTATGGCTTACCTCCTGAAAATTTGCAGACTGATGCCCAAATGGGCGGCGAAGCCTCGCTTGCTTATAATGGCACTGCCAGAGGTGTAGAATTTAGCATTGGTGGTAATGTGTCTTACTCTCGGCATAGATTTTTAGAGTCGTATAAACCAAGGTTTGCCAATTCCTGGAATAATTACCGGAGTTCAGGTGAAGATAGATGGACCGGAATATTCTGGGGATATGAAACCGCTGGTCAGTTCCAGTCTCAGGAAGAGATAAACAACTATCCAGTAAATATTGATGGTCAGGGCAATAAAACCTTATTGCCGGGTGATCTAATCTATAAAGATTTAAATGAAGATGGCAAAATTGATGGGTATGATGAAAGACCTATTGGTTATCCAAGAGACCGTAACCCCATGATTAATTTCGGGTTAAATTTAAGTGCCAGTTATAAGGGATTCGATTTACGTGCCGATTTCTCTGGTGGTGCCGGCTATTCTTTTTTGCCAGAATGGGAATTAAGGGTACCATTTCAAAATGGCGGCCAAGTAGCTAAAGTCTTGTACGATGACAGATGGCACCGGCAAGATCCTTTTAATCTGGATAGTCCTTGGGTACCTGGTAAATATCCGGCTTTGCGATTTAACCAAGGTGGCCTTAGCAGTGTAACCCGTCAATCAGATTTTTGGTTAACTAATGCCAGGTATCTGCGTGCCCGCACCATAGAATTAGGTTATTCTTTACCAGAAAGTTTACTGCAACGGGTTAAAATACAGCGAGCCAGAATCTATGTAAACGGTTATAACTTGTTTGCTATTGACAATGTACACCAATTTGGGGTAGATCCGGAAGTAATGGATACAAATGGTCTGCAGTATCCGCAGAATAAATTTGTAAACCTTGGGGTAAATCTTTCTTTCTAAAATTAGGTTAAGTAACTAAGTAAAATGAAGAAATATATATTTATGCTATTAGCAGGCCTGGTTGTTGGTAATTCGGCTTGTAATAATGATGAATTTTTGGATGTAGAACCAAATAATATTCTGCTCGAAGAAGATGTATGGTCTGATGAAACGCTGGTAACAGCTGTATTAGGTAATCTATATGGCCGTTTCCCAGATTTTCAATCCATTGAAGGTTGGTGGGCTTTTACCGATTTTGATGAGGCATTTGCGTCGGCACAGGGGGACTATTATCGTCATACAAACGCTGACTATGATTATGGAAGCTGGGGGATGTGGGATTATGGGTATATCCGCGAAATAAACATGTTTATTCAAAAGTGTGAAGCGGCCACGGAACTAGCCCCAGATGCTAAAGCCCGCTTTTTAGCCGAAGCCCGTTTTATACGGGCAGGGGTTTATTTTGAGCACGTAAAAAGAATGGGAGGCGTTCCTTTAATATTAGAACCTTTAACCTATGATTTTAGCGGCGACCCGAGTTATCTCCGGCATCCGAGAGCTAAGGAGCACGAAATTTACGATTTTGTTATTAGTGAATTAGAGGAACTTAAAGGTATATTGCCTAATACTGTCGGTGATAAAACCAGAGCTACCAAAGGTAGTGCTTTAGCCATGCAAGCCCGAGCGGCCCTTTATGCGGGTTCAATTGCTAAATACGGCGCTTCTACGCCCGCGGTATCCTTACCGGGTGGCGAAGTTGGAATACCCGCGGATATGGCTACAGGGTATTACCAAAAAGCTTTGAGCGCTGCACAGGAGATAATGACACTGGGATATTCTTTATACCAGAAAAAGCCGGATTTAGGCGAAAACTTTGCTAGTATTTTTTATGATAAAGCTAATAACCCGGAAGCTATCTGGGTGGAGGATTTTAAATTGAAAACTGCCAAAGTACATGGATTTACCATCGATAATCAACCTCGTTACCAATCGGAAGAACAACAGGGAGGAAGATTGAATCCATCTTTAAACCTGGTACAATCATTTGAAAAGCTGGATAATACCTTTGCACCGTTGCCAATTATGGATGCGAGCGGTAATTTAATTCATTACGCCAATCCAGCCGATTTGTTTGCCGGTCGCGATGCCCGGCTTTACGGAACCGTAATTCTTCCCGGTACCCAGTTCAAAGGAAAAGAAGTGGATATCTGGGCGGGGTATATGCGCCCCAATGGAGCTATAATCTCATCAGGTAACATCGGCGGACAAGCAGATATAAATGGCGATGGTAAAAATGAGCAGGTAGTTGGCTTTAGTGGTCCTATAAATGGCTTGGAATTTACGGCCCAAACCGGATTTTACATCCGAAAGTATTTAGATCCGGCAGCAGGTTCCGGCCAGATCGGAACCCGAAGCGAGGTATGGTGGATACGGTATCGTTATGCCGAGGTATTGCTTAATGCTGCGGAGGCTGCTTTTGAATTAGGTCAGCCTGAAGTGGCAGCCGGTTATATGAACCAGGTACGGACGCGGGCCGGTTTAACAATACCTCTTACAGCCGCTGATATAACTTTTGACCGGATTGTGAACGAAAGAAGAGTAGAATTAGCATTTGAAGGTCACCAGCTTTTTGATATGAAGCGCTGGCGGTTGGCCCATGTGGTTTGGAACGGCAACCGAATGACAATTTCGGATTTAACTACTAACATTGGTAAGGCTGATAAAACCAGTACCATGCCTTTTGGTATGTGGCCTTATAAGTATTTAGCAGATCCTAATAATCCGAGTAATAACGACTGGGTATTCAGTATTGTTTTACCTAGCCCGGTTACCACTCCGGACAGGTTCCGTTTGGGTAATTATTATTCACGAATTGGGGATGATGTAGTTAACAATAATCCACTAATAGTAAGACAACCTAATCAATAAGTTTTAACTTATAAAAAAGCTAGGAAATGAAAATTAAATTTTTTGCTATATTATGTTTTGCGTTAGGAGTTAGTTTAACTTCTTGCGAACTCGATAATTTTGAAGCGCCCGAGTCTAAACTAGAAGGCAGAATTGTTTATAACGGTGAGCCTATCAATGTTGCCTATAATGAAGTAAACATGCAATTATGGGAACCAGGCTGGCAATTAAAAAGTGCTATTAATGTGTCGGTTGACCAGGATGGATCTTATTCAGCGTTGCTTTTTAATGCGCCCTATAAGTTAGTTATCCAGCCATTTCAAGGCCCATTCCGGTCTATAAAGAATGAAGTTACGCAGTCCGATACCATTTTAGTTGATTTGAAAGGCAACCAAACGTTAGATATAGAGGTGATGCCCTACTACATGATTCGGAATACCCAAATTTCAAAAGCTGGTAGTGATGTTACGGCTAACTTCGGTCTGGAGAAAATTATTACCGATGTAAATGCTAAAGATGTGGAAAACGTTACCCTGTACATCAATAAAACCATGTTTGTAGATAGAAGTAATAACATTGCTACAAAAGAATTAAATGGTGCTGATATTATGGACATGAATAATGTTAGTATGAGTGTAACTGTTCCTGCTCTGAATACTGCTCAGAACTACGTCTTTGCCCGGATCGGAGTTAGAATCGCCGGAGTAGAAGATATGTTATATTCACCAATTCAAAAAATACAGTTATAAAATAGTGGTTTAAAATTCGGCCGGTTCGATTATCACCGGCCGAATTTTAAATTTTTACACTTCATTTACTAAATTCAAGCAATTAAATAAGGTTGTTAGTTTTGGTACTTAAACTTTCATTATTAAATATTGGTTTATTATAATGGTATTGTTAATTATGTAAAATGGAAGGAAAGCAGCAGGAGTTTAAGCAAACCACTATAATAGATATTGCAAAAGAGCTAAATGTTTCTAAATCAACCGTTTCGCGTGCTTTAAATAATCATTCATCCATTGGGGACGCTACCAAAAAAGCAGTTCAGGATTTAGCAAAAAAATATAATTACCATCCCAATGATATTGCTTCCAGCTTATCTAAGCGATCTACAAAAACCATTGGAGTTATCGTACCCCTGCTTTCGCACTATTATTTTTCTACAGTAATTTCCGGCATAGAAGAGTTGGCGTATAAGGCAGGCTATAAAGTACTTATCTGCCAATCGGCAGAATCTTACGCCCGTGAGGTTGTGGTTTCACAAACCTTATTATCCAGTAAAGTTGACGGATTATTGGTTTCTGTTTCCAGAGAGACTAAAGATGCCGATCATTTTAAAGTTTTTCAAAGTCGTAATATTCCGGTTATTTTCTTTGATCGCGTTTGCCCGGGTATGGAAGCAAGCAGTGTTATCATTGATGATTATATGGGCGCTTTTACGGCCGTAGAGCATTTAATTCAGCAAGGCAAGCGTAAAATTGCTCATCTGGCAGGTCCGCCTTTGCTCAATATTTCTCAGAACAGAGTTAGGGGATATAAGGCTGCCTTAGAAAAATATGGATTGCCTTTTGACGAGGAGTTATTAATTACTTGTAACACCGGTTTGGAAAGAGAAAACGCCATTGAAGCTACGCAGGTAATGTTAAATAAAGGCATTCTGCCAGATGCTATTTTTGCATTTTGTGACCCTTTAGCTATAGGTGCTATGGAAGCACTTAAAAGCAACGATATTAAAATACCGGAGCAGGTAGCAGTAGTAGGATTTTGTAATGAACCAATGGCTACGGTAGTTGAACCGCGGCTATCTACTTTAGTTCAGCCGGCATTTAAAATTGGAGCTGCAGCTGCGCAATTATTTTTTGATCAGATTAATAACAACTCTCAGGCAGTAGAGCAGAAAGTATTTCGCACCAATTTAATTATCCGGGAATCAAGCCAAAAAATATAATCAATGATTTTGATTAAAAGTTAAAAGTGTCTATTATTACGCAACCGGTTGCGTTGATTTAGCTTTCTTCTTTGTTTAGTTTTTTAGCAGATTTTACAATTCTTAGATAAGTCAATATTAAAAATATATCAATAAGCTATTTAATCCGGTAGTTGCTACAATTTAATCAATAAATAAAACAAATAACTTAATATTTTACATGCGGGGCAATCAACTGGGTTAATACTGGTAAGACTTTCTACTGTTTATACATTAGGTAAAACGTTTTTCTAGGCAATCATGCTCAGTATAATTCTGAACAGCTTCTAAAAGGAGAAAAGTTTGCTTTCAACTTTACAAATTGAAAATGATTAAAGGTTTAAAATCTTAATTTATAGCTTGTTTCTGTTAAAATTTAAAATAGCGTTAAATGTCTATACCAATTATGAGGAAATCTCTTTTATTACTATTTCTTATTAGTGTAATTTTTTATAGGTGTACTAACAAAGCTAGCACAAGCGGGAGTGCTCAGAAAAGTTCTAGTCAAGAAAACGGCAGAAGAGCCGAAGTTTTGTTTTTAGGCAACACCAGTAAGCACCACGATTCGGGTAAATATGCGCCCTGGCTGGCTACATCTTTGTTTAACAGCGGGATAAATTTAACCTATACGGTTGATGTAAATGATTTAAACTCCGATAATCTTAAAAAATATGATGGATTAATAATTTACGCCAATCACGATAATTTATCGCCGGAACAAGAGCAAGCAATGCGGGAATTTGTAGAAGGTGGTAAAGGTTTGATTCCTTTGCATTCGGCGTCTGGTTGCTTCGCAAATTCCGGCTGGTATATCCAAACTATTGGTGGGCAGTTCAAATCTCACGGAACAGGCACCTTTACGGCCGCTATTGTTAATAAAAAACATCCTGTTATGCAAGGTCTCACTGAGTTTTCTACCTGGGATGAAACTTATGTGCACCAAAACCTCAATAAAGACATAACAGTTTTGATGGAGCGGCAGGAAGGTAGTACCAAAGAGCCTTACACCTGGGTGCGCAACCAAGGCAAAGGAAGGGTTTTTTATACTGCTTACGGCCATAACGATAGTACCTGGACTAATCCGGGATTTTTAAGCCTGGTTAAAAATGGCGTTATGTGGGCTATGGGCAAAAATGTGCAGGAGCAAATAGCCAAATTAAACATTCCCCATGTAGATATTTATGAAGCGGCAAACATTCATATAGCAGATTTTACCAAGCGTTACGAAGTGCCTAAAATACAGGAGGCATTATCGCCGGAACAATCTCAGAAATTAATACAGGTCCCGGCTGATTTTGAGCTTAAGCTGTTTGCGTCTGAGCCGGATATTGTTAATCCTATTTCCATTGCTTGGGACGAAAAAGGTCGTTTATGGGTAATAGAATCCATTGATTACCCAAATACTTTTAAGGAAACGGACGGGCAGGCAAACGACCGGATTAAAATATGTGAAGATACAAATGGTGATGGCAAAGCCGATAAGTTTACGGTTTTTGCCGATAAGTTAAATATACCAACCAGCCTTGTTTTTTCTAATGGCGGTATAATTGTTTCCATGTCCCCGAATTTTGTATTCATGAAAGATACAAATGGCGATGATAAAGCAGATGTATTTGAAAATATTATAACGGGTTGGGGAAAAAGCGATACGCATGCCGGACCATCAAACTTGCAGTACGGTTTTGATAATAAAATCTGGGGGGTGGTAGGATATTCTGGTTTTAATGGAACGGTAGATGGAAAGCCCTTCAGGTTCGGGAATAGTGTTTACAAGTTTAATCCGGATGGAAAAGAGTTTGAATTTTTGGGCAATACCAGTAATAATACGTGGGGCTTGGGCTTTTCGGAAGATAATAACGTGTTTATTTCTACGGCTAACAATACCCATAGTGCTTACTACTCCATGCCCGCTAAATATGCACAGCGAAATTTACCAGCATTACCGGTTTTAACCGCGCAAAATACAAACGGAGCAGGACGGCCGACAACTCAGAATGCAGTTCAGCCAGTTCAGAAATTGGATGGTCATTATGAAGTGCATGCTATGACTCCTAATTTAAGACAGGTAGATGTGTTAGGTGGATTTACGGCCGCGGCCGGGCATCACCTGTACACCGCCCGCAACTTCCCTAAAGCGTATTGGAACAGGATTGCTTTTGTTACGGAGCCAACGGTAAGGCTTACGCATAATGCTATTATAGAACCAAGCGGTGCCGGATTTGTTGAAAAAGATGGCTGGAACTTATTAGCCAGCTCCGATGAATGGTTCGGGCCAGTACACGCTGAAGTAGGACCGGATGGTGCTGTGTGGATTGCAGATTGGTATAACTTTATAATCCAGCATAATGATTTTGTAGAAGGCCAAGCCCCGGCAAGATTAGTTTTACCCAATACCCCGCAACCACAAAAAAGAGGACAAGGTAATGCCATGATAAGCGAGTTGCGCGATACCAATCACGGCCGGATTTATCGGGTAGTTTATAAAAATGCCAAGCCGTATGATCCAATAAAGTTATCGGTTAACGATTTGCCGGGGCTGCTTGCAGCTTTAGAAAACGATAATATGTTCTGGCGCATGCAGGCGCAAAGATTACTTGTAGAATCTAAAAATAAAGCGGCCTTACCCGGACTATATAAAATCATAAATAATCAGCGGGTAGATGAAATTGGCTTAAACAGCCCGGCGGTTCATGCCATTTGGGCGCTTCAGGGTATAGGTGCTTTAGATGGTACTAATGCCGAAGCTTTACAAGTTGTAAGCCGCGCATTGTCTCACCCGGCAGCAGGTGTTAGAAAAGCAGCTGTAGAAGCGTTACCTAATAATCAGCAAGGAGAAGATGCTATTCTGAAAAGTGGAGTATTAAATGACAAAAACCTGAATACCCGTAAAGCAGCATTATTGGCCTTGGCGGATTTTCCCGCATCGGCGCAAATAGGTAAATACGTGTATGAGGCTAGCCTTGTGCCAGAGAATGCAGAAGATGATTGGCTTACCAAAGCCCTCTTGGCCGCAGCTATTACCCATGAAGACGGCTTTTTAGCAACCGCTGCTAAAAGTAAAGCTGCTTCAACAACCCCAGTACCAAGTTTAAGCCAACGTATGGTTGAAGCTGTAAGTAATGAAGTATATAACCTGCCCAGAAGAGGCACCCTGCAGTTTGCACCAGATGTAACAGGAAAAGAAATAACGGTAAAAGGTACTATTAGCAAAGGCAACCGTGATTTAGAAGGTGTGATTGTAGCGCAAGGCGATAAAGAAGCCGGCTATGGTATGTATATACAAAATGGCAAGATAAACTTGGTTGTTAAACAAAATGGTAAAACCTATAAAACTGCAACCACGCAGCCCCTGCCCGAAAAATTTAATTTTGCAGGCCACATCGCTAACAATGGGGTAATGACTATTGAAGTAGATGAAAAGCAAGTTGCTAAAAGTAAAGCCGCCTCCTTGTTTTCTCAACCTTTAAACCAAACAGTACGCGCCGGCGAAGATTTTGATAATGAAAACAGAATAGGAGAGTATAATGGAACATTCGGCTTTGCCGGAAATATTCAGAATGCCTCTTTAGAATTAAAGAAGCCGGCCCGGGCATCGGCTACCCAGCTAAGTTCAAAAACAACATCAGCCAAAACTACTAAAACCTCAGAGCAAGCATTAAAGCCAATTACCATTAATATAAAGGTGGTTGAGCACATGATGCAATTTGATAAAAAGCAGATAACCATTAAAGCTGGTCAGAAAGTTACTTTAAACCTGGATAACCCCGACGGCATGCAGCATAACTTGGTTATTATAAAACCAGGTACACTGCAAAAAGTTGGTGCCGCTGCCGATGCTTTAGCCCGTGACCCGAATGGTGCTGAGAAAAACTATGTTCCGCAGGTAGCAGAAGTTTTGTGGGCAACCAAGCTGCTTAACCCCGGCGAAAGTTATACCTTAGAATTTACAGCTCCAACCCAACCCGGTGATTACACTTTTGTTTGCACCTTCCCGGGGCACTGGCGCGGTATGAATGGGATATTAAGAGTTGAAAAGTAAGTCTTAATCTTATTCTTATTCATACATTCCATCCGGATTAATATACCAACAGCAGTATTAGGAATAATAAAATTAAACAGGCAAATTATTTCTAATACTGCTTTTTCAGACAATCATCAATCTAAAATAATTGAAATAGAAAAACCAGCAATGAAGAATAACCTATTTTCCCCTGCCCGGCCTCTTACAAAGAACTACCTGTGCATTTTACTTTTATTAGTAAGTGGTTTAGTGTTTACCAATTGTAAGGTTAATGGCTCAACTGCCAATAATTCAAAGAGTATCCGCACGCTCATTGTTGGTGGAGGCTCCTCTCATGATTTTAATCAATGGTACAAACAAGCCGATGCAGAGACTTTGCGGAAAGACGGCCTGGCAACGGTGCGGTATACGGATAATACTGATTCAATTGCTTTTTATTTGCCACAAACAGACGTTCTTTATCTGACTAATAATCAGCCTATAAAAGACCCGAAAGTGCGCCAAGCAATATTAGATTTTGTAAATGCGGGTAAGGGATTGATCTTAGGACATGCTGCTTTATGGTACAATTGGAGCGACTGGCCGGAATATAATTTACAATTGGTTAGCGGCGGATCGCGTGGTCATGATCAATATGGCAGCTTCGATGTAATTATTGCTAATAGTAATCATCCGGTTACTAAAGGAGTTGAGTCTAAATTTACTTTGAAAGATGAGCTTTATTATTATAAGCCCGACCCTACCGGCGCGGGGGTAGAAATACTCGCCAATGCGAGCGTGGCCGGCTCCGATAGAAGCTTCCCTTCGGTTTTTGTGGTAAAACATCCGCAAGCCAGAATTGTAGGCATTGCTTTAGGCCACGATGCCGCATCTCATGACATCAGCGCTTACCAGACGCTGCTACGCAATGCAGTTAAATGGACTGCAAAAAAATAATTGGTTATTAAAAATGATATATTGTGATTCAGTTATTTCAGTTTAAAAAGTTAGCAAGATTACATAAAGGAAAACACAGTAAGTGAATTTATATTATCAACAAAGACAAAATTAAATGCTATGGACCAGAAAAAAATTACTGTAGTTATTGTGGGTATGGGTTTTGGGAAAGAATTTATTCCCATCTACCAAAGTCATCCAAATATTAAAGCCGTAGGAATTTGCACACGCAACCGCCAAACTTTAGATGAACTGGCTGCAAAATATAATCTGGATAAAGATTTGTGTTTTGAAAATTTTGAGGATGTTCCGCAGCGAGCAGATGTGGATGCTATTCATGTTGTAACCCCGGTGCCGGAACATGCTAAAATGACGTTAGCTTCCTTAAATGCGAATAAGCATACTGCCTGTACCATACCAATGGCCATGACAGTAGAAGATTGCAAAGCTATTGTAGAAGCAAAAAGACGCTCGGGGAAAGTTTACATGATGATGGAAACAGCCTTATATACCCGCGAGTTCTTATACGGATTGCAATTAGCGGAAAGCGGACAATTAGGCCGCATTCAGTTTGTAAGAGGATCGCATATTCAGGATATGAGCATGGAAGGTTGGGCCGAATATTGGAAAGGATATCCGCCCATGCTGAATGGCACACACGCTATATCGCCGCTTTTACGCATTAATAACACGAAAGCCGAGTCTGTTGTTTGTCATGGATCAGGACGCTTGAGCGAAGACTTAGCTAGCAGATATGGCTCTCCGTTTGCCGTTGAAACCGCTACTTTTACTTTAAAAAATTCAGATGTAGTAGCCGAAGCTACCCGCTCTTTATTTGATGTAGTGCGCCAGTACAGAGAAAGTTATGATGTGTACGGCACAAAAATGTCTTTTGAGTGGGAGCAGTTACAAGACGAAGAGCACGTAATATTTGATGGCGGTGAAAATGCCCGTCGCATTAATGTGCCGGATACCGATGAACTACTAATTGAGCCAATTAAGCACTTTACAAAAAGAGAAAAAATTGATGATCCGAACCACGTTTCTTTCTTGCAAGGCGCGGGGCATGGTGGTTCGCATCCGCATTTGGTGCAGGAATTTGTGGCGGCTATAGTAGAAGGTAGAAATTCGGCTGTAGATGCAGAATTGGCCGCTAATTATACCTGTGCCGGTATTTGTGCCCATGAGTCGGCTATGAATAACGGCAAGCGGGTCTTTATTCCGGATTTTGAATCGCAGGAAGAAGCCGTTATGGAAGAGGTTTCCGCATTGAAAGCTTAGCAAATTGTAAAGGAGAATGGATTAGCTACCATTCTCCTTTTTTAATATTAAAACTAAAAAGAAAGTATGATTCAATTTGGTGTGAGTTCCTTCGTATGGGTTTCCCCCTTTAGTACCGAGAATTTTGATCTGATTTATAAAGTAAAAGAGATGGGCTATGATATTTTGGAAGTAGCCGTAGAGCAGAAAGAACTAATTGATTGGGAAAAGCTAAAGGAAATTGCAAAAGATAATGATCTGAAAATTACCATCAGTGGTGCCTTCGGACCCGACCGGGATATTTCCAGTGAAAATGCCGCAATCAGAGATAACGGGTTTAACTACATTGTCGATTGTATAAAAATTGCCGAAAGGCTGGAGAGTCCTATTTTTACGGGACCTGTTTATTCTGCCGTAGGTAAAACGCGCTTTGTAACTCCAGATCAAAAAAAACAGGAAAGAGACTGGTGCATTGAAAAACTACAAAAAATAGGACAAATTGCTGCCGATTATGGTGTTTTAATAGGAGTAGAACCTTTAAACAGGTTTGAAACCGATATGATAAATACGGCAGATCAGGCCATTTCCTTGGTAAAAGAAGTTAATCATTCCCATATAAAAATTTCGCTTGATACCTTTCATAGCAATATAGAAGAAAAAAACATTCCGGCTACCATCCGGAAAATAGGAAGAGATTTATTGTGTCATGTTCAGGGAAATGAAAGCGATAGGGGCACCCCCGGAACAGGGCATCTGGATTGGATGGGAATAAAAGATGCATTAACAGAAATAAAATACGATGGCGCTATGGTTATAGAAACCTTTGGTGCGCCCTCAAAAGAGCTTGCCAAAGCAGCTTGTATTTGGAGACCATTGGCCAATAGTGCGGATGAACTGGCAGAAGAAGGATTGAAGTTTTATAAGAATATCTTTAGCGCTTAAATATCTGCATTGTATAAAATGTAGGGCAACCGCATCAAAATAATTAAGTTCTTAATTATTAATTAATAGCAAGTATTTAATCTTTTGATATTGATGTAATAAGATGCTGATTATCAACTAAATATCTTTTGGTACGGTTGCCCTGTTATGGTATAGCGTATTATTTTTTATAAATTACATCACTTAAGATTCAATGTGCCTGCACTTTAATTTAGATCTGATAAATTCTAAAACCTATTGCATAACATTTTATTAATGATGAAAGTCTTATTCTTTATTGCTGCTGTTTGTTTTGCCTTTAATGCTAAGGCGCAGAAAGCCGGCAACTTTAGTGGTTTAGATTTGAATATGGGTAACCTCTTTCGGTTGTCCAATGCTGAGACCCGTTCTATTAGTCCGGAGAATTTTACCGGCGAAAAAGGGAAAGGGGGAATGGCCACCGAAGGAACGGGCAAAAATGCGTCCCGTGACTTAGGCCAGGGTTGGAAAGTAAGCCCGTCTGTTCCTATTGAGCCCGGTAAAACATTTACCTTAGCTGAAATTAATGGATCAGGAGCAATTCAGCATATCTGGATGACGCCTACCGGTAATTGGCGTTATTCTATTATACGTTTTTATTGGGACGACGAAAAAGAACCTTCTATTGAAGTACCGGTAGGCGATTTCTTTGGCATGGGCTGGGGAGAATATGCGCATTTAAATTCTATGCCTGTAACGGTTAACCCCGGTAGCGCTTTTAATTGTTATTGGGCTATGCCATTTAGAAAGAAATGCCGGATAACCATGGAAAATATTGGCGAGGAAAAAATGATGCTGTATTATCAGGTAGATTATACTTTAACCGAAGTGCCCAATGATGCAGCATATTTTCATGCGCAGTTTCGGCGCAATAATCCTACCAAAGGATCTGCTTATACCCTGATTGATGGCATTAAAGGAAAAGGACACTATGTAGGGACCTATATGGCCTGGGGGGTGAACAATAATGGCTGGTGGGGAGAAGGCGAAATTAAATTTTTCATGGATGGGGACCAACAGTTTCCGACTATTGCCGGTACCGGAACCGAAGATTATTTCTGCGGCTCATATAATTTTGATCGGGGCGGTAAATATGTAGAGTTTAGTACGCCGTTTGCTGGTTTACACCAGGTAATACGGCCCGATGGCACCTACCGGTCGCAACAGCGTTTTGGTTTATACCGGTGGCATATTATGGATCCGGTGCGCTTTAGCAAAGATTTAAAAATTACCATTCAGGACTTAGGTTGGCGCAGTGGTGGTCGCTATTTACCGCAGCAGTCCGATATAAGCTCAGTTGTATATTGGTACCAGACGGAGCCTCATGCCCCATTTCCCAAACTACCTGTTAAGAATGATCTGGAAGTAAATTAAGAGATATTCAGATAATAGTAGATAAATGCGCGGTTAAAATTTGTTTAGGTACAATAAGAACACGAAAGGCGTATAATTAAATATTTATTCAAGCAGTTATTAGTGCTGTTATTGTACTTAAAAAGTATTGTTTCCATATTTTTCAGAGCATCTTAAAGGATAAAACCAAAATTTGCCTGAAAATCTTTTACTAATTCGTCCTGCCAAAATGTTTTGGTAAAAGCAAAGCTTGTTTAAAGTAAGAATTTGTTTTAATAGAGAAAGGGAATTATACTTTATGAAATTATTTTAAAATAAAAGTGTCTTTTACTTGCTAAAAGGATTTAGCTTTTATATCTTTATGTCACTTAAGAATTAAGTAGGGTGTAAGCCCTTTATGATTGAAGCGAACAGAACCTGAAAGTGTCGGAGTTTGTTTATTTTGTTTGTTTGGCTTTGTAAACTTGACCTTTTCATTCTCCTGTTATTGGGTGGTATAAGGAGATATGAATCTTTAAAGATCAGGTTCTGCTTCAATCTAAATAAATTATTGACGAAATCCTCTTTTGTGAGAAACTCACATCAAAGCAATATTCAAATCAGAATTTAATAGACCCGCCAGATTAACTATCTACTTCCACTTCGTTATTAAAATCAGTAAAGTCTTATTGCTGAGCCGCACTTATTATAAAGCTTTATTTCCGGTTTAATCTGAGCTGATAAGCTTTACACCACCCAAAAATAGATAATAGTAAATGTGTTTAGCCGCATAGTACTATATTGCAGCAATACAAAACTGCTTTACCCTAACAGCATTCATTTGCTAAGTTGATCTATATTTCTTGCTAAAACATTTTACTATTTGCTTCCTAATCTGAATAAATGTTGTTTATTTGTGGAGCAAATAACAATTAAAAAATATTTAAACTTATTTTACAAATGCAATGCCTTGCTGAAAACCAAAGACATCTTTATAAATAAACTTGCTAAAATTTACGTTTACTTACCGGAAGAAATCAGATAATAATGCCAAGAATTATACTATTTGTTTTACTGCTCAGCCCATTGTTTGCTTTCCCCCAAACTAAATCGGCTGATAACTTAATCCGATACGTCAATCCTATCATCGGAACCGCCAAAATGGGGCATACCTATCCGGGAGCTACCGTGCCGTTCGGCATGGTGCAGTTAAGCCCCGATACCGATACCATACCGTACGCGGTAAATGGCAAATACAATGGCGATGTGTATAAATACTGCGCCGGCTACCAGTACGACGATCCGACGATTGTAGGCTTTAGCCACACCCACTTCAGCGGTACCGGCCACTCCGATTTAGGCGATTTTTTAATTATGCCCACTACCGGTAAACTGCAGTTAAACCCCGGCATCGAAAGCAAACCCGAAACCGGTTATCGTTCGGCTTTCTCGCACAAAAACGAAGTTGCCGAGCCGGCTTATTATAAAGTAAAGCTTGACGACCACAACATCCTGGCCGAACTGACCGCCAGCAACCGCGTTGGTTTTCACCAGTATACTTTTCCTAAATCCGACGAAGCGCATATTATTCTGGATTTAATGGCGGGTATTTACAATTACGAAGACAAAAATACCTGGACGTTCCTGCGCATCGAAAACGACACCTTGGTTACCGGCTACCGCCAAACGAACGGCTGGGCGCGTACCCGCACGGTTTATTTTGCCATGAGTTTTTCCAAGCCCTTTTACCAGTACGGCAACAAAGATTACTCCCAGCCGCAGGTTTATAAAGGTTTCTGGCGCAAATTCGATCAAATTAAAAATTTTCCGGAATTTGCCGGCCGGCAATTTAAAGCTTATTTCGATTTTAAGACCACAGCAGGAGAGAAGATAAAAATCAAGTTTGCCTTATCACCGGTAAGTACCGAAGGGGCCTTAAAGAATATGCAGGCCGAAATTCCGCACTGGGATTTCGAAAAAGCTAAACGCGACGGCCAAGCGCTTTGGAACAAGGAGTTAAACAAAATAGCGGTTAAAGCTATCAGTGAGAAAGACCTAGTAAACTTTTATACCGCCCTATACCACACGTTTCTGGGGCCTACCACTTTTATGGACGTAGACGGCTCTTACCGCGGCTTAGACCAGAACAACCATAAAGCCGAAAATTTTACCAATTACACCAGCTTTTCTTTGTGGGATACTTACCGTGCTTTGCACCCATTTTTTAATTTAATTCAGCCCAAGAGAAACGCCGATATGATTCAGTCGATGTTGGCGCATTATAACCAAAGCGTGCACAAGATGCTGCCGGTATGGTCGCATTACGCCAACGAAAACTGGTGTATGATTGGTTACCACAGCGTGCCGGTTATTGCCGATGCCGTTATAAAAGGTAATGCCCCTTTTGATGCCAACCAAGCTTTAGAGGCCTGCGTGCAGACTGCCCGCACCAAATATTACGACGGCATTGAATATTACCTACAGTTAGGTTACGTGCCCGAAGATAAAAACAGCTCATCGGTATCTAAGACCTTAGAATATGCTTACGATGACTGGTGCATTGCCCAAATGGCCAAAAAGCTGAACCGGATGGATGTTTACGATGAGTTTATCAAACGCTCTAACAACTATAAAAATGTGTGGGATGCCTCTATTGGGTTTATGCGGCCAAAATTAAGCAACGGTACGTTTAAAAAAGAATTTGATGTACTGAGTACGCACAACCAGGGCTACATAGAAGGCAATGCCTGGAATTACAGTTTATACGTGCCGCAATATCCCACCGAAATGATTGCCTTAATGGGCGGCAATAAAAAGTTTGTGCCGCACCTGGATTCTTTGTTTACCATGGAATTACCCGATAAGTTTTTTGCCGAAACCGAAGATATTTCCCGCGAAGGCATTATTGGCAATTACGTACACGGCAACGAGCCGGCCCACCACGCGGCTTACCTGTATAACTGGACCGACCAGCCCTGGAAAACCCAGGAACGCATCCGCATGATTCTAAAGAAAATGTACAACCCCACGCCCGACGGCTTAGGCGGTAACGACGATTGCGGCCAAATGAGTGCCTGGTATTTATTCAGTACCTTAGGTTTTTACCCGGTGGCTCCCGGTTCGGAGCAATACGCCCTTGGTAGTCCGGCTATTAAAGAAGCCACCCTGCAACTGGAAAACGGGAAAACCTTTCGTATCGAAACCAAAAACCAGTCGGATAAAAATGTGTACGTGCAAAAAGCAATTTTAAATGGCAAAGAGCTGACCACGCCTTTCCTGCTGCATTCCGATATTATGAAAGGCGGCAAGATAACCTTTTACATGAGCAGCAAACCTAATAAAACCAATATGGCGGCTGGTATTAGTACGGGGCGTTGATTGCTGAATAGCGCATCATTTACAAAAACTGCTTTAAAAAAAACTATAAATTGGTATGAAAAAGATTCTGATAATCTGGTTCTTGGTCGTAATAGTATTGCCGGGTTTTTCCCAGTCGGCCAAAGCAAAGAAGCAAAAAACGGTTGCGGCCAACGCTAATCAGAAAAATAAAAGCTTTGCCGGTAATCCTGTATTCCCGGGCTGGTACGCCGATCCGGAAGGCATTATTTTCGGTAAAGAGTACTGGATTTATCCTACTTATTCGGCTCCTTACAACCAGCAG
>Ga0210040_10001236_pt1 | contig 39356 bp, 14 predicted proteins | sample CryGeyCG12114_NA_FD_185462 | JGI IMG/M metagenome (GOLD analysis project Ga0210040, IMG submission 185462) | Groundwater microbial communities from aquifer - Crystal Geyser CG19_WC_8/21/14_NA (SPAdes) (version 2) | ecosystem: Environmental > Aquatic > Deep subsurface > Groundwater | place: USA... | reverse complement strand
GTTCCGTACATTACATTATCTATTCTAATATTAGTCTTCATTGTTGTTTGTATTTACATATTATTATTGTATGCAATACATATTATTTAACTATTCTTGTAGACAAGGAAGACACGGTCTTACACAATACAGTGCTTGTATTTAACCAACTTACTTATTGCCATTCTAACTTGTACTGTAGCCAAATATTTTTTTTACAAATGGGTATATTTTCAGCCAAGTCGTCACATTCTATCCTGCATAGTGGACGTTATGTCATCAAGATGAAACCAGAAATCCAAACTAAATGGTACATGCATCATGTATGGTAGTTAGTAAATACTTTGGCAAACGATACCTTCACTTGGATCCATTCACTCACTTTAAGTCCACATTGTACAGAATACACCTTTACCTTGTTTATGGTTTTGTCCACTCCCAATGATGATACTGAATGGGACAGGAAATCTTCCCGTATATTCTTACAGTCTAAAGCGATTAAGGTATAGTATGTATTGGGCATTTATTGATAGCTTTTTCTTTCTGCCAATCACTTGCTTTTGTCCCGTTAAACCATGATTTGATTCTACAGGAAAAGGACGAATCAGCAAAACTTTTGAAGCTTATAAATGAGAGAAGAGTCAAGGTTGTATATGTAGATCCAATTTATTGCACAATATTTTATTCTTTTGTGGCTCATTCTAAGGGTCCAAAGTTCCTTTAAAGTCGGAACGTCTATCAATTTAAAAAAAGTTCCACATTAAAGCGAAAGTTTATTTTTTAGGCATTTTTGTATCAAAGTGTATTTCTAGACGTATTTTTAAGCATTGACAGATTTTTGTGTTTTTGAAGTGTTATGCATCAGTGTAAAGTTTAAATATTAAAGTTCCATGCCTTTAAGATCGTCTGAAATATTATTTTTTGCTAAGCTATTCAAATTAATCAAATTAACATTTACTCATTTACATTTAGAGGCGAATTCATCTTTGTTTTATTCTGCATTTGTTCCACCTAAAAAACCATTATCCTTCTCCTCACTGATGCTAAAAGCTGAACTGTTCCTGTTACTAAATGAGAGAGCACACACTTTCTTGTACGTAGTTTATTTCTGTCGTGTATGTTCAGATATTGTTTAGTGTTAATGTTAATTGGCTTCTTCTTAATTTTTAGTTTTTAGATGCATAATTTATGTAATTGTGTTTGTCGTACTACTATTAATATGCTTGGCCTCAAATACGCAATCATAAAGAAACATTTTTATTGACTGACTGACTGACTGAGTGAGTGAGCAATAAAAGAACTTTTTATAACGTGTTAATAAATGTAACAAATCATGCTGACCATAAATTTTTATGGATTTCCAAATAGGCTGCAAACTTCCTGGTCTAACTTTTTACTTTTATCTCATGTGTAGATAAAAGTAAGCAATTGATGAGCGTTTTTTTCTTTCTCTATCGCCTTATACATAGTATAGGAAATTGAATTGGAAAATTTGGATTCCACAGCGACATCAGCGTCTCACCAGTTCCCAATGGTTAATCTGACTGCAACTCTAGTTGTGCACAACTTTCACCAGATGACATGAGTTGAGTGTTCACAAAGCTGTGCTTCCTTTACCCTGGTTTTTTTATTCAAAAGCAAAAGCTAATAACAAACTTCATTTCTAGCTACAAATGCATTGCATATTTTACATAGAATTTGTTTCGAGCTCCAGAATCTCGTTATGTATTTATAGTATTCACAATTATTTTCCTTTTTAAATCAACGGACCGATAAAATTCGTATGCTGCATCAATTTTTTTCCTACACATTAAGAATATTCTATCAGGATTGTAACAAACTACTGATCCAACGGTATTCGGAATATAAATTTTCTTGCGTTTCCCAATCTGCTTCTAGATAATAATACAATGTATGTTCATCTTTACCTAGCAAGAGGGAAGCCTCAAATTTACGACCTTGTTAGCTTTTTGGCTACTTTGAATGCAAAAATTATGCGAACAAACGCTCATATAATATTCATTTGAAACTCAAAAAAAATCCAACCGAAAAGCAATAGTGCTACAGACTTTCTTTTTTTAATAAAACGCAGAGAAATACAGCTAGCAAAGAGATTGGTTGTGAATATAGTGGAGCATTGTTGGAATTTTTTGAATTTTAATCCTATTGATAAATTCAACTCACAAAGCTACTATATAGATTGTATTGATGAAACAAACTTTTGCACCAACTCTAGACCATTTATCTCCTGACTCTTTCAGGAGGACGTTTCAAAGTGATTTTTCTTGTTTATCGATGTGATAACTGCGTTCTCCAATGTATAATGCACTGAAAAGACGAGTTTCTCTCCTTTCATTGCGGATAGCCCAAGCAGACATGTATCTGGATCTCATGTGTTCACTTGTCCATGTTAAAGTAAGTATTGCTCGCGTTGGGCAATCAGTAAAAGTGAAAAAGACTGGGGCTCATCTAATCTTTCCGTCTATATCATTCTACCATGCTACCATGCATATAGACATTCCCTTTTGATCTGCACTCCTTTCATACCTATTTGTGTAATGATTTTTTTGGGAGCACTACTACATGTACTATTTGACTCTGCTAAAGATCGTTTATTCACCTAATTTTGTGAGTTTTTCTGGGCCTCATGATTTGGTGTGATTGAGAAAAACATTCACGTACTCAGCCTTTTGACAACATTGGCAACCAACAAGTTAATAGATAGATCTATGATTTCTCCTTTAAGATCATTTTCTTTCAGCTACCCTTTTCATTAATAGAATGTTGTCTTGCTCGTTTAATGAGCCAACATCTTTTGAGCTCACCAAAGAACGCTGGAATGGGAACGTAGGCACAAAATGCTCCCCATTTCCTTCCATTCAACCCCAGAGTATGAATCTTTTTATTCATTGTTAGCTAAATAATTCACCATCTTTACTTTTGCCAGACTTGATTCAAAATACATCGATATTTCAACATTGATACAACAAGTTACGAACTCGAAGTACTTTAGATGTTCTAAATATATTTCAGTTCGTTGGCCCGATTTAGTTTGAAATAAATAAACTGTAAAAAAATATAAAAACCTGCATTATTCTACTTTCCTAGTAGCTTATGAGTTTGAGAGAATTGCCGAAATGTGAAAGGCAGCAGTTAGCAGCGCTAGTTTCTGTGGTAGTATTGAAATTCTCAGTTAAACAACAATAAAATATAGGAGTTTGAAAAATGTGGACTCCGTATAGAGCCATGGTGAAGGGATGGTTGATTCTGGGGAGTCGCCATGGTAGCAAAACTACCCGGCTTCTATTCCTGGCTTTGAGCAAATTTATAACATTGCTGTATTACAAATGACAAACTCGGGGAACTTAAATTTTTCAAAAATTTATTGAAAATCTTTTGTTTTATATGGTTAGTTGCAGTCACGATTATTTGATTATATTATAATACTCATGCTCAGTTGACTGAAGAAAATTAATTACTTTGCATAAAAAAGGAATGGACATATCTCTCAAACTTGAACTTTTTCATGTCGATTACGTGCAAAGATTATTTACGCATATGAATAGTGGACTTGTCTGGTTTACCCAATCTTGCATGCATAGTATAGTCTTGTAAATATACAGTAGACAACATTATAGTTCTCCATTGCACAGTTCCAGTGCATTAACTGGTTCCTGAGAATAGCATGTCTACAAGTCTGCATTCACAAGGAGACGGAAATACTTATGGAATCAGAATGTGCCGATCTCATATCCGATATGTCTCATAAAAATCAATGGATGGTATAGTTAGTTATTATTGTGCAAACTGTGCTGCTATATAGCTCTTGTACCGGTACGAGTGGTTGATAACCCAATTTGCTGACTATTGCTAACAATAAGTACAAAAAGCGTCCTGTAATCTTGCAGTTGAATTTTTTTTCGTAGACTCGTACAATGATTAAGAATCTACCACATAACATCGATAAGATTGATATATAATGAAAAAAGGTTCGTATTCAAAATGGATTGTGGGCTATAGGATTGGAAATCAATAGAAACTCAACTATGATGGCTACGTTTCAGCTAAAATAACAAATGTGAGCAACTTGTTTAGCCCGATGAAAATAAACTTTGTTGGTTGTACTTCATTTGTATTGTCAACATTACTGTTATAGCCGGTCAATAATGCTTATTTACTGCAAGTAGTACTTTTTCTGGCATTCTTAGCGTAGGCTATATATTATATCGAGTTGTTTCACATACATAGAGTCAGAGTTTTACTATCATTTGGATAAGATCATTGGTGATGCGTAAAATTTTGTTTCACCTTGAAAAGATGCGTTAGACGTTGAAATTCCGATTGTTCTACATTTGATGGTAAACCAGGCAGTTTTAGTCATTGATTTTTCCTGTTTTATCTACCTATAAAACAACAATAATGATTCTTACCAGGCACAACTTGAATTGCTCCGCTTTCTCGTTGACGCTCCAAATTACTTTCGGCTGTGGTTGCTTTCTACAGAGCGTTTGGAGCATTTCAGTCTTGTTCTTGCAAATGCAATTGGATTCGTAAAACTATATCCAGTTACAAAAGCAAGTAAGCCATGTGCATGATTATTATCTGGCCGTATATAACTATGCCGTGAGCTTGAGTCCAATTGCTTTCATGCTTTGAACTTTGAATTGCCCTCTTCTTCTGCTACTTAGAGTCCACTCATTTTAAGTCTGTTTATTATATTGTGTAACTTAGCTATCTCAACTCATTCCACCATTCTAAATTTAAATTTGCTGACTATGCTTTGACTTTTGTCGAAAAGAATGAAATTAAAAACCCATGTGGCTCAACCCGTGTTTCTTATGTAAAAAGTAGAACACTCATCTTCAGCACTGTATACAGTTTTTTTCTTCCAATATTGGCAATGAGATCATTGAAAAATGGAGCAAAGCAAAGCTGTGATTTTTTTTCCAACCTGACTCTTTTTGTGTGTATTTTGGTTTGCCAACTTGTGAGTCTCAGTAAAGGATTCAATTCTCATAAAATGCAATCCCTTTTGGCTGGAATTTAATCTAGCAGGCTACATAAAGCAGTATACGTCCTAATGAATCTTGAGTCAAAATTTCGAAAATGCACAACACCCCATGCATAAGATGAAATGAGGAAGTTGTGAATTTATAAGCACTTTTCCTATTTCAATATATTTCGGTTGAGAAAACATAGAAATAAAAAAGTTGAAAGCTTTTCACTGTAACTTTCGAATTTGCATCACTGATAAATCATTTAAAAAACACCAATTCACCCACAAATAGGATCAATACACTAACTATACATGATAACAGTGAATATTCTACATAGTTTCTAACAACGCACACGCATTCCTTCTAACTCTGTTGATTTACATTGTCTCTCTTCATTTATTGTTGGGGCTTAGGCACCCAACGAGCTTGTCTGTCAATTAAGTTTTTTTGCCATTCTTTGATGAGTGGCACCCAATTCAATGGAAACATTAGAGATATGCCTATCACACTTGTCCCTAAATAATTTTATAGCCGTATTTCCAAGCAGTGGGTCTGATAATTCCCTTTATCTATTCATAGCCAAGAGTTTCCAAATTTTGCTTCCTTTACTTCACTTTATGATTCTCGTTTGTAATTTCAGAGCCAGTCGATGACTGACTAACGCACTACTACTTGAATTAATAGTCAACTAATCCTCCCACAATTTTTTATTCATGTTGTATTCGATGCATCCGTATTAACCCCAAATAGTTCCACTACAAGAAATGAGGCCTGTATGCTACATTCATATTCGAATGTGTCGAATTCATAACTCTTAGCCAGCGCAGAGACATCATTAAATTCCCAACTCTTTGGGTTACTTACTTGACACACACGAGGAAAGTGGCGTCTTTGAATATTTTACAGCTATTTACATTGGGTTCGAATGGTTGTGCACGAGTAAAAACATAAAACACGTATAATGGACTCTATGGGAAAATCCAGTCCAGCCTGTTCTTTGTATTCACTCCTGGATAGCTAGTCAGTACTGGCTAGTTTAACTGTGTCCTCCATAGCTATAACTATAGACATGGATTGAAAGAACGAGCCTATAATGTTCCCATAAGATTACATATTTGCATTGTTTACCCTTCTGTGGGAACTTTGTTTCCCTTATCTATCTCTTTTAAAAAAACAAATTGCACACCCAACGCAGTGCAATTTCAATAATATGCTAGAGTACAGAAATAGGCTTGTGTATGAGTGCATATTTGTGTTGTTATGATGGCAAACAGTATTACACATTTCCCATTTTACGTACTGAATGCATAGTTCAGTTGCTAGCTTCCTTTCTTTTTGTTAACAAGCAATCAACCTGTCTCCAAATTATGGTATGGTGGTTATGAGAACGTTCTAAGGTAACAGTGAACTCTTATAATATAATATAGTGTAGACTCGACACAATGAAATTGAATCCCTGGGATTCATTAAGTCCCACCTTGTTTTTAATATCACAGTTAGGGGTTATGAATTCAAACTAGATTTTTTGCAATATTTTATGCTTATAAGCTCATCAAGTTGCACAAATTGGATGCCACACGAACGAAAAGAAGGGCAAGGAATTTATTTTGCAAAATTATGACCCTAAGGTAAACTAGCACTTAATTTTTCTACAAAACGTTGTTTTCTAGAGAGAAGTTTTTTCACAAAACATAGTGAAATTGCTCCCTTCTGTCTGCTACAAACCAAGGATGGCAGTCTGTTGTCTTGAGAAAATAAAACAGCGAATTTAAGTGGAGCGCTGTCACTTTCTATATGATGGATGCATTTTCCTTCCAGCTAGACTTGTACATGGAAGGCCCAAGCGAGTTAAATTTGATAAGGCTGAAAAAACGTAACCTACAGTATAAGGTTTGCTAACGGATAACAATGTGGACGGAAGACAATGGGCAGCTAACTATAAATGAAACAGGGAATTGCCATAATATGTTTGTACTCAATATCAATTAGTTTTTGTGTACTGGTCATCCAAAAGCCAACAAAAGTTCGATTCAGTCAATATTTTATCCTTTTCGATCAAAGGTCACTTTTTTGTCGCTCTTTTTAGTTGACGACGTAGTAAAATGGTTGCTATAAACCTTCACAATCGTACATCTTTATCCATCTATTTGTAAATTATTGTTTCTAGATTTCTATCAATAGTTTAATATGCCTTTAAGAAAGCCATTATAAAATTGAGACCATTACAGCTCCCTTGGGTAGAAACGCTTGAATTCTTACAAAAAACGTTTCTTACCCGTTTCTACAACAATATATAAAATTAATTTCATTCCTACATTGTTTGATATTAATTTTCTTCCTATAGGCGTTCGTTGAGTCTACATGATAGACTTTGAAATGATTTATTTGGTACAGTCAAAGGAGTGTGAAACTGTATTGTAATGTAAAGCCATTGATAAAATAGCCATAAATTTCTTACTATAGGCTACCTACCAGGCTACGTCTTACAACTGGAATGGTATCTTAAATATTAGCCAAAATTTTATCAGACCACGTTTTGGCAACATTTAACTCAAACAAGCTAAAATTTAAGAAAAAACGAGCTGGTCTCGCTCATAACAAATATTGTCCATACGCTGCACTCTAGAAGCAGTGAACAAATGTGCCTTGCGTACATAGCGAGAAAAAAAACTCTTGATCCTATCATAAATTTCACGCAGCCGTCTTACTCCAAAGTGTATGATTGAAAAATAGTAATATTAAACTTTTTCTGCTCTAAAAGGGTCGAAAAAGGGTGCAGAATGGAAATTGTAAATGTTGGTCCTGGATTTGATAAAAATTTAAATCATCTAAGGAAACATATTCACTGGCTACTGCATGCTATATTATGGATCTAATCTAATCTTTTATTACTTTCTCCATTCATATCATTTTAGATTTGCAATATGTATAGCAATGGGACAGAAATTATTCCACCGTGCTCATATATAACTTAGATACTATGGTATTATGAAGTACTATGTGTCACCCCCAGAACGTGTCTATTTCACTGAATTTGAGTCCAAGAGAGGAGAGTTTCAGGAATTCTGAGATGCCCATTTTCAATCAGGAACTGCTAAAAATGAGCAACGTTGATCTTGAGTGCCAAATCGATACCAGAAGAATGGTTGGTTAGATCAGACGGCACCTACTTGTTCGTACTGTAGGCAGCACGACAAGAATAACAAGCAAGAATTCTGGAGACATTATATTAAGATAGACTGTGGATGATAAAGCATGATCGTCCAATGCTGTTTATTCTATGCATTCTTCAAATACTGTATCTTGTATGTACTCTCATCTCGTATCTCGCATTTCATGATATGGCCTACCGGTTTTATACATTTTTGAAAAGGATTGTAAAGAGTGAAAACCCTCGCTTTCATATTTTCATATTTCTAGTGTGCATACTCCACTAAAAATGTATGATATGTCTCAACAGAAACTGTTGATAAAGTTTGGGCATTCAACAAAGGAAGGTTTTTTTATTCAGTTTATGAGTATTTTGCTCACAATAGTGATGAATTTCGACTTCTGACAACGAAAATTATGGGGATCAGATTCCATGCATAGCTAATACGTAAAAGTGTAACGGTAATTATTTGGCAATTTCACTTCGAGGTTTTTTACTACTACTACAGAATAGCTCTTTTGAGTCCTGTAATTTTCCTATACTTACTTAGCGCTACTAAAATGTATTGAATAACGATTACGTCGTAAGAACCTCATTTTCAAGTAATCACTCCCAAAACGTGTGATGGAGTTGAATATACGAGCAACCCATTCACCTACTTTATGAATTCACAGAATTGCAAAAAGTTTTATGTAGTACGCTACGCAATATTTCACAAAATCCACCAAAATCGATCATATTTAAAATTGTATTCCTGTATATTGAGTAGTGAAGTGTTATTCTTAATGGGTGAAGAGTGAAATAATTTTCTACACCAGCTGACAATTGGATAAGTTGAATTTCCCAATCAAAACATGAAACTGATAAGTTGAATCAGAAATTTGAATAAAATAAGGTATGCTCACAGGAATCAGCACTGCTGCTCAACATGCGACACAGAACCGAATTAATTCTCGCACCAACAAACCTTATTAAAAAGCACGTAATCAATGACATACAATGATGCCTTTCTTGTACGCTCTGTAAATCCAATATAACATTTGCATACAGCACACAGCTCTTGACTTAATTTAGAGAATTGGTTAACTTTTCAAGCTCTAGCGAATACTCCGACTCGTCTCTTTTATTAGTCTAGTAGTTTGGCACTTCTCTATAAACAAATATTTTGGACACATTCTAAAAACGCCCGTAGTTTTAAGAGTTTACAAACTTTTACAAAATTTTGACTGAGGTCTAGTTCCCCCCAATGTGCAGGATTGTAGAATAGAATAGAAAGAGATATTCCGTATAGTCGCTATACTTTGCCAACCGATGGTAAATTTAGTTTATCAACTCGAAAGCTCATTGTTTTCGTTGAAAGTCATTAATACTTTTGCTTATTAACTTAATTGTGTACATGTTAGTATTAGCTGATTATGAAATATACCCTTTAGGCACAATTCCACTGATCCATTCCTTCTCGAAAACTCTGAATGATGATATGGCAGCTGAAATTGATCTTTGGTGAATTCAGAAGTACTGCTTTTCCCCACTGATAAAGAATATCAAAGCCGGGAGCTATCTGCAGACAGACCCAATCCGTTCTATATTTGAACACTGTACTTAGCTAGAAAATTCTTTGTACGGTGGTAAATAAAACTTCTGGTACAACTTGACTGAGCCCGATACAGATGTTAAAACAGGTACATAAGTTTTAAACGCATTGACAAATTGATTTTGCACGTCAAACATATTTAGTCAGTGATAAATAGCATTGTCCAATTAAATTTGTTTCAAGGGTGCATATACTGATTTGTAAATCCAAATAGTTTTTTTCGTAAGTTATTAAGTGTTTGTATGCTTGGGAGATATAGATCTTTACTGCTTCAACAGAATTGGTTTGTCTAATTTGCAACACAGTTTGTCTATATTCATTTTATCATTGCAATATTCACCATGAGTACTGCTCCCTTGAATAGAAACAACTTGGACCTTATTTGATCAAACCTTTTACAATCCACTCCTTTCTACTTTTCTGTAATCTAAACAAGTGCAAAATTTAAGTCAATCGGTTGATGCGTCCGAATGTGACAGTGTGTACATGAAAAAAGTGACACTGGCACATAAGCCCCGTATCGGGCTAAAAAGTGAGGAAGATACTGAAAATTGAATCAAACCGCTTGAACGAGCCAACAAAGGAAACGTAAGAAACTTGTAAAAAAATGCTTGGTAGCAAATCCACCGCAGAAAATATATTGGCCAGTAGTATGAAGACACATTGGTCACAAATATATACAGACTCATTCATTCTACCGGAACAAGGATGGTAGTCGGCAGCATGTACGATGTGGGAATTGAAAGGACAAATTACTCACTCAAGTCTACTCCACACTGACATGACACTTTGGTGATTAAAAGCAGGAAAATTACAATGAGAACCCAAGACATGCCAAACAATTAAGTTGTTGGAACGTCTGTGCTAAATATATTAACCCGCGAGCCAGCACAGAAGTTGTATGATTGGTTCCTTGTTAAATTTTTCAACCACAAGCATGCAAGTATCATGTGCCTTAGGAATCAAAACTTTTCTCCAATTATTTATCACTATTATCCATCTTCTACATTTATGAAATCACTTTAGCATACCTGGATTGATATGTTGTTATAATCTGTTGTTTATTCCCGATATTTGCATTTTTATACTGCGACTAAAAGTAGTTGTTGACCCATAGGCACTGACCTAAAGCTATTATCAAAAATTATAATTGATTTGACTGTGCCAAGTAAAAGCCATAGCAAACTAGTAAGTGCAAAAAACTGACTGATTTCAAACCTTATGCTACATAAGCTATTAAAACGAATCTCCCGAGTATAGTGAGGTTGCTATGATTAAATGGTTATTTGTTGAGTTATTTGTGGGCGGGAAATAGCCTCACAGCTAAGACAGAATGGTTTAAGGAGTTTAAAAAAAAGTTTGATTTTCAACGCAATTTTCTGGAAAAAAACTGTGTTCACCGCAATTTGGTTTACACGGAAGCCAGGAGAAAACAATCAACACCAAATAACTTTGGCCTGAAATTTTTCCATTTTAATTTGGAACAGACAGTAACTACTGTAGCCCACCCAATGTTTGCAACGATAGATGAAAATGGAAACAATACCTTTTTGCTCACTTAATACCCCCCAAGCTACTACGTACTAGGCCTAGGACATGCATAACTAAACGTACTCATTGCTCACCTACAAGCTCCCTATCTTACCCAGTACAAGCCCTCTCACTCTCTTTGTATTCATTGCTTATCTGTGTAACGTAGTACTTGTGTGCATGTGAAGCTGCTGGAACACACAAGTGCTGGAAACCTTTCTCTTCCATACAGACACACACATACAACATGGAGAATAAAGCGCGTGGAAAAGGAAGTAAAACCCAGGACGGAACATAAGCCAGACCGGTTGCTCTTATTATTACACGGCAACTAGCACTGTACCTCAACCCGATGACTTTCTCCTCACTCTTGTGCTTTCTATTGAGCTACAGGAACACCTCCTGTGAAAATCATTTTTCTGTTTAAGTAAGAAAAAACGAGACAAACATACAAAAAACTACACCTGAGAAACTACTTTTTTTATCCCATTCAAGAAGTTTGATTCTGTTAGTTTCTTCCGTAAGCGCTTGCACTTTTCAGAATAATAGGAAAAAAACATATGTACATAATGGTGAACAGATCGAAAAGGAAAGAGTGATTCAAGTTACTTGTGTTGTACATGTGAAACACGATAAAAATGGATTCTACCACTACTGCTATATAAGTGTTATTTCCCCAGTATCGAGACTTGAACAGCAAGCCAGACTTTTGCCCAAAAAGCCCAATTCCAGAGAATGAAGAATTGCTCACCTTGTTCGTGCAAACTTAACATTGGGGCCTCACTATTGATTTCACTAGTGGTTTGTTCATGTGGCATCCAATTTGCTCTCCTGTGATCACTGATTAGTATGAAAGCAAGAGACATTGTGCCCCTGTAGTGTGTGTGTGCGGTGTACCAATCATAAATCAGTGAGTGGGTCACATTTTATCCCTTTTTTGGTTAATGGTATGTATATGCGTCTCAGGTCATTTATATTTTCTCTCTCTCTCTCTCTCTCTCTCTCTCTCACTCTCTTTTCTCTCCTAATGAGTGAGTAAGTGAGGAAAGCAATGAGTGATGGCATAGCTTGCTGCACTACTAACAAACTACTCATTCTTGTGCACATCATGGTTCCTGTGTTATGAAAGAGTTGTACAAGTATTGTCTGAAACTAATTCACTAACTACTGGTTCCTAATTGTGTTACAACAAACACGAAGAATGCATTGTGCAAACGAGAGACAATGCCTGAAACTGCTGAACATTTGTTGTATAGCCCCAATGGGGGACTTAACGTATAAATATGAAGTGAACTATGGCTTTCACAGTGTTAATTACTCTTTGTACTTGTCGTTGATTTGTAGGCAGATAATTAATGTGGTTTCTATTAGCTGCACGTTTGTTGTCATATACTATGCATGTAGACATTCATTTTTGGAAGCCCTACGGTTGCTTAGTTAGTTCTTACTGTGTAGTGCGAGGAAGGAACTTAATTCTTTTCTGCACAATGGGTGGTACGCGGTGGTTTGCAAAACCCATTTCGTGTAAAGAGTAGTGCATTGAATGCAAACCATTTGGTGAGCACACAAGTATCCTGCGGTTGAAAGATTTGCAGTTTTTTTTCGAAAGGTGTGAAAATGGTTTATGAAGGTGGTAATGAACCCAATGATTTAATGGAATGCATGTTCAGTGTAAGAGGTGACAACCTTTGACAAGTTCGCTTCACTTGAAACTGTTTGTTCTATTAAAAAAGTTGAAAGTAGGAGGCTTGACATAATAATAATGGCCAAGTGAAAAGTTTCCTTTGGAATGTCGTAGTTTAGTGATGACTGGAAAGACAAGTTGGGTTAGATACTTTTGGATTTCCAAACTTATCAAGATGGCATTGTTAAAATGACAGTTTAGTTATAATCTTCACCACACAAGAACTGGTACTTTCTTAACTGCGGTCATGATAAAAGTTGAGAGTTCTTGTGAATAAGGATTACTCAACGTGTCACAAAGATTAAGCAAGTTTTATGAATGAAAAAAAATGGCAGGAGAGCATAGGGTTTTATTTTTTCTCACTAATTCTTACTCATATTTGAATTTATGCTGTAGCGGAAAATATGAGTGCATTATGCTAATGGGATTTTGCTTGAGACAAGCAGATCAAACGGCCACATAATGGGGGTTTAAAGTTTATACTACCGAGTCTTAACAAGTAGGGATCAGAACATGTGTGCGTTAGTAATGGTTTGAAAGAGTGGAAAAAAACACTGCACCACAGTAGGGTTGGTAGCATAAAAATTGAAATCATAATAGTGTGCTATAAAAACCACCAGTGTAATTGATTGAGTAGGAAAGTCGAGTACTTTTCTCATTGATGAGCCAGGCTGTCTTGCTTATAGTCTATCTTTGCGATGGGGACCAAAAATATCTATTCCTGGACATTTGGTAATGCAGAGAGCGTCACATTTGAACTGAGGTTCAGTCAGTGCGTACTTGCGTACAATGCAGCATTCGAAGATAAAAAAAAGAACACGAACAGAGATATAACGCGTTCTCAGGAGTGTCATTCCAGAGCACAGATACAAAAAATAACGTGCTCTCCCTGTGCACAGTTTTTATTATAGCGTTAGTAGCTAGAGCAAGTTAGCTCTAGCAACGTTTTCTAATGGTAGAATATATTCTCAGCTTTTCATTCCAGAGGTAAAACTATCCTCAAAAAACTGTTTCTTTCGACATTTTTTTTAAGCTGTAGCTTTGGAATTCAAAAAGAGGCAAATAATCGGATACTTTCTGTATAGCAATAATTATTTTTGTGGTGATTACACTGTTGGTGAATAGGGCTTTCAATATAGTCGACGTCAGCGTTCAGTCTTAATTTTACAATGTTTACTCGAAAGGCTTGTTTTCAATAAGACCCTAACATAGTTGCTTTGTATTTGTAGTCCAAGTTAGAAACAACGTCTCTTGACGCCAAAGAAGAAAACGCCTTCATTACGCTGTACATTGCACAGTGAAAACAAAGTGACTGTCAGATGGAGGAAAATGTTGTCTGTTCAACCGTGATTCAAATGGTTAAAAAATTCGTACTATAATTAGGATAGTATATTTGTAGTAGAAATGAAGCTAAAAAATGAGCGTTTTTTCTTAAGGCTATAATATTTTACTCTCAAAATGTGGACATAAAATGGAGCAAGTGGCTACTGTAAACAAAGTTGAAATTTCCGAAGGCATTTTTCTGGAATTTACACTTTCTTACTTCATCCCTTTAGTTGGAAAGAATATAGCAAGTGAGTTTGACACTCACACGCAAAAAAAATACTTTTATTGTGTGACACTAATACTTTTATCACAGTGTGCACATGTCTATGAAAATACTTTCTTTACATTGATACTTGTTCTACTTATTAATGTAATCCTTACAAGTTGAAAAAGTTTTCACCAACGTGTGAACTTATATGAATGGTGTACTACTTTTACTACTACAGGATTTCCTGGGTGGATGAATAGTAGAAAGTATACCCAATTTTACTCTGTTATGCAGTGAGTAAATAGGAGTAAATATAGGGCCAATAAATGCGTTTATAATAGCCCAAACATTAGAAATCAATAAGAGACTGAATGACTGACTGACTGCATGAATGGGTGAATGGAAAATAATTAAGAAATTAGTAAAAAAAACTGAAAAAATATCGCTTTTGTAAAAAAGTTTAGATTTTGTCAATTAAAAATTGCACACATAGCCGTTAATCTTTTGTTCCATTTGTTCATCAATGTATACTAGATTCCAAAAAGTTGAGCAGTTCATTGATAACGTGCTTTGGATTGTTACAACAACATTACTGGGAGGATTTTTCTATCCAGAATACGAAAAGTTACGAAAGCCGTCTCTTTTACTTTGCCTAGACTTATTTGCGTCATTGTGCGTGATTCAATTGATTATTAGGTTTTCATTAATTCAATCGATTCAATGTGGATATTATTGATTCACCCACCAGACTGGTTTGGTAGGTAGACCACCTAATTTTGTTGATGGAGGTCCAACTCCTTACATGAAATGAACTTCTTTTTGCACCCCACGATAACTAATTTCTCTCTTATTTTTTAATGGACTATAAATCTCGGAAGCATCCTTGGCATCTTTTGTCTATTTATTCCCCATAGCAAACTTTCTGCTTCAAAAAACTGCAAAAACTTGCTAAATTATTCCTACCGACTGAAAGTTTAAATAATTATATGAAGTGTGTAAAATTTCAGTATATTATCGCAAGCAAAGAAAACTGATGACGTGTAATTTACCAGATTGTATTTCAATTGGTATACAACTGAGGAACTGGGCCATGCATGGATTCTCATATTTAATTCAAAAGCCGTACATGGTTTCCCAGACCTTGAACAGTTAGCTGCCTCATATTCACATATTAGAGACTCGTAATTATCATGGCTTCTGTGCAGTTAGTAAGTTATTTAGTTTGGTAGATGGTTTGAATCTATTAGTTATGATGTATTATGCATCCAAATGAATATTTTATTTCATAAAAGGCATACATTAGGACATGAATGAACCGTCAAATATTCAGACGCAAGTTGACTGCGAGGACTGCAAAAATGACATGACAATCTATCCTTTCAAATGACTGAATATGAATGTGATTACTTTGATCTCGACGTGAAGGAAGGATAGCGTGTGCACTCCTTTAATTCATGGTTTCCATTTCCAAGTTAAGTCAACTCGTAATGTGCCTAAATATAAAGTCTATGCAGTTTATTCTATATTTCTTAAATTGTCATAACGAGTTCCACAACTTGCACAATGATTAATGAACCATTTTTTATCATTGTACCGTGCGAGTGAGTCAGAAATATATATAAGAATGCCAGTCAGGATATCAGCTCATTAAAATTTCATTCCCATGAAGATGAACAATAATCTCCTTTGGATTAAATAGTGGGACAGAGACCAAGTTATTTTACTTTTATCCATCCTTAGGCAGTGAATATGAAACTACGCCTATAGGAGGTTTCTTCTAATTTTAATCAAGAAGATCCAAGTTGCCCTATGTTTACTTAATTTAAAGGGTATTTGTATTAGTATTATGTAGCTATTGGCTATGCTGCTCTAGAGACATTTCTGCAGAACAATATTTATATCTGTATCTGAATATTTTATAGCTGCAGTTTTAAAATAGAGTTTTGAGACTAAAATTAAAGCGAGCAGTGAACAAAGACTAATGCGATTGGCATACCATTTGCGTAAATATTATCTTGAACTCCTGGGTGCTCTGGTTTTCAGCATATTCCTATGCTTTGACGAGCCAATTATCGAATCAAACTGCGTGCATATTATAGTTCCACCAGTTATTCTTCATTAGTATTAGCTTTTAACAGTATAGCAAGTTTTTTTTGTAGAATGACTGGAATGAAACATAAAAATAGCTAGCATATTGCTTGCTTCTAAAGCCAAAAAAATGCGCCTTCATTCATATGGCCTTCCCGTATGAAACCTTTTGAAAAGCATGTAAACGTTTTATTAGTAAAAGACCTTGCTACTATTGTGTTGACTTGTTATAGCAGTTCCTTCAATTCGAATGGGACGATAAAGTTATACACAAACTTTTGCATTATTTGTGTTCCTGACCGAAAGCCAATAATTCAGTGTATGAATCAGTCAATCATAAAAATAATTAGCCAATTAAATTTCATGATACATTCACCAATGACAAAAGCTTGATTTAAATAAAATGATTGCAACATGTTTCAAACGAAAATTCTGCTATAATTTGTGAGTCGGTACAAAGTTTCCACTTAAGCATTAATTTTAAACTAATTCAAATTCAAATTCAATTCGAAAGCAATATATATATATATTGAAAAATATTAATCATAATTTACAATGGTCACTGGTGTGTTCAACAACAAAACAACATAAAAAGAACTTTTTGCTGTCCAGCTTTTAGTGCATTATATGAGCTGAGTTAGTGGAAGCAAAATTTACACTAAAACTAAAATTAACTGCCTTTAGAGTTTTTTTGCAAGTTTTCTCATTTTCTTCGTTGTGATTACAATTCCAAACAAACGAAAGGGAAAAAATGAGCCTACTGGTGTACAAGCTTCTAGGTGCACCACTGAAGCAAGACTTGCTCATGGGAATCAACTTTTGCCTTCAGTGATAAAACATGACTATTATGCAGCTCTACCCAATTTGGTTGGACTACGTAAACAACCTTATAATAATAATGAAAGCAACTCTTATATATACTCTTTGAATTATAAACGTCTGTTTACAAGTGAATATATCCATCTCCCTGATATATCCTTAGTTTTGTTGGTTATGAACAAAAATGTCGAGCAATGCGTTCAAGGCTGCATTGATAGAGATCAGACGATGATGTGCGTGAGCTAGCCCTAAAAATGATGTAAAAATATTTTATTTCTGAGAACTCCATGTCTGTCTGTTTTCACTTGAGCACGATAATTTCTACGTGATGATTGTCTCTGTCTTTTTTCTTTTTTTGTGGCTAAATTCTCTCAAGGTTCATTAAAGGAAAAAACAACACAAAATAAGATAGCTATAGTCTTTTTTGCCAAGTAAATAAAGTGTATTTATAGAGCATGCAACAAGGAAAAATTATATTCATCTCGTAAACAAACCAGTGACAGTTGAAAATGAAAAAAATAACTGCAATACGGCTTAAAAACAAAGAACTGTTATGCAATTTTCATTCAACGTATTGAAAGCATTCACAGAAATGAGAGAGTTTGGATTTTTTTATTCCGCGTTTCCAGAAAACAAAACAGGCACCAAATGCAAACTGACTGGGTAAATTTACACCCGCTTTTCGATAACCTATGTAATTGCATAATACAAAGTTCGAATAAATGGATTACAGAATATGGTAACGAGATTTAAAAAAATAATAGTTATTAACTTTAATTTTGAGTTAATAGAGTTCAATTAAAGATTATTGACGCATAAAAACGTAAGATTTTTTCACCCTGTATTAACTTTTTAGCAGACATTGCAATTGTAAACGACAGCATTCAATTATCTATGTCTACAAACGATATTTTCTACAACAAACTGTTCTGGGCTGTAAAAAAAAAGATTAAAAACTACATTTTACGTACAACACGCTTAAAACTATTTCGTGTATCATCGTGTATGGCAACAGAATATCTACATTTCAAATAAGTAAGTGTGGCTATCGCAGACGCTGCTTACGGTATCATTAGGGAGTTAGGGATTTTACGTAGCAAGTAGCAGAACAGAACAGATGAACCCCATCTGTCGCTCAAGTGCCTCATCGGTCGCTCATAGGACAGATGGGATATCTGTACAACACATGAAACGATTCATCTGATCTGTCGTACTACGACGACAAGTAATCCCAAACTCCCTATTGTAAATTGTGGGCAGGACTGATCCCAAACGTGCTAGATTAATGTCGCTTCTCGGTTCCTTAACTTGCGGATCGGCTTGACATAAACTGAACTCCTTATTTGTTAAATGAGCGATAAAAAAGCTAAATCCGGGTGGATTCAGATCCCAGATTAAGCGGCACCGGAGAAAGGACATTCCTAAGATGATTATTGTTACGTTTACTGTCTTCTCAGTAATCCTTCATTGTACTCTGTGTACGCGTAGTAAAACTGAGCGAGTCAGTCAGAGTCACAGAAAACATTCCTGTCGTTGTGCACAAAAAGTATATATAGTTGGTTAGTTACTAACTTATACTTATAGTTAGTTACGAACATTTTGCAGCCACGGCGGGTTTATTTTGCACTATAAATATATACAATCTACTCCCTATCTTTTACTTTGAGCACCCTTGAGGCTGGCACCGAAATTTAAACTAGCTCTCGAAAATGAATCATCTAACTTGCTTACTGGAAAATGCTATATTCCAAACAAACTAACTAAAGGAGTTTTTAGTCTGCTCTGGGGATAGTGTTACAAAATGTTCATTAAAAGATTTGCCAACAACATAATAGTCCATCACAGGATATCAGTCTTTTATTTTTGTGCGGTGAGGCTGGTCTCTTAAGATTCTAATGGCATGACAGGAGTCTAAAAGTGAAAGGATGTTTGGTCTCCCAAGTTTCTCCTGCAACTATCAATTTATCCTGTGCACTTACAAAGTTTGAGCAAATTTCTTTTCCTCCGTCTTTGTAATGTCTCATGGAGTTCAAAGAACACATAGCAATCAGACAATCATTGGCCACATATTGAGTCAAGTGCTATTAAATTCAATTTATTATTGGGTTTTTCATTACTTTTCGAGTTGTCGTGATAAAATTGTTTCATATGACATTTACATTGTACTTGGTACACATACATGTGAAAGCGTACTTAATAAATGCCAAAGAATGCATTGAAAAAACGTGACGAAATTGTTAAGACACGCATTAAGAATTTTTCGTGCAACAATAATGGAAAGAATTTGATTTTTTGTTAACTTTATAGGCTTGAGGCACGGTTTTTGAGCTCTGTAAATATTGTCAAAAATGGTGACATTCTTGACTTGGATAAATTTTTCCTTTTTTTCAGTTTTGATTTTAGTGATTGAGAATCTCATAGTAAATTAAAGCTATATTTGCCAGAGCTTATATTTTATAGTACAATAGTGACTTGAAACTTTTAGACTCACTCAAAATGCATTAGCTGATGGGTAAGGATAGCCAATCTACATACATTCACTTTAAAAACTAGCTTGTTATGTCGCATAGTACAGAAAATTAGGCTGGGCTGACAAATGATACGGAGCAATTAACACTGCTAAAAGATTCATTACAAGTATAAAAGTCAATAACGCTTAAACTAAGGTCAGAGCCAAACTCATTTTATTTGAGGACGAGAAAGTTTTTAATTTATTAGCTTAGCATTGTAATTGCAAAATTGTAAAATTGTGATTCAGAGCTTAGGTGGACTTGGATTCACTAAACATATCACCCGACAGTAAATCTTATATTCTCAACTACTCATTAGCGTTTGATTATTAAGATGGGAAAAATAGCCTGAAAGGTTAAAATATGCTCTATGTTCAAAACCATAATTAAACCACCAGAAAATTCCCTTATAATTGCCAATCATGAGCACTATGCTATAAGAGTACGTTTATAAGCTCAAGGTTCATTAATGAAATAAAACAGACTTGAGCAACAAACAATTAGAAACGATTAAACTTTACGCAGGAATTAATCTAATTTCCCTTCTATAAATATTTCACTCAACAACAATTTGTGCAACTTTAGTTTACATCTCCGTAATAGTTAGTCAGTTGGTTACAAAGTTGCCTCACTACCGCGCAAACACAATAGCCCTAATTATTTAAAACATATGTATAGTAGTAGTACCCATACACATAGTATTCTACATAATGAACATCCTTTTAACTGTCTCACTTGCATTAGAGCAAATTTTTGAACCCAAGCATGAAATTAAGTTGGCTTGTATGCCATTTTAAGCGCAAATGCTCGTCCTGCATTCAAAAAGTGATGATAGTCTTTCGCCTTTACACAAGGTGTGGCTCATGGGTGATTAAAATTTACAAAACTTCACCTCCTTGTCATGTTACAGAATGCATGTGCATACTACATTTAGGCGGTCAGTTCACAAACTTGTGTTTCACTTTTCACTCTAAATTAATACTGTTGTCAGAAATTTTTACATCCTAAAATTTGTATCTCATCTTTTGCACTACTTTGTTCGTGTCATATATGGTTCAGTTGTTATACTTTTAGTAAATTAATTAGTTTAATAGTAGTAGTAGTAATAAATTAGTTAATTTTTTTTGACAAATGAGTGCTTATCAACTAACTCACTCAGAGCCTCAAGTTGTTCAAATTGTGCTGTGTCTGTTTAAGGAAGCACGGTGCTGGGCAAAAGAAATTCCGTACACACTTATTAACCAACCATGACCCTAAATGTTTGCCAAGTGTATCAAAAGGGATGCGTGTTTTTAAAAAGAGCAATGCTTGGTGAAAGCATTACTGGAGATAGTCAAAGTGTTCAAGGAAAGGGAGAGAGAGAGGATGAGAGAAAGAGAGACTAACTGTGAGAGATGTGAAAACGAGAAAGTGCTGGGTTCACAAAAGGCACACCAGCATGCTCCATCGATCTTAAAAGAAACTATTGGTTCACGATTCATGAACTGGTGCTATAAGAGAGCGTGAATTGTGTTGAAGAAAGCAACTCGAGTTTATAATGTCAAGACGTTTTCAAGGAGGACGACAGAGGACACGCTACCGATATCTTCCCGTCACACTTAAGCCGGCAAGTGATTTTCAAAGACTGTTGTATTTTTGAGTTCTCAATATGGAGTGCATAGTAAGTGATGAGATATGCAAAAGTTTAAATATGAAATGTGATTATTTTGTATGCTAGTATTGAGTTTGTTAAGTATTGTGGTGCGCGGTATTTGTTCCCGGCAAATTTATATGAAATGCAGTTTACAAAACTGCATGAAATGGAAAAAAGGAATATAAATTCAGACTTGATTTTAAAAATTATTTACTGTGGCAGCTAACATGAGGCAATTTTCCATTTAAAACTTCTATTTTCCCAGTTTATAATTTTCTTTGTTGAGATTGAAATTTGAAACAATTTTTTAAAATCCATATTTTCTTTGTGGAGATTTAATTTAAAACAATTTTCTGCAGCCCACATTCCCTTTGTTAAGATTTTAATTTTTCGTAGGTTCAGTAAGGGTACTAATGAACTTGGCGAACTAATATTTTGGGAAACTAAACAATGTGTATTTGTAAACTAGTGACTGTAAACTGCCAGTTTATTGTGAGTGCGAGTGGGTGTCAGACTTCAAGTTGATGAAAACATGAGCCGAAAGCATTCAACTGTGAAAGCCTATTGAGGGATTATAAACGCATGATATTGATTTGGTGACATTTTGAATAATAATAAGTACATAGTTGCAGAAATGTAACTTTTAGCTGTTGGTGTAAGCTCTAAATAAGATTACGATGGATTCAGAGAGTCCATCATATTGCAATTAGATTTAGGTAAACTATATTAACCAGCCAACCAGCGTGATCTTGTTTGCTAACTAAGAAGATTTCGCAGGTTAGAAACTGAAAAATTTCATGGGAAGGTGATGAATACAGCACACAAAATGTTGCATGTAAAAACAGATGACGTGAAAATGGGTTGACTCCTTTAAGAATAATTTTGAGCCGATTGCATTACTTTAATGGAATGAAATCGGAAGGCGAAATTTTTTACTATCTAGTTTAGGAGGTGTGTGTAATGTTTCGTTTTCTGTATCACATTTTTGGATAACGGGATTGTGCGGGTGCTGTGTGTTCTGCGAATAGACAGTATTTACACGGTCCTATAATTCGACACAGTGGGAGTTCACAACTTATACTGTGAGATTCACGCTCTAAAAAAATTGGACTGGAGTCATTCACAAATCTTTGGTTGTCCTTATGCAACTTTTTTTCGATTACAAAATATAGATGGCGACACAAGGCAAGTTATTTTTTTCGTTTCAGCACTAGGCTGGGAAATTGGTGGACGACGTATTTTACATTCTGCCATATTACTGTTTTATTTTAGGTCCATAATCGTATTTCACGTGGTCATGAGTAGATTTGATCGTCTGCTGTAACAAAGGAACGTGTCCGCACCGTTCGCCGAAAACTTTTACGCCGAAGAAAAAACGCCGAGGAAAAAACGCCGAAACCCAAATGGACTACGTTTAGTTAGGTTAGGTTTTTGGATGTTTCGGCGTGATTTCCACGCCCTTAAGGACTCGGCATTTTTGTTTTCGGCGTACTGACCGTGAACCCAAAGGAATACGCTGTTGACAGGATTAAAAATCTTTCTATACGCACTTGAATCTTTCAACTGCATCAGTTGATAAAAACGGGAATAATTTTTTACGAGAAATTTGTTTTACCGTTTGCTCAAAATATCACTTCTTATTCACTGAATCTACGTATAACCCTACATGGAACCAACCTAGAAGGATTGCATGGATTAAAAACGTAGCACAAGAGCAACACATACCATTTAGCCGTGCTAACAAAGCTATCCAAGTGAATTCAAATTGCTGTTCATTCCTATATAATCAGTTCCCTTTGCAACTTTGTTATTCAAATTGATCTATAAGTTCTGTACTTTCCAACTAGAGCACTCTAACTAAATCTAAAGTTTCTAAATCTGTCACTAGTCCCTAACAAAATATCAAAGCTCCATTTAATTCCTCAAGAAGCACTACTAACTATCTTACATGTACAATGAGTTAACCCTAGCTGGTCGTAGATAATTAATTCATGTGAACTTATTCACACCCCAAACCTTCATTTTGCAACCCATCAACAAAAGCACTCTCATTTCGTAAACTGATTCTGAAAGTCGTTGAAAACTTCCTTGAGCTCCAAAATGCACGTTGCTCATTGCACGATCGTACATAAGTACATGAGTAGTTCATTGGCTAAACGGTAAGTTAAACCAAACTAATGGGTGTGTGTGTGTGTGTTCCCTGACTGTCTATAGTCCGTGGCACATGCCTCAGATAAATTCCTGAGGTATATATATATTCTCAAATTCCTATTCAATAGAAATTATAAAATATGTGTACCACCTATTAAATCCACTTTCTACTTGCGCATTTTTTCCTTGGTAGTGGATACGACGGAGATTAAGTAGTTAGGAAGATTTGGTATGACAGTTAAAACTGCTTCAGTTTCTGCAATGAAATGCAAACAGAAACGCAACTAATAGCTTCTTTTACTCATAGGTGGCATAATCTCACGATTTCCTATTAAATAGAAACTGTTCAATACGTGGAACAGTTCCCAGATTGTTTCGCAAAATCCTATGAAGGAAATGGCATGGATCTTTCACTCCCTCACTGTATGTGAATCCAATGGGAAGAAGCCACCATCCACCATATATGTAGTAGGCTCGCTTTCACTCTCCAACCCAAGAGAGTTTCTCCATGCCACGGCTGTCTTTAGTTAGTTAGTCAATTTTCTTTTTTTGTCTCATGCACAGCTCTCCTTCCTAGCGTCTTCCACATCTACAGCGAGTTTGTGAGCTACAGCCAGTGCCGTCAGTCAGCCAGCCAATCTGAGAGAGTTGGGTGCACTTTTTAATCTTCTCTGGCATACTTTGTTTCCAAGTAAATGAAATCTACCTAGACAGTCTACAGTCTAGTGACTAGTAAGTAAACGAAGAAACACAAGACAAGATAGAGAGGCAAAAAAATCGACTCTCATCTGCCGACAATGACTGTGTGTGTACTAGATGGCCTCCACCATTGTTTTTTCCTGGAAATACATTGAATAGCAAGTTGAGTCTAAACTGGCACACACAAAAGGCCAAGTTATTACAAGACAACAACAATAGATGGTTTCTAAAGTCTTTTCTTGGGCAACTTGTTTCCTCGTTAGTTAGTTAGGTCAATCTATGGTTAGGATCGAACAAAAAATAATAGCTAATGCTCCCCCCATTTCCCACATTTATGTATTCCTCAGTTGGTACGTGAATTGGGCTACGTATAGATCAAGTTTTCCACTCGTGCAGGATGTGCTAACTGACTGACTGAACCTCATCCATTGAGCTCCAAACGTGAGTGTTAATGAGACTGTTGGCTGACTGGAAAATCTTACACCCCATTTTTTCTTCTCCAGTGGGTGTGTGTTCAACACTTTTCTCAATCCAGAGTCTTTCGAGATCAATCAATCCTGCTGAATAAGCAAAAGTTGAACTAGAAAGTGGTTTTCATTTCATTGTTGTCTGTTACACTATTTGATAAAAAATCGAGTTGGAGCAATACAAGTTTATCAACGTTTTGGTCACTTCTGAAAGATTTTTCAGTGTCAAAAGTAACTGTGGTTTGTGAATCATGATTTCATATTATTGTGGATAGGACATAAAGAAAACTTTTTTTACTGAGGAGGGAGTGAGTGAGCATTGCATTATTAGTACTACGGGACGGGACCAGAATATCCAGATTTAAAATATGCTATGAAAGCACGTAGGAGGAACTAAAATTTGAGTATCTTGTGGAAACAATTCCACTAGAGTGAATTCAATACGGAGTTATCACTTTCACGGCTAAAAGTGTCTCTGTTTAGGGTTAAGAAACGTCCAAAGGCGGTGGTTGTTGAGCCGCCACCGTCAACCAAAGTATGGACGGTGGCTGATGATATTGACTACTTGAAATTGAAATACGTAAGTGGCATTGTCCAGAAGATAACTTTTACTCACATTATGACAAAAGGTTTAGGTTAAGTGCAGATGGCTTTGAATGTCACACAAATATTGGGATATCACTAAAAATGGGTGAAATGACAAATGCATTTAATATAATTAGTGTTACAAAGCCCTTTGGGCCATCCGTTTTGCACCCTTTAATTGTATAAAAGACGACCAAGGAGGGTTGTTTGCTAATTGATCTGTTGACTAAAAAAATGCTTCCGTCATACATATTTGTGTGTATAATTACTCTTGCAATGAGCTATAGCAAAATTTGTAATCAACCAGGATCCTTAGTTTTGTGTTTCAGTACCACGTTTTCAAATAGCGTTCGGATTGTGTGCATGTATTTGGTGAAAGGGAGAACAAGAAAGTCTGTTTCCTGTCTCTTGAGAGATGTGCAAGAGTTGGCAACTAAAGTTTTATGAGAGAATGCATGGTGTCTGTGCTCGTTATTTTGGTCTTATCTTAATCCACTAGGACGGTACCAGCTAATTACAAAATGAGTTTAGTCGTGGCATTGCCAGACTATAATTTTGATGGGTAAGAAGCACCGCTGATGTGATTGTAGAACGATCCAGAATTTAATGCATGATGACAAATATTGGCAATGAAGATCAGTTGAACTAATGATTGGAATACACTGCTTTAATTAGTCTTTAAATAACGGGAAGGTTAGCTTGTGTACATATACCCTGGAAGATAAAGTTACTTTAATAATCGAAATCGTAACGTCACATGACGAGAAATTGTGTTTCTCAATCACACAACTATTGAGAGGGTCGAACTTACTATTCTAAACGAAAAAATAGTATTCATAGCAATCATGGATGATTTAATGGGAAACATTAACCTTGGTACAGTGGGGTATTTAAAACGACTGGATTCTTACTTCTTGGAATCCAAAATTAATCAGTCGGATATTTCTAAAATCGGTAGAAAATATTCCTATTTCAATCTAAGTCTGCCCACTATATTTTCTTTAGATTATCAAAGCAGTTTTTACTGACTAAATCAAGAGATGTATACTTGTTTACATAATGGTGAATTGAAGAAGTAAGTATTTCAACTTGGAGCACCCACTCTCTTTTCAAATGCTTCGCATACTGATGGTGAACTTGCTTTTAGAAGGATCATATTCCCGATCCTTTGTAGTTTTCAATAATTTCAATGGAGCACTGTTCATTGCGCACTCTGGGTTGGCAGACACTTTGTGTGTGAGAAAGACCGAAAAGTGATATTGGGAAACAAAATTCACAGAAATTTATATATACATTTACTTCAACTGATGGTATACCTTCAGATAGCAACGTGACTTTGATGGAAAAAGAAACTTAAAATTGTGTAGCATAGTTTGCAGTCTTGTCATATAATTTGACCATTTTAACAGCTCGTGATTGAATATGAAATCATAGACGGCAGTAACACAATCCATTTCTGTCTACTAACTAACTAACTAACTAGTGAGCTTTGAGTATAATGAGTTGATAGGTGGTTTAAATTCTAGATTTAAGTGCATTGCACTTCTACCTGAGGAATAAATATGCATGATTCTATTTGTTCTAGAACATTTTATGCAAGCTTGAGTGGTGTCTAGTTATTCAGTTAGTTAGTGCTCAATGAATAAAGGGATAGAGCAATCGCCAAGAATTCTATAGGTTAATTTTAAACACATGAGCGTAACGTTATTCAAAACGTATGTTATTGGTATCAGACAAATAACTTATTGTCAGTCGTGTGACTATGTACGTATATAAAGTCTTTTGATTTTGATGAAAACCGATCCATATGTGTCCCGTGAGTGTTTTAGATTTAATGAGTAGTGAATTTTTTAAATAAATTATCTAATGTCACTTGATGCGCTAAAAGTTTTACAGTACAAGCGTAAACTCACTTGTACACAAGTATAAACATTCGAGTGTTTTCCCCTTGTTCAGTGATGAAAAAGAAAACAACAGTAATGAAATCTCTTTGACGCACAAAATCCAGTTGCTTTCCTGTGCTTAAAAAAACATTGCTTTGATATTTATTTAGAAAAAACAACAAAAAAGGGTACTTTGTTTAGCAAGCAATCATGAGAGTCCCATTTATTCAGTTACTTTGTCCATGTTTTGCCATGCATTCATTTTACCTAGTCTAAAACTGACATCATACAAATTCTGTGAATTCAATGACCAGCATTCGTCTTCCCTGGAGTTATTTTGTCCCAACACAATCAATCTTAAATATGTTACGTAAATTGAGTCCCAATTGCACTCGCTGGTAGTACTAGAAACTAATTTCACAAATTCATTCAAATCTTGCTACTCAAGAAAAGCTACCCTATTGAAAAAGAATTCTCCTTGTTTAATCTATTCAATTTACATTCTCTCTTTCCCCTTGAATAATATAAACTCTTCGCGAGTGAAAACAGAACATTTGTAACTACTTTGACAATGGAACTTCTACGATTACCTATTCTTTTGCTCATACACCAACCGGACTCAAGTTCTTGTCAGTACTAGATAGCCATATTTTTACTCGTTCGTTAGTTAGTTACGAAAATTCACAACTCTGTTCAAATTCAATGGGAAACTTAATCTGGAGCAGTAATTAAGGTTCCTCATGGTTTTTTGCAATCCAGACGAGCTCTTTGAATCTTCTAGAACAAGCAGTGTCTGTAATATAAGACGTTGGGACAGTGCTCAGTTTGCAAGGGAACTAAAGTTAAGGTAGAACTTGCTTGAAACACAATGTTTGAGTGCAGAATGTGAATATCAAGATTGTGCATCAACCATTACCATGGTACTATAGCTAAATGCTCCTGTGCAATCATTATTATTATGATACGATGCGTTTGCTTTGGACCGCCCGTTTAAACTTTCTCTCGTTGTAATTGTGAGCGACCAATTAAGTTGAATATTTGCGTGCCCACTTAGAGAAAGAATGTAGTTCGTTGATTAGTTAGTTGCCAGACTAACTAACTAAAGTGGCTTCAAAGTAACCTGCAGGAAGATGTGAAAAGCAGTGAGTGAACAAGTTTTTGAGGCGTCTTAATTTCTTGAGTGAATCTCCAAATTAGCATTCGTCATGAATGTAAAATTGCTAGATTTGTCTTTCTTGGGTTCCCTTTCGTCAACCAACACAAAGCAACTCAAGTGCACTATGCTGAAATTGATGAGACTACGGTTTTAGTTTTCATTGTCATCATGCTGTTTTCAAGGACCAAGAAAAAATGTATCAGTGTCCTCTTGCTATAAATACGTTTTTTTGAAGAAATTAGAGACCTATAAGGAAATTGATAAACTTGGGCCCGGTGTTCTTTGTTTTCTATGTTTATTTTTTTGTGTTTTAAAATATTGTATGTTTTTCTAGAGTCTAAGAGGCATTTTTTGGTCATTAGTTATAGTTAGACGCTATGTACCGATTTTTTTACATTTAACAAAATGGTAAGAAAACGATTAAACCTCTTGAAAGCTTATCCAAGCTTAATTCAATGCTGGCAAGATTGGTCACGGTCACGGTGCTTCTGCTTGCTATGCAGTCATTAATTGTTTATTTATTTAAATATTAATTTTATACGCCCTGGTACGAATTTGATCATAGTTTGTATTAGTTATAAAAAATATTACTTTGATTTTGCAGTGATCCATAGCGGGTAACCTACATAAGGCGTGAAATAGTGATCGCCTTTCTAGACAGAAAATACTGTTAGAAATAATTTACGCGTATGTATTTGAATTTGCCCGTTTACTTAGCACGATATCACAACAATGAGGCAAAGGACGATTTTGAGGCTTTTGTTCATTTAATTAAAAAAGCCTATTTTGAACCTCAGTCAGTCTTGTATGAACCAACCAATTACAGAAATCTTCAGTTTAGGGTGTACAACACCACACAAGGCTTTTTATGTTAATATCAAATTCATTAAAATCGGTGGAATAGTTAAAACATGGGACTAATAAACTATTTTGATCGTTGAAGGATGAACTTGATCTACGTTAATTTTGAGTAACATAATCAACGTTTGATTAGCATCATTTGTGAGGAGCGTTTTGATTTGACTGTTGTCTCTTTTTCTTGCATTGTAGGTCGAAGAAATAGAAGGGAAAGGTTCGCCAAACGAGACACAGGAGTTTGGCGATGAAGAAGCGACACATAAATCACAAGAGGCTCCAGGAAGCCAAGTGGAATCTCCCAGACAAACTAGTATTTCCAGCCACTCAGAAATTCCACCTGATCATCAAAGTGATTCCTCGATCAGCAAAACACCGCATGCTTCTTCCTGTTCCCCCTCTGATAGTCCAGCCAATCGGTACAGAAAGTAAATTTTCCTTCCGTCTCGCATTACTAATGAATTACCGTAAATCCTCGAATAATACAGCGATTGCGAGACGGTGGACCCGTTAGTCATCTCTTGATCCAGAAGAGAAAGAAGATTATTGTGCATGATATGTCATTTAGTATACATTAGAGATTCTTCGTTCGTGAGTTCAAGGTGAAACGTCTAACTAAGTTTGCTCAGCATGAACTAGTGGTGGATGCTAAATTGATATTATTCGATGATTTACGGTGTCCACGCTACTAATAAAATCCTAATATGATTAACCAATTGTCAACCTCAAGGTGTATGCTAAGTTTTTGGTAGATTTGCATTGAATTGTCGTAAATAGGGTTTTAGAATCTGATGATCGGTACTTTTTGGAAGGAATATACTAATCACCAACTACTAGAGTACTAAATTACTAACTATTAACGAACCTAGTGTAAACCTAATAGCTGCTTGTTGAATTCACAGTAAATTTTATGCTGGAAACAAAATTTATCTTAATCCTGTCGACTGTCGGTAATGTTTTCATTAAGGCCTTACCGGAGATCAGTAGCCACTTCGTTGAATGAGAGTAATTTACTCTAATATGGACGAGTTAATCAAATACTCATTCATATAATACCAGCTGAATTGCAGATGATTTTGTTAAACGGACAAGTCTTTTGTGATGTGTAATTTCAAAGGAACTAATAAATTCTAGCTGGGCTGCATTTATAACGATGACATGGAAAGGTCAAGAGTCGCGACAGCCTTGAAATATTTAGTCTACGACGCTTTAGATTTTTAATGGGTTTAAAAGTTGTTACTCCTTTATGTTATTGAAGTTAGTGTGGGCGAAATATTATATACTTTCAATGCAAATGTTCCGAATCAAAGGATGATATTGCAGGATGTGTCAGTCTATAGTTACTTTATAAGGTCGCGTTGAGGCGTAAAATAGGAGACCATTTGTCGTATTGAGCTGACATAAGTAGGCAATTCCTGTGATGACTGACTGCGCTTTATGTGTGAGATGCAAAGTTGATGGAATTTGATTGTTCTCACAGTGTGTTGTGTTAGTAACTGATAGCTCTTCTCCTTTTGAAATGAAGTAGAAATAATTGGAAAAATTAATTGATATGTATACGAGCACACAAGTTCTCTTTGTATCTTCCCTCGAATTCTCATAATTAGAATCTGTTGAGTAACAAAATCGGTAGAATTCGAATGTAGCAAGTGAACAAGATAAGTTTGTAAGTTTGTACAGTCTCATAGTTAGTTTCAATATAGAGCATGCTGCCAGCACCACTATTGAATAGAAGACAAAACTCATACCGGTTGAAGTTTCAACTGTGACAATTCGGACACTTGAAAACAGATACTTCACCTTAGGCAACTTTTTAACACGCATTGGGGACTGTTAAACGGCCTATACCTTTTGTCACATTTTTATTTTGAAAGCAGCTGCTCGGCTTTTCTTATTTTTTTTCTTATCCATTAGTCCAAACAGATTGAGTGGCACTTTTGCAAAACACTAATGATAATTTAATGGAACGTACAGCATGAATTGCCCGCTATAGTTTTTTTTGGGCTCAAGCAATGAGCTCTGATGCCAGCGTTCATGAAATAAAATACTCGTATCGATAATGTGTTGTGTATTGTGTACATATAAAAGGACAATGTGTTCATTCGCAAGACATGAAACTCCAAGTGCATTGCCCCTGCACAGTTTATAGAGTAAATATAGGAAAGTGATGTTTAGTTAGCAATAAATGAATGACGGAATCGTGAGTGCAACATGTGAATGTGTATGTATGCATCGTTCTTAGAATATTACTATTAAAGTGTTATGATTAACTATAATGATTCTCACAGCTGTGCTTTGGACTCGCTAAATGACATGAGGTAGCAAAGGCTTTTGTGCTTCTTTTTCAGACTTGCAGAGGGGAACAGATCTAGATCAAAAAGTGTGGGTGAGCAACACTGGACAAATCTCAGAGCTGTAATGGCATGGTATGGTCGACTTAGGAGAATCAAGAGGTCGGTACCTAACTTCCTGTGCGCACATTAGTCCTCTATTCCTTTTTGCTCACACAAGTTTTTGTTTCCACATAGCCCCATTGATTGAATAAATTTCATGTTTCATTCATGCAACACAAGTTCCGTGTAGTAACTCGGGGATTCATTTTTATTCGGAAGCCTTCTAGTACAATTTTTGTCTTGTGCTTCAACTTTTAATTCTTTAATCATCGTGTCTGTTTATGATTCCTCTGCGTCCAGCGCTCCCGTTTGTGTAACAAGTCAGTTTAATGTGTGAGCTCACTGTTTTTCTGCTATACTTACTCCGTTTTGTCCATTTTTACCATTTTCTACTGGATTTTGACCTCTCAGCATGATATTTTCCACTAGCATTAGCATTGGCATTATCAAATAGTGGTGACGAACTTCTTGTTTGATTTTGTGTTTGACATTATTATTCATATTTTTTTGCTTCTGCATGGCAATTGGAACAATTAAATGTAGAAATTATGGATAGTTAAGTGACTACTTCTATGTATGACTGTTTGGTAACCAATTCATAATTGATCTTTTCGAAATTCACTTAAAACGTGCTAATGTACTTGTAGCCAGTCCACTTTTTAGGATCCCAAACGAGCGATTTGCCAAACCACTAAACTTTCCTGGTTCGTCTTTTGCATGCCCCGTTTAGTCATTTTATAAAATAACTTCTCTCAAAACCCTCAATAGTTTTAGTTAGATAATAGCTAATGTTAGTTTGTGTTTTCGAAAGATGACGATAGTAGATTTTCTGAGCTGCAATGTTGTTATATTTAGTTTTCTGTGTCTTCGTAACAGACGATGCCATACTAGCGTTGAGACTGATATTAGAAGAGATTTTTCGGGCGGCCTACTATGACGCAACAACGCAATGCATTTAGCACTACATAAGATAAGAAAAGTGCATGACTAACCATATCTATGGTTTTTTTCGTTGCCAGAATCTTTTCTTTTTTCTAACCGCTAACTCAAGATTTCCTACTACATGACGCGAATCCTTTCAGTTCAGTATTAGGAACAATAATTGCACTATAAATACAATCTTCAGAAACCTAGTGAAATAACTAAATAAGGCTTCCCCTTAAGTTCCTTTACAACAGACGTTTTATTAAGTGAACTCATGCTGCTTAAATTCAATGTTCAATTCCTGTTTGAGTAAAATCAGTTCAATAAAGTATTTTACCCAATTTGTCGCCTTGGAATTCTGATATTTGATTGAAAATACGAAAGTCTGTCTTCCAAATACCGAATCCGTGAATCCTTAGCAAGGTACATAAACCTACCATAAAAAGTCTTGAAGCTTTGGTAAATCCTAATAAAAATTGACTCATTTTACTGGACCACATTCATTTCTATTAAATCAGCTTTCTTTTCTGTGTTGTATGCATGAGACATTGACTGCAAGACATGCTACGTATACTAAAAGTGTCCCCTGCTTGCTCCACATGTCAGCCTCTGTGCACTTTCACTTACTTCTCTATCTGTATGTATGCACGGTATATGGTGTAGGTTGAACCTGATCAAACAATTCCAGCTATATCATGTGATATGACATTGAGAACAAGTGAGCTAGCCAATAATGTCCTAGTGCATGTGATGACCACTAAATGACTAACTGGTGACCAACGTGCTTTCTCTCTTCTGTGCGTACAATAGCTAAGCAAACTATACTTACTGCTTCAACTACTGTAATACTGTGATCCTGTGTATGAGACGTAGGTGGCTTGTCTACCTGTGTTTGTGTACATGATGCTCTCTGTATGTGTGTGGTAGTCACTGCGTGTTGTGTGTGTCGACATGGAGAAAGTGAAGAGAGAGAGAGAGAGAGCAGAAAAGTGGTCACCAGCAAGCTAATAGTACTATCAGTCATTCTCTGGATTTCCCAAAGTGTGCGATTCCCTGCACTCTCGAGAGCCATATAAGTATTAGTACGTAAAGCTATGAGGTGACATTGTGGCTCGGTTATTTCTTGTCTCTCTTTCTCTCACTCCTTTTCTCTGTCTCTGTGTGTGTGTTTTATCTCTGTGTCTGTCGACTCGCTCCTCATAATGTGATCGGATGTCGTACCCTTTGTTGTCTGCGCGTATCCTTGTCATTTTGTGGGCAAGACAATGATACAGCCACTGAAACTGGAAACTAATGGCTGTAAAGATACTAATTTGAAGCGAAATTTTTAATTCTAGTTGAGTTGTTAATTAGTTAGTTAGTTAGTTAGTGTAGGGGACAGGTATTTGATTAGAGTTTGTAATTTAGTGTAGGGTGGTTGGTGACAGTACCGACTAACTATAACAAATTATTATTGGTAGCCCAGTCAAGTTAGTGGTGGTGGCTTTAAAGGTTTGATTGGTTATCTGTGACTCAGTCTGCTTCCTGTACTGACCGCTGATGCAAGACTTGATGTGTACTCTGGTTCCCCGTGTATCATGTTTTGTGGTCGTGGTTGTAGTGCTCCAGTTTGTGATTTGTACCTTATTATTATTATTGTTGGGACTGACTGGGAGATTGAGCCTTCCAGTCCTATTCAATGTACAAGTTTTTATGTAACGTAACCATTGGTTTTACAGCGTTGCTGAATGCTCTATGTAAGTGTTTGGGTATGATAATTTGAAATTTTGTGTCTAGAAAGTTTGTGACGACGTCGTATACTCACGCCGTGTTGATCGTTCCATAAAGTTTAGTTGGGGGGTTCTCCTTTTGTAGTGGTCTGTCTGTGTACGCAGTTTGTGTTCTCATTTGAATACATTTGTGCATGCCAGGATTTCACAACATGTTTATTATGAGGATCATGCACAGATAAGGCATCCATGGACCCATTTTAGAACAACCATTTGTTTACTCATATCATGTTCCACGGAATGAAACTACTTTAGTATTGTATATAATACAGTTAGATGAGTTACTTGAGGGTAAGTGCCACAGCAGCATACGTTTTTTAGTCAGGGATTCCATCATTTTAGACTCTGTCGTATTTAAATCATCACAGTTTTTTTTATTAAAATATTGTTTTCATCGATGTAGGATGCAACAAAATGTAATTTGAAAGTATTCAGTTTAAGTAACTTCTATCAACATTTTCATCATCACTATATCGGCTTGGAATGTAGTATAGAAATTTAATGTTCAACTGGTAGTGCTTATTTTGCCGTATTAGATAATTTTTAGTGTCTAGATTCTGGTTTCCATGGCAATTATAAATTCATATCTGCATCTGTATATCTTTATAAACTTTAGGTTATGTTTTCCGTGTGGTAAATTTAGAATAGAGTAATCATTGTGGTATGTTTAATCCTTGTGATGATCAATCTTGCCTGCATGGACTTTTCTCAAGCCCATAGAATACGAGTTACCTTACGATGTTTTACGTGCCGTCGTATTAATTAATACACTATCCTTGTTGTTCGTTCCCAGTTATACATGTCTTTAATGCCTTTTATCTCAATAGCCATTGTCTGGCGTTGAATAATCACTACTTTTCATTAATCTAGTGTCTAGTCCCTAATAGCCTACCTTACCTAGTTAGTTAGTTAGTCGGTGTAACTTGTTTCGTCTCGAGTGATAGTCAAGTCTTATATTGATACCTATATGTTTTTAAAATGCTGCTAAAAACGTGGTGTCAAAAACTTTAATATTTCTGCGTGTGATCCATGCTTCTTTAGAACTGACGAGGAGAGGAAAGTAGCTGTGTTTATCTGTAGAGTAACCATTGTAAACGTAAATCTTGTCTCTAACCAATCGTATAGCCGGTTGCCCTGTATCTGAAAAAAAACTAGTAAAAAGAGTTACTAGAAGGCTGTATATTTTGTTCCCCTATCTTTTTTTGGACACGGTTTATTTCATAGGAAACTTAAATCATTCATTATCATGCCGCTTTCACTCGTACTGTTCCTGGCCATTCAGTTGATAAAAATACAATCCATTTATGATTCATGTACTTACGCGTGTCCATTCATGTAATGCGTATCTGTAAACCATAGAGACTAGATTAATTGAAAAAGTGCCATTCCATTCCTCATTTTTTATCATTTTTCTTTCTGTATTCGCTGAGCGTGCAATTGTTTATGGATGATGAAAGTTTCTTTTGTGTGTTCTTTCTTGCCCATTGTAGAACAAAGAGCAATCAGCGTTGGATGAAGTTAAGAACAACTGTTCAACTGACGGGCGCCATTTCTTCCACGATTCAGAAGAAAACGACGTTGAAGCGCGAAGACTCGTTCCTCAAGAGGTTCTCCACTCGGCAAGCTCCAGAAGCCCAGGTAATTAGTTTCTCTTTCTTTCTGCATCTCGCTCTTTCATCCTCTCATTTTTATTAGTATTTCTCCACACGATGTGTACGTGGGGTTTCTCTTTATCGCCTCTTGCATAAATTCTAAGGAGAACCGGCCTGGGCTCAATTTCTTCATTTTAACGTTTAGTTTTCCAGTATATAACTTCTTTGGCTCAGTCTTATCATTTTCGTACGATCGAAAAAGTTTTTTTTGGCCATTCTGCATATATTTTTTGCAGAAAACAAAATAGAATGGGTGTGACTGCGCTTTCATTACATCCACGTCACTATATTGAATAATATAATTCCTTTTCTGTTCCTTTCTTTATCTTTTCCTGTTTTCCAATGAGTTTCTTTTGCAAAAAGGCTCTGTATTGTTAATAAAATCAGGCAATGTGGAAGAAAGTTTTGTTGGTACTGCTCCAAAAAAAATTTGAGAGGGGATGTTTCATCTGGCGATGGCTCTTTAGAAAACCACTCTGTAATGCACACATAATCGTGATAACTTTGCACACTTGAGTAATCACCGCTTTGAAGCAAGTAGAAGACAATAAATAGGAAATTTGAAATAATGTGCAGTGCAACATGTTTGCTTTTTTGTTGGTTGGATTGTGGACTAGAAAAAAGCCACTTTGTTTACATTTTATCAGGTGAAATACTTGCTGTTGTTAACGAATTTTTACACCGCTAACATGCAAGAATTTTACATTTTCTAACCAAAAATAATTAAATTTGTGACAGCTATAATATTTTACATACTATTTCGTATTAGAGACACAAATATTTGTATTTAAGCCCAGTGATTGGCTCAGATATTCCATAACCCTTAAGTCTGGTTAGTCTCTGGACGTGACTGCAGATTAGTACGAAATTCACATTTACTAAGTGAGCTCTTCTGCTTTGCAATTTAATGCTCTGCCCAGATTTATGCATGTGTGTGCATAAACTAAATATAATACCTACTGTTTCTACCTTACTTGTTGTGCAGCTGTATATCGAATTTCTTATCATTGTAGTTTAGTTACTAACTAGGAACTCACAACGTTTTACACTGGTGAGAGAATTGTTGCCCTCGACTACAAATTTGTAATGGAATATATTTTTAATTGCATCGTTTGAACCAAATAAGGTTAGCTAATCTTAGTGAATGGATTTGTTTGTACATTTGGTGACGTGACAAAAGAAGCATTTACCATGTTACCACTACCTGTCAAAAGCATGTTTGCATTTCATTTGTAGTCGCTATTGTGCTGTGTACTATGAATTATGTAAGTAAGGCATTTATGGTGATTCCCGACCGTTTTCTAATAAAGGACATGTGAGAAGCAAAACCATAAATTGGTTGATCTCTTGCACGTTGACATATTGTGCAGGGGTGAACATGTTTACAAATTGTTTTGAATACTTTCGCAATAGGGTTGTCGACCGACTATTTTTAAAATAGTATCATTTGCTTGGTGCTAGTGTTGGTGGTTTTCATGTTCGCTCTGTTTTTGTGCTGATTACAAAAGGTCATACTAAAAAGGTTCGATTTGCTGTGTAAATAGCAGCTATACTTTGATCATTAAACGGGTAACCACCGGATCTCTATAGTTAAGCAAAGGCGAAATAAATATACTTACTTGGCTATTGAAAATCTTTGCCCCAACTAATAGAAAATGAACGGGTCGAAAAGATTAGACAGTTGAACCCATGCTGTTTCAGTAAAATAATACACAGCAATTAAATGATCGAATGGTAATGGTAAAATGGTAATTTTTATCCTCCTCGTTTACGACATCCCCAGTTGTACATGCTGATTCATATGTTATACCATAGAAAACGAATCATCGTAGCTGTTTATAGAAGGGCAAAGCCGTATAAAATTATGTCTGATTGCTTCTTTAACACACGTAAGATACGAAACGCGCGTTAAATTTTGAACCAGACCAATCAGAGCATCTTCTGCACCAGCTCTGTACCAATGAGTGTGTCTTCTGCACTTTTCTGCACAGCTGCTATACCCAACGTCACAGAGATTGCTATGCATATTTTGTGTGCTTCCCGTAGAACATGTTCTACGACTTATTCCCTGGTTATACAATGTCCCTAGTTAGTTAGTAAGAAGCAAGCAAATAAAATAAACATGGAGAGCTTTCTATTGGTCTCTGAGTTATACATTGAAATAGTTTTGTCATCCAGGTAATCTCTCCACAGATACACAGTTGTACCCCCATTGCTCTTCGCATGTTGAAGTCTGGTCAAAGTTGTTACACATTCTGCTTTTATGTGTTGACGAAGAATCCTTGTAACAACAACTGACTGATATTTACACAAGGAAGAAAGTTCTCTTGAACACAAAAACCATAAAGACTCTCATGAGCTCCAGAATGGAGATAGGGACAGACACGAAAAAAGCAAGAAATGGGCCAAAGAAAATACACACGTATGTAGAAGAGAAGAATGAGAGAAAGTTAAGTTTGTGTTACACGTTGACTTGAACAAACAGAGCAGAAAATTCATGCTGATGACTCCATATGTGTGTATGGTTGTAAGTACTAGCCAGCTGCTGAAATTCCCCTTCAATTTTCTCCGTATATGAAGAGAACGGAACACATTTTACTTACAACGGCACTAAGGACGCTTCCAATTGACGACGGTGTGTTCTCTGTTTACTTCTGCGAAGGTAGTTTTGTGTGCAAAACCTTAGCAATAGGCAGGGCATGGAAGTTGGCCGTAAATCAGAATAAATTGCGATTTGCTATTACTTAAGCGTTAAAGGAGACTAGGTGATTTGCTTTCAGGACAGATTCTGATGAGCAGGGAATGTAAACGGTCCAACTTTGTCACTAGTCCCATATTCCATGCATAATATTTGTTTTTGTAAAGGTGGATTAGGGTGGCTGCCTGTGGAAATTTTCTTCGTTACTATAATATATCGTTATAGGAATGGAATGTGTGCGAGGTCAGCCGCTGGCTCTTCAAAAGTATTATGCATGTAAAGCCAAAAACTTCCTGAGCAACTTGGCTGAGCCCAACCAGGGATTATAAACGCGTCAAGAAATTAAATAAGATGACGTACAGATTTCAGTATTTGAGGAGATGTTCGAATCGCCACAGCCACCGTCATCTCATAACCGTAAAAAAATTAAAAAGAATTCCGTCTTTCATACAGACAGAGTCAGTAAAACGGATCGTAGGGGGACGCTGAAGAGACTTTTGCTTCGCACAACCCCTCGTTTGAAGAAACCTAGGAAGGCCCGCCAGAAACCGCCTTCGGCGATTTCCGTACCCAAGGCCTTCCCAGTTCCCTTCTGCACTCGGGCC
>Ga0210040_10001235_pt1 | contig 39389 bp, 12 predicted proteins | sample CryGeyCG12114_NA_FD_185462 | JGI IMG/M metagenome (GOLD analysis project Ga0210040, IMG submission 185462) | Groundwater microbial communities from aquifer - Crystal Geyser CG19_WC_8/21/14_NA (SPAdes) (version 2) | ecosystem: Environmental > Aquatic > Deep subsurface > Groundwater | place: USA... | reverse complement strand
TCCCTGAGACTGCGGGCTTCACCCTTGAGAGCATCGATCTATGCTTCATGGACAAGAGTGTCTCACCGGTCAAGAAGGCGAATGAGCTTTGGCGCTCGATGAAAAATGGCGAGGACATAGCACTGGACCAGGCATTCTCTAAGGAGGGTGAGGAGGACCAGGTCACCAGGCCTAGCGCGAAGTGAGTACCGAACTGGAAACCTGCGACGCTGATAGTTCAGTCGCACATCGTACCTAGAGATCATGCTATTAGAGAGCAACAATGTACACTATATCGAATTATGTCGAGGACTTCAGGTCAGGGTCAGGCTGTGGTCGTGTACGTGTAACCAAGCGTCCTATATATCACATGTGAAAGATCCTACTACCTAACTTCCGTCAATCATTCAAGTCCAACTTTGAATCTCCTTTAGTCAGCCAGTTAATTTCACGGAATGAGAGCTTAGTTTTACCCAGAGAGCTTCGTGCCCCCACCCACCTCCGATCGAGCCGAACTGCAGTGCATTACATAATGGTCAGACCCAGCGGAGTCACCAACAGCTATATACTGCGATGGAATACCACTCGAGCCCTTCTTTGTTGAGACACGGCCAACTTTCTTTCGTGGACAACTTGCAGTTGGAAGCCAGACAGAGGTTTGGAAGCTGCGGTCGCCGCTCATCTCGGGCTGGTGACATGGTCCTATTGATCCGACGATGCTTGCTTTATCTGACAAGCAAGACCAATACAGGATGTCGCGGGCAGGTTAACAGCGAGTTCTGATACGACACTGAAAACATTCTTGTTGAATGTCGAGATTGGCAGCTCGGAGTTTGAGCTGGTAGTCTGGAGGATACCCGGTGGAATAGATTCGGGTGACCGCCTAAGACAGGTCTGCTATTCAAATTCACATATTGCGGTCATCGGCTAATCTATTGACAATCCGGACTCACTGGAAAACTTCCAGGAGATGGTATGTGCTATGAATAAGTGAAGATGCATCGAAGAAGCGCCAACGATCGCTGTATAGTGGCATGAAGCGGTCACGCGCTTCTGTCCGGGTATACCCGTAGTCCTTGTCGGGTGCAAGTCAGATCTCCGCAATGATTCAAAGACAATTGAGGAGCTGCGCAAAGTATCGCAAAAGCCCGTGTCCTACTCCGAGGGGCTCAAAGTTGCACGATCGATCAAAGCTGCTACATATGTTGAGTGCTCGGCGTGGACGCAGCACGGGATATCAGAGCTGTGCGAGTACATTACGAAATGCTGCGTCGTGCAGGACGCGGCAAGGCAGCGGCTCAGACGGAACCGCAGTCTGCTGAGTCTCGGTCGACATAGGTCCAAACCGACTAGCCAGGCGCCGCTGCTGCCACCAATACCGCCAGCATTCAAGATGCTGACCGGTTCGCTCCGAGCGCAGCAGATTTCTAGGCTAGCGGGACTGGATTGTCCTTCGTCATGAGCGTCCATACAAGGCGCAACTGGTCCTTGTGTGAAGCTGCAGAGTTGACTAGATACAGGCACTCGATAACCTTTAGAGATCCGTTGCTCTATGTACCGCCCATGACTGGCATAGCGAAGTCACCGCTTGTCCTTTTTGATCTGTCGACGCGAATGAATTCGGTCGATCTCGGATCCATGGCGAACGCGGTTCTCAGCACGATAGCTAACAGCGCAGCAATGAACGTCCCTGCAAGTCCAATGGCCATGATCACGCTCTCCCTCTCAATGAACGGCGCCCTTCTCTCCTCGGTCATCTTCGTAATCTCTGCATTCAATTGTTCCGCCATGATCTCTTTCGTGAAATTTTCTTGCACACGTTTCCTCGCTGCTGCACCCATCTCTGCTCTTCGCGTGTCGGAGAACGCATGCAGCACTTTTCTCACGATGTATGCCCATTCTTCGTCTTGGTTGACATCTCTTAGCCAACCAGTCTTGCCATCCAAGATTGTTTCAAGCGGTCCGCCAGTATTTGATGCTAGCACTGGCACACCATATTTCATTGCCTCCACCGGCACAATCCCGAAATGCTCGTTCTTTGGCGTATACAGCAGCAGTGTTGCGTTCTCCAGTAGTGTTGCCTTACATGCCTCTGGCACAGATAGCAGAAAAAGGACCTGAATATCCTCGGGTATTGCCAGAGCTGTAGGCACAGTTTTCGCCGTCGCATGCTTCAGGCCTGCCTCGTCTGTCATCTGTACAAGCTCGTTGTGATAGCTGACGTTCTCTGACACGCGCAGATCGTAGCCTCCCGCGAGGATTAGTCTTGAGTTCTTCCGTTCCTCCTCAGACACCCTTGAGTATGCTCTTATTGCCAATCCAATGTCTTTCTTCCGCTCGAACCGGTTGATACTGAGCAGAATCTTGTATCTTCCACCCCACAGCTTTTCTTGATCGATGTGTCCGCTCGTCTTCGCATCAACACAGGGGTATATCACGCCAAACTGCCTGTCGAGGGTTGGGAACACGCTCTGACTCATACTCTTCGAAAATTTACTGTTGCACACAATGTGATCACTCGCGTCCATGCTCCATCCCTCGAACCAGTCGAACGGGTACCTGTAGACCTTCTTCAGCACTCCGAGTAGTCCACCCTCATCCCTCTTCGCCAGCAATTGGTCCGGAAAGTGGCAGTAGAACAGGGTCCGCTGCTTCTTCGGGTACAGCCATCGCAGCAGCGGCACGCAAGCGCTCAGCTGGTCGACCACGAACACCTCAGGCTTGAGGCTGTACAGCTCATCGCCAAACAGACCAATCGCAAGTACGAGGTGTATCTGCCGCAGTATAGCAAGCAGAATATGGAAGCGATTGAGGATTGTAGCAGGGAAGACCGTGTTGCCTCGAACGCGGACGTCTAGGGTGCCTGTGGTACATCACCCTGTCAACTTCTTAGCTCATATACTGGGAAAGACATTGCGGACGTACCATCTCGGGCCTCTTCGAAGCAATGACGAGGATCGCAATGCGACGTGAATATGGTGACCTTGTAGCCTAGATCTTGCAGGCCGACTGCGGCATCGACGATCAAGCGTTCTGCCCCGCCGATGCCGAGATCAGGGTGGAAGAACACGATGGTCCTGGGTTTGAAGCCTGATGGAGTATCAGACTTTGCGCCTGGCCTCGACATGCTTTGGGAAGCATCTGTGAACCAGGCACCGAGCTATCTTATGAGCAGATACGTGGTGATACTGCAGCATTCGAGCATGGGGGCCGGTGGGCCTTTGATGCCTCAGGCATTATATCTTGGCATCGGGATATCAATCCTCCTGTTGAGGCGTTACTTACGATGACTTTCTACGCTTAAGAGGGCAGCGCTCCACACAGCGCAAAGGGAGCAAAGGGTCTATGTGGTATGTGCGGGAAGCAAATGCTGCATCATGTCGTCCGAGAGGACTTCTCTCCCAGAACTCAGCGGTTGCGGGATTTTGCGTGCGCCTTTATGTGGCCCCGACAATGAAGCCTGAGGCCGAGGACAACCGGGATGAAGTTGTGAAGAATTTTGGGGCACGATCGCTTCGTTCTATGGAGAGGAGAGACCTGATCATTACCTACGCAAGCTATCTGAGGGGCTCGGAGCTGGTCGTCCCTAGCGGTTCAGGGAGGAGGTTGTTTGTCACTAGACGGGCTTACATCGGTCAAGACGCAGACATGCTCCTTAAAGATGATGAGGTTTAGGTGCTATACGGTGGTTCCACTTGCCATATCCTACGGGAGAACGAGGATGGGAAGCATGTTCTCATTGGAAAAGCATACGTCGACGGCTTCATCCAGGGAGAGGCAATTGAATTGATGAATCAAGGTCTACTGAAGGAAGTGGTAATCGTTTTGACACGATGTTGCGCTTCCGCAATAATTCGCAACTACTAATGGGTGAAACCATAACAACTTCCATGCCACCGAGACAATGACAGCTGTTTGCCAAAGCAATCTAAGGCTGCATCATCGTCAGCACCTCAAGGGTACCACTCAAGACAAGAACCCATTCACCTCGGCTCTTCCAAGTTGATTCCGAGGAGAACCGGAATATTCTCCCCACCGAACAAGGTCAGTAGTATGGCTTCTATCGACCGCATGACTCTGGGTGTTAGGCCTTTGAGGATCTGCAATCTGAGCTCCAGCCTACCACAGGGAACCGGAATCGCACAAACACACTGGCGGCGACGATGTCTTTCATAGGAAGCAGGACTCCCACCAAGCCTACATGCGCTGACAGTCATTCTAGGAGAACTGGGGCACGTTCAACGTGTTTCTGGCCACAGACATGAATAAGCGGCTTGGCGTGTCTGTCCCCAACAGACCGAAAGCCTAACATCGACGCTGGTGTATACAGGCTGGACCTTGCTTGCCGATTGGAGCTTTATCCCTTTGGTGCATGTCACTGCTACCGATATCCGAGCTTCCATCGTCAGCACTGAGCACTGACTAGGTATACCATAATCTGCTGATCGTCCCGCCACTCCAGGGAGAAATTAGTTGGTTTTTGGAGTCCATTCTATGCCTCGAGAAGCTCGCTTGAGCAGCCAAACTGGACTGTCTTGAGACACTGGAGTTTCTCAGCATCTGTCCTCAATTTTTGTCCTCGCGTACATATGGCCAGAACTGGTCGATTCTCGGTAGGCTGAACTCTGCCCAATTGGCTGAACCATCCATTTCGTGGCATTGAAGGTAACAAGAAGATCGTCAAGCGGCGAGCTGCTCCGGAAGAAGTCTAAGAGGTTCGTCAAAGGCCTGGGACGAGACGTATATTGATCTTCCTCGATGTATTGCTCATCGAGGGGACCAAGAGAACCCCAGATTGTCGGCTTTGGAGCACCAAACACTTTCCGAGCAACAGTTCTCGTGCCTGGGAAGTGCTTGGCCCATTCCGTAAATGGCTGAGGCTTTCCTTTGGCGAGCCAGCAGATGACGGCCACCACAAAGAAGCCTAACGCGCTGAGAACAATAGATTTGAAGATGAAAAGCACAATCAATTGAGCAGGGTATAGAATGTTGCTAAAGATCCATGTTGTGCTGTGATACAGTGGTGTCAGGGTGCTGGAGATTAATCTTCGTACCGGATACGTTCTCGTGGCGAGTAAAGCATCCTGGAAGTCAACATATACATCGTTCAATGCTGGATTTTGCCCATGTCGCAACGCAAGGGAAGCGTTGAAGGTTACAACTAGATAGTCCTCACGATCATCGTCGTCGATGGCCGCGATGTCAGATAGGTTGCGATCAGTCCAGCCAGGCGTGTACTTCCAGATCTGTAGCACTCCAATACTGGGTACGAGAGTTTGTAGATGGATTTCTTGCCACGTCTGGGAGGTATCGTGGTAGAGTAAGGTAGCGTCAGCATAGTCGAAATATGAGAGTGACAGCCCATCCTGATCTCCGGCAGGCGTATATATATGGCAGATCTTCTCGGCAAAACGTGGACTGCTAGCTACCATGCTCGTAAAATCGATCTCGCACCCAAGGTCTGGAATGACCCTATGTCGAGGATGACCAATCCGCAGTGTAATATCGCCGCGAGAGTGACTCTGCTCGAGCTGCCAGTCGAGAATCACAGCACCGAAATCCCCATAGTGCTCTCTATGGTCATTTGCACCAAAATAGAACGGACTACCGAACGTTGACCCGTGGGGATGGACGGTAGTTAAAGAACGGCCAGACTGAAGAGTTGTCTGAGAGTAAGCCCAAGAATCCTGGATCTGTGGGAATGGTAGTAACATCCATAGGGCGATCAGACTGACGACAAAGCTCAGCATCAGCAATACGACGCGAAGGAGGCTCACTCGCGGCATCGCGCTAGATGTGAGTCGCTGCCAATGACTCCCTCTCGAGCACGTACCGATATCTCTCAGAAGGTCGCGAAAGCAACAACTTCGTTTCCCGGAAATTGCAACATCGCACAGATAGACCACGGTTCAGTCAAATCTCGATACACGTCGATGCGAGAGGACTACCGTTACGAAACCAGATAACGAGGGGTTCATGCCTGGGAGTCTGAAACAGAAGAAAGGGGCCAGAATGAGCAGGCACAGCCACAGTGGCTGAATGCTCTCCTTCCTCCCAGCCAACATGACAGCTCTTCATTTTCATCTTAACATCGCTGCATGTTTCGTGACGACTGTCGATTGCGAGCAAGTCTATGTCGCCGATGCCTTTCTCAATGAACATGAGGACAGGTTAGCTGGTCGACTTTCCATCTCAAGTAACGACGATGTGGCCGGCTCTCCGCTTTGTTCATCCCACTGCGTATGGCTTGTTTTCGGTATCTGAAGTCCGAATCGAAGCTCAGGAAACAGATTTTGTTCGCGCACTGTTTGCCGATGAAAGCTTCAGACCCACGAAAATGACGGTTATTCTCCACGTTTACAAACATGCAAAGCCATCACGGGTTTTTGCCATGTCGCGACCAGGGACATCGGACCCCGCCCGACTATGGTTCGTCCCCGCATAGTCTGAGCTCAGTCGCAGAAGAGCTGGTTAACTAGAGCTGGAGAGTATGTACAAAATGACATCCCTATTCTGGAGGGGGAGATTGACTCTGCTTCTGACATCTTTTTCTTTCCGCCCGCCTTGATACTACTGATATCAGACATAGAGCTACCAAGATGCAGATCAAACACTTCTTCTCCGACCCTACTCACCTTGTAGGGTCAGCCCTCAACTCCCTCACGATCACGAATCCTTCCTTAGCATTTGACAAGGAGAACAAGATCATATACAGACGGCCAAACAAAGATGCCGAATCGAAGGTGTCAATCATATCAGGAGGAGGCTCAGGCCACGAGCCTGGTTTTGCTGGCTTCGTCGGCAAAGGTCTTCTAACAGCTTCAGTAGCTGGCACCATCTTCGCTTCTCCCTCTGCAGAGCAGGTCCGAAGAGCAGTTCTCACAAGAGTGCCTGGCGAGAAGGGCGTGCTGATCATAACAATGAACTACACGGGAGACGTCCTGAATTTTGGTATGGCCGCAGAGAAGGCAAAGGCAGGAGGTCTCTCAACAGAGTTCTATGCCATCGGAGACGACGTTGGTGTGGGCCGAGAAAAGAGCGGGAAAGTCGGCAGACGAGGTATTGGAGGCGGCATCCTCCTTCTTAAGATCGTCGGTGCTCTGGCGGAAGCCGGTGGCTCCCTGGCACAAGTCTACGAGCTCGCACAACAAGTCAACCGCAACCTTGTCTCCCTCGGTTCCTCTCTCGAACGAGTTCATGTGCCAGGCCGAGAGATTCCTAAGGAAGGCGACACAGAAGGTGTCATACCCTACGGCGAGATCGAAGTAGGAATGGGTATCCACAACGAGCCTGGCTCAAAAAGAGTAAAGGCTTCCCTGCCTGAACTCGTCAAGATCATGCTGGCGCAGCTGCTAGATCCTAACGACAAGGATAGGCACTATACGCACATCACGAAAGATGACAAGATTGTCCTTTTCATGAACAACCTTGGTGCGACCTCGATGCTCGAGTTTGCAGGCGCAACGAACGAATGCGTCAAGCAACTGAAGGAAGACTATGGCCTTACACCAGTTCGCGTCATAACAGGCACATTCCTCACCTCGCTCGACGGCCTCGGCTGGTCCGCCTCGATCCTCCGCCTCGAAGACACAGGCCTAGGCTCCGGCAAGAGCATGCTCGAGCTCATCGACGCACCCGCCGAGGCTGTTGGTTGGGCCAACACAGGCGTCGCAACATCAACATGGAACGCAGACCAAAGCGCGACCTTCGATCAGTCAGCAGAAGTCACGGCAGATACCTCAAAAACAAATCTGACCCTCGACCCCCAACAGGCTTCGAAAGTGCTCAAGGGCGGTCTCGAACGGATGGCTAAAGCCGAGCCAGATGTGACACGCTACGACTCAATCGTCGGCGACGGCGACTGCGGTACCGTTCTAAAACGTGGTGCGGAGGCCGTCATGAAAGAGCTGGACTCGGGCGACCTTCCAACAGACGCAGTAGCGTTCCTGAACAAGATCATCCCGGTGGTCGAAAACACAATGGACGGCACCTCCGGCGCACTCTATGCTATTTTCCTGAACGCTCTCGCTTGGGGTCTAAGATCACAGGATACAGGCTCCTCGAAGGCGGTAGACCAGCAAACATGGGCAAAGGCATTAAAAAGCGCCATGGGTGACCTAGCTAAATACACCCCTGCCACTACCGGTGACAGGACGCTGATGGACAGCTTGATACCCTTCGCGGATACGCTGGGCAAGGATGGCTCGCTCAAGGACGCGGCCGCGGCTAGCAGGAAGGGCGCGGAGGAGACAAAGTCGATGAAGGCGTCGCTGGGACGAGCCGTATATGTGGGGGCGGAGCAAGAGTGGATGGGCAAGATACCCGATCCTGGTGCTTGGGGATTGGCAGAGTTCTTCGATGGTGTTGCTGATGCTGCATGATGGGCGAATGTTAAGGACAACGGATCTAGGTAGTTGTAGAGTAGCTTCAAATTCGTGCGCAATCTATCCAAGACATTCTCATCGCATCTCCTTCTGTGAACGTGATTTCTAGCAGTGCCGCTACATAGCTGCACATCGGCGCCTTTCTTGTCAGCATTCTCATCATGTGTCAAGATTATTCAACATCAGTAAGATCGATACATGATTTGTTCTTCACGCTTTGATGCCTGAGGCATCAACAGTTACGTGGGGTTCCCGACTCTGTGTGTTGGCGCTGGGATCACAAGTAGAAGATATGACCGGTCATACGAATCGTCGAATACAGAGGAGACTTTCAATGTCGGATTGATTTAGCGCATGATGCACATCTGCATTTAGCACGTGATCACAGGAAGCGAAATGTGGTGCGATTGCAGCCTGTTCGCATTCTCCTGATGTGGAAGAGCATCATAGTTAGTGAGCCTGATAGACTGTTTGCGGTTTTGACACAGGTGTACTTCTCGTACCACCATTTCGTTTCGCTATTCAAGTATATTATCTCACTCAATGCCCCAAAGATGGTCGTAGTGGTCCTTGGCGTCGTCTGCAGTGGCCGATCTTGGCAACGTGCACTGCAACGATGATGTTTTTGCCGCGTGGCGGCAAGCCGTGAGTTTCGAGGTCGATGGCGACGCTTGCTGACGGACTTTGCTGCCTGCTTGGATTGGTAGATCAGCACGCAAGCCCTACTGCCACAGATAGCGGCATGGTTCTACTGCCTTCACAATCGCGTATGAACCCGCCGCATCCGCAATTAGAGCGCGAGATCACAACTGCGCAGCAAACAGATTCATCTCCACCTGACCCGTCTTTTTGCTTCTATGCAGTGTCTCATGCTCATTGCATCCACAACACTAAGACAACAACACCAATATCACCGAATCCCCCCTCAGAAACATCTTACTGATAAACCTATCCCGGTTAACGCTCTTCTTGTTCTGCCCTTTGCCTTGTGTCTCCGTCCACATCTCCTTGACATTTTCAAGGACCATGTTACAGTGGCGGTCGAATGCTTTGACCCTGGCGAGCAGCTTGTGGTTGTTCCGGACTGAGACGAGGACTTGGGTGTGGGTTCGGGTTGCGGTCATAAGGATTGAAAGAGGACCTGTGCTGAGCTCGTGCGTTTCGAGGAGGGAGACTTCGTATTCACTGGGGGAGATGTTAGTGAAAGTGAATGGGGTGGGTGGTGTATAATGTAGGTGAGGTGAGGTGGTGCTGCCTGTTGATGTAGGTAGAGTCTTGTCTGATGGTGCCTGCGATGATGCTGCGCTAGCTTAGCGGCTTTCAGGTGTCATGCACCGGAAAGATGGGTGATGGTCTGCTTCTGGTGGTGAGAAGGTATCGTTGTCACGGCGCGAAAGGTGCTGGCGAGCATCGTCCTTGGATTGATCAGGTTGGATCGTCGCCATATTTGACGGCATGTTTGCGTATGGATGGAGCCAAGGCTGATGCCTCCACGCTGAATTGAGAAGAACATGACTCAAAATGGTGTTTGACGTTCCCGAGGTGCTCAGTCGGCGGCCGTCCGAAGCTCTGGGTGACAACGCGACGAGGGCAGTGTAGTGTTGTCGCGTCAAAACAGCGGCTCCTTTGGGAAATTTTGCGCACAACGAACATTCGCACAGGTGCCTGGAATTTGTCGGAGCGCAATAGTGGTGTGATTGAGCCGCTCGTGTTAGGTATGTATGGCGTGCACTTTGCATTCTATTGTTGATAACGACATGATGGATGTATTCCGACGATGATGATGATAATGTGGCGACGACGACGTTGTTGAATGGCAGCGCGGTGAGCGGAGCGGAATCACCTCACAGACCCCCAGCAGTGCAGCGGACTTGTGGAGTGCATCGCGCGCAGATAGCGCGTGTGGGCATGCACAACAGGCAACACCACCTCAAAAACACATGAATGGGGTAGTACTCACGATAATTCGTTCTTTGGCTTGCTCAGCAACTCCCTAAACACCAAGCCCAGTCAGCAAAACAATTCTGGAAAGCAGCCTGAAAAGTACTGCGACGGGGACAGCAGGCGCAGGTTGTATCACGGAAGGACGGACGTACTGGATCTTCGAGTTGTCTGCCATCTTGCCCTGTGGAAATGTATAAGAACTTGACCTCCCTCTTGATGCGCCAGGAATTGAGCACTCTTAATTCTGTTCCTGGTTGCCTTCGAAATTGGAGAGATCGAACTTGCTTGCCAAGCAATGATTGAGCTTTACATTATACGCTAATCCAAGAGTAGGTAAGTCCAGTCTAGTCCCCGATAGTGCTAGCGCCCATTTACGTCACGTCCACGAATTTGGTGGCAGGTACGTCGCGGTCGCAGACACGCGTTCTACTTAGTTGCTATGGGCGTCCACCGAAGCCCTCCAGAATGCCATAGCTGCTCTTTCCTTCCAACGCTCACTCACCACGACCTACACATTCTTCAATGCCATTTCTCTTTGTCATATACCGTTCGCGCTTCTTGTGAACTGTTTGTAACATTATTGTCAGATTTACAACCAGTGTGTACTCCCAAAGTTCGACCGGGAGAAGCTGTAATTTTGCTTGACGCGTTCGCTACCACAGCTCGGCATATCATACTCTTTTCACCAACACAATACCCAGGTAGAAGGCACGACTGTTCCTTCAGTAATCCGGGGCATGCGCACGAATTGAGTCATCACCATTATCTTCAGGAGTGGTGAAGATGACCGAGGAAGAAGAAGGAGCTACAATAGCTGTGAAGCTCAAGGTTCACTATACCTTTGATGCTGAGCACAAGGTCGACCACCTCAGCCGGCCACCACAGTCCTTCCAGATACAATCTGCCCCGCTCGATGAGAACACAACCATTGGGATAGTCGACCTACGGTCATGTCTCGACTGCGTAGTTACCTCAAGTCCGGAGCTGGTCCACTTCCAGGAAAGCGATTACACCGTGTATGCCTACGATTACTCCGAACCGAACACACCTCTTGTTGGTCAAGGAATGCTGTCGAAGATCTTATCGTGCGATGGAACTGCAAATGAGGCAATGGTCACAGGCAAGGTTACTCAGTCTGTCATGGCAAAGTTCAAGAAAAACGTAGAGCCATTTCTGGAGGTCAAGCTGCGCTTCACACATATTGCCTCTTCGATGCAGCGGGGAAGATCGGGAAGCATGAGCAGCGTCACAGAGGGAATCCAGTCGCAATTCTCAGCCTTCTCTGCTGTAGGTTCCGTAGGCCTCGAAAGACCCCAGTCGCCAGCAGATATCTCAAGGCTGGACAGTGTGCAGAGAACATTACATGAAGGTGGACTACGCCGAGATGGTTCATTCAGTGTGAATTCCAGGCAGTCTTCACGCCCGGGAACCCCCACTCAACACCAGCAATACCTACCACCTCAACCTGGTTCCACACATTCTAGAACAGGTTCGCAATCCATGCTGTATCAGGCCCCTCCATATCATGTCAGAAGAGGATCAGAGTCTGGTTACTGGTCGGCTGACGAGGCTTTCGAGGAAGGACCCGCAAAGAAACGCGCTCGACTGACCAAGGTTCAGCGCGCCAAAAAGCAAGATTTCAACATCGAGCTGCAGCCTAATTCTCTCCGAACTGCAGCGATGGGTGCTTCAAGCCTAAGAATACATCAACCGACTCCTGCCAATCCAGCTGCTGCCTTGCAGAGGGGATTGTCGGCTGAAGAGCCAGTCCGGCCACCAACTCCCGTTCCAAAACCTGGCCGCAAACCAACTGGTAGACCCAGAGGTAGACCGCCAAAGAGTCGACGAGCGGAGGCCATCGAACCATCGTCGCCAACCCAAAACGGTCTACCTCCACCACAGATGCCTGATTCCAGTATGTCACCCGAGGAAACCCGAGAACGTCTGCCGCATGAGAGTGCTATGAGTAGTCCAGCAAACGTCAGTCCAGCAAATATGCCTAGTTCGCCTCCTTTGTTGACCAGGGACGGAGAACCGAGTGCCACTAGTCCATACCTCCCTGAGCCGCAGACACGGACGGCCCAAGTCGATGGGAGCCACGACTCTGGTTTCTTTAGTGCGCAGGTCGATAGTGCTCAGATCGAGGACTCTTGGGCCAAGGAAGGTGATCTCTTTGGCGACGACTTGAGTGTACCGTTCGACGGGGATTGGTCACAGCTGTTTGACCCCTCTCTCGCCATTCCTGACATGAATTTTGATCAACAAGACATTGAGGTCCCAGAAAACCATTACACTCCAGTTTTCGACGAGCAGAGCACATATGAAGGTCCTACGCCGCAGCCAGAAGCCGCTCAGAATTCCGCACCGACGCCTCAACCTCAAACTGAGCGCACCCAAAAACCGACTCCCTCGCCTACACCACAACCCGAGCAGCAAAAGATCCCGGTTCCGACATTACAGCAGTCAGCACAAGCTCAACAAGCAACAGACAGTCGGCCGGAATTTCAACGCCCTTCGCTTCCTGTTCCCTCAATCTTCCAGCAGCTGGCAGTGACTGATAAGAGCGGTCGTCCGATCCCAGCGCTGCTTCCTCGACCACCACCCCCTGCCACATTCCAGCGGTCACAGAGCACCTTACCTCCCGTACCTGCCAGCGACCCTGGTACGCGTCCTTTTCAGCGATCTATGACCTGGGCACCTGATATGAGTGATATAATCATGTCTGACACTGGCGCTCCTGAAGACAGCAAAGAAAAGGGTAGAAAGCGAGTTGGTAAAGAGCTGACTAAAGCACGGTTAGAGAACGCGATTGCCAAGGGTGGCATGCCACCTTACTGTCACAACTGTGGCGCGATCGAGACACCTGCGTGGCGGAAAGGCTTTATCAAGCATTTCACATGTCCCTTTGACTCCGTTGAGACGTCTCTCAATGCCGGTGCAATGTGCTACAAGCAAATCATTGAGAAGAATTCTGATGGCTCCGTCAAGACATGGAAGGGTTGGAAGATCGAGCGAAAAGGACTTGATGATTGGCAACAAATCAACTTATGCAACCCTTGCGGGCTATGGTTTCACAAGCAGAAAACACCGCGGCCTCCAGAGAAGTGGCAGAGGAAAGAGCGGAAAGACAAGCGCGCAAGGAAGAGAGCACCGAAGCCACCGAAATCTAGAGTACAGCCACCAAGGTCTGCAGCAGGCAATCTGACGAGTGATGTCCCAGAAACCGATACTCAAGAGCTAGGCAGTGAAGACTCGTCCCCAGCTGACACGTCTGCCGAGGATGGTGCGGATGAGAACAACGATGCCGTGACTGTGGACGGTGACGAGAGTGGTGGAAGTCAGGAGCCAGAGCTGCCACCTATGCCTAAGAGCATGAGCGTACAACTAGGCCGCAAGATGGTCATGTTTGCTGATGTTGATGTACGAAAAGTCAAGTCTAGTCCGCTTGCACGAGGTACAGCAGCCGAACCAATTGACATTGATCTAACGCCTAACAAGCCATTGAGACGCGTCTTGTTCCCATCGCCTGGGACCAACAGACTCGAACCGGAGGACGCAATGCCAACGTCTGAGAAGAAGATCGAGACATTGCTACCCTCGTTTGTGCGAAGGAGCCCTCGTCTCAATAAGACGAGGGACGTCTTCTCTAACGGTCTAGTTGCGCCAATGGTCGCCTTGAACGACATGGCTGAAGGTGCTGAGAAGGAGAATTTCTCGCCACGAGCTGCGACGAATTACGGCTTTGATGTTCTTGATGACTTCTTTGAAACCAATTTGGAAACCAATATGGAAGACATGCCACCCCCCTTCACGCCAAGACGATCAGGACGTATCTCAGCAAGAACACCGCAAGCTAGCAAGACACCTTCGCGAGAATTCGGGGCAGAACTTTCAGGAAATGCGCAGTTGACCCCTCGAGCAGCACAGACACCGACAGGCAAGACGCCTGCTATCAACCTCGCGGATTTCTTCATGGATACCATTACTCGCAGCCTCGATCCGGGGTACATGACGCCCCACACACGGCGATTACACGAGGCGCTTTCCGATGCCATCACCCCAACTTCGAAGCGGTCGCATGGCAAGACCGGCTTCACTCCGAAACGCACCACACCAGGACGTAAATTGTCTTTCAATCACGAATTCCCAGATCTGCCCTCGTTCAAGCCTTCTTCGCCTATGTCCCATGACGACAGCGGCTTCCCTTTTTCCGAGCTCCCAACAGAACGGATGTACCCAGACTTCGATGATGTGCTCAACACCGACAAGATGATGCCTAGTTCGCCGCCTGTCAGTGGTGGGTGGGACGTTGATTTGACAGCCAACATTGAGCTGGAAGACTTTGACGCTCACGATTGGAACTTTATGGATGAGAACGAGGCAGAAAGCGCTTCGAAGCTGAGGACGCCGAAGAAGGGACAGAGCATGGGTCTTCTGGGAGTGGAGACACCGGGACGAGAAGGTCTGAGGAGGAGTCCGAGAAGGGCTGGACGGGACCGAGAAGCTCAACGATAACCGGATCGACTGGCACCAGACTGCGAAGTTCCGAGCAGTCCCGCGACCTCAGTAACTTCAAGCATCAGCTCACTGCAGAGCTTCCTGCTCGATGAAAGCAGAATTAAGTCATCATACGACGATCGAGCGACGGAAGCATCACATATCAATTAGCATGAGTAAGTTCTCGCTGAATTGAAATATATTTGTCGCTTCCCTCAGCTTTCTTTTTCATGTGTCTTCCTTTTTGGGAGCGTGTCTTAGTGGTAACTTGTAACTTTAAGCGATGCTGGTCTTGGCGCGCATGCCTGCTTTACTTGGTAGACGAGGTAGATCCCAAGTCACGTGAGCACATGGTCATAAGACAGGTACTGTGCAAAAAGACAACAAGAAGCTAGAGTTAAACTTTGGTGAGAGTAAGGTACGGAGAGTTATAAAAAGACCGCTTGCGCAGAGTATCTTTCTTTAACTGGTTGTGCATGGCGTGGTGCGGGATTCCTGCAGCACTAAGGGAAATATCTATTTGCTCTCTGTTCCGCGGCGCGGGCTTGAGCTTGAGCTTCTTAGGGAGCGGAGCGGCGCTGCGTGGTTGGAGTCGGATGGTTCCTCTCTTTACGGCGCCGCAGTCGTGATTTGTACTGAGTCATGGGTGTGTTCGAATGATGCCCGATAAGCAGCATCTTTTGCTTGGTGCTCGACGCTCGTCCCCCAGGAGTATTTTGCGGTGGAGGTGAGATGAGGTGAGGTGCAGGGACGGGTCATCAGCGGTACATGTCCTGTGATCGCTTGCTGGTATAAGTGGACTGCCGACGGTGTCATTTCGCTCTGCGATTCCTTCTGCTGACAGACCGTGAATTGACTGCGCGCTCGAATAGGCTTGATAGGGATGTTCGAATGGAGTCGAATCAAATTTTGCAGTCGTATGTTCTTTTCAGGTACTAAAATAGCTGAAATCTGCACATGATTCAAGCGCAGCCCGCCGGCCGGGACTCTTATCATGCTCTCTGGCCCATCCTTGGTCCACGGCCACTGATCCGATTGCTCTTTACCCGCTCGTACAAAGCAGCACGAACACGAGGAAGTTGCACACTGCAGAGACCAGGCACTCCATCGTCCGTTTCTATAGCTGTGCGGCCTGACATGTCCTCTAGAAACGAGGCACTCACCAATACGTCCTTCGTCGGTCGAACTTAGCTATAGATGCCGTGAAAAGCTTGATCGGCTCCTCATCTAGACACCTGCTTCGCCGTATCCGAAGCATCTTCGAAGCCCAGCAAGCGGCCCAGAGCACCTCTCGGTTTAGGCACTGGACAAGGCCGTCTCGCATTTTCCTGGTCCCGGGCAGCGGCTTCGGCTTGTAATTGTTGGAGCAGATCTGCTTCTTTCTGCATCTTGCGCTGTTGATTGCTCATTTTTGTAGATTGTGAGGCGTCCGCTGGGTTTGATGGTGATGGTGATGGCGAGGGTATTTCAATGCTCAATTCTGAATCTGATACGGGCTTCTTCAACTTGCGCACCCTCCTCATAGCACGTCCGTCGTCCATGATGACTATCTCGCTGTCGAGGAATTGCTTTCGTGGTCTTGGACATGGCCATATGTGGGGTACTGCTACGACTGCGAAGGAAGCTAGCAATGTGCCGGCGAAGAGGGTTGAGGTTGCCCTGGAGCGAGGATGGAGGTGGGATGGCATCGTGGTGAGAGCTCGAGTCGGAGGTCTGAATAGCTTATACACTTTGCTGCCGTCGTGTTATCATCGCGTCAACTGAGCCTTTTCGTCGGAGATATCACAGCACAGACGATGAAAGCTTCGGTGGATGTGCTTCAATGTGGTGCTGCGCTCATACCACGTACTCTTTCCCGAAGTCGTAGTGTGCTACGTTCTTAGTGCCGATGCTAGCGCAAATCTAATCTAATCTTTCGCGGAAAGTGCGACTCCGACTGCGACCGCGACTTCCTAGCTAGTTGCATACTAAAGCACGAGGAGGTACCACGATTGCCATTCGACTAGACTAATTGTTCACGCGAGCACACAGAGGCCTACCCTTAGCAACATCTCAAGCAATTATATAGTCAACTCGCAAAAGCACAACGACCGATTCAACTTCGTTATTCCAGTCGTTTGCTTACGCGACCGAGCGCGCCACAAGCATTTTGACAGCATAGACGGTGCAAGCCTGCCAGAACCAGAACCAGAAATAGCCTGCGCACGTCCACTCTCTTCACCTTCCCCAACATAGGCCTCCGGGCCACCCACTCACTCAACCATGTCCGACCTCGACCGCGCAATAGCCCAACTTCGGGCATGCCGTCCCATCCCCGAACCCCAAGTCCGCGAACTCTGCTACCGCGCCCGCGAACTCCTAATCGAAGAGTCAAACGTCGTGACTGTTGATGCGCCCGTCACGATATGCGGCGACATTCACGGACAATTCCACGATCTGATGGAGTTGTTCAGGGTCGCCGGTGATGTCCCAGACACGAGTTACCTGTTCATGGGCGACTTCGTCGATCGTGGCTTCTACTCTCTGGAAAGCTTCCTGTTGCTGCTGTGTCTGAAAGTGCGCTATCCCGACCGCGTAACGCTGATAAGAGGGAACCACGAGAGCAGACAAATCACCACCGTCTACGGCTTCTACGACGAATGTGTGCGGAAATACGGCAGTGCGAATGTGTGGCGGTATTGCTGCGAGGTCTTCGACTACCTTGCCCTCGGTGCCCTGGTTCTGGGCGCAAGTACCGAAGTGCCGGAGAACAGGATACAGCAGAGCAACTACGACACACAAACCACATTACCGGACATAGAAGGCGAGATCGAATGCGAAGTCCTCGACGCAAACGGCGAAGTAAGAGAGAAAATCCTCCGGAGACAATTCAACCTCGCGCCAGCCCAGACCTCGCGCATAAGTCCCGCCCCAGACCGCGACCCCAACGAACCGAGCAGCCCAATCACAAGCTCAATACCCCCATCTCAGTCTAGCCCCTCGCAACCGCAACCGCAAACTGGCAGCCTCTTTAAGCCACCCTCCACCACAACCGGTGCCCTCCTCTGCGTCCACGGCGGCCTAAGCCCCTTAATATCCCACCTCAACGCCATCCGCCTCCTCGACCGCAAACAAGAAGTCCCCCACGAAGGCGCCATGTGCGACCTCCTCTGGTCCGACCCGGACGACATCGAGGGCTGGGGTCTGTCCCCCCGCGGCGCAGGCTTTCTGTTCGGCGCCGATATCGTGCGCAAATTCAACCACCAGAACGACCTGAGCATGATCTGTCGCGCACATCAGCTGGTGATGGAGGGCTACAAGGAGATGTTCGAAAAGCAGATCGTCACGGTGTGGAGTGCGCCGAATTACTGCTATCGGTGCGGGAATGTTGCCGCTGTCATGGAGGTCGGCGAGGACGGGAGTAATGGCGGCAGTGTGCGGAGGGTTGGTGGTGGGGAGGGCCGGCGCGAGATGGTTGGGGCCGAGCCGGGGATGGGCAGTCGGAATGTGGTTGGAGATGGACAGACCAATGGGCAGCAGGTCAATGGTGGCGGTGGTGGTGGCGGAGCGAGTGCGGAGGGGTCGGGCGCCGTGGTTTGGAATTTGGCCACGCCGGGGAGACGCTATAGAGTCTTTGAGGCCGCGCCGCAGGGCACGAGGGGGATGCCGGCTAAGAAGCCTGTGGGTGAGTATTTTCTGTAACATCATAGAACGGCAGGATGTCATAGTGGGAAAATTGAGCGCGTTTCGAGCGGATGAATACAGATCAGATGTGACATGTGAAATGCTGGACTCGTTAGTCTTTATCGTACCGAGAGGGACGCAGCTCAGTAGTAGGTACAGTAGAAGAGCAGATGTATGATAGTCGCAGCGTACTCGCGCAGAGCATGCATGACTTTTATGTTGTCTTCATTATCTATTCTAGCGTCTTGTCTAGTCTCCTTTCAATTCTCTGGGACGTTCAGGGTTGCGTGTATCGGAAAACGAGTTCTAAGCACGACCTATGCTGTCTGTGGTTGGCCTTTATGGACCATACTCGGTCCCTGTAACGTCTTTCACCTCACAGTCATCATGATGGTTTTCGTGGTGTCTCGTGCTCTCGTTTCTCCTGGTCTGCGTGCGTGACTAACGTGGAATACCGCCAGTTTCATCCTTTTGGTCGCCGAGAGTGGATGTCGACATGGGTGGGCAGGGATGTTGAGACGTATTGTGCGCTGTCTTCGAGTCTAGCAAGTGTGGCTTCGGGTGATGTGGAAGGCCGATGTACTTAGCATTGTCATTCTCTTCTGCTTGGGCAATGTCGAGCAAGGCTTCAAGGACGCTTGGCTCGAGAATATCTTGAAGTCCAGCCGCTCGCGTCTCCAGTTCGGACATATGTATGAACTTTGTGTTTTCGGCTGCCGTTTCTTGTGGGTAGCTGTGTTCTAGGGTTGTACTGTCCAGGAATTCGATGCCGCCATTGTCAGGTAGTGATCTGAGACATGTGGTTTGACCGCTCCATCCAACAAGACAGATTGGCTTGGCGACGACGCCTATGCAGACACATTGCTCTTCGCACGGCGCGTATTTCACTGTGGCAGTGGCTTTTTGGATGATAAATCCGTTTTGGCTGCAGTAGTACTCTCTTGGTGATCGCTGGCAATACTCTGTGTGGGGTCGCTTATCTGCGCAAACCATGGCGTAGTCGTGACGCTTATCCAAAGTTCCAGAGATCGTGCTGGGGGTATCTTGAGACACTGTCGAGATGTCGGTTGCCCAAGAAGAAGAATATTCGGCGTTGAGTGCTGAATTTCCGTAATCCCAAGAAGAGAGGTCGAGGAATGGGTTGGGGATCATGTCTGACATGTCTGTCAGACTCGACGGGTTGACTGGAGAGGCGAAAATGGGTCTGGTCTCTAACGCGAGGATCGTGGTAATGACCACCCAAATGCTACCAGCTAAGAAGTGCTTGACCCCCATTGTTTCAATGGACCTAGACGTTCTAGTGATGTTGTGACCCGAGCGAGCTGATGGCTCAGAGATATTCCTTCAAGAAGTTGTGCTTTTGCAGGTCCAAAAAGAGAGTGGGAAGGGACGACCGTACCAACATTGTATCGTTACAAGATCTTGACTAATGACGAGTGAAGGTTAAGGCTGCAGATGTTGAATCAACACGGTGATACGTACATGAAGTGACAGCTGATCTTAGACATCTTGCTCTTTCGCACTGCTGACGCTGACCCTCGCCTATTAAGATGCCCTTCCGATCCATGTATTATAGGTCCTTTGCTGGTAGAGTGTGAGCAAGGGCATCATCGTTCATCGTAATAGGCACTCTGCTCCTACTCTTCACTGGAAGGTTATGCCTCGCTCCCACAAAGAGCAAACCCCATCCTGCGTCATCTGAAGGCATGCTCCAGCAGCTGCTAATGACACAATCTCGGTCTGTAAAAGTCGGTCGCCAGTGACGTCCTTGGTACAAAACATGTGGCATGGTTTGACTATCAGAAAATAACCCAGATTTCTTGGACAAATTTTCAATGGCAGGGTAGCAGGTCTTGGTGATGCTTTTACTACAGTCGTGAAATTGCTAGATGGCAGCAGCGAGCGCGTCGTTGCATCGGCTTGAAGCTTCACTGTTGAGGAACGTGGAACCGGGCGGAACTCGGCTGTTCTTGCATTCGCAATCCATCTACTGGCTTCGGGACCTAATTTCAGTATGTTGTGGTTGCCGCTGGACCTATGCTGCTAACTACCTTAGCAATCGAGTGCTCATGCACCAAGCACCCGTCTACGTCTCAAACATAAGTAAGGGTGACAGCTTTGGAAATGCGGCTCCAGAGACGACGATAACGACTACCTACCCTCAATACGATCAGCGTGCACTTTGTCTCTGACCAACGAGCTCAACATCGGTACGCGAGTGCTCTTATCAGAAAGGCATTGGCCATGAAGGTGGACGGAACCCCCGGTAAAGCTGCGATCTCAAAGCAAGTCGCTCAAGGCCAGCGTGTGCGGGAAACCAGGCTATATTGAGCGCGACGTTTTCTGGACGGCGGCCAGGTTGGCGCCAAGAATGCCATTGCTTGGCATCTGAGAAGGGGTCATCATGCCTTGATGGAGAGTGCAATGTTCCTCACACTCGTCACCGGCAGCTCTCATTGGGTCTCAATAATAACTGACAGCGCCACTCAGGCTCTACATAAGCTTCTGTAATATGACCTCCAGCTATAATAGCCATATGTCCAACTATGCGGACTTGTCTCCATCAAGTTCCATGTTCACTTCAATACCATACGATCGAAGTTGCATGAACCGGACAGTCTCTGGCAAAATCAATGGCTTCTTGACCGCTCGCGCCATGACATCTTTGAGGGTACTTCGATCATAGAAGCAGAATATACGTATGGAGCCTGTGCATAACCTGACGCCAGTCAATCGATACATCGCCAGGTCTACATTGTCTCTCGCGTGCCAACTTCGAACGGTCAGACCAGACCTGGTAGATTACACGGACCGCATCGTGGCGATTCCCAACACCGCTGCCAATCGAGCATGTAAGACAATGTGTGGCTAAAGCTTGAGCTTCTAGCGTGTGCGCTTCTGCCGCTGCAACGAAAAGCGGCCAAATTGATACGGTGGAAACCTTTCCATGCATATTGGTGAATGCTGCAGCGTCGTTGAGAACCTGGAGTACTTCTGATGCCACCAAGGATGGTGGATATCGAAGCACGGTGCAAAGCAGATAGATGAGGATTGCGTTATTGAACAACCGAAGGTGAATTTCGGCCAGTACACGCATCCGGAAGTCTACAGTCACGCCGCTAGCGAGACGATGAGCCATGTACACTTCCACTTTGTCTGTCAGAGGTACGTGGCACAGCTGGAGAATTTCATCGACTTCAGCAATAATGTCCGAGTCAAGCTCCAATTGCTCGACATCACCATACTTAGCGCGCATTTGTGCTTCAAGAAGTCGAATTCGATTCATAGCCGCCAACATGTGAGTAGTACCCCCCAACGTGTAGCCAAAAAGTGGCGTTGCCACAAGATCATGCAACAAATTGTCGAAGTCGCTGGTTTCGTCCTCTGTTGCGGTACTAGTCAGGAATGTATGGTCGACAGTGCTAGAAACAAGTACGGCCAATGCAAAGTTCTGCGTAATAATGAAAGCCTCCTGGAATGACTTCCAAGGCTGCTTGTTCAAGTATCTTTTGACAAAACTTCGCGCGCCGCGTATATGATTCTGCCACCCGGTTGATGACCCTTGAAAGACATGTTCAGTCAGCAAAACGGTGTAGATAGCTGCTAAGACGCTGCTGTAATCTTCATATTGTGCGAACAGGCTCCGCCGGAGTAGATGCAGGGCGATCCCCAACTGTCGTACTGCAGTGGCTCTCTCTTGGGCTCCACGCTCTGCACCTTTCAAATTAGCTAAATGATGTGCTGATTGAGCGAGGAGCCCATGATATAAAGCTCGTGCAGCGGTAGATCGTGTAGACCGCATAGCGAGCAATGGATACACGGTTTCCCATGGGTTACGTTCGTCGCGAACGGGTATCATGCCCTTTGCAAGGTACGAAAGAAAATGATGGAACACCCTTCTTTCATCATAGGTTGCATCATTGTTCAAGAATGGTGTTGATTGGGCTGGACACAGCCGGATACTGTTCGTAGGTCGGACCGCGGACACGCATCGTCTTCGATGGAGGTTACGGTTGCTCCTCATCAATTCACTCGATTTGTTCTGCGAGATGTCCTCTGGAATGGGTGTACTCGGGAGGTCTTCCTGAGACCAAACAATAAGATTACTACGATTCTGTTCGCCGGATATAGTTTGGCCCTGTCCTTGCCAGGACCTAGACTCGTCCCCAACACCAACATCAACGAAAGAATTGGCCTGTGGCGATGAGGAGCCACTCGTTCTTGATTGCACTTCATCGACCTCAGTCGCATTGATGAGCCCAGGGCTTTGAGCGAAAGCTGTGAAGGGGTTCAGTCCGAAATGCAATTTGCATCGACATTTCGTCTCTTCGTCGAGGTCCCAGTTGCGGATTAAATGATCGATATCCTTCCGAGTCCATTTTGGGTGACTTGTCCATGTCAAGTGGCAAGGATAGGAACGTCGTTGATATGGATGGTAGTCCCCAGTATCAGGATCAACCCAGACAAGTTGGAAATGGTAGCCTTCACAGGTTATGCGCGACCGCCGACACTGCGAGCAAGACGGAAGGGCTGCGTCACATCCGATGTTTCGTTGACGGCATGTCCAGCATGCAGTGAAAGTCCTCACTGTCTTTGACCTGGCCATTGCAACGTGCTTTGCAGTCAAAGTCTGTAGTGGACCGCTAGGCAAACGGCGGTGCATACCGTTATGTGGCTTCACTGGGCACATGCATGTGGGGAAGGAGATCCGTTAGGGACGCTAACATGATGGGGAGGGGTAAAGTCCGATATGACTCATCTGTCTCCACCGCACGGGAACCCGTGCCCCATAGTCGAGCATACGACCCTAAAATCATGGCCAGGTAGTGGTTGGCAGAATATAGTACTACGTAACCTGCGCCAGGTCATAGGATGTGTATGAGCTGCTTGATGACGGCAGCTTGCTGTGTGTGATGCAGCGCAAGCTGTGTATTTAGATTTGTACTTCTTCCTCAAAATTGACCTTCCAAAGACCGTATGGGCAAGGTCCGCAACCACAATGGATCCTTTGAAAGACCTTTCTCAGCATATGAGATAGTCAGGAATCTACATCCTTGGTTTCAGAGCACATATCCCAATAGGCGGGACAAAGCTACGTGCTCAAGCATCAGCCTAGTATATGCAGACGATCTGAAGCATTCGCGGTCCACCCTCAACTGTCCGACTTATACCAGAGAGTGGCGAAACCTATCGCATCTACCACTCTTTTCATGCAAGGCTTGCTTTTCCAAATCTCGACAAATTCGCGAGGTCGAGTTAGGGCTTCTCCTGCGCTTTATACAAGTTCAAATCTTGGCGTATAGTACACCGGAGTACAGCCATGGTCGATAACATTTCGAACCAATTTATCGACGTCAAGCAGGTCACCAACAGCCTGATTGCTTGCACCAGAGATCACTAGATCGAGAGACGGAACCCAATATAACCAAGTGTGCCAGAAGCCTGTGTGACCCCAAGCTTGTTGGCCGCCGAGGGAATACTCAATGACCCCACATCCATAATTTCCTGACGGTTCTAAGACATACATCAGCTGTGTGGTTGTTTCGTCCAGCACTCGACCTTCGTACAGCGCTCGTCCGAAATTGTTCAAGTCCTTGGAATTGCTCACCAGACCACCGGCTCCATACAAATCGAAGCTCGGGTTGAAACGTGTCACATCGATGGTGTCGTGATACTGCCCTGCTCGTTGCAAGGGGCCTTCAGGCTGTGGCTCCAGAAGTTCCCACCACGTAGATAGCATGTTGAGCTCGTCGAGGCCAGCTAGGTCACGAACAGCGGCTGCGAGGTCAGTCCGTGTTACATTCTCCAATATCAGGCCAAGGAGCGTATAGCCGGTATCGCTGTAATGGAAGACTTCACCGGGGGATCCAACAGGTGTCGAATTGACCGTGGACCATTCGATGACAGATCGTTGGGTCCACATGTGTTGTGGCATACTCAGAAGCTCTTGCATCCATCGCGGATCAGTGGCGAAATCCCCCAGTCCACTTGTGTGATGCAATAGATGCCAAGTCGTGATCTGCTCTGCGTTTATGGCTCCTTGCGATTGTTGAAGCAGGTCGACGGCCCAGCCAGGAAGATATTGCACAGCAGGGGCGTATAGATCGAGCTGCGCTCGCTCCGCCAGTTTTAAGATCGCCACAGCTGTGAAGGTCTTCGTGATACTTGCGAGGCGCCAGGGGGTGTCGTCAAAGAGAGCTGGCTCACCAGCGAAGTCGCTGGCTTTTGATTGGACGCTTGTCGTGCAATTGAGGCCACAGTGCGGCGACGACAGGGTTAATTGGATGCCTGGCCAGGTAGTGTGATTGGCTAATGTTACCTCCAGCATGGATGTCACCCATTGTGGGCAGGCCTGGGAACCAGTGCCATAGATGAAGAATGAAATGGCGAGGAAAACACGCATACGAAGAGCGAGCAACATTGGGAGTGCTGAGGAAAAGTGTGGCTGTCAAACAGGGACGGTCCACGATGAAGAGCCACGGGATATATGTAGACGGACGGATCAAGTCTTTGATCTCGAGGCCTCCAAGATCATGTGTAAGATGCAGCCGGAATCTCAGCACGCTTGTGTCCATAGTGTCAAGCGCTACATGTGGTGAAGGTGTTAGTGCCTGAGGCACTTATGCGCTTTTTCTCGTCGTGGACTGCTCCTTACGGGCGGGGGCTACCGCACCTTCCCTATTTATTGTTTTCGAACTTTTGGATTTCTGGACTTTTGCGAATGCAAGAACGAGACTTTTTGTACGCACTGTATGTACAGTACAAAGTACTATATGTAACCTAGGTTAAACGAAAGCCCGTACTTCGTTCTCTCTCTGAGCGAAGGGTACACCAAAATCGACGTAAAAGTGGTGGTGCTACGAGCGAAAACGTACCGAAAACGTCGTTGCATTTGTCCATTCAAGATTCCGAAGGCTCGGTCGAAGGGTTAGCCTTATAGCCTTACAACGCCGAAGGCTCCGAGGGCGCACGCCTAAAATTTTAGGTAGGTAAGGCTATAATAATACTTAGCAGCCTTACTTATCTAAAACTTTCGGCGTACGTACCTAAAGCCTTAGGCACTATAAGGCTATAATAATGCTTGGCAGCCTTACCTACCTAAAATTTTAGGCGTATACCGCGGAGCCTTCGGCGCTATAAGGCTATAAGGCTAAACCTCTAAAATCTCAAAGGACAAAGTTAATAAGGACGTTTTCGATACGTTTTCGGTCGCAGCACCACCAGTTTTTACTTAATTTTAGTCGGCGTCACTGTCATTTACTCAGCGGAAGTAGGCCATTCTTTTAATATACAGACTACTGTATCTATACTACTGTATATAGTTTACGCACGAAAAATGTATGTTAAACATCTCAAATCATAAAAGTTCGAAAATAATAAATAGGGAAGGTGCGGTAGCCCCCGCCCGTACTCCTTTGGTTTGGATACGATTCCTTCTACGAATTCTAGCGCCAAAGCTAATCCTAAAGCGTATTTGGACCGCGAAACTGCCTACTCGAGTACCCGTGTGATCGTCCAAAAACCAAAATCGATATTGACTGAGTTCTCGGTTGATGGGCATCAAACGGACCTGAGAAGCTCATTTGGTTGAGCATCGCGGCATCGGGGAAGACAAAGGCCATTTACCACCGCAAACACACCAAGGAGGATGAGTGCAGACTCCTACTTTTCTTCGCTGTGGGCTTCTCAATGCAGACCTGACGGTATGCCCAGGTCCAAGTGGACCTCCAGCCCATACTAAGGGCTAGAGATCTGGCGGTAGCGAGTATGGTCAGCCTTTCCGAAGAATCCTGGGCTGGCTTGGTCCAAACCCTCGCTACACAGGGTTGTTCCTGCAGATATTCTCCCAAAGTGAGCAGGTCATGCATGCTCGTCATTCGAGACCTCTGGCACTCTGCACCTGCACTGTGCACTTCGGACAGTAGCGTTGAAACGCGTTGCTCATGCTAGCTAGCCATTGAATCGAGGATCTTGGCAACGGCCACCCACTGTCGTTCTTCGTATCTCGTCACTTCGCAACGTGTTCGTCCTGTGAAATCAGCTAAGGATAATTGTATTGAACTAGCTAGAAGTGAAGGTACGATGAGGCCGCTTTAATAGGCTAATAATACTAAGCTACTACGTAATATTATATCCTCTACTACCTAGTAATAAAGTAATAATATAATATAAATAAAAAGCTTAGCGTATTTTAGAGAATATTAGAATTCTTTTTTCCTAAATTATTCCTTCTTCTTTTATATATTTATATTTTCTTATATATCTTTATACTTAGGTAAGTTCCTATTATATAAGTATATCTTAATATTATTATTTAGTATTATTATTAACTCTTTATAACTTTTCGTAACTTTCTTTAATATAGCGCTAGTACGAAAAGTAATAGTTACTCTTTTACCTCTAAATATAAGAAAGCTTAAACTACTAAGATTAATAGTAAATTAGCGTAAGCTTACTTTTTAAGTAATATTCGAGTATAAAGTCTAAAATAAGAATATAAAGAAGTATAAGTAGCTAAATATCTTTATAAAAGTTCGTACGTTAACGTAATTTTAAATAATACTATAAACTAGTATATTATAACGGCTAAACTAATTTAAGCTAAAGTATTTATTATCTAAGCTAAAGGAAAGTATATATATATTAAAGAGAATACGTATAAATCGTATAAGATAAAGAATGGTTCGTTTATTAAGTATATTTCGATTAGATTAAAGGTAAACTATAGCGGTATATATAGATATTCGTAAGATTATATAAAGTACTAATAAATCCAGCGTATAGTAATTATACTTAAAGAAAGATCGCTATTAACTATAGTCTTTCTAGCGTATAAAATAGTATATATAACTATTCGTAACTCTTCGCTAAACTAGATATTAATATATTTTATAAAGTTAAATAAAGTAAATATTAAAAAAAAAAGCGTAAGCGAATACGAAGAAGATAAAGGCTACTAATATTAGTAATACTCTAAGTAAAAAGTCTTAAAAATAAGTAGTAGTTTATAAAAGTCTATAATATTCTATAATATAATAATAATATAAATATAAGCTAATAGAGAATAATAATAATAAGTATATATTAATAATATATTTTCTAATTTTATATAATATTCTTTATAATACTTTATAAGTTATTTTTTAATTTTTCGTAAAGTTCTTTATAATTATTTATAATTTATATCGTTTTAATTTTCTCTAAATTTCTTCGTAGTTTTTTATAAGTTATATTGTATTTTTAATAAAGTAAAGGCCTTAGTATTTATTAAGTCTTAACTACTTTTTCTACTTTAGTCTTTTTCTTCTCTAGAGTTATAGCTTAGGCCTTAGTCTTTTAGCTTATACTCTTCTCTCTTTCTCTTTACTACCTAAAGAATACTTAATCCCTTATCTTTTAAGATCTTTCTCTTAGGCTATATTCGCTTAGACTTTATTCTCTTTATAGTAGATTTATATTTCGCTCTTTTTATTACTTAAATATCCTTATCTTTATTACTATTCTTTCGCGATTACTAGAAGCTTAAAAGGTAGTAGAGCTTTTATTATTAAGTTCTATTAGTAGTAGTAGAGTTTATTTAATTATAAATTAGTTTTTATCGATTTTATTATTTATTAGTACGTCTAATAGTACTTTATTAATATTTATCGCTTTCTTTAAAATATTAAGTAATTAAGATATTATTCTATTAGGTTCTAGTAGTATAATAAGCTTCGTTTTAATTTTTAGTAATACGTTATCGTTTTAGTAAATTATTTATTTAGTTAAAGGTTTCTCTTTATTATTAAATAAGGTTACTTCTCTCTTTATATACTTTATAATAGTAGCGGTATTTATATTTAGCGAGCTACTTTTATTTATAAGCTTTATTTAGTTAATAATACTCTCTAAAATACCTCTTTATAATACTTTAATCTTCGCTTTATTAAGGTTACTACTTAAGTCTTTAATAACTTCTTTTAAATATAGCTTTTCCTATTTACTAGTTAATATAGCGGCGAGATCGTTATAAAATAGCGTTTATCTCTTCTTCTTTTATAGTAGCTTTTTTACTTTAAGTAAAGCTTTTATTAACTTTATATCTTATTAATATAAAGAGGCTTATATTACTAAGAAGCTTTATAGTTCTTTAATATTTTCTTTTAGTATATTTATCTTTATAAGACGTTAGCTATTAATAAGAAGCTTAAAAATCTTCTTATTAAGTTAAGCTAAAACGTAAGTACCTAAATAGTATATTTTTAAAACCTTATAAGATCTATACTATCTAGTATTAAACTTATTACGAGCTTTAGCTCTTATTAAGACTTAGTTATCTTTCGTAATTTTATATAGCTTAACGCGATCTACGCGAACTTTATATACCTTTTTAGCTTTTTCTAAAAGTTTAAGGTTTATTATAAATCTAGCGTATTATATTATAGCTATTCGCTAAATTATATATTACTCGTTTATATAGCTTACTAATAGTAGTTAAAGTTTATTATCGTTTATAAGTAAGCGAGAATACTTATTATATAGTAAAAAATAAAGAGATTATTTAGTTCTTATATATACTTTAACTTTAATTATAAATACGACTTATTATAAAAACTAATTCTAAACTCTTATTAATCTATTAATAAGTATCTTAATTAAGATATTACCTAGTAACTTATTAAAATTTTTAATCTTTTTATTAGTACGAAAATAATATAATATAGTAAATTAATACGTTATAGCGAGTATCTTTAAATAAGCGAAAAGAACCTAATTTATAAGGTTACTTTCGTTATTTAATAAAAGTTTCTTTAGCGGCTTATATACTATAGTAAGGTAGTTATATAGTATATAAGCTACGGTTTTCGCTTTTATATCTAGTAAAGCTACTATAATTAGCTATATAATAAGATATTTAACGTATATAAGTATTTAATAATTACCTTTAAATATTTAAAGTAAAGGCCTAATAAGATTAATCGCTTAGTAATTAAAGAGATCTAAGTTTAAGAAACTTAAAATATAAAGGAGTTCTAGTTCTTATCTTAAGCGAGATCGCTAACTATACTAGTATCGCGAGTAAGTTTATACGAAATTCTTAATATCTCGTTTAATATTATACTACTAGTCTCGTCTTTAAGTAACTTCTTAAAGGCCGAGAAATCCTAAATAATCGTAGTAATTATATAGGTAATTTAAGAAATCGACTCTTACCTTATAAAGAATATATAAAGCGTTTTAATCTTTCTTAATATAGTAAAGAGTATCCTCTTAATATTTATAATTAAATATAAATTACGTAAGTTTAATATCTTTCTTAATTTCTACGAGTAATTTAATACTCTTAAAGAGAAACTATAGTATATACTTAGTTTATTCGTCTTTATTATATCTCTTTATAAGATTAAACTAAGCGATAGGTTATATTACTTAAGCTAAGTTAATTATTATATTTTAAGAGCTCTTCTTTATCTAGTTAAGTTAATAGCTAATTACGTTTATAACTATATTTTCTTTACCTTTTTAGTATTTTATATTTAGCTAGTATTATTAGAACTCGTTAATTTAACGAGTAATTCGCTTAAATATATACTTAATAGTATTTATATATTTTAGACTCTTATAGTTAATTAATATTATAACTTCGTATTTATTATTAATATAATAATTCTAAAGTATAAAAGTATACTTTATCGCTAGTAACTCTTTTTTATAAATAAGATAGTTAATTTTAGCTAAGGTAAGTTTTTAACTATTAAAAGTAATAAAATAAAGTTTTTATATATTTAAGTTATATTAGCTAAGCTTAATTTCTAGTATATACTTACTATAATTTATACTAATAATCTTATAAAATCGTTTAGCTTTAAGCTTTATATCGCTTTTCTTAAGTAGCTCGAATAAGGGTATAAAGATATAAGCGAAGTTCTTTATAAATCGTTAGTAATAGAAGACTAAGCCTATAAACTAGCGAATCTCGTAGATATTTCGTAGAATAAGCTAGTTTAAAATAGTATTAATCTTAAACTATAAAAGCTTAATAACTCTACTTTTAACTAAATAACTATAAAATTCTAAGCGTAATACTTTAAAGATATATTTTAAAGGCTAAGTATATAGCGAAGCTTCTTTTAACTTCGCGTAGACTTTTATAATATAGACTTAATATTCTTTAAGTATATTTAAGTAGATAATAATATTATTTAAATAAACTATAACTAACCTTTTTAACTAAGAATATAAGGTATAATTTATTAAGGTCTAAAATATTATAAAAGCGTTATATAATTTAAATAATATTATAAGAAACTTATACTTTTCTTATTAAGTATTAAAAGCTATTTTTTCGCGATTATTATCCTTAATACGAATCTAATAGTATTCTTATATTAAATTTAACTTAGATAAATATTTCGCGTTTTTAATTAAATCTAAATACTTTTAAATTCGTAGTAGTAAGTAGTTATTCTTATAAGTAACTACGTTTAAAGCTTAATAGCTAATATATATTCTCTATTTTCCTTTAAGTTTCTTAACGAATATAGCTAAGAAGCTCTAACTACTTAAAGACTTTTAGATAATTTCTTAAGCTAGTATTTATTTAATTTATTTAGATTACTCTTTAAGATATACGAGTAATAGTAAATAAGCGTTAATATTAATAAATAATATATCGCTAGTATTAATTATATACTCGATTTCTTACTTAAAAGGTAGTATAGGTAGTAAATCTTTCTTAAAAATCTCGCTATACTTATTAACTATTTTTTAAAGTTCGTATAATTCTATAGTTCTATATAGAACTACTTTATATTAATTATATTCCTACGTTTTTATTCGCTTAAGGTTAGCTTTAGATACTATATATATAATATATACTAAGCTCGTTAGCTTTTATAGCGCTCTTTTAACTTAAGTTATAATAAGTAATTTACTACTAAAGCTAGCCGTATCGATTTAATATATTAATATTTAAAGCTAAAGATTAAAAGTTTAACTAGCTATAAATATAGTTAAGAATAAGTTATTTCAATTTATTAGTAGTTTATAATTATATAGCTAAGGTATATTAAATATAAAGTCGAATTCGGCGATATCTAGGACTTAGATAATCGTATAATACCTATATTTTAAAAGGTTTAAATTATAGCTTATCTTCTCTAATAAGCGAATAATAGACCTATTTACTACTTTTACTTATTCGCTTACTCCTTTCTACTTATATATAAAGAGAGCTAACCGATATACTAGGTCGCTAAAGATATAATCTCGATCTACTTTTAAATCGACGAGAATAAAGATATCATACCGTTTCTCTTTATCTACTAATACGCCCTTTACTACTAAAAGTATTACGGTTAATACCTAGATACCTAGGTATTCTCTAGTATTACCTATAACTATTCGGATTATAACCTTCTATTACTAACCCTTCGTACGACTTTTTATTAATATAATTACGTTATCGCCTCGCTAGCCTATCGCCTACCTCGCCTCGTAATATTAAGTCGTACCGTATATTAAGATGCCTAGTAGAAAGGCCTATAGTACGATATACGAAAGACCTAGTAATTACGATCGTATTACGATAAGATAAGACCCTTATAATAAGATAAGACCCTTACGATAAGATAAGACTCTTATAATAAAATAAGACCCTTATAATAAGATAAGACCCTTATAATAAGATAAGACCCTTACGGTAAGATAAGACCTACGATAAGATTCGCGACTCGAGTATAAAGATAAGTATAAGACTTATTACTACTAAAACTCGTTATAGACTATTTTATTAACTAAATCTAAGAGCTACGTACTCGTTAAAATAGCGTAATAATACCTATCTCTTTCTCTCTCTCTCTCTTATTCTAAAATATTACGACTCTCTTCCCTAGCGATATTAGACCTTCCTTCGCCCTTAAGGCTAGCCCTCGACTCTTAGGTAACGATTAGACGATCGTAGGTTAAAGGACGCCCGACTCGTAAGACTAATAAAGACGATTTAAACCTCGACCTAAATAATAAGGCTAATAAAGAGAAGTTTACTTAGAATCTACCTAGCTATTTTAGCGATATACTACTTAAAGAAGAAGTAGTAGCTATAAAAACTCGACCTCGTACGAGTATACTTTTACGTAGCGATTACGAGCTACCTCTTTACTACCCTATTCCTCCGCTTAGTAAAGATAGCCTAGACCTATAATTCCTCCTTAAACCTACTAGTAAGAATAGTAAGGTCGAGATCGATAATTCGAATAAGTTCTTTTATACTAGTTATAATAACTTTAAGTATAAGACTACGTCTTAAAGCTAAAAGTTTATTAAGAAGAATATAAAGAACTTCTTTATAATAAATTAACGACTTCTTTTTATATATAACGAGATAGTCTAAGATTATAACTCTCTTATACGAAAGTATAAGAATAAACTTTAAGCGTATAAAGAACTCTAAAACTAAGTTACTATACTTAAGAGCTAAGAGTAACTTAAACTCGAAGTTATCGTCGATAAGATCGCCGTCTAAGAGCTATAAGCGGCTTTCGATAAATTTAAGAGCTATATCTATAACTAGAGAAAGAGATATTATAACTAAGTTTAATAGTTATAGAAAGAGTTATAACGAGTTAATACTAGATTATAAGCTACTTAAGATTAACTCGAGTAGTATATATAAGAAGAACGTACTCCTCGTTTCTAAAAGCTCCCTTAACGTAATAGCCTCTCTTTCTCTCTTAATAACGATAGACGTCCGCTACTAAAAGAAGTCCTTCCTAATCTAATATAAGCTTAAGGAGGTCTTAACCCTTCTCTTAACTATAATAACCTTAATAATCGAGGTTACCGCTACGATAGTTATTATACTAACCTCTCTCGTTCCTTAAAAGCTATAACCTTTAAAGGTAATCGAGTTCGTATTCTCGATCCTTCTCTATTTAATAGTAATCGAGATAAATAGATATAGTAGCGCTTATAGATAAATATAAAACTTAATTATATCTAAAGCTACTTAGAGAACTAGAGCGAATTCGCTATTATTAACTATATAGCTAGTCGACTAGACTCCTTAGCCTTTAAGGTAGTCGAACTATAGCTAAAGTCGTTATACTCTAAGCTAATACTATACTACCGAACCTCTAACGATATCTTTAACGCCTTAGTAGCCTACTTTAACGAACTTAACCGAAGATAAAAAGCTCTAGTAGACTATAATAAATTAAAGTAAGAAGTAAATAAAAGCTTTACGGAATTCTATAGTTAATACGAGGCCTACGCGTTAGTACTTAATAAAAATTAAGAATCCGCTACTTATAAGCTAATTAATAAACTAAATACCCGTTTCTACCGAGCTTTAAGAATAGATATTTCTACTAAATATACTAACGTAGCTTAAGTCCGTATTATATACTAAAGACTAGAAATTAGCTTTAAGAATATAGATAATCGTAAACTAATATAATCTAACGTTAGTAGTATCGAACTTAGACCTTAGTTCTTATCCTCTTAAATAACTAAAAGATAAGTTAATCTACGTATTCCCGCTTCTACTAAATCCTTACTACCTCCTCTAGACGCTAATAGTAAGATTCTTCTTTCTACTAAGCTCTAGGGTATTCTTATACTTACCTAGGAGCTACGCGATTAACTTAATTAAGAAAACCGCTACTTCGATTATTATAAAGTAGGCTATCGCTTAATCGATAATTAATATATAGCTAAGTAATAGAGAGACGCTAACTAACTAGCTAACGCCTAGGTCTACCTCGCTAAGGCTAGACTTAACGAGAAGAAAGAAGAGGAAAAGGTTATAAATAAAGCCGACTTCGAATAAGGCTTTAAGTTAAAAGACTCTTTTAAAGAGAAGGAAAACTAATCGTTTTAGTTTAAAGTCTCGACTTAGAACTTATAACGAAGTACGAAGCGGTATTAAAGATCTAAGTAATATCGATCTTCGAACTAAACGAAGTAGCTTAGATAATTATCCTCTATACTATCACCTTAAAGCTAAAGCCTATAGAATACCGAGCCTTAGTAGGCTTAGGCGTAGCCTTATTCTTCGTATTCGATTCCTTAGCTAAGCGCCTACGTCTTCCTCGTCTTAAGCTACCTATCGATAAAAAGATAGTATTAGCCGATTCGAACTCCTTAAAACGCCTAGTTATATCGTACTATACTAAGTTTAAGCTAGTAGTCGAGTAATACTACGAAGTAATACGCTACTTTATAGCTCCGCGGCTTAGTTACTTAATTATACTCGATAAAAGTTAGTTACGAAAATATAAGGTATAAACTAATTAGAAAAATAACTCTCTTATCTTCCTCCTTAAGTACTATTATAACTATCTTTTCTACTAATTACTCTATTCTATATACTTCTAATATATAATATTATATTTTAATTAGCGTATTAAGTATACTATTAATACGCGACTTTTTTATAAGTTTATTATTAATATTATTAAATTTTTTATTACTATTTATATCTTTATTAAACTACGTTAAATTTCTTTATACGTTATAGTTCTAGATTTAACTTATTAAGACGCGTTAATTAGTATTAATTTTATTATACTTTAACTACTAAAATATTTTTTAAAACGTAATAAGATCGCTACTATTACGAATACTAAGGCGTATTATAATATAACCCTTTATTATACGTAATTTAATAATATATAAGTATTATTAGTAAATCTTTAGTCTTATTTTAATATTTTCGCTAATTAAAACTCGGCTCTTTAGCGAAGGTTAATTTTCGAGTAGTTAAGCTTAATTTTCTTTAATCTTTATTAAACGCGCTAACTTTATACTACGCTATAAGTAAGTATAAAGTAGTTAACCTTATTAATTAATCTTAAGTTTATAGTTATAATAAGCCCTTAATCGCCTAAAATATCGTTGAAGATAATAGCTTATAAAGAGTATAAGTTTAATTCGTACTCGCTATAAAGAGCGCGAAGCTTAGTTACTTTAGTAACGAGTTAATTACTTATAAGTACTCGCTATTTAGTAATAATTAGTTACTTAAGGGTATAAGGTCGCTATTTAGTAATAGACGCTTAAGGGTATTATAAGTATAGTTAATAAGTATACGAATTCGCTAATAAGTAAAAATTAATTAATTAATTTTCGATAGTATTAAATAGAAATCCTAGTATTAGCTAAGTAAAATATACTATTATTTTACTAATTTCGTTAAAGGCTTAATTAGCTGACGAAATTAGCGAATTAAGACTTTATAATTAAAGTTAGATTTTTAGTTTTTCGAGACGAAAGACTTTATAGAGAGAGGTAAATATTACGAATACTAAGGCGTACTATAACGTAACTCTTTATTATACGTAATCTAATAATATATAAGTATTATTAGCGAATCTTTAGTCTTATTTTAATATAAAACGACCTAGTATCTATATTTATAAAAGTAATAGTATACTAGCTAAATAGTCGTAACTTCTACTAGAGATAATATAATCTTTTTATATAAAAGATAGGTTAGTATAAGTAATAATAACTTAAGCGATTTCTTTAAGTAGCTAACGGGTCCTCTTTAAGAGATAAGTAGAGGGAAATAATCGTAGAAACCGAGATATTAGCTTATAAATAGAATATTAAGAGCTATTATAAATCGTAAAATAAGAATCGAAGACGACTCTTTTAAAGAGAAGAGTAATATTATAATTAATACTTAAATACCTAGGTATTCTTTAGTATTACCTATAACTATTCGAGTTATAACCTTTTATTACTAACTCTTCGTACGATTTTTTATTAATATAATTACGTTATTACCTCGCTAGCCTATCGCCTACCTCGCCTTATAATAAAGAGCTACGCTTTATTTAAACGCGTAGCTAAGTAGTATAATAGTTAAAAGTATTAACGATCGCTATTAAGTATAAAATATTATAAAAGAGTAACTATAGAACTTAAGTCTTCTTTAAGCTTAGTAGGTTCTTTTTTTATTATTAGGCCGTTTAGTTTTCTTACTTAAACTTAATACCTTTCTTATATTATTTCGATTAAGAGCGTAAACTTATATAACTATATCGACTATTAAAGCGTTCTCTACTAGAGTCTTTACGACTTATAAGCGTTAAAGATTATTCGCGAATACTTCGATTATTAGTACGTTAATAGTAGTTATTAATTATATATTCGCGTTTTTTATACTTAAAGTAGGCGTTTCTCGACTTATACTAGCTCTTTTATTCTTTTAAGCTCTTTTATAGTAGTTTATAAAATATAAAAGAGGTTTCTTACCGTTTATTTAACTTTAAAATACTATAAAAGTATTTAAATAAGTCTTCTCTTATACTATCGTTTATTTAATAAGTTTAAGTAAGTTTAAGTATCTACTCTATACGGTTTATACGCTAAATATAATCTACGAGGAGTAAATCGTTTTATTTAAGGTATTCTACTATTTTCGTATATATACGTACGTTTATACTTACTTATATTACTTTCTTAATTTCTTATAATTATTTTACTAGCTTAATCTTTACGCTAAGCTTTACTAAGTTAGCGACGAAGTTAATAATTAATAACTCGTTTTATATTATTTATATTTCCTAGTTTTAATACTTAATTTATTCGTTAAAATCTTTAAAGTAATTATTTAACTAAGTAGTATACTAATTTATTATAGTTATAGTTAATACTACTATAGTATTAAAGAGCTAACGAATTAAGTAAAGCTAAAAAGGTTTAAGCTAGTTATATAGCCTTTACCTTCTTAATTTATACTTAATAAGTACTATAAAAGTTATATTAATTCGTAAGTTCTCGAATATACTAATTAAGCTTATCTTCGATTTAATCGCTATTATAAATAGATAAATTCTTTACCTTAGGCCTTTAAGTATAAGTAGCTTAAGGCTCTTATAAGGTATATAATACGTTTATAAATAACTTATTAAAATATTAGATATTCTAGCTATTATAGCTAACGCCTTCGTTAATTTAAGTTACTACTAGCTAATACTACTTAAGGGTTTACTAGCTTTATTAAAATAATACTTAGTTCTATTATTATAGTTAAATTAATACTTTTAGTAAATAATTTATTTAATTAAAGAAGGCGTAATATAAAGTTTACTAAAACTTTAAAGAGTTAAATAAGATATTATTATCTTAAAAGCTTTTTAAGAAAGTATTAGAAGTATATTATAAATTTAAGTTTATTAAGAATCTACCTATATACTTTACTAAAGTTTATAAGTTTTATTTATAGATAATTAATATTAAGTAATATTTTATAACTTCTTATAAATACTCTTAAGTTTCTTATACTCTTATTAGATTTATATATACTCGCTTTTTCTCTTATTATACTACGTTACTCTTATTATTTTCGAGTAATCTTTATTTAGCTAAGTAGTTATTATATTAAACTTCTTAAAGTAGCGTAGTTTTAATCGTAATTAAGCGACTTATCGTATTCTAGCTAAGGTTAACTTAAGGCTAATTCCTACTAGTTAAATTAGTAGCGTTCTTCTTTTATCTCGTTTAGTTAGTAGACGAAATTATTATTTTTATAATATAAAAAAGTATTTCTATTATATAATTAAGTCTTTATTATTTTTAATTAAGTTTTTATAATAAGAAGTAACTACTATCTTTCTTTTTAAGTTTAGTATAATTCTTATTATATTCTAAAGGTTAACTATTCTATCGCTTATCTAACGCTAATAGAGGCGATATTTAATTAGTCTTTCGCCGCTTTTAAGAACGAAAGGTTATTCTTAAAGGCGACGGTATAGTCGCTCTAGTTATTAGTAACTTAATATAATACGCTATTTTATTACTATAATCGTTACTACTAAATATAAAATTAGCTAAGGATAATTATATTAAACTAGCTAGAAGTAAAAGTACGATAAGGCCGCTTTAATAGGCTAATAATACTAAGCTACTACGTAATATTATAGTCCTACACCTATATAACCGGCCGTAAAACGGCTTATAGCTATATTATCTAGCAAATATACAAGTTATAGGGATAAACCATTACAAATAAGGGTCTCTCTACTAGCTAAAAGGTTTAATAACAGCAATATATATTTTAAGTAAGCAGGCCTATATCTAGGTAAGCAGCGGGATTTAGGAGATCAAGCGTAGCTATAGGCCTGCGCGCTACCTAATATCAGGACACACGTTCCGTACCAGGCAAGAAGATAGCGCAGGGTTGGTTTCGGTAACAATTCGCACTTTGTAAGAATTTCATCCCTATAACTTATAAAGCGGAAATGTCCGCAACCACAGGGTTGCAACGAGGATGATTTACACGGGCAAGAATTCTGCATAGCTACTATATATCGCGGATCCATATGTAACTCGTTCAAGGGATTGAGTTTCCTAGTGTTGTTGGCATCTATGCCTCTGACAATTCCATGAATGCTGCAGCCTCGAGCTAGCGATACAGACTGTACAACGCTATGCATAGTCACACATCGATGTCGGCCATATGGATGCAAACCTCCCGGCCATCATTCTTACTCCGCTCCCAGACCTCCCGGCTCACGTACGCACCTGCTCCACAGGCTTGACATCCGATGAGGCATCCATTCCCTCCTCCGACGTGCTATCGTTCTTGAGCTCCTTTTGCCGCTCGACCTCTTTGAGGTTCTTAAAGCCCATTTCCCATGCAACAAGCATGACGCTGCCGAACACGGCAATGCCGAGATACATGGTCCGATCAATCGCCTTGCTATAGGCCACCAGGACGGCGGCCAGTTGAGAAGGAGTCAGGCCCGCGGCGCGGATGTTGCGAGCACCAGCCTCGATAATGACCTCGGGGCTGGAGCCGATGAGCGCCGCTCGCTGCGACAGTCCTTTGCGCAGGCTGTTGTTGAAGATGGCGTTGGCGACGACGACCCAAATGGCGGCACCCACGTTCTGGGCGAAGATGATGATCGCGATGGCCGTGGGGATCTGATTCAG